>Ga0209006_10000684_pt1 | contig 31576 bp, 26 predicted proteins | sample JacPin_JW_Ref_O2_FD_188567 | JGI IMG/M metagenome (GOLD analysis project Ga0209006, IMG submission 188567) | Forest soil microbial communities from Algoma, Ontario, Canada - Jack Pine, Ontario site 1_JW_Ref_O2 (SPAdes) (version 2) | ecosystem: Environmental > Terrestrial > Soil > Boreal...
ACGCGAAATGAAATCCAAAAGAATGGCTACGCTCGTCCTGCAACAGCTTCTGCCACGAGGCCCCTACTTCAACCCGCGAACCGGGCAGGAAAATACCCAAACGCCCGCCGACGTTGCGATCCGATTCCAGGTTGTTGTGTCCGGTGCTCACTACCGATACATAGGCCGCATAGTTGAGGTCGACCTTGGCCCTGACCGGAAATCCACCGCGCAGCATCATGCCGTCACTTGATTCGGCGGAGAGCGGCAGAATCAGGGGATCCTGTTGCAGGCTGCGGATCCAGATGGGGTACAGACGTTCATTGAAGATTCCGAATGGCGTCAGAAATCGTCCCATGGTGACGGTAAGGTATGGGTTGGCGATGTAGTCCGCCTGCAGATAATCCAGATTCTTGCTCACCATGCCGCCGTACGAGCCGCCGTCGGGAGGTCGCTGAAACGCTCCCTGGAATTCTGCTCTCGATTCCACCAGCCAGCGGTCGCCGAGGGGCACAAGAAGAACAGGATTGATTTGGGCATCAACCTGATTTTGTCCAGCCGTGACGAAGTTGAAATAGCCGGCCGTACCGGTAAGAATGGGGACGGGCTTCTCGACCTCGGACAATTGGGCGACCGCTAAACCCGGCGTGATGCATAGAACAAGGAATAGCCCGGCCGACGCGGGCAGAACAGCCCTCGGCCAGCGCCGCAAACCCGCCCTTTTCCAGAAATACGACAAGGACAGAACTCCGCTCAAACGTTGGTCTGATTGTCCTTCGGCGAGTGAGAGATAGGAACATTACGGATGTAACTTCTCGAACCCATAGGCACCCGTGAAATGGAGCCGCCATAGGTTCTGCTTTGGAGCTGACCTCGGACTTTCACCGTGCTTCCGAATGCCGCAATATTTGGGATCCGAATGTGAAACGCACTATCAATGTGACTTCACGCCCAGCGCCAGAAGTTACAAGTTCAGCCGAAGACTAGAATGTGAACTTATAGCCGCGACGCGGTACAGTTCGGAAGTGGTTCGGACAACTTGGATCGTTCTCCAACTTGTGCCGGAGCTTCATAATGTGATTGTCGATGCTGCGGCTGCTCGTACAGCTATGTCCGTAGCCGCATACCTCTTTCAGCAACTCTGCGCGTGTAACGATGCGATCGGGATTTTCAACGAAAAACTGTAGCGTCTTGAACTCATGTGTCGTCAACGCGACTGAGGCACCGTTGCGAGTTACCTCCACCTTCCTGAAGTTTACGACGATGCGATCAAAAACGAATTGACCCGTTATTGCGGGCGGGCGGCTGTGACGCAAAGCCGCCTTCAGCCTTGCCAGGACCTCCCGCGGACTAAAAGGCTTGGTGATGTAGTCGTCGGCGCCCATCTCCAACAGAGTGACTTTGTCGTTAAGGTCAGAGGAAGCGGTGAGAATAAGAATCGGGATCGAAGGCTCTGCGGCTTTCATCTCCTGGCAGAGATGTTTTCCAGATAACCCTGGCAGATGCAAATCTAGAATAGCTGCGGAAGGTACCTCTGCACGAAAACTGTCGAGACCCGCTCGGCCGTCAATGTGTCCCACGACGGCGAACCCTTCAGATTCAAACAGACGCTTTAGAATCTTTTGGACGGATGGATCGTCTTCGACCACCAGAATCCGGTTCGTCGAGTCCGCCGATTGACTCTGAGTTGCCGTCTGTCCATCAGGCACTTTCGACATGAGACCCATTTGTGGCCTCCGGTTCGGTACGACGCAGAATTCGACCCTATAAGAATCTGCACCGAGTGGACCTGCCTACACAGATCGCACCTTCGTCGATAATGTTGGGCCAGCTTGTGCTGGCGATTGTCAGACGGTTGTCAATTGTTTGCACTTCTATGAGCTGTGTAACCGTAGTACGCTGAACCGGATTGAAAGTGCGCACCTAATAGTGCGGAACCCAGGCCGACTTGTAGCGTCCGAATAGGCGAGCCAAAACGGTTCTCGACGATTCTTGAGCGCATCCGGCAACTCGCCGGCATTCCCTACGACAAATTTATTTCTAACGCGGATTTACCTTTGTCGCTTGACAAAGTAATGACGCGGAAATGACAACGCAGTAGCTGACCCCATGACAAAATCCTTCCAGCGATTTGCCTTAGCCTTCAGATTGCTTGCTCTCTGATTAATCCTATGGCGGAGGCTGGGGCTCTTCGCTTGCACGGGATTCTAAATCGTACCAGCCAGGAGACGGGCGAAAGGCAGAAATGACAGATGTTTTGATTGCCGGTGGGGGGATCGCAGGCTCAGTCCTTGCGGTGATTCTGGGTCGTCGCGGTCTCTCGGTTGAACTTTTCGAGCGCTCTCATTTTCCGAGGGAAAAGCCTTGCGGGGAAGGTCTGATGCCCGCAGGCGTGGCGGTTCTTCAGAGGCTTGGCCTGGCGGAAGCGGTTGGAGGCACACCCTTCTACGGCGTTCGCTATCACTTCGGTGGTCAGACTGCCGAAGTTCACTTCCCCGAGACTGCTGGATTGCCACAAGCTGGACGTGCACAGCGACGGAAACACCTTGACGCGGTTCTCTTCGACGCAGCGACGACCACGCCAGGTGTTCGCGCGCATACCGGAGCGATCGTAGAGGCGCCCCTTCTGGAGAAAGAGCGAGTCATCGGCTTGAGGGTAAATGGGGAAGAGAAGCGAGCCGCGCTCGTCGTTGCTGCCGATGGCGTTCACTCCCGGATTCGACACCTCCTTGGACTTGATAAGCCGCACCGCCGGAAGCGCCTGGCGGTGCGAGCCCATTTTCAATTACTCCCAGGACACCGACAGCCGCCATCGGTAGACGTTTTCGTATGTCCTGGTTACGAGCTTTATGTCACTCCTTTACCCCAAGGAGAGGTGCTGATTGCGGGCCTTGCCTATGCGGAAGCGGTCCATGGCTCGATTGAAGACGAGTTTCACCGCTGGTGCAATTCGCAGCCGTCACTGGCTGCACGACTCAAGGGTGCGAAGCAAGTGACGAAACTTACCGCTACTTCGCCGTTGTCAGGCACTGCACGTAAAGGAGTAGCGCCTGGCATCGTTTTGTTGGGCGATGCGGCCGGCTTTCTAGACCCGATAACCGGCGGTGGCATGTCACAAGCGCTGATGACGGCAGAATTACTAGCCCACTACGTATATGAGCGACTTGGCACCGATGAGCGATGGCTCCGGGATTTTGAACGCGAACGCCAGCTGCTGCTTCGAGATTACACAATCCTCACTCGAATGGTGCTCTGGTTGGCAGATCGCCCACGGTTCGCTGAACGAATGCTGTCAGCATTGCAGTTGTCACCAGGACTCTTCTCGCACTTGGTGGGTGTCTCCGGTGGAGTCAGACGACTCTGGGATTGGCGACAAGACGTGGAAGCAAGAAACCAACGAATGATTCAATTTTCCAGATCAAGCACATTCGTCGCATCATCCGCGGCAGCGAGGCGCGTCTGATTACCTGAGACATGAGCATCGATTCCACACGCCCAGACATGGCCTGGCATGAAGCCACGTGGATATCGCCAAAGCATTTTCTGCAATAAAGTCACGATCCAAAGCCTTGGCCCTCCGGGAATTTCTGGGCAAAGAAAAAAATGACATTTCCTTAACATCTCCGTGACAAAAAGACAATGCCATCTCGACTAAAAAAATATGCGGTGAACTCTTGAAAGGTCTTGCACGAGTCGGGAAAGCATGGGGCATGGGAATTGGGGGCATAAGGAGCGCCGGCGCATTGCTGCTGCTTGTTATGCTTTTCGTTTCTGTTCGGCCTGCGCTCGCGATTCCCGCCTTCGCTCGCAAATACGGCCTCCCGTGTTCCGCTTGTCACGCAGCATGGCCAATGCTGAACAACTTCGGGCAGACCTTCAAGGACAACGGGTATCAATTAGGCAATGGGCGGGATGCGCCGATCTACCAGCAGCCGGATTATTGGCCCATTACTTTTCGCGTGACGCCGCAGTGGCACCGGGAAAGCAACGATCGCGTTGCCGTCGACAAGATTGCCGGCAACACATCCAGCGGGCAAGTTGAAGCCAGCGTGGCATCTTCCGGTTTCGATACGTCCTCTATCGACATTCTCACCGGCGGTACTCTGTCAAATAACATTTCTTTCTTAATCCAGCCATTTATCAACAACGGTAGCAGTTCCCTAGCGCAAACCTGGGTGCGCTTCGACAACCTGGCTCGTACCCGCTGGCTGAACTTAAAGGTTGGCAAGTTCGAACTGGATGAGCCTATCTCTCAAGAACGGAACCTGCTCCTCAGCAACATCGGAGGCAGCTATTACAATTATTTTTTCACTCCTCCTGGCGACAGGAGCTTTGCTGGCCTCGGGGGTAATCAGCTGGGGGCAGAATTATCGGGGCATTCGGAAAACGATTACACCCGCTACTCTGTGGCGCTAATTAACACTTTTCCAAACCAAACCTATAACGCATACGCGAATTTTACTCAATCCTTCGAGCTTCCTAAACTCGGGCTGCAGCGATTCGGCGCGTACGCATATTTAGGGCAGTCACCCACATATTTTCAAACCAGCGGCGGGGCGCCAATCGCAGGTGGAGGTTTGGGCAATCGCAGCTTCTATCGCGCGGGCGCCTACGGAATGTGGTACGTAGGTAAATTCGATTTCGACACGTTCTATCTGCATGGGCAGGATAATGTTTTTCTTGGTAACGGGGTCCCAGCCAATCAGCCATCAGCTTTGCCTGCTGGAGCCGCTGGACCAGCCTGGAACGGCGGGTTTGTGGAAGCGCACTATACATACAACCCAAGATTTATCCTGATTGGAAAATACGAACTCATCCGAATGTCGAGGCAAGCGAACCCCGGGATTCGCAGCGACCTCGGAAATCTCGATAATTGGGCCGTGGGATATCGATGGTACCCAATTATGAACCCGCGGGCCGGCTTAGCCTGGGTGCAAGAATATTCGCGATTACTTAACACAGGAGCGGCGCCACTTTCCGGTCGCGATGACATCAACGGCAGTTTACTGATGGGTTTTGATTTTGACTTTTGAAGTAGCGGGTTCCTATGCGCGTGGTGGCCCATAAGACGAGTGTGACTGTGGCGTTCATCATCCTGTTTTCAGGGTTGAGCGGCTACGCGCAAGAAAGTCACATTGGAAGTCTGGTGGGGAACGCCAAGCACGGGAAAGCGCTCTACCAACGCTACTGCATTTTCTGCCACGGTCCGCAGGGTGACGGAAACGGAGAGAGCGCCCCTTACCTCGATCCCAAACCTCGCGATTTTACCAAGGCTACATTCAAATGCCGATCGACGCCCAGCGGGGATCTTCCTCTCGACAGCGATCTTTACGACACGATTACCCGCGGTGTCCACGCCAGTGGAATGCCATCCTGGAGACCATTGCTGCGGCAGGAGCGCGCCGACTTAGTCGCATATATCAAGACGTTCTCTCCACGATTCCGGGAGGAGCCACCGGTCGCTCCAATCCAAGTACCGCCAGAACCACCCACGTCCGCAGAGAGCGTGAAACGAGGGAGTCAAGTATTCCAGAGCATGAACTGCGGGCTGTGCCATGGGAAAGAGGGACGAGGCAACGGTCCGTCGGCAGCTTCGTTGACGGATACGAGAGGTTATCCAATTCGACCTTTCGACTTGACCAGCGGCACACGACTGAAATGCGGAGACTCTGATGTCGGTATATTCCGCGATTTGACTACTGGCCTGGATGGAACTCCGATGCCATCGTTTGCGAGCGCTCTCAAGCCAGACCAAATTTGGGATCTGGTGCACTACATAGCCACACTCAGAGCAGCCGCCAAAGCAGCAGATGCCAGATGAAGGCTGGACGAAATTAATCTGAACTCGCGCCCTACCTAAGAATTAATGAGGATCGATCTTATGAAAAACAAATATATTGCGCTCTCGGTTGTTTGCTTACTTGCCCTTGTTTCTTCGCGGCGTTGGCTGACCAGCGCTGTGGCCGCAGATGCTTCGGCATCGGTCAGCGGCGTAGTGAAGTTCGATGGTTTACCGCCCAAACCCAGCCGAATAGACATGGCCTTCGATCCAAACTGTAAACCCAGTTCTCCTGCGGTGACGGAAGACATTGTGTCTGGAGCCAATGGCGGCCTGGAAAATGTTGTCGTTTTTGTCGCTGACGGTCTGGGAGATCGCACGTTTCAACCTCCGGCGCAGCCGGCTGTGCTGGAACAGAAGGGCTGCTTGTATCGGCCTCATGTCATCGCGCTGCAGGCGAATCAAAAGCTTTCTGTCGTGAACAGCGATGCTACTACACACAATATTCATCCCTCACCTGCCAACAACCGGGAGTCGAATACGATCCAGCCTCCGGGAGTTCCACTCGAACTAAGCTTCGCGCGCGAAGAGATTGCCATTCCGGTCAAATGCAACGTACACCCGTGGATGAAGGGCTATATTGCAGTTTTTAAACATCCGTTTTTCGCGGTGACGGGGAAGGATGGTAGTTTCGAGTTAAAGGATCTGCCACCCGGTACCTACACGATCACCGCTTGGCACGGAAAACTTGGCACGCAGAGCCAGAAAGTGACGATTAGTGCGGGCCAGAGTCAGAAGGTGGATTTTGCTTTCAAGCAGTAACGCGGCATACATGAGTCGCATGAGAGATTGGGCTTTCTCCGCGCCCGAGTGGGCGGAATCCTGATGCGAAAGATGTGACGCAAGCACTGTCTTTCGCGGAGTTAGCGCCAGGATCCGACAGACTTTGCTGCATTTAGCTTGCCGTCATCGGCTGCGGACTTGCTCGACTGACGATTCGATACGTCGCCAACTCACGCCCTCGGTTCTCCCTGCAAAAGAAACGCCGTGCAGGATTTCAGCGATGATCTCTGCAGTTTGGCAGACTGTCATTCCGGAACGATTGAAGAACAAGTTGCCATCCGCGAACGCCACGTTAGCTTTTCGTACCGCCTGAAGGTCCCGCCACCAGGAATATCGCTCCAAGACATTCTGCTCAAGTAGACTTCGCTGCAAATCGAACCCGCAAGGCGCCACAATCAGATACTCCGGATCGGCATCGCGTAATTGCTCGGAAGGAATCGCAGCTGAATACTCGCCTTTTTTCCCAAGCAGCAGTTCGCCATTCGCGATCTCAACCAGTTCCGGACCCCAGTTTCCCATTGCGAATATCGGAGCCGCCCACTCAAGCATGACCACCGTTGGCCGCGGGAAACTCGCGACTTTTTCCCTGACGATGTCCAGTCGCTCACGTTCGATCCGGACTAGCGCCTTGGCCCGATCTTCCAGACCGAGCGCTTCGCCGATCCGCAGAATGCCATCGAATATCTCCTCCAAAGATGAAGCCGAAAGGGCCACTTGACGCACGGCGGGAAGGCAGGCGCCACTTCGTTCGACGTCGCCCGGAGTAACCGCGCAAACTTCACAATGGGATTGCGTAATCAGCAGATCGGCATGTAACTCGCGAATCAATTCCGCGTGAATGTGATACAGCGGCTCGCCCGACCGGAGGCGACGCCGGACTTCCGCATCAATCTCCCCGCTCGAAACAGAGATATCGAAGGCGGGACTGCTGCAAGCGGGAAGTTTTCTCACCCAATCCGGGTTATCGCATTCATGCGAACGCCCTACCAACATTTCGCCGGCGCCTAAGGCGCAGACGATTTCTGTGGCGCTCGCCAGCAGAGAAACAATTCGCATGCTATGCAGCCTGCTGCGCCGGTTCGCACAGGCGGTTGATAAGCGCGTAGCCCCCGAATATTGCGGCGGTGTAAACCACGTCGCCCACCGCCTGGTTCCGATAGAAAGGTAGGCCAGCGAGATAACAAGCCGATAGTCCGGCCATGCTGCGTGGATACAATTGGCCAGTAGCCCAGACCATGAAATTGGTGACCAGAAAGAACGACAAACTGGATGCGAAGGCTGCGGCAGCGATTGCACCGGCACCTTCGTGGTTATGGATCAGCCGGCCGAGCAGTACCGGAATCAGCGCCGCCGCATATACGTACCAAAAGCCGGAGTAGAAGCCCATCACAGCGTCGCTCAGAGCGAGCGCGAACAGAGTCGCCAAGACGGCTGTGCCACCCTTCCGGGCGTGACTTCCCGCGAACAGGGCGATGGCCATCAGCGGAGTAAAGTTCCACGGATGCGGAAGCAGCCGTGCACACGCGCCCAGAGCCACCATCGCTATCCACAACCATTTTGGAATTTGCATCCCTGATTCTCCAACTCGCTATTTTAATCGATCTCGCTGCCGCTCCTGATGATCGGAACGAATCGCCCAGGACGCTCGCAGTCGTACAAGCGAGAGTCTTAATTGTTTTCACTCCTCGTGGCGTGGAATATGCAGAGAGCACACGCACTGCCGGCAGACTGGGTTAGTCGCAACATCGAGGTTGGCTCGGAAACTCAAAGCCTTTGGACTATTCACAATCTGAGCCAGGGGTTGATCGTGAATGTTACCCAGGGAAGGATGGAAAAAGCAGGGTCGCACCTCGCCCGATGCTTCAATCACCGAAGAAACCCAAGGAGCGTTGCAGTTTGGAGCCACGTGTCGTGCCTGCCCAAGATGAGCGCGGAAGTGAAGCACAATCCGGCGCAGTTTCTCGCGCGATTCGACCACAAATCCCGAGTTCAGGTCGCTTCGGTGCTCGACCACTAACCGCTCAACTTCTGCCTCCAGAGCATCGGTCTCCTCAGTATTCAAAGCAACCCGGTCCTGCTGTTCGCGAGCCCAGGCTTGCGGACGATTAAACGCTTCCGACGTGAGATCAGCGGCCAGAAATGAAATCGAGTTTAGCCTGATTTCTTTCGCCGATTTCACCACCTTGCAAAGTGAATGGTAGTTCGCTTTCTGAACGGTGCAGCGCGCTCGCACGATCATTTCCGGGCGGAAACTTCGCAGTGCCACGACTCCGCTATTTATTTTTTCAAAAGCGTGGGGAACGCGCCTTATCTGATCGTGCACCGCAGGCGGCCCGTCCAGAGAAACAATCACGTCGTCGACGTTTGCCGCAATGGATTCGGCGTGAGACTCGAGCAACAGTCCTGCCGTCAGCATCGTGACGCGGATGCCCTCGGTGCGAAGCATTTGCGCCAGGAAAATCATGTGGGAATTCAACTGCGGTTCGCCGCCCGTAAATACAACCCAGCGGACACCAAGATCGCGGAAGCCCGTCAACTGTTGCTCAAGAAGAGTGGGCGTGATTTCCTTAGGTTCGCGAATCCGCCAGATGTCGCACATCATGCAACGGCAATTGCATTGATTGTGCGGCGAAATGACCAAAACCGGCATGGTGCGGATCTGGTGAGCGGCGACGCTACCTTCAGCTGATTCGCGGGGGATCGAAATAGATACTACGCTCATCATGCACGCTCAAACTTGCAGATTCTCACGCCGAAATTCCAGCAGGATATGATCGGCAAACGCGCGGATGCCAGGACAGCGCTCCAGAAGTAAGTCGGCCCGCATGCTCAAATCGAAAAAGCGAGGAAACCGGTTAGCCCAGTGCTCGACATAGGTCGGCGGAACCGAAACACCGATCCCCTTGAAAGATAGAAGACGAAATTCAGGCGAGAATATGCGTTTTAATCGATAGATCGAGGGATAGTGAACGTGGACCGTTGCGGTTTCTGACAGGCGAGCGGCTACGCCTCCGCGACGAAAGCGGCGGAACGCCTTGGCGGGATTCCCTTGAGCGAGATACCAGGCGATTTCCCACGCGCAGCACGGGCCCATCCAGCACAACAGAGCGGTTGCACCCGGTTTGAGTAAAACCGCCAAGTCTCTGGCGAATTGCTGCAGGTCCCCTACGCAATTAAGCGCCCCGAAGTTCGAAAATGCTCCATCGAAGGAGCGGCTCCGTAAACGGGCGATGTCTTCGGCGGCCAGCAGTTGCGGGCGCACAGAACGATCTTTGCCGTTTTCCTGGATTCGTCGAATCGCCAAGTTGAGCATTTGAGGCGAGCTGTCACAGGCAACCACAGTTACGCCTCGTTCCGCCAGAAAACATGCATCGACGCCGGTGCCGCAACCAATTTCAAGAATGCTTTCTCCGGTGTGAAAGGTCTTTTCGAGTTCCTTCCAGACCGATGCTCGTTGAGCATACCCAATCTTGGATGTGGTAAAGGTCTCGTCGTAGTGCGCCGCGATGGCATCAAACGGGGCTGCATCGCCTTGGGTCTGAAGAACCTCCATGAGGTCACGCCTCCACTTCATGGGCAGTCGAAGTCAAGCCGGCGCGAAAATCGGAGACTTTCGACTGCATTTCCGCAATCGCCGACCGATCGACCGCAGGATTGTTCCGCAGGCGTTCGAGTTCGACTTCACTGCGAAGCAGTTTATCCGCAAAGCTGTAAAACTGGCGGGAATGCCGGTTGCGAATGCGAACTTCCCGGTCCGATCCGACGTTCCATGGTTTTAGATTTTCCACGCGCTTTGCAACTTCGGTGAAATAAGGCGTGCCTTTGATCGGATACGCAACAGTGGTGAAAAAGATGTCGGGATCGGTTTTCTTCACGTGCTCGATCGTCGCCTCGATATCGCAAAGCTCCTCGCCCTCGTATCCCCACATCAAGAACATTCCCGTCTTGATTCCGTGCGATTTGCATATCGCTACCGAGGATCGCACTTCTTCGGCGGTGACCCCGCGCTCCATGGCATCCAGAATGCGCTGTGAACCGCTCTCGGAACCAATCCATACGCGGAAGCATCCCATTTCCGCAAGCGTTTCGACAACTTGAGGATTGAGTCGATCGGCCCGCGAAATGCACTCGAAAGGCACTTTCAGTCCTCGCCGCTTTAGTTCGGCTGCGTATTGAAAGAGCCAACCGTGGTGAATGGTGAAAACGTCGTCGGCCATCCAGGCCATCTCGGGTTGGTATCGACCAACCAGCCACTCGAGCTCGTCGGCCACCGACGCAGGCTTCCGGCGGCGATGTGTCTTGCCGAATACTTCGTGGCTGCACCAGCGGCAATGGTAGGGACAGCCGCGCGCAGTGATGAGTGACACGGATCCCATGCCGTGATGTTTGCGCCAGACCTCCAAGTACTGTGTCAGATCGATTGATTCGCGGGCGGGCCAGGGCTGAGCATCGATATCCCGAATTTGATCGCGCGGAGGCGTGCGAACCACGTTTCCGTCCAAAGTCCGAAAAGCAATCCCCTTGACCTGATGCAGCTGTTCGGCTGAATTTGATTGCAAGAGCGGCACCAATTCTTCTAGTGTGACTTCTCCCTCGCCAATCACAATGACGTCCGCCCCCGCTTCGAGGTATTCGTCAATGTATGCGCTCGGCTCCGGACCGCCGACCAGTGTCTTCCAGCCGGCATCTTTGGCAACACGCAAAATCTCAATGACGTTGGATCGTGTCATCAAGTTGGCATAGATGCCCAGCACGGATGGGGGCCCCTGCCGCAGAACGTCGAATAGCTGCTGGCGTGAAGAGAATGTGGAATCGAACACTTCAACACTGAGACCCTTGCTTCTAAGGTGCGCGCAGATGTACAGGATCCCCAGGGGTGGGTAGGGCTTCATAATTTGAAGCTCTTTAGGGTCCTCGTAAAGGAAATATCCGTGAGTGAGAAGGATGTCCATGTGGATGGTGCCGTCGCCTGACCTAGTCGTCGCCCGACCTCATGCCAGAGCCCGCTTGCAACTGCACCAGGTGCTGGCTCGCAAAGCTAGGCGAAACGGTGGTCCTTGTATTACGACAGGATTTCTCAAGCTGCACAACTCGATTCCATAATTCGGACGGATCCACCTGTGCATCCTCTTCCTTCTCAGACGTTTGTTTAACGCACGAGTTCCAGGAATCAACCTGGGCGTGCAAAGCATTGTGTAAGGCGCGGTAGAACTCGTCCGTATATGCGCCCTGGAACATCATGGAAAGATCTTCGCTATCCGACCAATTGGTCTTGTCGCTCAGCTGTGACTGTACCCGATCGAAAAATTTTGTTCCTGGCAGCGGGTAGGAAACGGAAACACCGATATCATCCGGCCGAGTATTGCGAACGAGGTTCACGGTCTTTTGAATGTCCTCCCACGACTCTCCCTGATATCCGAACTGCAGGAAATAGCACGCCCGGATGCCCTCACTCCGCAGGTTGTCCCGGGCTTTGGCGATCTGTTCCACTCGAGTTCCCTTATCCATGGCGTCTAAAATTCTTTGCGATCCGGATTCGACTCCAAGCCAGACTTCCGCGCAACCGGCACGGCGCAAAGCACGGACAGTCTCGATCGTCATCAAATCCACACGGGACTGCATTTTGAACGGGACCGCAGCGCTCAGCCTCTCGACTTCGACAGCAAGTTCTCGAACCCACTTTGCGCGAAGGCCGAAGATGTCATCGGCGAACCAGAGGTGCTCAGCGCCGAAATCACATTTCAGTTGCCGCATCTCTTCTGCCACGCTTCGTGCCGATCGCACGGCAAAGGAGTCTCCATAAATGGGCTTTGCACACCAGTTGCAGCGATATGGGCAACCGCGGCTAGCGACAATATTCAGCGAGAAATAGCCGTGAGATTCTTTCCAGGCGGTGCGGTATTGGTCAAGATCGATCAAGTCGCGGGCAGGAAATGACAGGAGATCAAGATTGCGGATTAACGGGCGATCCGCCGTCTCCACCAGCGTTTCGGTTTCTTTATCCAGATATGCGAGCCCCGGAATCTGCGCGAGCCTGCGATCGTCTCCTCTGAGAAGCTGTTGAGCGGCTTCAAACAGCGTCCATTCTGCTTCCCCGAGCAAAACGCAGCGGAAGCCTTTTTGCAAATACTCAAGGGCATGGTCTGAAGCGTCAGATCCGTTCACCAGAACGGTGGCTCCAGCCCGCCGGGAGACTTCAAGAATGTGATAAGCGACTTCCCGCATGCGGGTCAGGCACATCTTTGTAAGAAAGTTAAAGTTATCCTCGTAAACCACCACGATCCGAGGATGATGCTCATCCAAGGCTGCCTGAAATCCCTGTTCCGGATCGTTCAGCATTGTGTCGAATACGGCAACCGATAGACCCGCGCTTCGAAGCAAGGCTGCAGCGTAAAGCGTACCAAGAGGAGGATAGGGCCGCATTTTCCGCGCTTGTTTGCGGTCGTAAAAAAGGTGGTAAGAATGCGTTAACAGAACGTCAGCCACGTTACTTTGCGCCTCATTTGTAGAGGAGGAACGGCCAAATCTTAGGAGATTGAAGGGAGCCAATTGTCAGCAGGTTGTCAAATTTCTGTCACTTCCCGACAGGAATTGGATGGTGACCGTGATTTTGCAGATTGTTGACAAGTTAGAGACAAATGACCAAGTCACAGATTGATACGGTATGCATTCAGCTTTTCCTGCGGAATTGACTTTGTCCGCTTGCAGCTCTGAACCCGAATCGCTAGAGCATCTGGGCTGAGACTTGGCAGATGATCCTCTTCTATAACCCGAAAGCGACGAAACTTCGCAACCGTCGCCTCCCGCTGTCAATTTTGGCAATCGCCGCGGTTCTCGAGGGCAGGGAAGAATTCGCCATCGTGGACGGGAACATCGATCCTCACCCCACCGAATCGCTGCTTGAGCTAATCAAAGAGCGTCACGTCGAATTGCTGGCCGTCACGGTCATGCCCGGGCCACAGACCGTCGGCGCAGTCGCCAGTTGCCGCGAAGTGCGAGCGCGATTTCCGCACCTGCCGATCGTTTGGGGAGGATACTTCGCTACCAACTATACGGCTGCTGTTCTCAATGCGGGTTACGTGGATTATGCCGTCCGCGGACAGGGCGAGCAGACTTTTCTGGATTTGCTGGAAGCCATTCGCGGACGTCGCGATTTGAGGAGTGTGAATGGGCTTTCCTACAAGGACGGTGACGGAGTAGCTCGTCATAATCCCGAACGCCCCATGCGAAGTCCGGACGATTTCCCCTGGTATCCGTATCATCGCATTCCGGCGGAGAAGTATCTCCTGCCCACGTTTCTGGGTCACCGCACTGCGGTTCACCAAGCCAGCATCGGATGTCCTTTTCGATGTAATTTTTGCGGAGTGGTCAATTTCTCCGGCAGCCGCGAAAAAATGGAATCGCCAGCCCGGACGGAAGCCATGCTGCGCCACCTCGCCCAGACCTACGGTGTCGACGCCATCCAGTTCTATGACAACAATTTTTTTCTGCGAGAGGAACACACGCGTGAACTCGTAGACCGGATGGCGCCGCTCAATATGCGATGGTGGTGTGAAGGCCGCACCGACATCATGATGAAGTATTCGGACGCCACGTTCGAAGCTATCCGCCGAGCGGGGTGTGCCATGATCTTCTTCGGAGCCGAATCGGGTTCGAACGAAAACCTGAAGGAAATGAATAAAGATCTCTGCGCCGAGGACACTCTCGCTTTGGCTTCTCGAATACGCCGCTTTGGGATCATTCCTGAGTTTTCCATTATTTTCGGAAACCCGAAAGATCCGGAGGGCGACACTCGCGAGTGCATCAAGTTCATTCGTCAACTCAAGAGGTTGAATCCGGACTCGGAAATCATTGTGGAGCATTACACTCCCGTTCCCCAGCGGGCGCGAATGTATGGAGACATAAAAGACACATTTGAGTTTCCCACAACACCGGACGAATGGGCCACGGAGTCCTGGCAGCGCTTTGCTACGCAGAAGGACCCGCAAACGCCTTGGCTGCGGCCTCGCACCAAACAGCTGATCGATAACTTTGAACTGGTGGTTTCCTCCAGGTGGCCGACGGTTCAGGACATTCGCTTGCCGAATTGGGGTCGACTCGCGCTCAAGGCGTTGAGCAGTTGGAGATATCGACTAGGAGTCTATGCCGCACCGCTGGAATTGAAATGGGCGCAGCAGTTTATCGACCTGAGGAAGCCGAAGGCCGAGAGCTTATGAATCAAATCTCCGCCACGCTGGAACCTCGGCCCACCAAATCGGCAAACCGTGAAGTCCCACATATGCCGGATTTTCCTCGAGTCCGGGAAGCCTACGATCGTTGGGCGCCAACTTATGATCAATCTCCTAACCCCCTGCTTCACCTGGAGGAACGTGAGCTCGGGTCTTTTATCCCCGAGTTGAGAGGCAAACGAGTTCTTGATCTGGCGTGTGGCACAGGAAGGTGGCTCGAGAAGCTCTCGTCCCAAGGAACGGATGTGGGAGTGGGGGTTGATTTCTCTGCAGCTATGCTCCAGGTTGCCGGGGCTAAAGCTGCCATTCGGGGGAGACTTGTACGAGCCCACTGTCAGAGTCTTCCATTCGAGGCTTCAGCTTTCGATTTCGTTGTCTGCTCATTTGCTATCGGACACATTCGTGATTTGAGAGGGCTGGCCCAAGAGTTGGGACGCGTGGCTCGGGCCGGAGCCGACATTCTCGCGAGTGATTTGCATCCCGAGGCGTACGAGCAAGGATGGCGAACTGGGTTTCGCGATTCTCGCGGTGCTATCGAAATAGAATCGTGGGCACACAGTGCCGAAGAAATAGCCGAATGTTTTTATTGCGCAGGATTCGAATGTCGTACACACACCTCGCTATGGCTCGGAGAACCGGAGAGACCTATATTTGACCGAGCAGGGAAAGGCGATTTGTTTACAGCCGCCAGCAAGGTTCCCGCAATCCTGGTCTCTCACTTTCGACGTGTCTCCCGCGGAACCGAGTTGAGAAGCGAGCAGTGATTACTCTGGAGATCCGTTCTTGAGGAAAACTCTGGCCGAGACCGCCGTTGATTTCCTGGGTTTCTCAGGAACGGCAAGCGATCAAGCTAACCAACTGCGCGGATTCCGCGACCGCGAATGGAAACACGTGCTGCCGTGGCTGCATGATGCCGGCCTGTCCCTTTATCTACTACAAAAACTGAAGGATATAAAACGGGGTGATGTGTTGCCGACTTCGGTCCTCTTGCGCCTCGAGGAGAACCTGGCTACCAACCGGCGACGCGTCGCTTACATGGCTCGCCAGTTTGATTTTCTCAACCACAAACTCAATTGTGCCGGCGTCAGATATGCAGTGGTAAAGGGATTTTCCCTGGTCCCTGCGTTTTGTCCCGATACGTCTCTGCGGCACCAGAGCGACTTCGACTATCTGGTGGATGATCAGTCTCTCCCGCTGGCGCGAACCGTACTTGAGGAGGCGGGATACTCCCTGAAAAAGCGGAAGACGAATGAACTCGTATTTTTGAGGCCATCGGCGGGAATGCCATCCCCTGCCGACGGGCAATATGAACCAGACAGTCCTTATGCGGTTGAATTGCGCCGGGCCTTCTGGGACCGTGACATTCATGGTGTGTCTTTTGAGGGGCCCGAGTTCTCAGTGGACGATGTAAGAACTCGGCAGTGGCAGGAATTGACTTTTCGCGGATTGCCCGAGGAAGACATGTTCCTGATCCAAGTCATACACGCTTTCAACCACATTTTGACCGGCTGGGTTCGAATGTCCTGGCTGTACGAGATCGCGTACTTTCTCAATCAGCGATCGACGGACGGAGCGTTATGGGAACGCGTCGAGCGCCGTGTTGAAGCCCGAGACGAGCCGCTGCTGCGCGAGATGATCGCCGTGGTTGCAGAGTTATCCCGGCATTTCTATAAAGCACCAATACCGCCAATGTTCAGAACCTGGTCCGATGAATTACGTCCTTCGGTTCGCATCTGGATTCAGAACTACGCGTGGACATGGGTATTTGCTAAGAATCGAGTTGACCAATTCAGTCTATTCTCAGCGTCGCCCGTGGTTCTCTTCCTTCATCAGCAATACCTTTCCGAAGGCGACGCGAGAAGACATCTCCTCCGGAGTCGGCTGTTGCCATGGGAGCAGCTCTTTCGTCGAGCTCGTTCGATTAAAGCCAATTCTTCTGCCAATGCAGGGAGCCGCGGACCGCAATTCCAGCGCCTGCTCATCCGAGTCCTTTTCCACATGACGGGAGGACTCCGATACCTCTGGGAAGTGCCACGTTGGCGGAGGTTGAACAAACCGACGGCGGTTTTCGGCCTACTTAACGAAGCGTGATGCAGCGTTGTCGGAAGTTCCAGCGATTATCCGTTGCGTTTTTTCTTGCGAGACTGACATGGGGCTGAGAGTTCAAGCCGCGAAAAACGTCAGTGCGACCTGGCTGGGTCTTCTTGTCCATGTCGCGGTTGGTTTTTTTCTCTCACCTTTTATCCTCCACAAGCTGGGTGACCATGCGTTTAGCATATGGGTGCTCGTATTCTCCCTGACCGGATACTACGGAGTTCTCGATCTTGGGATCCGATCGTCGATCGTTCGATATGTTGCCAGATTTGCAGCGACGGGAAACGAGGACAATCTCGCAAAGTTTCTCAGCACAAGCGTCGTATTCTATGTAGTCGTTTCCCTGGTTGTGCTCCTACTGACTGGCCTGGGCTTTTTTTACTTGCCATCGATTTTCAAAATACCAACCGATATTCTTGAGGCATCGCGGGTCTTATTTGTTTTGGCCGGAGTGGGCGCCGCCCTGGCTTTTCCTCTTGGCGTATTTGCAGCGGTTCTCGAAGGATTGCAGAAGTTCTCCTGGCTACATCTCAGCCAGATAGGAGTGACGCTCGTCCGCGCTCTGCTGATCGCGATCGCCCTCACGCGAGGAGGGGGATTGGTGGCGCTTGGGATTATCACGATCGCGATGTCTCTGGTCGGCTATCTCATCATCATGTGGCTTGCCTTCCGCGCGTTCCCCTTGCGGTTCAGTTCGCGTTGCGTCGATTCCCAATCGTTTTGGCAGATGTTGAGATATAGCGCATTTGTTTTCATGATTCTTCTGGCGGACAGACTCCGATTCCAAACAGGCCCGATACTTGTCGGGGCGATGATTTCTTCGAGCGCGGTCGCATATTTCGCGATTGGATCGAAACTGGTTGAATACTCAACTTCCGCCGTTCGAAGCATGGCAATCATCTTTACTCCCATGTCGAGTCATCTGCATGCCACTGGAGATGTTGTACGTTTGCGGCAGACTCTCGTCCTGGGAAACCGCGCGTGCGCCCTCATAACCTTTCCTCTCTGCGCGATTCTGGTGATCCTGGGCAGGTCGATCATCGAGGTCTGGGTGGGCGCGAACTATCTTTCCAGCTATCTTATCTTGGTGATTTTATCGGTGCCGAGGAGCCTCTACCTTGCGCAATCAACCTCTACGAAAATACTTCTAGGTATGGGCAGGCACCGGATACTGGCAACCGTGCTTTTACTCGAAGGCGGAATCACTATCGTCCTTAGCATGGTATTATCGCGTCATTTTGGAATTGCCGGCGTGGCATTGGGTACGGCAATTCCGTTGACGGTGACCAGCGTCTTTTTTCTCCCGCGACACGTCTGCCACGAGTTGGACATTTCTTTGCGCACTTTTCTCGCCCAGGCTTACTTACTGCCTTTGACTTTATGCGTGCCCCTTGTCGGGGTGCTCTTGTTCTTGAGGAAGGAGTTTCCCGCCCATCATTATGGCTCTCTGATAATTCAGGTTGCATGCGGCGGACTCTTGTACTGTGTCGGATTAGCCTTCGCGCTGCTGGCGCCGAAGAGACCGGCTGGCATAAAGCTGTGGGAAGCGCTGATACGGGGTGTGTGATCAATCGCAGGAAATGGAAAGAAGTAAGACGCGCTGTCAAAAATTACGAGCTCAACAAACTTCCTGCATTCGGTCACTCAGCTTTTGGCCGGTAAGAAGCGAACGGCGGGTTGTTACGCGTTCGACGGCCCGCGAGACCCAGAGCTCCCAAGGGAACGAGTAGCGATTTTTACTGATGCGCCACCGCACAGGCGCACCCAGGGCGCGACGAAAACCTTGCCGCATCCAGGCACTCTTTTTCGTGGCCTTGCGGATCTGGTTGTTCAACAGGAAATACTCGAGACTACGTCGCAACCGGCGGAGTTCTTCCCCCTGTAGCCAAGGGAGCACATTAAATCCCAAAGCCAGAGTCTCCCATTCTTCCAGGGACTGTGGTTCCTGAAGCCCCATCTCCTTCAGTTGCGGCCATATTGGAATTCCAGGATAAGGAGTGAAAATGTTAGGAGAAAAGCTGACGTTCCAGTATTCCTTGGCGATCTCGCTCATGATGCGAAACGTCTGCTGGCGATCCGCTTCGGTTTCCCCTGGGTATCCCAGAATCACATTGAATGTGACGTGAATTCCGGCGAGTTCAGCCTTTCTGGCCGTGTCCACCATGTCCTCTACACGTTCGTGCTTCTTATTCATCAAGGCGAGCACATCCTTGGACGCGGACTCGGTACCAAAACCCATGTGGTTCACGCCACTCTCGCCCAGCAAGCGCACGTCATCTTCGCTCATCCTTGCCACGAAGTCCGTTGAGGCTTGAAAATCCCAATTGAATTTGACGCCGCTTGCGATGATTCCTCGAGCGATTGCGACTGCTCGCTTGATGTCAACCAGAAAATTGGAATCCAGCAGTGCAACCTCGTCAATGCCGTACCGGGGAACAAGCTCCGCCAGGTCGCTAACCACCCGTTCGGCGCGATAAGCATTGAATCGGCGCTTGTAAAAGACCATGTCAGTACAGTAATTGCAGGCGTAGGGGCACCCCACACTGCTCGCATAAGCCAGTTGCCGGACACCGCTGGCGGCGGCATAAACATCCACATTTGCCAGGTGGTAGGCCGGGGCTGGCAGGTCATTGATGTTCGCAACAGGTCTTTCCGGCTCATGATGAATGCCTGCATCGTCTTTGAATGACAATCCCCGCACACCGTGCAATTCCTCACTGTCCGCCAGGCGTTGCGCGAGCTCGAGTAGAGTCAGTTCGCCAGGTCCGCGCACAATGGCATCCACAAAATCCGGCTTGAGCGTTTGCTCTGGAACCAGCGTGGGGTGCCAACCGCCAAATACGATTGGCAGGGATGGCCGGCTCAACCTTACTTTTTTCGCGATTCGGATCGCGGAGCCAATCATCGGGCCGGTGAGGATGGAGATGCCAAGGCAGAGTGCGTCCTCGGCCTCGCGCAGGATTACATTTTCAAAATCGGGGGACGTTAGATTGTCGACCAGCTTAACTTCGAATCCGGCTTCGAGCAGAGGAGACGCCAGCGCCAGCAGGCACAAGGGGGCCCCCAACGGGGGTCCGTCATAGGGCGGATAGAACAGTACGACTTTTCTGCTGCGGGGCATTTTTACTGAATGCAATCGCGTGATGCCGGAACATCAAAAGTAGAGTTATCGAAAAAGCTATTTGTCACGCGATTGTCAAAAATCTGTCACTTTCCCATTCGAACTTTGAGTTGAGTAACAGTTGGTGAGGAGTCGACGGCCACAGCAATCCGGATTTTGCAGAATGATGACAATTTAGAGACAACTGGCGCTAATCCTGTTTGGTACCTTGGGCGTATTTCATCCTAGGTTCCTTGCCCAGCACGCCGCGTTCTGCATGTTGCGCGAGCCGGTAGGGAAAGAAGTACTGAGAGGCATTTTCGTGAAATCGTCAAAAAAGATCGTGTTCTTTGTCGCTTCTTTTTCAAGCATTGAAGCGACGGCTCCATTGGGCATCCTTGCTATCTCCACTCCCTTACTGAACGCAGGGTACGATATTCGGATTATCGACTCAACGATCACGCCTGACTATAAAAAGCGGATCATGGAAGAAGTGAAGGATGCACTGTGCCTGGGTATTTCCGTGGTGACCGGGCCAATGATCCGCGAGACGGTGGACGTCGCCAAGATGATCAAGAAATGGGACCCTGACTTCCCCATAATTTTAGGGGGATGGCATCCGTCCCTTCTGCCCGGCCAGACTCTCGAGGCTCCCTACGTGGACATCATCGTACGAGCACAAGGTGAAGACAGCATGCTCGAGGTTGCCAACCGTCTGCGCGATGACGCTCCCCTTGACGATGTGCTTGGTATCGGATTCAAGCGGGACGGAAAAATGCAGCTCACGCCTGAACGGCCGCTGAAGACGCTCGATAAGATGCCGGCCAAGGCGTATCACCTGGCCGATTTCGACGCTTACGAGAAGGTTTGCGGACGCCGGTGGACCATGTATGTTTCCAGTCTTGCTTGCCCCTTCAATTGCTTCTACTGCACCAATGCCGGAGTGTATGGACGCAAGTGGAACGCATTGCCGGTAGAACAAGTGGTGGAAGAGACCATGGAACTCGCAAAACGCTACCGCCTCGAGTTGCTGTGGATGGCTGACGATAACTTTCTCGTCGATCTCGACCGGTCGTTGAAGATTGCAGAAGCCCTGGTTCGAGCCGGCAGTACTTTCAAGTGGAGCGTGCAAGCCACTACCAATCTGACGGCGCGCCTTACGATCGAGGAGTTGACTCTTCTTCGCCGCTCCGGGCTGCACCAGATCTGCCAGGGTATTGAAACCGCATCTCCCACTGTGATGAAGTTGATGAACAAGGATTTCCAGGTCCTGGGGGATATCTACCAGTCAACTGAACGCTGTATAAAAGCTGGAGTCATTCCGTCTTTTAATATCATTTTTGGCTTCCCGGGGGAGGGTCCTAAAGAACGGCGCGAGACGGTCAGTTTCATGATGGATATCTGCCAGAAATTTCCCGGCGCAGAATTCTGGACCAACATTTTCACCCCATATCCGGGCTCTCCTATTTTTCAGCAGGCGGCAAAACTTGGCATTGAAGTTCCCAAGTCCCTGGAAGGATGGGTCGATTATTTCCCCCGTTATACAGTCCTGCCCTGGCTTCGGGGAAAAGATCATCAGCGCGTTCAAACCATGCGGGATTACTTGCGCATCGCCTTCGATCGTGCCCCCATCGCGACTACAGGCCACGGCCGCTTTGCGAAAGCAATTCAATATCTCACCGCTTATCCGGCCCGGGTGCGCTTAAATCACGACTTCTACAGTTTTCCGGTCGAATTGTGGATTAATCGCCAAATGAAGAACATCGTGAAGCTGCCAAAGCCGAGTGTGGACGCCAAAAGGTTGCAGCCAGAAACGGCTCCTAGCTGCACTTGATCCTTCTCCTCGTCAGGGGTGAGCCTGTGCCCGAACTCTCGGACAGCAGGCGGATATGGACTTAAGAGGACCGTATGGGCGCTTTGAATGCCGCAAGAACCGCGGCCAGTCGTTTTAGTACAGTCGGTGAGTTGTTCTCATTCTTTTGGAGTGCCAAAAGGTGGTGGTTGGCGCCCATGTTGGTCGGTCTTTTCATTCTCGCTGTTCTGATTGTCATGGCACAGAGCTCCGCTATCGCACCCTTCATCTATACCCTGTTCTAGGACAACTCCTATGTTGATCGAACGCTTTGCGCATGCCGGCGATGTTCCCGTCCTGCTCAATACTTCCTTCAATCTCAAGGGCGAACCGATCGTTAAATGAGCCGGCCAATAATAAGCCGGCCGATGCTTTTGACACGTTTTCCAGGAGTGAGATAAATACTCTCGTGCTGGAGATTTCTTGATCGAAAAGATGTAAGCGAATTACAGTCATGGATCAAATGGCTGTGGTTAGGAATTCGGTGGAAAAACTTGAATCCCGCGAGACGAGCTTGGTACCGAGGCTTGATCCGCCAACCAGTCGATGGCTCCCAATCGCGGAGTGGGTGCTGCTCGTGGGCCTGCTGGCGATGTTTGCGGCGTACAGTTTATTGCCTGCGTGGAAAAGCCTGAATAGCGAGTTTCCCAATTACTACTTGGCCGCTTCGCTCTACACGAAGCGCATTCCGCTCGACCGCATCTACGAATGGACCTGGTTTCAGCGGCAGAACGACCACTTAGGGGTCCGTGATGGTTTGGTAAGTTTTGCCCCCAACCCTCCCACTCTGATCCTTTCGCTCGTACCGTTCACTACTCTTAAGCCGCTTGCCGCTAAGCGCGTCTGGCTGGTCTTGAATCTTATTTTCCTCGTGATATCTCTGTGGATGCTTCGTCGGGTAACATCGTTAACCTGGCGCCGGCTCGGCTTGATATCGCTGCTCTGCATTCTTCCGTTGCACATCGATTTTTTGTTTGGCAGACATTATGTGCTCATCCTCATGCTCATCTGCGGTGCCTACTACGCGTCATCCCTCGACCGGCAACGTATCGCTGGCGCGCTGTTGGGCACTGCGGCGGCAATGAAGTTGTTTCCCGTTCTCTTTGTGATTTTGTTTATTGGGAAGCGGAATTGGCGGGCAGTCAGTGGAATGGCGCTAAGCGCTGCCGCGATTGCGGCTCTCTCGCTCTTGATGTTCGGTGTTGAAGTACATCGGATTTTTCTCCTCGAAGTATTGAGCCAGGCCTCACGTGGCGATTGGCTGGGACCTTACGCTCTTTCGCAGAATTCGTTCATCACTTTGTGGAGTCATTTATTCCTTTTCGAACCGGAATTGAATCCTCATCCCTGGATCAAGTCCTCCACTCTTTACGCCGTGTCACAGGCGGCTACAGTCACCCTTCTCGTTTTCTGCTTTCTTCTATCGTTCCGCGGGAAGGACCGAGCGCATTTGACCTCACTACAGTGGGCGGCCATTGTTCCCTTGCTCTTACTGCTATCCACGACTTCAGCCACGGATTACTCTTGCTTACTAATCTTCACGGCGATAGTAGGATTCGATGCATTGTCCGCATCCGGGGATAAAGGCCGGGCTCTGATTTTCTTACTCTTGTATGTGGCTGCTTGCGCACCCGTTCCGGAAAGGATCGCGAACTGGTTTCCGTTGAGCCGGTTACTAGCCACCACCGGGCTCTATTTACTTTTGCTGTACGTGGCAGGCGCAGCCCGCAAGGTAGGTTTCGAACTGCGTTGGGTGGCCGCTGGCTCAATCGCGTTCGCATTGTTGACATTCTTCAATCTCCATACTGTCCTGTACCGAGATGAGGATTTCGGTAGGCGCCTGCCAAGTCCACCAACTGGATACCGTTCTGCCAATCCTGTTCCCACTACAGGCGGAGTTGTGTTTACAGAAATGCAACCGAAGAAATACGAACCTATGTTTTTTGAGAATGCGACTTTCCACGAGATTGTAATGTCGGGAGACGCCCTCTCTCTTGCCGGGGCGGGGAACCTTCCAGTGCTCTATTCTGAACTGAGCGGTCACCAATCGTTCATCACGCGCCAAACTGAGCCTCTCGAGTCGGCTATTGAAACTCTGACCGACGGCCAAGAGCCATCCCTCTCAGCTAATGGAAAGTGGCTTGCGTTCATTCGTGAAGAACACGGGGAAGGCTCGGCACAGCTGTTGGCGGCCGATTCGAAGGATATCTCGCTAATGGTTTTGCCCGGCACTTACCATGTACTTGACGTGAGCGTCACTTCCGACGGCGACGTAATCGCTGCTGCTGGCCGGACCAGCGATTCCCATTTATTCCTGGTACGACATCCTACGGGAGAAGTGGTGGAGCTAACCGAGTTCCAGCATCCTGCGAGATATCCGGCGGTGTCGCCGGATGGCAAACGATTAGCCTTCAGTCGGCGCGAGCATGGATTCTGGCATCTGTTGGTCCGCGAATTCGCTACGGGGCGGGAGCAGCAACTGACTCACGCGTCGTGTAACGCAGTCTCTCCTTCATGGGAGAATTCCTCGACGTTGTTGTACGCGACTGACTGCGGACGAGGCGTTGGACTCAGCGCGATCGCGCGGGTAGTTCTGCCATGATGAGCCATTTGCAATAACTGTTCATAATCGTGGGTTACTTCGAGGTAAACCCACCGGGAGATGAGGAGGACTGAATGTCGATTGCCGGCAAACCCCCCTTTGCAAAGTTCTTTACTGCTCTGGGATTTGCGGTCTGCAGCTTCGTGGTGTTTGCAGCTGTGCTGGAATTCGCATCCTGGGCCATCTGGTCGGTGGCTCAGCGCATGGCATTTCCGCAGGCCTCCGAGCTACAGAGGATCAGCCCGGCATATCAGGGAGATAGTTGGGCAGCGGAATTCTGGCAAGAGGAACCTCGACGTCAAAAATCCCACAAGGTCTACGTACCGTTCCGGGTCTGGAGTGTAACGAACTGGCATGGTAAGTATGTCAACAATGACGAGAGTGCGACCGGTATATGGCGCAGAACGATCAATCCGATGCCGGACAAATGCAAAACATCCGCAGTTCGCATTTGGACCTTTGGAGGATCAACGATGTATGGAACCGGTGTACCCGATTGGGCAACCTTACCGTCTTATTTGTCCCGCGACTTGAACGCCGCCAGTCCAAATTGTGTACAAGTGTCTAATTTCGGGGTAGAAGGTTATTTAACCAATCAAGAGTTAATCCTTCTGATGGAGCAACTCAAGGCAGGGGGTCATCCCGATATGGTGATCTTCTACGACGGACTGAATGATGCCGGTGCGGCCGGACCTTCATCTGGCCCGCCGAAGCCGCACTTCTACATCGAGATGATCAAAGCTCGGGTGGAAGGTAGCCTCAGAGGACGCTTGGACTTTATTCATGAAACGTACACGTTTCACGTTGCGAAAGCGATACAGGCATTTTTCTCACGGCAGCATTCGTCTCGATCCGTACTCAACGAGCTGCATACTAAGGCGGTAGCTACGCTTGACAACTATGAAGCCAATCTTCGGGTCGTGAAGGCGCTCGCCAAGGCATATAACTTTCGCGTCTATTGTTTTTGGCAGCCTTCGCTGTATTACGGTCAAAAACCGCTTGTGCCTTTCGAAAGGCAGCTCCCAGAAATTGCGAATAGAGATCCCTGGGCGTTGATCACCACTGCGGTTTACCAAGAGGCGGAAGCTCGCGCCGCAACCACCGGAGGATTTGTTTTTCTCGGCGGCCTGTTTGATTCAGTCAAAGACCCGATTTACATCGACCAGGGCCATCTGGGACCTCGGGGGAACGAACTGGCGGCACAAGCAGTAGCGCAGTACATCCAAGCTCATCCTGAGAACTGATCTTCATGTTGTATTGGGATAATCCGACATGCTGCTATGCAGCATGCATTCCGTAGATTCCGGGGAGCACCTTCACTGTCCCTTTGGGAATAATGCTCCCCAACGCACTAGACTTGCGAGTCCCAAGACCAAATAGCCCAGAGAAAATGCCAGCGTTATCTGAAAGCTCTGTTTATATCTTAAGTTGTCACTGCATTCGCTCTAAGTCGCGGCTGTGGGACGTCACCATTCGCTAGCATCTCGCGTACTATAGGCACCGCCGCCGCTGGATCGCCGGCGAAGGCCAGACGATAAGCGGGCAACTTTTCAAGAGCCTCGAACACCGCTCTCTGTTGTGCGAGGCAGTCATAGTCCTTGAAAAGCATGCTTTCGGCAATGCGGCGAGAGAAGTCGAAGCGAGCCATAGGCGACACAGTGGGGATAGTCGCGGCCTGCCTTTCCAGGAACACACAGCAGACTGGGTCAATGGAGTGCGCTTTCAGGGACTGAAGTGGACGCTTCGGCAAATAGCAAACGGTCAAGCCTGGGTAAGAGAACCGACGCGTGGCGGCCTTAAGTTCAGGAAGAAACTGAAGCGACTCGGGACGAAAGATTGCCGGCAGAAGATCGCCCCAAACCCGCAAGCCTCTAGCTTCCATCTCCAAAAAGACAGCCTGGTCAGCGTGGAACTCAAACCCCAGCTTCGCGGCCAGGTAGCTTACGGTCGTCTTGCCGCAGTTGGGCGGGCCGAATAGCAGAATCCCTCTATCCCCTGTGCCCACGCACGCCGCCGCGAGTGGCACCATCCCCAAACTCCCGGTACTCATGCAGAAGAGAGTGTCGAAAATCGACCGGCAATGTAGCTTCGGCTCGCCCTCAACGAATCGTTCAGCAACAAAACCGATACCCTCATGCGCCTCTAAATCAACCGCAAGAAAACTTCCCTGTCCAAGATTGACGAAACGAAGACCACCGTCGGAAAAGGCCGACTGAGCCACTCCCGTGTGCTCGATTTGAAAATCTTCTTCGCTCATGATTCGCCAGAGGAATTCCGGATCGCTAGTCGGAGAACCCTGGTGTCGCGCAAAAAACTGCAGCCCACTCTCGACCACCGCGCGGCTGTTGCTCTCCAGGCGAACAGTCCTTGCCATAACCAGCAAATCCGCGCTATACGGCGTCGGCGTGAAGCGCCGAAGTAGATCCTTCCTCATCCCTTTGCTGAGAGCTTTCGAGGACATCGGAATTTCACCAAGACAATCGGTCCTCTCTGCCGGCTCCATGCGCCACATGGCTAGCTCTCCAATCCAATGCCCGTCGCGATCATCGAAATCGCTCAAAGAGCTGAGCGAGTTTCTTGGCGACAACCTGAGGCCGCCCGCCGTATTGCAATAACCATCCGGGCAACTCGGCCAACTTTTCGATGACTTCCATCTGCGCGGCCATCGCGTCAGGCAATTCTGCCATCAGATCATCCTCCAGGCGTGCCTTTGCTTGCTCCGCTGACAACTCAGTCAGACAAAATCCTGGATCCTCGTTGCGTTCAAGGAAAACTAACAATCGTGGTTCGCAACGTCGTACGCGCTCAAGGCCGAGGGCGAGTTCTGGTTCGAGGCGGAAACCTTGTTCCCCGTTCAGCAGGTCTGTGGGCTGTTTCGCCTCAAGCTGGCTAAAATGTTTTCCTGCATCACTGCGCAATTTGAGAGTCGTCGCAAGTCCCCACGCGGACAGCTTGCCTTTTTGCCATGAACAGAACGTGCGGTCGTCTGAAAGAAATCCAAAACCTTCCTGTGCCAGGGCTACGGCTAAAGTTGATTTTCCGCTCCGACCCTCCCCTGCGAGCAGGAGGCCACTTTCCTGCTTAGCCACGCACGAGCCGTGGAGTTCAACGATTCCGATTGAAGCGCCAGTAATGGTGAGCAGCATCGGAAAGACCACCGTCTTCCAGTAGGAGCGATCATTCCCGATGGGCGCCGAAAAACGCCCAATCACGCGACGACCCGGAAGGTCTGCCAGGATCGAACTCCCAGAATCGAATCCTGCGAACACAAGGTGGTTGAGGCCTCTAACGCGGGGTTTCGGCCAGGGTTGCGGCGCCAGGTTGGCGTAGTCGACCCAGAATCGGACGGAGAAGTCCACGGACCCGGGCGGATCTTCGATTGGCAAAAAGCTCTCGCGTGCGGCCTCCAGAAGCGCCTCGCAGTTTGTGGACAAGCTGCAAATGGCGCCAGCAGCAGTGTAAAACTCACACAGCGGTGTCGCGGCGTCCTGGCAGAGAAAGTCTCCGGCACTCATAACGGGTGCAAAGTGAGAAGATTCACACGTCTCGGCTCAAGCCGGATTCTTTGAATACCAAGACTGAGCCGAACAGCAGTCAATAATCGTCGCCGATATGAACGAGCAATCTGTCACTATCTTGTCAACAACTTGTAAAAAAGACCTCTGCCGGCGGAAGATCTAAAACAATCCTGATAAAAAGAATCCTTATACAAGGACAATCATCCCATCTCTTGTCTGTCCAAATCGGGCAGCAAACCTGCGACGGAGGGATTTTCTATGTTGCGCAAACTGATGGCCACTGACAACGACGCTGCCATATCTATTCTTCGATTGGTTCTAGGGGTGGTGTTTTTCGCGCACGGCGCCCAGAAGGCGCTCGGGTGGTTTGGTGGATACGGTTTCACCGGCACGATGGGTTTCTTCACCGGCATGATGCACATTCCCGCCCCATTCGCGGTTCTGGCGATTGCGGCGGAATTCCTCGGCGGATTAGGCCTTATCTTCGGGCTGTTCACTCGTGTTGCGGCCTTCGGCATCTTCTGCAACATGGTCCTCGCCGTTGCTCTGGTCCATCATCAGTTCGGCCTGTTTATGAACTGGACAGGGACGCAGAAGGGAGAAGGTTTCGAGTTCCACCTGCTCGTGCTGGCGATCACCGCCTTCCTGATGATTCGGGGAGGAGGCGCAGCTTCTGTCGATCGCTTCTTGTCATCCTCAGGGGAGAACAGCATCAGGGCCCAGGTGCGGACGCAAACTACCTGATTAGGGACGATGATGACGAAGAGTAATGCCATTACGGCGCCCCGGCTCTGGCTGGTGATTGCCAAGAGTTATCGTGCGCTGAGCCTGCTGGCTGAGCAGAGCATCGCCAACACGGGACTGTGTCTCACGGATTTTGTCGCGCTCGAAGCTCTCCTGCATAAGGGGCCGCTCACGATCTCGGAGATCCAAGACAAAGTTCGCCTAGCCAGTGGATCGATGACTGCCGCAGTTGACCGCCTCGAGAAGCTCGGCTTAGTTGTTCGCAAGTCGAGTCGAAGTGATCGGCGGGCACGGGTTGTCGAACTTACGGCACAAGGTAAGCGGCTGGCGGCATCATGCTTCGAGCGGCATGCACGCGACCTTGAGGCGCTCATGTCTGCCTTGACCCAGGAGGAGAAGGAACAACTGTACAAATCGCTTAAGACGCTCGGGCTGCTGGCAGCGGAGAAACTTCGCCACCAAGAAGCCAAGGTCAACAGCAGTAGAAAACAAGTTGGGAAATGATCATCGAGTTCGTGGCATCACGAATTCCTGAGGAACGCACGCGAAGGAAGAAGAGGAAAGGCTGAAAGGTGGAGTCACAAAGATGCAGATCGGTGTCGATAGCTTCGGAGCAGTTATCTCTGACCCGGCTACGGGGGTTACTCTCAGCCCTGTCCAGCGCATTCAGAATCTACTTGAGGAGATTGTGCTCGCCGATCAGGTTGGCCTGGATGTTTTCGGCGTCGGCGAACATCATCGTGGCGAGTTCGTGGACTCCGCCCCGGTCGTTATTCTTGGTGCAGCGGCAACGCGCACAAAAAATATTCGCCTTACAAGTGCCGTGACCGTTCTCAGCGCGGCGGACCCGGTCCGAATCTTTCAGGAATTCGCCACCCTGGACCTGATCTCCCATGGGCGTGCTGAGATCGTTGCGGGACGAGGTTCGTCCATAGAGGCCTTTCCGCTCTTCGGTTTCGATTTGAACGACTACGACTCGCTCTTCTCAGAAAAGCTGGGTCTTCTGCTTAAGCTTCGCGAGAATACCCATGTTCGCTGGACCGGTAAGCATCGCGCTCCTCTTACGGGACAGGCGGTTTATCCGCGTCCGCTCCAGAATCCTCTTCCTATTTGGGTCGGCGTCGGCGGAACTCCCGAATCATTCGTTCGTGCCGGTACGCTCGGACTTCCGTTGATGGTCGCCATTATTGGAGGCGAACCCAAGCGATTTCGGCCCCTGATCGACCTTTACCGCGAAGCTGGGCGCCGCGCTGGTCATTCACCGGAGAAACTCCTCGTCGGCCTTCACGCAATCGGTTTTCTGGGAACCACAACCCAGCAGGCTGCGGAGGATTTCTATCCGGGATATGCCCACACGTTCACTGAGATCGGTAAAGAACGCGGCTGGCCCCCAGCCACACGCGCGCAATTTGACGCTCTGCGAGGACCTACGGGTGCTCTGCTGATCGGAGACGCCGAAACGGTCACACGGAAGATACTGTATGTGAACGAACTCCTCGGCGGCCTCGCTCGTATTACTTTCCAGATGGGAGTCTCGGCGCTCCCGCACGAGAAGATGTTGAGGTCGATCGAGCTTCTGGGAACCAGGGTCGCTCCCTTTGTCCGTAAAGAGCTCACTGTCGTCTAGCCTGGATCCATGGAGTCTTACGCATGTTCCGCCAAAAAGTTGAGTTCTGCGCCTGAGGCAGCGCGTCTCAAGCTCTCTCGGATTCTTGCACCACGGACCCGGGACGAAAACATATGATGGAGAAAGCTTGTCGTCGCCAATCCTTTCGATATACGCTCTGGTTCTCACCTGCGACCGGATGAAGAGCGAACTCGCGGGAGCGTCGCATGACGAAGATGACCTCCAATGTCGACAGCGAACGCTTTCAGAGCGGCGCGGAGAAGTATGTGGCCTACCTCGAGTCACCCGAGGGCCGATTGCGCCACGATCTTGCTTTTACCAACCTGCAGGAATTTCTGCCGCAGTCCCCACAATCTTTGAGCGCTCTGGACATTGGGTGCGGCACGGGAGCGACGGCGGTGCTCCTGGCGCGCTTGGGTATTCACGTCACATTACTGGATTCCTCTCTACCGATGTTGGAGTTGGCCAAGCGCGCCGCTCAGGAGGCAGGAGTTACGGAGAGGATTGCGCTGAAACACGGCGACGCCGCGCACCTGGCAAGCCTGCTCGACGCCGGATCGTTCGACGTAATTCTTTGTCACAACGTACTGGAATATGTCGATGACGCGGGTGCCGTGCTGCAGAGCGCGGCTTGCGCCTTGCGAGATTCGTCGGCCATACTCTCGGTCCTGGTGCGCAACCAGGCGGGCGCTGTACTCAAGGCCGCGATTCAAACAGGCGACCTGGCGGCCGCGGAATCCGCTCTCACTGCTGAATGGGGACAGGAATCGCTGTATGGCGGCAACGTTCGGCTATTTGCGCCAGACAGACTTCACGCCATGCTGACAGCAGCCTCGCTGGCCGTAACTGCCGAGCGCAGCATACGGGTTGTGTCGGATTATTTGCCGGCAAGCATTTCCCGCAGTGCTCAATACAATCAAATTTTTGATTTGGAGCGCAACCTGGGCAGGCGACCCGAGTTTGCCGCAGTTGGCCGGTACATCCAATACCTGGTACGTTCGGCAGATCCCACGATCGAGGTTGGTGGATGAATAACGTCACAGCCCAGCCTTCATCGTTCGCCTCTCGCGCAAGGCCGCCCGCCGAGGGGATTGCGCTCGGCCTCGGGCTGACTAACGAGTGTAATCTTTCCTGTGCTTTCTGCTACCGCGATCCGACTCGCTCGGACCGTCTGTCCCTGGATCAGGTAAAGGCAGTGATGGAACGGCTG
>Ga0209006_10000685_pt1 | contig 31565 bp, 30 predicted proteins | sample JacPin_JW_Ref_O2_FD_188567 | JGI IMG/M metagenome (GOLD analysis project Ga0209006, IMG submission 188567) | Forest soil microbial communities from Algoma, Ontario, Canada - Jack Pine, Ontario site 1_JW_Ref_O2 (SPAdes) (version 2) | ecosystem: Environmental > Terrestrial > Soil > Boreal...
GAGGAGAAGACGCTCCAGCGTGTGACGTGAAAGGTGGCGCTGCCGGTGCTGTCGCTGACGGCCCGCGGGTCGATCGTCACGTTGCGCTGACCGGCGAAGCGCGCCTCGAGGAGCGCCCGTGGCTCAGAACCGGGCTCGGCCGCGATCACGTCCGCCCCGGGGAAGACCCGCAGTAACTGGCTGGTCCAGTTTCCCTCGTTGGCCCCGATGTCCACGATCACGCCGCTTCGCGGATCGACCCACGCCGGCAGCATGTCCAGGTTGGCGTCGAGCGCGTCGGGATATGCGAGCGGGCTCACGCCGTGGCGGCGCGCGAAGCGCACGGCCGAGCGGTACGCGCGGGCGTCGGCAAGCTGCAGCAGTCGACGAAGCTCATCCAGCATGTTGCTGATGCCAACCTACTCGCGAAAGGCGACTAGATGCTTATGGGAGTACGGGAGCGCCTGGAAGTCGGACGCCTGAGGAATCGCAACAGCGCCTGCTTTAGAGTTCGGGGCCATTGTCAACCAGACGTTCTGCCTCGACCTCATATGCCTTGTTGTAGCCGCTTTGGCTCGGCGGTGGCGTCAACGTCAACAGGTCGTAGACCAGGGCAACCAGACCAGCGAGCATCCGCTGAACCTCAGCAGGCGAGACCGCCGGGCCGTGGATCCCTCGGTTTGCGGAGGTGTCAAGCCGATCGATCCGCTGCCCCACGTCGTCTAGCGACGCAAGAACATAGCCCCCCGCACCTCCCAGCTGGATATCCGCGAACGTCCACAAGCGGTTCCTGTACTCCGCCTTCCCGAGCTTGTGCCCCCTGTGCTCACGCTTGGAGGCAGGTTCCAGCACGTCCGCAAGCTGTTCGAGGAGGCGACGACACGAGAGGGCGACCTGTGCAAGCTGCTCACTGCTAGTCGCCCCGTCAAACGTCGAGAATGCCGCCGCCAGGGTCTCATACAGCGCTGGGTTGAGAGTGCCGATCCTTAGAACGACCTCGTTGACGACTGTCGCGAGCTGCGCCCCGAGCCGATCTTCGAGGCTTGCTACCAAACAGGCGTGCTCGAGTGTGCTGTACGGATCGAAGATCGACCCCCTTGCTCCTAGGTCCTCGAAGGCGACCCGGGCAAAGAGGCCCGCGTGCTCCCAATGCTCCCGCATTCCCGTGTCGCGCCCGTCCTCCTCACCGAATAGATAAAGGAGGCGCATTTCGGACCCAATAATCCGGTACTTATTGACGAGATACTGCTCGTAGACGGCCCAGTGCACTGGGGTGGCGATGTTGACCTCAAGCACACCAAGATAGGAACCTCGCATGCCTCCGGTTTTTATCTCTCTGTCGATACGGCGTGCGTCTCTCTGGTCAAGCCCGTTCAGAGCCAGCACAAAAGCCCGACCCGCCACTCCCCCTAACGTCTCCCGCCGGACGGTCCTCCACACGTCGGCGTCTGTATCAAGAAGTCTGTCCACGCGTCTTTTCAGCTCGTCGTCCGCCACTGGGCCGTCCGGGTCAAGCACGAGGTCGCCTCCTGTCACCCACAAGTGTCGCCTCACCGATGGCACGACGGCGATGACCGCGGCCAAGAACGCTTCCTCAATCGGAGTCCCATACACCGGGCCCCACGGCGCTGAATCGAAGTGGAATGCAAATCTCATGACTCAGAACCGTCACCTGATGCAGTGCCGGCGGGGTGCGGCGCGTCGCTCATAGGTCCGCGGACTAACAGCCGACCCCTTACTCGCGACTTAGACGCTCATCGCAACGTACTTGGTCTCCAGGTACTCACTGATGCCCTCGAAGCCACCCTCGCGACCGAAGCCGGACTGCTTGACGCCGCCAAACGGAGCCGCGGCATTTGACACGACCCCCTGGTTGAGCCCGACCATGCCGGTCTCGAGGCCCTCGCAGACGCGGAACGCCCGCGCGAGGTCCTGCGTGTAGACGTAGGCGACGAGGCCGTACTCGGTGCGGTTGGCAGCCTCGAGCGCCTGCTCGTCTGAGCTGAACGTGGCGATCGGTGCGACAGGGCCGAAGATCTCCTCGTCGAGCAGCCGCGCGTCGTGGGGGACGTCGGTGAGCACAGTGGGCTCGAAGAAGTAGCCGGGGTGGGTGGGGTTCGATACCGCGGCGCCGCCTGTCAGCACGTGCGCGCCGCGCTGAACAGCGTCGCCCACCAGCTCGGTGACCTTGCCGCGCTGGTCCTCGTCGATCAGCGGCCCGACGTCGACGTCCGGGTCGGTGCCGCGCCCGAGCTTCAGCGCGCCCATCCGCTCAGCGAGCCTCTGCGCGAACTCTTGGGCGAGCGACTCGTGCACGTGGAAGCGGTTGGCGGCGGTGCACGCCTCGCCGACGTTGCGCATCTTGGCGAGCATGGCTCCCTCGACGGCGGCGTCGAGATCGGCGTCGCCGAATACGAGGAAGGGGGCGTTGCCGCCGAGCTCCATGGAGACGCGCAGAACCTGCTGGGCTGACTGTTCGATCAGCGAGCGCCCCACCTCGGTAGAGCCGGTGAAGGACAGCTTGCGCGTGCGCGAGTCCTTGAGCAACGGTCCGATCACGTTGCCTGCGCTCTTGGCGCTGATCACGTTGAGCACGCCGTCGGGCAGCCCTGCCTCCTGCAGGATCCTGGCGAGCGCGAACATCGACAACGGCGTCTGCTTGGCGGGCTTTACGACCATCGTGCAGCCGGCGGCGATCGCGGGGGCGATCTTGCGCGTGCCCATGGCGGTGGGGAAGTTCCAGGGCGTGACGAACACGCACGGCCCGACGGGCTGGCGCATCGTGAGGATGCGGCCTTTACCGGTGGTGTTGACCATGTAGCGGCCGTGAATGCGCACGGCCTCCTCGGAGAACCAGCGGAAGAACTCAGCCGCGTAGGTGATCTCCGCACGCGACTCGGCGACGGACTTGCCCATCTCGAGCGTCATCAGCAGCGCGAGGTCGTCGGCTTTCTCCATGATCGCCTCATACGCACGGCGGAGGATCTCGCCGCGCTCGCGCGGCGCGTGGCCGCCCCACTGCGCCTGCGCATCGGCGGCGGCGGTGAGCGCATCCAACGCGTCCTGCTCCTGCGCGTCTGCGACCTCGATCAGCGGCTCGGCGGTGGCAGGGTCCTCGACGGTGAGCGTGCCACCGCCACTGGCAGCGCGCCATTCACCACCGATCAGAAGGTCGGTGGGCACCCAGTCGAGCACGTCGCGCTCACGCTGAGACGTGGCAGTTGTGCCGGCAGCACTCACCATCTCAACCTACCACCGCTCAGCCCTACGCAAACGCCAGCGATCCTGCAGCTCTCAGGCCTTTCCGGCACACACCCGACGGGTTCCCATGGAACTCTCGGCCATGGAGCGCGACCACGGGCGCGCGGCTGTGTTGCGGCGGGCATCGATGTGCAACTCGAGACGGATCTCAAGGACGGTCCTCTGCACGCTGGCGGCGATGGCACTGTCCGTCGCACCGGCGGCGGCGTCGACGCTCGTAGTTGAAGGCGCCGGCGACGGCCACGGCGTGGGCATGAGCCAGGACGGCGCGCTTGGCTACGCGCAGCACGGCTGGACGGACGCGGAGATCCTGGCGCACTACTACACGGGCACAACGCTCGGCCAGGCGCCGGCGAGCTACATCGTGAAGGTGCTGGAGGGCTCGAAGGTGGTGAAGGTGCCGCTGGAACGCTATGTGCGTGGGGTGGTATCCGCGGAGATGCCCTCGAGCTGGCCGGAGGCGGCGCTGGAGGCGCAGGCGATCGCGAGCCGGACTTATGCGCTGACGTCGGACGCGGGCGGCTCGCGCTTCGACGTGTACTCGGACACGCGCTCGCAGATGTACCTCGGCACGGCGGCGGAAACGGCAAGCACGAATGCGGCGATCGCGGCGACGGCGGGGCAGGTCGTTGAGTACGAAGGCAAGCCGGCGGTCACGTACTACTTCGCAAGCTCCGGTGGCATGACGGAGGACAACGAGAACTCGTTCCTCGGCTCCACTCCGCAGCCGTGGCTGCGCGGGGTCCCGGACAGCTATGAAACGGCGTCGTCCAAATGGAAGGTGAGCATGAGCTTCGCGTCGGCCCGCTCGCACCTGAGCGGCCTGGTGAAAGGCGCGTTCCGCGGCATCGAGGTGCTCAAACGCGGCGTGTCGCCGCGGATCATCGCGGCGGAGGTGCTGGGCTCGCGCGGGAACACGCAGCTGAGCGGCCCGGAACTGGAGGCCCGCCTGGGCCTGGACAGCGCATGGGCCTACTTCAGCGTGAAGAGCGGCGCGCGCGTCACGCGCGAGCCTGACGTGAGCGGCCAGACGGCGTTTACCCCGCCCGCAGCGGAAAGCCCGCCGGCGACGGCACCTGCGCCGACATCGGGCCCTCAGGGCGGTGAGGCCGCTCCGGCGACCGCGGCAAGCACCATGTCCACCGCGGGCACTGGCGGCGTGGCCGCCGCCGGGTAGCGGGATGCTCGCCGGCTGAGCACGCAGGCCGGGTGGGCGCGTACGCTGCGCCGATGCCTGCGCCGCTGCTGATCGCCGACGTCCCGTGGCTGCTGTACCGCTCGTACTTCGCGCTGCCCAAATCGATCATTGGCAGCGACGGTCAGCCGGTGAACGCGCTGCTTGGCACGGTCAATGCGATCCTGACTTTTTATGATGCGCGCCTGCCGGCGCGAGCGGACGGCGTTGTTGCGTGCATGGGAGCGGAGCAGGCGGACTACCGCGTGCGGCTATACCCGCCGTATCACGCCCACCGCGACCCGATGCCGCCGGAGCTGGCGGCGCAATGGAAGCAAGCGCCGGCGCTGCTGCAGAGCCTCGGCTGGACGTATGCAACGAGCGAGGACCTGGAGGCAGATGACGTGATGTTCTCCCACGCGCGCTTGGAGGAGGAGCGCGGCGGGCGGGCGCTGCTGCTGACGGGCGACCGCGACCTGTACGGGGCGGTCACGGAGCACGTGACCGTGGCGGAGCTGCTGAAAGGCGGTAAACACGGAGAGATCGGTCCGGCGGAGGTGCGCGAGCGCTACGGCGTGGAGCCCGAGCAGGTCCCCGACTTCATCGCCCTGCGCGGCGACCCATCGGACGGCCTGCCCGGCGCGCCCGGCATCGGCGCGAAGACCGCCGCGGAGCTGCTCCGTGAGCACGGTTCCCTAGAGGACACGCTCGTAGCCGCCAACAGCGTCAGCGCGGCTCACTCCTCAGGCATGCGTCCGCGCACCGCCGCGGCCCTGCGCGATAACGCCGAGCTACTGCTCGACTTCAAGCAGATCGCCACTCTGCAGAGAATCGATGTCGAGTCCCCAGCGGATCGCGGGACGGACTTCGCGGCGGGTGCACTCGCTGTGCGTGAGATTGGCATGGAGCGACTGGCGGAGCGCTTGGAGGGCATGGGCGACGTCAGCTGACGAGCCGACGAGCCGGGCAGAGAAATCCGCGTATCACATCACCGCGGAATGTGATACATTTGCGCAATGCGCAGCATACGACTGGACGACGATCTTGACACCCGCGTGCGACAGGCCGCTGCAGCGGAAGGAGCCTCGGTATCGGAGTTCATCAGGCGCGCCGCCAGCGAGCGCGCCGATCACACGCTTGCCAGCGACGCGAGCGAGCGGTTGGCAGACGTGCTCGGCGCGGTGCACGGGGGCGGGGGCCAGGCCGGCGATACCGGAGCCGCCTTCATAGAGATCCTCGATCACCGAACGTGACGCTGACCGACGCCGGCCCGCTCGTCGCGCTAATAGATGCGGACGAGCCACACCACGCACGCTGCTTGGACGCGCTCACCCAACTGAGCCTGCCGCTCGTCACAACCTGGCCTGCGTTTACCGAGGCGATGTACCTGCTCGGTCGTGCCGCCGGCTGGCGCGGACAGGAGCCGCTGTGGCGTATGACCCTGCGAGAGGATCTGGTCGTTGCGCTCCCGTCGGCTGCCGCCAACAAACGCGCCGCGCGCCTGATGGAGCGCTACGCCGACCGTCCCATGGATCTCGCCGACGCCACCCTTGTGGCACTAGCCGAGGAGCGCGGGCTCAAACTCATCTTCACCCTCGACGCCGACTTTCACATCTACAGGCTGCACGGGCGCCAAGCATTCGAGATCCTGCCGAATTGAGCTATCTCGCGCAGCGGGGAACTAGGGCGTGAACTTGACGGTGATGACGTCCCCATCCTGCATCACGTAGTCCCGGCCCTCCAAACGCAGCGTCCCACGTTCGCGCGCACCCGCATAGCCGCCGGCGTCGACCAGCTCCTTCCAGCCGATCACCTCCGCGCGCACGAAGCCCTTCTGGATGTCCGTGTGGATCTCGCCTGCCGCGTGCCACGCGGTGAGACCGCGGCGCAGGTGCCACGACTGCGCGATCGTGCCCTCGCCCGCGGTGAAGAACGAGATCAGGTCCAGAAGGGCGAACGCCTCGCGCACCACGCGCTGAAGGCCGGACTCGCTGACGCCGAGCTCCTCTCGCATCGCTGCCGCGTCCTCGTCGTCGAGCTCCGCCAGCTCAGACTCGATCCGCGAGGACACCGCCACCGCGCGCGCTCCCTGTGCCGTCGCGTGCTCGGCAACCGCCGCCGGCACCTCCTCCGAGCCCTCGTCCACGTTGGCCACGAACAGCACCGGCTTGCTCGTCAGCGAGCCCAGGTCACGAGCCGCGTTGGGGGCCTCGTCGGGCACCGGCACCGTGCGCGCCGGACGGCCGGCCTGCAGCGCCGCGACCACCTCGCGCAGCCACGCCTCCTCCGCGACGGCAACGCGATCGCCCCCGCGCGCTTGTTTGCCGACTTTCTCCAGACGACGCTCCGCCGCCTCCAGGTCCGCCATCACGAGCTCCGTCTCAATCGTCTCGATATCCGCCAGCGGGTCCACGCGGCCCTCGGGATGGATCACGTTTTCGTCGTTGTGCGCGCGCACCACATGCACGATCGCGTGCGTCTCGCGGATGTTCGCCAGGAAGCGGTTGCCCAGGCCCTCCCCCTGATGCGCTCCAGCCACCAGGCCCGCGATGTCGTGGAAGTCCACCGTGTCCCACACGATCTCCGAGGAGCCCAACGTCTCCGCCAGCGCCACCATGCGCTCGTCGCGCACCGGCACCACCGCCACGTTGGGCTCGATCGTCGTGAACGGGTAATTCGCCGCCTCCACGCCCGCTTTCGTCAGCGCGTTGAAAAGCGACGACTTGCCTGCGTTCGGCATTCCCACGATTCCTATGCGGGTGCTCATCGTCTTCCATCTTTCCAGGGAGGCACGAGCGAGCCCAGCGTCGCCCCGGCAAGCACGTCCGACGGGTAGTGCACACCGAGATACAGGCGCGACAGGGCGAGCCCGGTGGCCAGCGAATAGAGCGGCACGATCGGCAGCCCGAGCTGGGAGTAAAGACGCGCGCCTGCAAAGGCAGTGGAGGCGTGCGCACTGGGGAAGCTGAGCGCCGTGGGCGTGCCCGTCAACGGCGGCAGGCCGGGGAGCTCCGGGCGGCGGCGACCCACGAGGAGCTTGACCGCTGTGTTCAGCGCGTACATCCCTGCGACGGTCAACGTCGCCCTATGCCAGTCGCTCCTGCGCTCAGCGTCCAGCGCGCCGCCTGCGACCCCGATCGCGAGCCAGACACCGGCGTGCTCCCCTAGCTTCGAGAACTGCGCCACCGCGCGCTCTGCCCGCGGCGTGTGTGCGCGCGTGCGCGCTATCCGCAGCAGGCGCTCGTCGAGGAGATTCAGCTTTCCGGAGAACAACGGGTTAGGGGGCCGATGGGCAAGCGAGGCAAGGACGCAGTGAGCGAAGTGTGCGCTAGCACACGAGCGATCGAGGACGCCGCATCGCGCCGCTCAGCGGTTCCCTAACCGAAGCCGACGCGGGGCTCGTCGCTATCTGCGGAGACGTACACCACCTGGCCGATATCCACTCGCACCGGACCGTCCTCGCTCTCGAGCTCGTGCCAGCCGATGCCGCCCAGGGCGCCGTTGAGGTCTTCCAACTGCTTGTCGCTGACGCGCAGCGCCAGCACCTGGCCGCCCTGGAAGCCCAACGTCACGCGGCGCGCGCTGGAGGCCATCAGTGAGCCACCGAGCCGGCTGCCGGCTGGACGATCTCCGTGAGCACGCCCCCTGTCGAGCGCGGGTGCAGGAACGCCACGCGCGATTCGCGGATGCCCGTGCGTGGCTCCTGGTCGATCAGCTGTAGGCCCGCGTTCTTCAACGCCTGCAGCGTAGCGTCGATGTCGGTGACCTGGTAGGCCACGTGGTGAAGCCCCGGGCCCTTCGCCGCCAGGAACCTACCCACGGGCGTGTCCGGGCCCAGCGGCGCCAGCAGCTCCACGTGGTTCTCGCCGGCGTCCAAGAGGACCGCCTCCACGCCCTGCTCCTCCACCACCTCGCGGTGTGCAAACTCCAGCCGGAAGCTGTCGCGGTAGAGCTCGAGCGCTGGCTCGATCTCCTCGACGGCCACGCCTATGTGATCGATGCGGCTGAACACCGGCCGCAGTCTATAGGCGTCCGGGCTTGCCCTCCTCGGGAGGCGGCGGGATCGCGATCGGCGCAGGGCGCGGCAACGACTCATGCGGCCGTGCCGCAGCCACCACGCGCAGACCAACGCCGGGCGCGCGCTCCATGCGCGGCACACCCGCCATCACCCTGTCGATCCCCTCGCGCTCGAGCACCTCGTGCTCGAGCAGCTCCTGCGCAAGCTCCTCCAGCTGGCGCCTGTGCGCGACGATCAGCTTCTGCGCGGCCCTGCGCGACTCCTCGATCAGCTCCTGGCGCTCCTCGTCGCGCAGCCTCAGCGTCTGCTCGGAGAGCCGCACGTTGCCGTCCGGCGAGCGCCCCACGCCGGCCGTGCCCATCGCGTAGTCATGCACCATCGAGTGCGAGATGTCAGCCACGCGCTTCAGATCATCCGAGGCGCCCGTGGTGATCGCGCCGAACACGACCTGCTCCGCAACGCGCCCACCCAGCAGCACCGTCATGTAGTCCAGCAGCTCCTCGCGCGTCTTCAGATAGCGGTCCTCCGCCGGCAGGTTCAACGTGTAGCCCAGCGCGCGCCCGCGCGGCACGATCGAGATCTTGTGAACCCGATCCACCGACGGCAGGAGCTCGCCGCAAAGCGCGTGACCGGCCTCGTGGTAGGCAACCACGCGCCGCTCGTGGGAGTTGAGCACGCGTTTGGACTGGACGCCCGCGATCACGCGCTCGAGCGCCGACTCGAAGTCCGCCTGGCCGATCGTCGTCGAGGCGCGGCGGGTCGCGAAGATCGCCGCCTCGTTGCAGATGTTCGCGAGGTCGGCACCCGTCAGGCCGCTCGTCTGCTGCGCTACCAGCCCCAGGTCCACGTCCCCCATCGGCTTCTTGCGCGTGTGCACCTGCAGAACCCCCAGCCGGCCTTTCACGTCCGGCGGCGCCACGAACACCTGTCGGTCGAAGCGCCCCGGGCGCAGCAGCGCCGGGTCGAGCTTGTCCAGCAGGTTCGACGCCGCGATCACCACCACGCGCCCACTCGAAGCGAAGCCGTCCATCTCCACCAGCAGCTGGTTCAGCGTCTGGTCCTTCTCGCCGGAGATGTCCATCCCGCGCCGCCCGCCGACCGCGTCGAGCTCGTCGATGAAGATGATCGCCGGTTCGTGCTTGCGCGCGATCGCAAACAGACGGCGGATACGAGCAGCGCCCAGGCCCGCGAACATCTCCACGAACGACGCCGCCGACTGCGCGAAGAACTGCGCGCCCGACTCGTTCGCCACCGCCTTCGCCAGCAGCGTCTTTCCCGTGCCCGGCGGGCCGTGCAGCAGCACCCCCTTCGGGACCTGCGCTCCCAGCGCCTGAAAAGGCTTCGGCGCGCGCAGGAACTCCACGATCTCCTGCAGCTCCGCCTTCGCCTCGTCCACCCCGGCGATGTCCGCGAACGTGACCGACTGGCCGGAGGAGGGCTTGATGCGCTGCGGCTTGACCCGCGGCATCACCTTCAGCATCCGCCACATCATGAAAACCAGCGCCGAGAAGAAGAAGATCGCGATGACCGGCTCCCAGTTGACCGCCTGGTTCTGGATTTCCTGCGTCAGGGAGATGTGAGGCGCGGCCGCGACGGGCACCCTGGCTACGTGCGCAAGCGCAGCGTGCGTTTTGGCGCCCGTCGCCGCTGCGTTCGGAGCCGCCGCGCCCTTCGCCGCGACCTTCGTGAGCACGACGTGCGCCTTCCCCGCGTGCGTCGCAGGCGCGCTCGCCGACGCGCCGCCACGAGCTGAGGACTGCACAGCCGTCGCCGGCTTGCTCACGTGTCCACCCTCTCCAGCGAATCCACCATCCTTGGCACCATCCTTGGCATCGAGCCCATTATGCGGGTTTTCCCCCCGCTTGTCGAGCGACGCAATCCGGCGGTCAGGCGGGGGCCCTCGACGGCGTGCGGCGTCAGCCGAGCGTGCGGAGCGCCAGGTCCGTGAACAGATCCGTCGCGAACGCCAGGTCGCGCACGTCGATCCGCTCATCCGCGCCGTGGATCAACGGCGCCGTCTGCATCAGCGACTGGTGGCGCTGGGGAAAGAACCCGTAGGCCACGCACTCGGGGAACGCCAGACGAAAGTGACGCGAGTCGGTGAAGCCGGGGAGGATCACAGGCACCACCTCCGCCCCCGGGTCGCGCTCGGCAATCCAGGAGGAGATCGTGTCCATCAGCTGCGAGGCGACCGGCGAGCGGTTACCGACCACGCGCTCGGTGAACTCGATCCGCCAGGAGTCGTTTTCCTCACCGAGTACCTCGGCGATGCCCTCGCGGACCTCCTGCTCACCAAGCCCCGGCGGCACGCGGCAGTCGACCCTCAGCACCGCCCGGCTGGGGATCACGTTGATCTTCTCCGAGGCGCTGATCCGCGTCGGTGTGAACGTCACGCCGAGCATCGGCTCGAACATGATCGCCAGGCGCGGGTCCAGCGCGCGCAGGCGCTCCAGCGAGCCCTCCGGATCGTCCGCGTCCTCGCCGATCCCGCGCAGGAACGCCAGCGGCTCATCCGTCGGGCGGTATGACGGCTGGCGCGCGGCGAAGCGCTCCAGCACCGGGCCCATCTTCAGCAGCGCGTTATCGCCCATGCCCGGCATCGAAGCATGGCCGGCCACGCCGTCCGTCGTCACCGTGAAGCGGAACACGCCCTTCTCCGCGCAGCACACGCCGTAGCAACGCCGCTCGCCGACCTCGAACACCGCCCCGCCGCCCTCGTTGATCAACAGGTCGCAGCGCACCTTCTCCGGATGGTTCTTCGTGATCCATTCCGCGCCCAGGGAACCGCCGGTCTCCTCGTCGACGACGGCCACGATCAACAGCTCGCCGCGCGCAGGGCGCCAGCCCGAGCGCGCCAGCGACGCCGCCGCTGCGATCTCCGCCGCGACCTGCGACTTCATGTCCAGCGCGCCCCTGCCCCACAGATGACCGTCAGCGATATCCCCCGACCAGGGGTCGCGCGTCCACGCGGACGGATCCGCGAGCACGGTGTCGACGTGGCCGAGGTAGCAGAGCGTGGGGCCCTCCTGCGCAGAGTCCGCGCGCAGCCTCGCCACGAGGTTCGGTCGCTCCGGCTCGGCCCAGAGCAGCTCGCACTCGAAGCCCGCCCGCGTGAGATGCTCGGCCAGGTACTCCTGGGCAGCGCGCTCGTTGCCGGGCGGGTTGACGGTGTTGAAGCGGATCAGGCGCGCCAGGAGCTGCTCGGCCTCCGCGGCGGCCTGGCCACTCTGGGCCGGACTCGCGCTCATCGCGCAGATCGTACGCCCATCCCCGCCAGTTCATCGCGGGTCAGCGGGAAGTGGCAGGCGACCATCGTGCCGGAGTCCTTGTCCTCCAGCAGCGGCTCCTGCTCTGAGCACAGCGGCTGCGCCTTCGGGCAGCGCGTGTGGAAGCGACATGCGCTCGGCGGGTTGGCGGGGCTCGGCACGTCGCCGCCCAGCGGCCGGCGCTCCTCGCCGCGGCGCGTCGGGTCCGCGACCGGCACCGCCGCCAGCAGCGCCGCCGTGTAGGGATGGCGAGGGAAGTCGTACAACGCGTCGCCGGGGCCGATCTCCACGACCTTGCCCAGGTACATCACCGCCACGCGATCGCACATGTGGCGCACCACCGATAGGTCGTGTGCGATGAAGACCACGGTCAGGCCGAGGCGCCGCTGCAGATCGCGCAGCAGGTTCAGCACCTGCGCCTGGATCGAGACGTCCAGGGCGGACACGGGCTCGTCTGCGATCAGCAGCTTCGGGTTCAACGCAAGCGCGCGTGCGACCCCGATGCGCTGGCGCTGGCCGCCTGAGAACTCGTGCGGGTAGCGGTTGTAGTGCTCGGGGTTCAGCCCCACCGACTCCATCAGCTTCTGCACAGCCTGCTTGCGCTCGCCGCGGTCGGGCAGCATCCCGTGGATCGCAAACGGCTCGCCGATGATCGAGCCGATCGTCTTGCGCGGGTTCAGCGAGGAGTACGGGTCCTGGAAGATCATCTGGACCTCGCGCCGCACCGCCTTCAGCGCGGCGCCCTTCAGACGCGTGATGTCCTTGCCTTCGAAGTCGATTTCGCCGGACGTCGCCTCCAGCAGGCGCATGATCAGCCGCGCCGTGGTGCTCTTGCCGCAGCCGGTCTCGCCCACGAGCCCCAGCGTCTCGCCGCGCTCGATGTCGAAGCTGATTCCGTCGACGGCGCGCACGGCGCCGATTTTGTGCTGGATGATGATTCCGCGCGTGAGCGGGAAGTGCTTGACCAATTGCCGCACCCGAACGAGCGGACCCCCCGAGCCGTTTCCACTGGAGACGATGCCTGTCTGCGCGGCCGGCGCAGCGGACGGCACGGGCGCTTCCTCCCCGAAGGGCGAGGTGCGCGTGTCTCCCTCTCCCGCGCTCATGCCGCCGCCTCCGGGAGCCCCACGTCCGCCACGGCCTCCTGTGGCGTCTGCCCGGAGCGCAACTCCGCCCACAGCCGCCGACGGACGTCCGGCTCCAGCAGACACGCCGCGAAGTGACCGGGCGCGCCCGGAACCTGCTCGAGCGCGGGATCGATGCGCGCATGCTCTGGCTGGGCGTAGGGGCAGCGCGGATGGAAGTGGCAGCCCGAGGGCGGGTTGATCAGGCTTGGCGGCGTGCCCGGGATCGGGATCAGATCCTCGTCGCGTGGCCGGTCGAGCGTCGGGATCGAGCGCAACAGGCCCCACGTGTACGGGTGTTCGGGACTCGCGAAGATCCGGTCGACGGACGCTGTCTCCACGATCCGGCCCGCGTACATCACGGCGATGTCATCGGCCATCTCCGCGACCACGCCGAGATCGTGGGTGATGATCACGATCGCCATCCCCAGTTCGTGTTGCAAGCGTTCCATCAGCGCGAGGATCTGCGCCTGGACGGTCACGTCCAGAGCGGTCGTGGGCTCATCCGCGATCAGCAGCTTCGGCTCGTTGGCGAGCGCCATCGCGATCATCACCCGCTGGCGCATGCCGCCGGAGAACTCGTGCGGATACTGGTCCACGCGCCCGCCGGGGTCGGGGATCCCCACGAGTCCCAGCAGTTCCACCGCGCGTTTGCGCGCCTGGTCCTTGGAGACGTCGCGGTGCGCGCGCACCGCCTCGATCAGTTGCTTGCCGACCTTGTACAACGGGTGCAGGGAGGAGAGGGGGTCCTGGAAGACCATCGCGATGTCATTACCCCTGATCGTGCGCAGCTCATCGTCGGGCAACGTCACCAGGTCCTTGCCCTCGAACAGGATCCGCCCGGAAATGTGCGCCCCCTGCAGGCGCGTGAGGCCGAGCGTCGTCAGCGAGGAGACCGTCTTGCCCGAGCCCGACTCGCCGACGATCCCCAGCGTCTTGCCTGGGTGCACCTGGTAGGTGATCCCGTCGACCGCATGCACGATGCCGTCCTCGCTGGGAAACGCGACGCGCAGATCCTCCACGCGCAGCAGCGCCTCATTCGTGCTCACTAGAAACGCACCCGCGGATCCAGATACGCATACGCGATGTCAACGACGATGTTCGCGACGATGATGAACGCCGCCGCGAGCAGCACCGTCCCCTGCGTCACGGGGAAGTCCGAGGACTGAATCGCCTTGTAGTTGAGCTCACCGATGCCGGGGATGTTGAACACGGCCTCCACGAGCACCGCACCCCCCAGAAGCACGCCGACTTCCAGCCCGAAGAGCGTGACCAGCGGGTTCACCGCCGCGCGCACGCCCTGGCGCACGACCGCTTTCTCCGGCAGCCCCTTCGCCCGCGCCGTCCTGATGTAGTCCTCTCGCATCGTCTCGCTTAGGTTGCTGCGAATCAGGCGCGCGTAGATCGCGGCCGAGCCGGCAGCGAGCACGATCCACGGCATGATCAGCGAGGTGAACCATTTCCACGGGTCCGCGGTGAGTCCCACATAGCTGCCCGATCCGGGGAAGATCCTTAGCTTGCCGATGTCGCTGGAGAACAGTAGGAGGAACACCAGCCCGAGCCAGAATTCGGGCACGGAGAGCAACACCAGCGCCGAACCCATCGAGAATCGGTCGAGCAGCGAGTGGCGACGCAGCGCCGAGATGATCCCGACGCTCAGCCCACCTATCACCCACAGCACCGCCGCGCCCAAGGTGAGCGACAGGGTCGCCGGGAGCCGTTCCACGATCAGGCTCTTCACGGCCTCCTGGCTGTAGTAGCTGTAGCCAAGGTTGAAGTGGAAGAAGAATTCCTTCAAGTAGTCCCAGAACTGCACGGGCAGCGACTTGTTCAGCCCGAGGACGACTTCGATCTCTTTGATCAGCTTCGGCTGGGGGTCGCGTCCGGCGCGCAGCAGGGCGGGGTTGCCGGTCGGCAACACGCGGAAGAAGACGAACGTCAGCGCGCAGACGATCACCAGGATCAAGATCCCGATGAGCAGGCGCCGGATGATGTAGCGGATCATCGCGGGCCACGCTCCACCGGGAGGGTCGCGATAGTCGAAAGGCTGGCTGGGTGTCGTGTCATGTCTTGGCTTGTTTCATGTGAGAGATGGGGAGGGATTGCGGTGCGACGGACTACGTGGCGAAGGGGCCCCGCGCGCGGCGGGGCCCCTCGTGCCATGTCAACTCACGCCTTCACGCTTACTTCAGCGACGTGTAGTTGTAGTCCCACTCGCCAACGTCCCAGATGTCGCCGACGCCGGCGACACCACTGCCCTCGATGCTCGCCTGCTTGTCCCAGTCGAATGGGATGTCGGCAGCGTCTTCGACGAGTTCTTCGTCGATCTTGGCCCATGCCTTGGCGCGGGCTTCGGTGCCGGTGACGTTTTCCGCCGCCGCCATCGCCGCGTTGATTTTCGGCACGTTCGTCTGGCCCCAGTTGACGTTCCCCGTGGAAACGATCGTGGTGCCGTTGAACGTGATGTTGAGCACCGTCTGCGGGTCCGGGAAGTCCGCGATCCAGCCGACGCTCGGGCAGATCGTGATCTCTTCTTTCGGCACATTGCAGTACTTCGCGTACATCGTCGAGGTTTCCACGAGTGAGAACTTGACCGTGAAGCCGAGGTTCTTCAGCGTCTGCTCGACGATCTCGGCGTCCTGTTCGGCCGGGTTGCCGCTCGCGCCGACCACTGTGATCGTTTCACCGCCGGTGTATTTGCCGCTCGGGAAGCCGGCCAGCTTGATGTACTTTTCCGCGACCGCCATGCTGCCTTCGGGGTGCGCGTTGAAGTCGAACTGCGCACCCTGCGGGCCGTTCGTGCCTCCGGACTGTTCGAAGCCGTTGATCGTCGGGTAGATGAAGTGGGTGGCGACGGTGGTCACGAGCGATCCACCGCGGGCCTTGTCCATCGCCGTGCGATCGAGCGCCGCCCACAGGGCCTTGCGCAGATCGACGTTCTTGAACGGTCCCACCTTGTTGTTCACGCCGATGTAGTGGCTGCCCGCACCCGGCGAGATCTCCATCTGGCTTTTGAATTTTTCAGCCGCGAGACGGACCGAGGACTGCGCCGGCGGTTCGTTCTCGACGAGGTTCTTGCCTTCCAGCACCTCGCGACCGATGACCGCCTGCGTACCGCCGATCTTGATGTCGATTTCGTTCAGGTACGCGGGACGGTAGTCCGTCTTCGCGTTCCAGTTCGGGTTACGCACGAGCGTCGCCGACTTGCCCGGGACGTAGCCGACGCCTAGCACTTTGCCTTCGGCGTTGTTCTTCAGCATGTACGGGCCCGTCGCGACCTGGTAGTTGGCGTAGTCAGACGGCTTGTCCTTGTCGAATTTTTCGGCGTAGGACTTCGGCACGGCCGCGGTCAGCGGCAGCACCAGCGCGTCTGCCACGAGCTGACCTTTCGGTTCGGTCAGGTGGAAGACGATTTCGTATTTGTTCGGGGTTTCGATGCCCTTCATCGGGCCGCCGCTCGCCGTCGGCTCGCCTTCGATCGCTTTGAAATACGAAGCGATGTAGGGGTTCGCGACGTTCGGGTTCGCACCACGCTCGATCGCGTAAGCGACATCTTCAGAGGTCACTTCGCTGTCGACCGGCGGGCTGAAGTGAATGCCCTTCTTGATCTTGACCGTGACCGTCTTGCCGCCGTCGCTGATCACGGGCAGCCCTTCGGCCATGTCCGGTGTCGGTTCGCTCGAGTTCGGCTTCTGCGAGTACAGCGGCCGCTGCGTCGCGAACACGACCTCATAGTCGAGCGAGTAGTAGGCAATGCCCGGGTCGAGGTGTTCGAAGTCGGTTTCCTGCAGCACTTCCAGCGTGCCGCCGCGTTTGCCGCCAGTCATCGCCTCCGTCAGCGGGCTCTGGTACCCGCTCGAGCTCAGCGCGCTACTCGCGCTCGCGGAGCTCGAGGTGGTGCTCGAGCCGTTGCTCGAGCTTTCAGAGCTGCTCGAGCCGCACGCGGCCAGCAGCACTGCGAGCCCGGCCGCGAGCGCAAGCGCCGCAACCGATCTAATCGACCTCATCAAGTCGCCTCCTGTGTTGTGTAGTGACCCCTCATCGGGCGTTCCTCGGGTTCAGGGCGTCCTGCAGCCCATCGCCCAGCAAGTTGAAGGCCAGCACCGTGAACAGCAGCGCGAGGCCCGGAAAGACCATGAACCACCAGGCGGTGTTGAAGATCGGCGCCGCCTGGGCGATCATGTCGCCCCAACTGGGGGTCGGAGGACGGATCCCCACGCCGAGGAACGACAGTGAGGCCTCGAGCAGGATGTTCGTCGGGATCAGCAGGCTCGAGTAGACGATGATCGGCGCCGCCAGGTTCGGCAGGATCTCCCTGAACATGATGCGCATGTCGGATGCGCCCAGCGCACGCGAGGCCTCGACGAACTCGCGCTCGCGCATCGAGAGCACGAGCCCGCGCACGATCCGTGCGATGTACGGCCAGGTGGCGATGCAGATGATGAAGATGATCGTGCCCAGGCCCGGCCGGATCAGGTCTTTGACACAGCCTCGAACCCCGCAGGCAGCCCCGAGCCCGAGCCCGAGCAGAAGGATCGGAATCGACAGCACGATGTCCATGAACCGCGCGAGCACCGTGTCGACCCAGCCGCGGTAGAAGCCCGCGAGCATTCCTACCACCACGCCGATGACCGTGGAGATTCCGGTGCCGACGATCCCTACCTCGAGCGAGATGCGCGTGCCATAGATCACGCGCGACATCACGTCCTCGCCTAGCTGGTCGACCCCGAACGGGTGCGCCAGGCTCGGACCCAGCGGAGAGCCGAACGAGTCCGTCAGGTTGAGGTTCTGCGTATCCGGCCCCGGCAGACCGAGGATGCTGACGAACAGCGGCGCCGCGACCGCGAGGACGATCAAAAAGACGATGAAGGCCAGCGACGCGAGCGCGACGCGGTCCTGGCGGAAGCGCAGCCAGAACAACTGCAGGGGCGAGCGCGCGGCGATGTCGCCGCCCACGTCGAGAAATTCAAGAGCGCCTCCTCCTGATCCTGACGGCAGCGCCTCAGCCGTGCCGGCGCTCATCTTGCCGTTCTTCTATGCGGGAGATGTTGAGATTTGGCAATGTCGTCATTCGAATCTACACCTTCGACAATCCTTAGTGTGCAAGCCTGCGTGCCGCTACCTGCAGCGCTTCGGGGGGAGCGGCTGGCGAAGCGGTGATACTGACATCAATGGATACCCTGTTCGACGACGATTCCCTCGACGATCTGGCCAAAGATTCACCCACGCGTATGGCCAGACGTGACAATCGCTCCGCTCGAGAGGAGGGTGGCCAGCGGCCGCTCGCGGTGCGCATCAGACCCCGTGAGCTCGCTCAGTTCGTGGGCCAATCCCACTTGCTGGCCACCGGTTCGGCGCTGCGTACGGCGATCGAGCAGGGCCATCCGCACTCGATGGTGCTCTACGGTCCACCCGGCTCCGGCAAGACCACGCTCGCGCGGATCGTCGCCGAACGCTCGGGCGCCGCCTACGAGGAGTTGAGCGCCGTGGCCGCCGGGCGCGCGGAGGTGCGTGCCGTGATCGAGCGAGCGGCGCACCGGCACGAGATGAGCGGCGGGCAGACGGTGTTGTTTCTGGATGAGATCCACCGCTTCAACAAGGCCCAGCAGGACGCGCTGCTGCCGGCGGTCGAGGACGGGCTCGTGACGCTGATCGGCGCCACCACCGAGAACCCCGCGTTCGAGGTCAACGGGGCGTTGCTCTCACGCTTGCGGGTGTATGCCCTGCAGGCGCTCACGCCGGAAGAGGTGGCGACCGTGCTGCGCAGGGCAGGGACGGAGACGACGATCGACGGTGGCGCGACGCTCCCGATCGAAGACGACGCGATCGAGTTCCTGGCCGCCCGCAGCGAAGGCGACGCGCGCACGGCGCTGAACGCGCTCGAGCTGGCGATCAGCACCGCCGGCGAGCTCGGCGAGAGGAGCATAAGCCTCAGTCGCGTGGAGGACGCCCTGCAGCGCCGCGCCGTGCTCTACGACAAAGGTGGCGACCGCCACTACGACTACATATCCGCCTGGATCAAGGCGACCCGCGGCTCGGACCCGGACGCGTCGCTCTACTACCTGGCAGTGATGCTCGAGGGTGGCGAGGACCCGCGCTTCATCGTGCGGCGAATGGTGATCCTCGCCTCAGAGGACATCGGCAACGCCGACCCGGCCGCGCTATCCGTGGCGACCGCCGCAGCAGCAGCCGTCGAGCACGTCGGTCTCCCCGAGGCGACGTACGCGCTCGCTCAGGCCGCGATCTACCTCGCTCTCGCGCCGAAGTCCAATGCCGCCGGCGCGGCGCTGGGCGCGGCGCGCAGACACGTGCGCGAGCACGGCGCGCAGCCGGCGCCGCCGTGGCTGCGCTCAGGGCCGCGTCCGGGACAGGACAAGCGCGAGTACGACAACCCGCACGGGCATCCAGGACACCTGGCCGCCCAGGAGCTGCTGCCGGAGGGCGTCGTCGGCGCTCGCTTCTACGCGCCGGATGACGCCGAGGCCGAGCTGGCGGCGCGCCTGCAGCGAATTCGTCGGGCGCGCGGCTACGAGGCGTGATAATCGCGGTGTGATGAGCGCCCCCTCGAGCGACAGCTCCGCGCCGGTAGGCCAGGACGCCTCCGCCGAGCAGAGGCTGACCGCACGAGACCCTGCGACCGGCGCGGTCCTCGGCAGCGTCGCGTGCACTGCGCCCGAGCGCGTGGAGTACGTCGTCGCGGCCGTCGCCAAGGTACAGCCGTTGTGGGCGCTCTTGCGAGTGCGCGACCGCGCGCGCTACATGGGACGCATGGCGCAGGCGGTGATCGACGACTTCGACGAGCTCCAGGAGGCGCTGGCGCGCGAGCAGGGCCGCCCGCGCGCGGAGGTCGCGGCGCTCGAGCTGCTCGCCGCAATCGACGCGCTGAAGTGGATCGCCGAGGACGGCGCGGACGCACTGGACGGCCGCCGCGTCGGCGTCAACCGCTCGATGACGCTGGCCAAGCGCGCGAGAATCGCCTTCGAGCCATACGGGGTCGTCGCGGTGATCGGCGCCGGCAGCGCGCCGTTCGCGCAGCCGCTGGGGCAGATCGCCGGCGCACTGCTTGCGGGCAACGGCGTCGTGTTCAAGCCCGCCCCCCGCGCCGCACTGGCCGCCGAGCGGATCGCACGCGTGCTCGCGCGCGCCGGTCTTCCCGAGGGACTGGTTCGGGTCCTACACGGGGGGCCCGACATCGGCGTCGCGCTGGCCGAGGCCTCGGTCAGCAAGGTCCTGTTCACCGGCTCGCCGGCTGTCGGGCGGATCGTCGCTCGCGCGTGCGTCTCGCGCGAGAAGGAGGTCACGGTCGAGCTAGGCGGCAAGGACGCGATGCTCGTGCTGGCCGACGCGCATCTGCGGCGCGCCGTCGGCGGCGCGCTTTGGGCAGGATGCGCCGCAGCCGGGCAGGCGCGCGGCTCGATCGAGCGTGTGTATGTCGCGCGTGAGGTCCACGAGCGCTTTCTCGCAGGACTCGTAGACGGCGCGTGCAAGCTGGCCGTCGGCGATCCCGTCGACCCGCGTGTCCAGGTCGGCCCGCTGGCCTCTGCGAGACGCGTGCAGCACGTGAGCGCGCTCGTCGGGGAGGCCGTCGCGCAAGGCGCGCGGCTGCACTGCGGCGGGCCGGTCAGCCCACCCGGTTGCAACGCGGGCGCGTTCTACGCGCCCGCCGTGATCACCGGCGTCAGCGCGGACATGCGCCTGATGCGCGAGCCGATCGACGGACCCGTGCTCGCCGTGATCGCCATTGACTCAGTGGAGGAGGCGATCCTCGCCGCCAACGCCAGCGACTACGGGCTGGGCGCATCCGTGTGGACGGCCGACCGCTATCAGGGCCTACGCATCGCGCGCGAGCTGCACGCGGGGATGGTGTGGCTGAACGACCACCTCCCGGCGCCCACCGTCTCGCGCGGGCCCTGGGGCGCAGCCGCCGGCAGCGGCCTCGGGCGCACGCTCGGGCAGGCCGGGCTGCGCGCGTGCGCGCAGGAGAAGCTGATCACGTGGGACCCGCCCGCCACGCGCGGCCTGTGGTGGGCGCCCTATGACGCCACGAGCCTCAAGGCGATGCGTACCGTCGCGAAGCTGCGCTCGCGGCGCGAGTCCGATCACGACCGCGCCTGGCGCGAGGGCGCCCTGGCGCTGGCACGCATCGGCGCCCGCGCCTTCGGGCGCGGGCTTCCCCGCTGAGCCGAACAACTCGACGCTCCAGCACCTGTCTCACGGAAGATTCGCACGGCTTATGCCGATTGATGTCGCACGCACACGACATCAGGCCTCGGTACTTGCGTCATGTCGCAAATCTGTCGCATTCGGGAGCTGATGTGCTATCGTGTCGTACACATGGCGGTATACTGCGACAGCATTGCGACACTCATCGAAGGGAGGACCATTGTCGGGACTCGTTCTTGATCCGGAGCAGCAGGAACTCGCAGACTTGGAGCGACGCATTAGCGAGGACCTCGCCGAACTGCGCGACGACGTTGAGGTAGTCGCCGGTGATGCGGAGCTGCCGGCCGTCGATCCCGAATATGTAGATCGTTGGGTCGAGACAGCACGACGCCTATCGGTTCAGGTCAGCAACGACCTCCCGCCCCAACTTGAGCCGGAAGCAGTTGCTGAGATACGCAAGATCATCATCAACCTCCTCGATGGGCTTGAACGCGTCGACAGTGCGCGACCACTCGATGCCATCGATCACTTTTTCGTCCAATTGGAGGCTGTACGCCACATTCTGCGAGATGCACTCGATGAGCATGCAGGTTGCAGCGAGGACGATGCACGTCCGCTCATCGCCTACCTACAGCAGGCACTCCCGCGTGTCACGCAGGCCGATCAGGCGCGGCTTGCTGGCATCTCTACTCGGCATCTGCAGCGACTCGGCAAGGACGGAGGAACCCCTCCCTATCAACTCGTCGTAGCGGTACGTCTCGTCAAGTTGCTGCGATACGTCTGGAACCCCGAGGGAGTCGTTGCATGGTTCTATCGGGAGCGCACGGCGCTAGACGGACACGCCCCGATCGATCTCGTAGGCGATCCGGGTTTTGAAAGGACGCTCGTACGTCTGGCTAGGCAGGGAAGGGCGCAACATGGTGCGTAAAGCTGGCCCGGCCACTGTCGACATCAAGGCCACTGCTCTCCGCTACTCGAGCTACGACACGCCTTTCTGGGTGAGAGAGAACTCCCAAGTAGGACGATGGCACGTACACGGGGATGGCGCCACGCAGTACTTGTCCTTGAGCACAGATGGTGCATGGGCAGAGCTAATACGCAACGAGGAACTTCGGACCGAGGACGAGGTTGCGATGGTTAGCGTGTCGATGTGGGCCGCCGAAATCGACCAGGGTATGGTTGTTGACTATTCATCGTTTGCGCGCGCAGAACAAGCCGGCTTCGACCCGTCGGCCTTGGTTGATGAGGACTATGTCCGCTGCCAGCGCGAGGGAGCACGTCTACGTGGCTTGAACTACGCGGGAATCGTGGCGCCGAGCGCGGCCCTGCCTGGAGCAGTCAACTTGACGCTTTTTGGCCCGAGGATTGCCTCGACTTGGGGGCAAACGACGCTATTGGCCTCGTCGATCCCCGCGACCATCATCACGAAGGGCGCACCACCACCAGGCCTGTTGTCGCGCGTCCGCCGAACTGGCACCCAGCACACGGGGCTTGTCGCGCACATGTCCACCGTTGCCTCGAAGCGTTCCCAGGGCAATGCTGATGATCCCTGAGGTGAGCTAAACAGGCTAACAGTGGGGGGTCGTCTAAATGGCCAAGACGCGTGATTTTCGCCCTCGAGATCTGGGTTCGATTCCCAGCCCCCCAGCTCAAGTATCTGCCTAACGATCCGATACACTCAGTACGCGAAAATCACGCGTCCTAGCGCCCCCTTATGGGATTGCCTGGATGGGTATTTTGGCTCGGGGGCTCGTCTACGTGACGGGCTCTCGGCCTTTTGGCACCGTCTCGCCAGCTAGGCCGCCTGAGCGCCGCTGCCTGGGACCTACACCACGCCCAGTCGTGATTCCTGCACTACTCTTGAGCAGATGCCCGCCCAGGCCTACGCTGGTAAGGAGTGCGTCTGCCAGCTGCGCAGAGGCATATGCGATCAGAGCTGCGTGCAGGGGATGCTCGACACCCCCTTCTACATCGCCTGCCTGAAGCTCAGCGGCAGGCGCTGCGTGGTCGTCGGTGGCGGCGAGATCGGCTTGGAGAAGGTCGAGGGGCTGCTCGCCTGCGACGGCCAGGTGACGCTGATCGCGCCCGAGGCCGAGCCGGCGCTCCAGGAGTACGCGCGCGAGGGCTCGATCCATTGGGAGCGGCGCGCGTATGCGGGACCGGCAGACCTCGAGGGCGCGTTCATGGCGATCGCAGCAACCGATGACACCGACACGAACATCGCCGTCTACGACGACGCCGAGCGTCGCGCGATGCTCGTCAACGTCGTCGACGTGCCGCCGCTATGCAACTTCATCCTGCCTGCGATCGTGCGCATGAGCCCGCTCGCGATCGCGATCTCCACCGCAGGCGCCTCACCGGCGCTCGCCAAGCGCATGAAGCGCGAGATCGAAGCGCAGTTCGGGGAGCCATACGCGCAGCTAGCCGTCCTGCTGAACGAGGTGCGCGGCTGGGCGAAGGGGACGCTCCCGACATATCAGGAACGCAAGGAGTTCTTCGAGGGGATCGTCGGCGGCGAGCCCGACCCGATCGAGCTGCTGCGCGCTGGCGGCACCGACGGGGAACCGGGCGAACAGGCGGTACGGGCGCTGATTGCGCGGGCGCAGGACGCGCACGCCGTGCAGGCCTAGCGCCGGCGCGATCTCGATGGCGGCGGCGCTCGAGCTCGAAGGGCTGGCTCGCCACTACGGCGAACGCGAGGCGCTGAAGGAAGTCTCGCTGTCGCTCGAGCGCGGGCAGACACTCGTCGTGTTCGGCCCCAACGGCGCCGGCAAGACCACGCTGCTGCGCGTGCTCGCCACGCTGCTGCGACCCCACGCCGGCAGCGTGCGGGTGCTCGGCTCGGCGCTCCCCGACGAGTCGTGGCAGGTGCGCGGACGGGTCGGCCTGCTCGGCCACGAGCCGCTGCTCTACAGAGAGCTGACCGCGCGGGAGAACCTGCGCTTCCACGCGCGCCTGTACGGGCTCGGCGAGCAGCGCGTGCAGGAGGTGCTCGAGTCGGTCGCCATGTCAGCGCGTGCGCGCGAGCCGCTGCGCACGCTCTCGCGGGGCATGGTCCAGCGCGTGGCGGTCGCGCGCGCGGTGCTGCACGACCCCGAGCTGCTGCTGCTCGACGAGCCGCATTCCAACCTCGACCCCGCCGCCATCGAGCTGGTCGCGCCGCTGATCGGAGCTGCCTCCGGGCGTACACGTGTGATCTGCAGCCACGACCCCTCGGGCGACCTCTCCCAGGCGGATCTCGTGCTCGGCCTGCGCGCGGGGCGCCCCGCGCTGCTGCGCGCGGCTGTCGACGTCGATCCGGCGGAGATCTCGGAGCTGTACCGGTGAGCGGCGTACAGGCCCCCGAGCGCCCGGTGGAGACCGCACGAACGGCACCGCGGACGGTCGGGTTGTGGCCAACCGTCGGCGCGCTGTTGCGCAAGGAGTTGCTCGTCGAGCTGCGCACGCTCGAGTCGGTCCCCGCGATGTCGCTGTTCGCTCTGAGCACGTTCGTCGTGTTCCACTTCGCGCTCGACCGCAACAGCGTCGAAGGCGACCTCGGCGCCGGCATCCTGTGGGTGACGCTGCTGTTCGCGGCGATCCTCGGTGTCAATCGCCTGTTCGTCGCGGACGCCGATCAGGGGGGCTTCGACGCGTTCCTGCTGGCGCCGGTGGACCGCAGCGCGATGCTGCTGGCGAAGGTCCTGACGCTGCTCGCCTACCTCGTGGTGCTGGAGATCGTGGCCGTGCCGGCCTTCGCACTGCTGCTCCTGGGGCCACCGCTCGGCCCCGCGCTTCCCGGACTGCTGGCGACGCTCGCACTGGGGGATCTCGGCGTAGCCGTGATCGGCACCTTGATCGCCGCGATGGCCGTCCGCACCCGCTCGCGTGACCTGCTCGGCCCCCTGCTGGCGCTGCCGCTGCTCGTGCCGATCGTGATCGGCGGCGCCCGCGCGACGGAGCCGCTGCTGGTCTCGGCCCACCGATCGGCGCCGGCGGCGCGCTGGCTGCTTACGCTTGGGCTCTATGATCTTGTCTTCGGGCTGATCGCCTTCGCCCTGTTCGACTTCCTCTTGGAGGATTGACACGTGGAAACCTCGAGTCGCGTCCCCGCACGACCGCTGCAGTACGGCAGGGGCCTGCGCCCGCTGAGCATCGCCACGGTGGTGGCGTTCGCCGCGTCCCTCAGCCTCGTCTTCTTCTACGCCCCGCTGGAAGCCGAACAGGGCTTCCTGCAGAAGATCTTCTACGTGCACGTGCCGCTGGCGATCGTCGCCCTGTGCGGCTTCGTCCTGGGCGGCCTGCTCGCGATCCAGCACCTGCGCACGCGCGACCCGCGCTGGGACATGCGCTCCTACGTGGTGATCCACATGAGCCTGATCTTCGCGCTCGCGACGCTGATCACCGGCTCGATCTGGGCGAAGGGCTCGTGGGGGCACTGGTGGGTGTGGAGCGAGCCCACGCTCGTCTCGTTCCTAATCATCTTTCTGCTGTACGCCACCTACCAGCCGCTGCGCTTCGCGATCGAAGACCCCGAGCGTCAGGCGCGCTACGCGTCCGTGTTCGCGATCACGGCGGGGGCCTTCGTGCCGCTGAACTACGTCGCGGTGAACCTCTCGACCGCCTACCTGCACCCGCGGGTGTTCGGCAGCACCTCCAACCTCCCCGCGTCGATGTCGTTCACGCTGCTGGTATCCCTGGTCGCGATGGCGCTGCTGTTCGCCACGCTGTGCAAGTTCGAGCTCACCGCCAAGCACGCCCGCTCGCAGATGCGCGCGCTGCGCAGGCGCCTGGCCGGGGAGAGCCTCGACGCGCCGCGGGGGCGCAGCGCGGCGCCAGCCATACCGCACGCCACCGCGAGCGGCGCCGGCCGGGTCGTGGCCGCGCCGACAGCGGGAAGGGCGGTCCTGTGAGCGCGCTCGGGCTGGTGGTAGCCGAACTGCCGGCGCTGCCGCTGCACACCGCCGGCAAGTACGTCGCCGCCGCCTACATCGTCTTGTTCCTGGTCGTGCTGATCTACGTCGCGATCATGGGCATCCGCCTGAGCCACCTCGAGCGCGACCTCGGTGAGCTGCTGAGCCTCACCGCGTCCTCCCCGGAGGAGGAGCACCCGGCCGAGCCGGCGCCCGACACGGGCGTGGGCGCCGCGGAGCAGCAGAGCGACGCGCAACGGGAGTCCGCACCGGCATGAGCGAGCTGCTGGCGCTGGGCATATCCCACAAGACCGCGCCGGTGGCGCTGCGCGAACGCCTGGCGTTCAGCGAGCGCGAGGCGGGTGAGTTCGCACGCCTGGCCACGGCCACCGAGGAGGTGCGCGAGGCGGTTGTGATCTCCACCTGCAACCGTACGGAGGTCTACCTCGTAGTCGGCGGGGCGGGCGGGGATCTGGTCCAGGCGGAGGCAGACGTCCTCGGCTTACTGGCCCGGCGCGCCGAGATCCGCCCCACCGAGCTGGCCGACGTGATCTACTCACCGCGTAACTGCGACGCCGCGCGTCATCTCTACCGCGTCACCGCAAGCCTCGAGTCGATGATCCTCGGTGAGGCTGACATTCAGGGGCAGGTGCGCCGCGCCCACGAGGTGGCGATGCGCGCGAACGCCACAGGGCCGCTCACAAACAGGCTGTTCGCAGCTGCGCTCACCACCGGCAAGCGCGTGCGCTCGGAGACCGATATCGGCTCGAGCCACGTGAGCGTTTCCTCCGTCGCCGTCGATCTCGCGCTGAGCGTGCTCGGCGGCCTGCAGGACCGCAACGTCGTGATCCTCGGGGCGGGCGAGGCCTCAGAGCTCACGGCGCGCGCGCTCTCCGAGCAGGGCGCGGGCACGATCTTCGTCGCCAACCGCCACGCCGACCGCGCGATCAGCCTCGCGCAGCGCTTCGGCGGCTCGGTCGTCGGCCTGGACAAACTGCCCGAGCAGCTACTGCACGCCGACATCGTGCTGTCCTCGACCTCCTCGCCCCACCCGATCCTCGGACGCGACGAGCTGGAGCTCGTGATGGGAGAGCGCGAAGCACAAGGCGCCGGGCCCCTGCTGATCATCGACATCGCCGTGCCGCGCGACGTCGACCCGGCGTGCGGTGAGCTCCCGGGCGTGAACCTCTACGACATCGACGACCTCCAGGCGGTGAGCGCCCGCAACCTGAGCCTGCGCGCGGAGGAGACCCCACACGCCCTGGAGATCGTGGAGGAAGAGATCCAGCGCTTCGCCCGCTGGCTGGGACAGCTGGACGCGCTGCCCACGATCAGCGCGCTGCGCTCGCACGGCGATGAGATCGTGCAGCAGGTGCTGGCCGAGAACGCCGGCCGCTGGGAGTCCGCGTCCGAGCGCGACCTCGCACGCGTCGATGCGATCGCCCGCGCGGTCATGAGCCGCCTGCTGCACGAGCCGACGATCCGCCTACGTAGCTTCGGCGAGGACCGCGGCCATGCGAGCCTGGAGCTCGTGCGAGAGCTGTTTGGCCTGCGCGAGGACGGCGAGGGCGGGCTCTCGTCCGACGAGCAGCCGGCGGAGCTCGCGGAGGTGCACGACCTGCGCCCGCGCCGGCGAAATTGATAACCCGCCCACCCCGCCCACCCCGCCCGCCCCGCGCGTCGCGCTGATGCGCATCGGGACGCGGCGCAGCGCGCTCGCGTTAGCACAGGCAGGGCTGGTCGCCGAGCTCTTTGCGGCTGCCGGACACGGCGACTGCGAGATCGTGCCGATCAGCACCGGCGGAGACCGGGCAAGCGCGGCCGGTCTCGACGCGGCCGCCGACGGGAGCGACAAGTCGCGCTGGGTCACCGAGCTCGAGGATGCGCTCGCCGACGGGCGCATCGACCTGGCGGTGCACTCCGCCAAGGACGTCCCCGGCGAGCTCGCCGAGGGGCTCGCGCTGCACGGAGCGCCCGCACGGGCTCCCGCCGAGGACGTGCTCTGCGGGGCCGACAGCCTCGAGGAACTCGAGAGCGGCGCGCGCGTGGGCACGAGCAGCATCCGTCGCGTCGCACAGCTGCGAGCCGTGCGTGAGGACCTCGACGTGGTGGCAATCCGCGGCAACGTGGACACGCGCCTGCGCAAGCTGACAGACCCCGAGCGGGACCTGGATGCGATCGTGCTCGCACGCGCCGGGCTCGTGCGGCTGGGGCTCGAGGCGCGGGCAGGGGGCGTGCTCGACCTCGCGCGCTTCGTGCCCGCTCCCGGCCAGGGGGTCCTGGCGCTGGAGGGACGCATTGACGATGAGCCGACGCGGACGGCAGTCGAGGCGATCACCGACAAGGACGCTTTCGCATGTCTGCTCGCCGAGCGCGCCGTGGCGCGCGAGCTCGAGGCGAGCTGCCACACACCGCTCGGCGCATACGCCGTGGCGGCGGGCTGCGGCTGTCTGAACCTGCGCGCGTGGGTGGGGCTTCCAGACGGCTCCGCCTGGGTTGGCGACGAACTGCTCGGTGGCTTCTACGACCCCGACGCGCTCGGGCGTCGGGTGGCCGAGCGGCTGAGCGCCGCCGGCGCCGGCGATCTGCTTCGGCGGGCCGAGGAGATGGCGGCGACGTGACCGGCCGCGTCTACCTCGTCGGCGCGGGGCCCGGTGACCCGGGGCTGCTGACGGCCCGCGCGCTCGAGCTGATCGCCGCGGCCGACGTGATCTTGTACGACCGTCTGATCCCCGGCGCGGCGCTTGACGGCGCCCGTTCCGACGCCGAGCTGCTGTTCGTCGGCAAGGAGGGAGGCGGGCCGTCGGTGCCGCAGGATCAGACCGAAGCGCTGATGGTCGAGCGCGCGCAGGCGGGCAACGCGGTCGTGCGGCTGAAGGGCGGCGATCCGTTCGTGTTCGGACGCGGTGGCGAGGAGGCGCTCACCCTGCGCGCCGCCGGGATCCCGTTTGAGATCGTGCCCGGCGTCACCGCCGGCATCGCCGCCAGCGCCTACGCGGGCATCCCGGTCACGCACCGCGGTCTCGCCGGCGCCGTTGCGCTTGTCACTGGCCACAGCCAGGCGAACCCCGACAGTTCGACCGACGAAGAGGACAGCGCGATCGACTGGCCCGGCCTCGCGGCGTTCCCCGGGACGCTCGTGCTCTACATGGGCGTGCGCCAGCTGCCGCAGATCACGGCTTCCCTGATCGCAGCCGGCCGGCCGGGGACGCAGCCTGTGGCGATCGTCGAAGCGGGGACGCTCCCTGGTCAGCGCGAGGTGAGCGGCACGCTCGAGACGATCGCCGAGATCGCTCGCGACCAGGGCGTGCGCGCGCCGTCGATCACCGTGATCGGGCCCGTGGCAGCGCTCGCCGAGCAGATCGCGTGGCTGGGGCCGCGCCCGCTGCGCGGGTTGAGCGTGGCGGTCACGCGCGCCCGCGCGCAGGCCAGCGCCCTCGCGCGACGCCTGGAGGCGCTCGGCGCGGACGTGCTTCAGGCCCCTGCGATCCGCATCCAACCGCTGCCGGACGCAGGCCCGGAGCCGCTTGACCCCTCGCCCTATGACCTCATCTGCGTGACCAGCCCCAACGGCGTCGGCCCGCTGTTCGAGCGCCTCGACGACGGGATCCATCCTCCCGGCGACGCCCGCACTCTCGCCGGGGCGAAGATCGCAGCGATCGGGCCGGGCACCGCGCGCGAGCTGGCCGCGCGGGGCATCGTCGCCGACGTGGTCCCCCAGCGCTTCGTCGCCGAGTCGCTCGTGGAGGCGCTCGCGGAGATCCCCGTAAAGCGCGCGCTCGTCGCGCGTGCCCGCGAGGCGCGTGACGTGCTCCCCGACGCGCTGCGCGAGCGCGGCGCCGAGGTCGACGTCCTCGCGCTCTATGAGACCGTCGCCGAGCCGCTCTCGCCACAGACGCTCCAGGCCGTGAGCGAGGTCGACTACATCACCTTCACCTCCTCCTCCACCGTGCGCTTCCTCCTCGATGCCGCCGGCGAGGCCGGCGTGAAGCTCTCCCCCGAGACCCGCATCGTCTCGATCGGGCCCGTCACCAGCGAGACCCTGCGCGAGCACGGCCTCGAGCCTCACGTCGAGGCGGATCCGTTCGACATCGAGGGTATGATCGCCGCCCTGCTCGCCGACGCGGCAGCCCGGGCAAGCGATGGCAGATAGAGCGCTCCCACCCGTAATCTCGTTCATCTCCGACTACGGGCAACTCGACGAGTTCGTCGGCGTCTGCCACGGCGTCATGGTCAGACGCTGCCCCTACGCGCGGATCATCGACCTGACCCACTCGATCCCGCGCCACGACGTGCGCTCCGGCGCGATCGTGCTGCGCTCGGCCGTCCCGTTCCTGCCCGCCGGCGTGCACCTCGCCGTCGTCGACCCCGGCGTCAGCGCCGTCGGGCGCCACGCGCGCCGCGGCGTGGCGATCCGCACGGCCGGGGGCCAGAACGTCTTCGTCGGGCCCGACAACGGTCTGCTGATGCCGGCCGTCGAGCGCCTCGGCGGGCCGAGCGAGGCCGTCGATATCGGCGAGTCGCCGGAGCGGCTGCTGCCCGTCTCGCGCACGTTTCACGGGCGCGACATCTTCGCGCCCGTGGCCGCCGCGCTCGCCGCCGGCGAACCGCTGGAGGCGGTTGGCGACCCGTTGGCGACCTCCGAGCTACGGCGCATCGGGCTGCCCTCCGCGCACGTCAGCGACGGCGTCCTCACCCTCCACGTCCTGCGCAGCGATACGTTCGGCAACCTGATCCTCGATGCCGCGCACTCGCAGCTCACCGGACTTGGGGTGCTGCCGGGCGACACGCTCACGATCACCCACGCCGGCGCCGTGCGAACCGCCCGCTACGCCGCCACGTTCGCCGAAGTAACACCGGGGGAGCTGCTGATCTACGAGGACGCCTCGCGCACCGTCGCGCTCGCCGTCAACCGCGGCTCCGCCGCCGCCCTGCTCGGCGCAGGCCCGGACGACGAGCTGACCGTCCGCCCCGCGTGAGCGAAGCGCCCGAGCCGACCGACGCCACACCCAGCCGCGCCCGCCTCGGTCATCCCCGGCTGCACCTGAGACGCACCGGCTCCACTAACGAGCGCGCCCGTGAGCTCGCGATCGCCGGCGCACCGCACGGAACGCTCGTGACCGCCACCGAGCAGACCTCCGGGCGTGGACGTCAGGGCAGGAGATGGTCGGCCCCGCCCGGCAGCTCCATTCTGATGTCGCTGTTGCTACGCGAGCCGCCCGAACTGCTGCCGCTGATGGCCGCCGTCGCCGTCTGCGACGCCGCCGGCGAGCGCGCACACATCAAGTGGCCCAACGACGTCGTCCTGCCCGTCGGCGCCGGCGAGGGCGAAGGCAGCCGCGCCGCGCTGGCAAAGCTCGCGGGAATCCTCATCGAGGCACGACCGCAGGACCACTGGGCTGTGCTCGGCATCGGCCTTAACGTCGCCGTGCGACTGGAGGACCTCCCCCCCGAGCTTCGTCCAGGAGGCACGCAGATCGCAGGCGAGGGCTCGGGGCTGCCTGCCGCCACGCTCGGGCTCTCGCGCAGCGACGTCGAGCCGACGCTCGCGCGTCTCATCGCCGCGCTCGAGCGCCAGCTCGGCGAGGATGCCGCCACGACACTTGAGGCGTGGCGCAGCAAAGACGCGCTGCGCGGTCGCGAGGTCGTGTGGTCCGGGGGAAGCGGACGCGCCGAGGGCATCGACGG
>Ga0209006_10000686_pt1 | contig 31553 bp, 29 predicted proteins | sample JacPin_JW_Ref_O2_FD_188567 | JGI IMG/M metagenome (GOLD analysis project Ga0209006, IMG submission 188567) | Forest soil microbial communities from Algoma, Ontario, Canada - Jack Pine, Ontario site 1_JW_Ref_O2 (SPAdes) (version 2) | ecosystem: Environmental > Terrestrial > Soil > Boreal...
ACGTCGCCGCCCGCGCAAAAGGCGCGGCCGGCGCCGGTGAGAACGATGACGCGCACCTCGTCATCATTCGACGCCGCCCACATCGCGGCGTGCACTTCGTCCGCCATAACGTCGGTCCAGGCATTCAATTGCGTGGGACGATTCAGTGTGATCGTGGCGATGCGATCCTTGATTTCGACGATGATTTCTTGCGGGGTCATGATGAATTTCCTGGTTGGCGAATGCGCGCTGCGTCGGCCTCCATTTGAACGGCGCGGTCGCGGTGCAGCCGGTCGATGCGCTCATTTGATACGCCCAATTCGCGCAAAATACTCGCCGTGTGTTCGCCCAGCGCCGGCACCTTGTCCATTCGCGCCTCGATGCCGTCCAGCATGGCCGGCGGCTTCAACGCTGGCACGCGCCCCGCGGGGGTATCGACCTCCGACCAGCGCCCGCGCGCGGCCAGCTGCGGATGTGCCCAGACGTCGGCAACCGTGTTGATCCGTGCATTGGCGATGCCCGCCGCATCCAGTCGCGCCACAACTGCGCTCGCATCCAACACCGCAAAGGCATCGACAATGATCGACTCCAGCCGCCTGCGTGACGCCACGCGCCGGGCATTGCTGGAGAATTCCTCTTGATGCGCCATTTCCGGCTTGGCCAACACCTGCTCGCAAAAGATCACCCATTCCCGCTCGTTCTGCAGGCCCAACATGACCTGTCGGCCATCGCCGGCCGTGAACGGACCGTACGGATAGATCGTCGCGTGCGCTGCGGCGGTCCGCGCCGGCGGTGCGGCGCCTTGGTACGCGTAGTACAGCGGAAAACTCATCCACTCAACCGAGGTTTCGAACAGCGAGACATCGATGTGCGAACCTCGTCCCGTGCGCTCGCGCTGCAGCAAGGCAGCCAAAATGCTGCTGTAGGCGTACATCCCGGCGGAAATATCCGCAATCGAAGTCCCCGCCTTGCAGGGCTCATCGGGCGTCCCGGTGACAGAAAGGAATCCGGATTCACTTTGAATCAACAAATCGTAGGCCTTCTTGTCGACATACGGCCCGGAATTGCCGTACCCGGAAATGTCGCAAACGATCAGCCGCGGGTGCTTGGCCGCGAGGGCGCCGTAGCCGAGGCCCAGTCTCTCGGCCGCTCCCGGAGCAAGATTTTGAACCAGAACGTCGGCCCTTGCGATCAGTTCGCCGAGGACGGCGCGCGCCTCGGGATTCTTGACGTCGAGTGCGATGCTTTCCTTGGAGCGGTTGGTCCATACGAAATGCGACGCCATGCCGTTGACGCGGGTGTCGTATTGACGTGCGAAATCCCCGGTGCCGGGGCGCTCCACCTTGATGACCCGGGCGCCCAAATCCGCCAGTTGGCGGGTGCAAAACGGCGCCGCGATGGCATGCTCGACGGCCACCACCGTTATGCCGTCGAGAGGACGCGGCGGCTTAGAAGGAGCGCGGGAGTCCGAGAACATGCTCGGCGATGTACGAGAAAATGAGGTTCGTGGAGATGGGCGCGACTTGATATAGGCGCGTCTCGCGAAACTTACGCTCGATGTCGTATTCGCTCGCGAAGCCGAACCCGCCGTGGGTCTGCAGGCAAACATTCGCGGCTTCCCACGAAGCCTTGGCGGCCAAATACTTCGCCATATTGGCCTCGGCGCCGCAAGGCTTGTGGGCATCGAACAATTCACAGGCTTTGTAGCGCATGAGGCTCGCCGCTTCCACCTCGATGAAGGATTCCGCGATGGGGAACTGCACGCCTTGATTGCGGCCGATCGGCCGGTCGAACACGACGCGCTCGTTTGCATACTTGGCGGCACGCTCGACGAACCAATAGCCGTCGCCGATGCACTCAGCGGCAATCAGTGCACGCTCGGCATTCAAGCCGTCGAGGATGTATTTGAATCCCTTGCCTTCCTCCCCGATCAAGTTCTCGGCGGGCACCTCCAGATTGTCGAAGAAGATCTCGTTGGTTTCGTGATTCACCATGTTGGGAATCGAACGCAGGGTCATGCCCTTGCCGATGGAGTCGCGCAGGTCGACGATGAATATCGACATGCCGTCGGATTTTTTCTTCACCTCGGCCAGCGGCGTCGTGCGCGCGAGCAGCAACAGGAGCTCGCTATGACGAACCCGCGAAATCCAAACCTTTTGACCATTGACGAGATAGCGGTCGCCCTTCCGGACCGCCTGGGTCTTGAGCTTGGTCGTGTCGGTTCCGGTGGTCGGCTCGGTCACGGCCATGGATTGCAGACGCAGCTCGCCCGAGGCGATCTTGGTCAGATATTCCCGCTTCTGCGTGTCCGATCCGTGACGAACCAGGACGTTCATCACATACATTTGACCGTGACATGCGCCGGAATTGCCGCCCGAGCGGTTGATCTCTTCCATGATCACCGACGCTTCCATGAGGCCCAATCCGGATCCGCCGTATTCGGCCGGGATCAGGGCCGCGAGCCAACCCGCTTTGGTCAGCGCCGCGACGAAGTCGACCGGATAGGCGCGCTCCGAGTCGACCTTGCGAAAGTATTCATCGGGGAACTCGGCACACAGGGCACGGACGCCGCCGCGAATCTCTTCGTAGCTTTCGGATTGCTTCATGCGGGACGCTTAAGCAGCCGCGATGCGTTTGCGGACCGGCCGCGGTTGCGGAGCCTCCTCGACAACCTGCGCTTCCATGCCGCCGCGTCCGGAGGCGCGCGTCGCGATGTCCGCGATGATGGGGCGCAGCTCCGCGATTCTGGGTTGCAGGCGTTCCGTCGGGCCGCCGACGGCAATGGCCGCAGCGATGACGCCGTCGGCGCCGAAAACGGGCGCAGAAATCGCCGCGGATTCCGGAAACATTTCGCCGATGCTGATCGAGATATGTGTCTTGCGCACGCGTTCGAGCTCCTCGCGCAGACCCTTCTGCGTGGAAATGGTGCGCGGCGTACGCGCCTCGAGCTTCATGGTCGTGATGTACTCCTCTTGCCAACGCTTGTCGGCAAAGGCCAGCAGCACCCGGCCGGCACCCGTCGCGTACAACGGCCGTACCGCGCCGATCGGCACGGAATAGCGCACGGAATGCGGGCTATCGATGGCATCCACATAGGTGATGACCTTGCCGACCCGATCCAGCACGCCTAGGTATACCGATTCCCGGGACCGCACGGCGAGTTCCTCGAGAAACGGCCGCACCGCGTTCGAGAAATTCCAAACGGACATGATGGTGCCGGCGAGCCGGAAGATCGACGGCCCAAGGCGATACCTGCCGGACTCCAGATTGAGATAACCGGTGGACACCAAGGGCCGCAAGAGGTTGAGCAGGCTGCTCTTCGGGGAATTCAGGACGGTGTTGAGTTCGGCCAACCCTAAACCGTCTTTCGGCGACCGCGCGAGGGCATCGAACAGTCCCAACAGGCGCATCAAGGAGCGGGGACCGGTCACTTCGCGTTGAACAACGGCGGGTGTTCGATTCTTGGGCATAATAAATAGGCCTATTCGGTGTCAGTGTTCCTATATTAGTACGGCGTTCGTATATGTGTCTACAGACATGGCTACTAGGCGAGTTCCACGACACCGTTATTCAGCACCACGGCGTCGCGCGAGTCGACTCGCGCGCGCAAGTGAAAGGAGGTCGAGTCGCGCTCCCAGAGCTGGTACCTGATCGTCTCCCCGGGGAATACCGGTGCCGTGAAGCGCACGGAGAACGAGCGCAGAGGCGACGCATCGTAGCCCGTCACGGCGCGCAGAACCGCGTGCGCAGCCATCCCGTAGGTACAAAGTCCGTGCAGAATCGGTCTCTTGAACCCGGCGGCGCGCGCGACCTCGGGATCCGAATGCAGCGGATTGTAGTCCCCGCTCAAGCGGTAGATCAGCGCCTGTTGCTCGAGGGTTGCGAGTTCGACTTCGAGGTGCGGTGGCCTGTCGGGCGGCGCGGGCAGAGCCGGTGGGCCCGGATCGCTCGGCGCGGACCCTCCCGCGGAGGCTTCGCTATAGCCGCCGTCGCCGCGCAAGAATGAGCCATGCACCACCTCCGCGAGTAGTTCCCCGCTCGGCTGTTCCCTGATCTCGCGTCTGATGACCGCGATGGCGCCCCTGCCCACGCCCTTGTCGGTAATCGACATCACGCGATTGTGGGCGACGACGGTGGCGGCGCTGGGCAGAGGTTTGAACACGCGGATCGCCTGCTCGCCGTGCACTAGTTTCACCCAATCCACGCCGGTGCGCGTGTCGCGCCACCAAAAGCCGGGACTTCCCAGCACCGTCGCCAGGGTCGGTACGGTTCGCAAGTCCTTCTCGTACACGTACCGCAGCTGACCGCCATCGACGGCGTCGGCGCCGATGCCGAGACCTAAGGCATACAACATGGAGTCGCGCTCCGTGTAGCTCTGCACGATCGATCCGAAATCCCAATTCTTGAGGGCGTCATAATTCAGCATTCTGCGCTCACCTCATCGACTGATGACGCGCCGCAGTCGCGGCGGCGCCCAAGATCAAGACGGCTTCGCTCGAGTATTCGCCGCCATTGCCGTGAGAAAGCGCAAGTTCGGCGCCGGCCACTTGGCGCTCGCCGCAGACGCCCATGATTTGCTGAGCCGCCTCCACCATGGTGAACAGGCCGTACATGCCCGGATGCACGCAGGACAGGCTGCCGCCGTTGGTATTCACCGGCAGGGACCCGCCCGGGGCTATCGCGCCGTCGCCGACGAAACGGCCGCCTTCCCCGCGCGGGCAGAACCCCATATCCTCCAGGAACAGGATGGTGTTGATCGTGAATGCATCGTAAAGCTCGACGACATCGAGTTCCTTCGCCGTGACCTTCGCCTGAGAGAAGGCGCGGCGCGCGGCTTCCGCGGTTCCCGTGACCGTCAAATCGGGCATCTGGGCAATTTCGCGATGGGTGGTCTCGTGCGCCGCCCCCAACACATACGCCGCGCGCGGGTTCAACTCGCGTGCGAATTCCGCCCGGACCATCACGACGGCGGCCGCTCCGTCGGTCACGAGGCAGCAGTCGCGCACGCCGAACGGGTCGGCGACCATGCGTGCGGCCAGATAATCGTCCATGGTCAGTTCGTCGCGCATCGTCGCGTCAGGATTCAGCCGCGCCCATTTTCTCGCGGCGATCGCCACCTCGCCCAGTTGCCGCTTCGTCGTGCCATACTGATGCATGTGCCGCGCGGCGGCCATGGCGTACGAGGAGATCGGCCGTAGCGGCTTGTAAGGAGCTTCCCACGGCGAGGGTCGCGAGGAGCTGATGAGCTTGCCCGCCGCACTGCGCTGATCGCTGCCGTAGGCGATCAACGCCACATCGCATTGTCCTGCTTCCAGTGCCAGAGCAGCGCTCGCCGCATGCAGCTGAAACGATGAACCGCCGGTGCGCGTGTTGTCCACGAAGCGTGGTTGGATGCCCAAATACTCGGCGAAGTTCAGCACGCTCATCGTCTCGTCCATCACCACGACCGCCAGGCCATCCACGTCTTTCGGGGTCAGCCCGACCTGGGCCAGCGCCTTGATGCTCGCGTGCGCCGCCAGATCGAAGTTATTGAAGCCGGGGGCGGTACCCATGCCGAAGGTTGCGGCGCCGACGATCGCGCTGCGGCCGCTGGGAAACGCATCCTCCTTGACCTGCCCGGCGCGCATCAGGTCGCAGGCTCGAAAACGACGACGGGCCTGTCCTCTTCGCTGATGATTCTTGCCCGTACCGACATGCCGATTTTGACGTCCTGCGGCGCCAGGCCTTCGACGCGGCTCATCATGCGCGGTCCTTCGGCCAGATCGATCAAGGCCAGGTTGTAATCCGTCTTGGGCGGCTTCTGGCGAATGACGGTGGTCGAATACACCGTTCCCAGCCCGGAGGCCTTGACCCACTCCAGATCCGTCGCCCCGGTTCTCGGCTCCGCCACTCTGGGATAATAGATAAAGGCGCCGCTCGAGCGGCAGCGCTGCAGCATGAACTCGCCCCTGGCCAAAAATTCGAAATGCTCTTTCTCGGGGTGCATAAGCCCTGTCTCGGGTGGCATCGGTTCAGCCGTGCATGGTCAGGCCGCCGCTGACGCTGACGGTTTGTCCCGTCATGAATCCGGCCGCGGGCGATGCAAAGAACAAAATCGCGTTGGCGACCTCGGTGGTCTTCGCCAGCCGGCGCATCGGGATCGCCTTGATCAGGGCCTCGCGCAACTTGGGATTCTGGATGCCCTCGTGGAACAGCGGCGTGTCGGTCGGGCCCGGAGCGATGCAGTTGCAATTGATCCCGTAGCGCGCCACCTCCCGCGCAAGGCCCTTGGTAAAGGCGATCAGCGCTCCCTTGCTGCCCGAATAAAACGTCTCGCCCATGCTGCCGACACGTCCCGCATCGCTCGCGATGGTGATGATGCGGCCGCCGGTATTGCGCTGGATCATGCCGGGCAGGAAGCGGTGAATCATACGCACCGGGCCCACGTAGTTGATCGCGATGACCTTGTCCCAAAAGTCCGGTGTGTTCTCCAGGAAAGGTCCGACGCGCTCCCAGCCCGCGACGCTCGCGAGGATGTCGATGGCATCGCCGCTCCTGTCCTTCACCGCATCGACGAAGGCATCGATGGTCGCCGGCTTGAACAAATCGAGCGCAAAGAACTCCGCTCGACCGCCCGCGGCCTTGATTTCCTCCACGGCCGCCGACCCGTCCTTCTCGTTGACGTCGCCGCCATACACGATCGCGCCGGCGCCGGCAAATTGCTTCGCCGTCGCGCGCCCGATTCCCGATGCGCAGCCGGTGACGACAACCCGCTTTCCGCTGATGTCGGTGGCCTGCGCCCAACTCAATTCCACTGCCTCAACCATGCTCACGCTCCTCCACGATGGACACTCGCCTCATCAGATCGCGCCGCGTTGCGCTCGAGGAACGCGGTGATCAACGCCTGTGTGCGGGGGGATTCCAGCAGCGCGCCGCCCAGGTCGCGCTCCAACGAGAATCCTGCGCCCGCCGGGTCGGAGGCGGCTGCGATGCAGCGCTTTGCGGCGTTCTGCGCGTGGCCGGGCAGGTGCGCGATCCGCTCGATGATGGCCCGCGCCTCCTCTTCCAGACTTGCACGCGGAAAGACCCAGTCGACCATGCCCAATGAATGCGCAACTCGGCCATCCATCGGCTCTCCGCTCAGGATCACTCGCGCCGCCACCCCGCGGCCGCACAGCCGCGTCAGCCGCTGCGTCCCGCCGGCGCCCGGCAAGAGACCGATGCCCACTTCCGGCAATGCAATCTTCGCCTCCTCGGCAGCGATGCGAAGGTCGCAACTCAACGCCAGCTCATAGCCGCCGCCCATTGCCGCGCCGCCGATCTCGCACACGCTCACCTGGGGTAAATTCTCGATTCGCAGGTACAGTCCCTGCAGCCGCTCGATATAGCCGCGGAGCGCGGCGGTCGGCGAGGCCGCGTCCTTCCACGAACGAATCAACGCGAGATCCGCACCTGCCGCAAACACCTTTTGTGCGCTGCGGATATGCAGTATCTGCCAGTCCTCGCGCTGCTCGAGGGAGTCCAGGATCGCGTGGAGTTCGGCGATCATGGCGTCGTCTATGGCATTCACCGGCGGGCGCGACAATGTGGCGATGGCGATGCGGCCGCGTTGGGTCAATTCGATGGTCATTCGTTCGCTCAACGATTGAAGAATTTGGGCGCGCGCTTTTCCAGAAACGAGGCGCGCTTTTCCGCCGCATCGGCCGTCGACTGGGCGATCGCGACCGCGCGATTCTCCAGTTCGATCGCCGCTTCCAGGCTGGTCGCATTCTGGTTGAGCCAGAGGGATTGCTTGGTCAGCCAGACGCCGATCGGTACATTGACCATGATCGCCTTCGCCAGCTGAATCGCGTCCTCCATCAGCGCCGCATCGTCGACGGTTCGGAGGACCAGCCCGATGCGCTCCGCTTCATCGGCTGGCACCGGCCGGGCCGTCAGCAGAAGTTCAGCTGCGCGCTGCGTGCCGATGGCGCGCGGCAGCATGTAGCTGATCCCGAGTTCATGACCGGTGCCGGCGTTGTGCACGGAATTGACAAATTTGGCCGATCGCGCGGCAATGCACAGGTCCGCGGCCAGGGCCAGTGCAAACCCGATTCCCGCCGCGGCGCCATTCACCGCACAAATCACCGGTTGCGGCAAATGCCGGATGAGCGAGGGAATCATTCCAATCTCGCTGATCGAGTGTTTCCCGGCATACGCCTTGCCCATCTCGGGATCGTCGATCCAGGGCGGTACGCCCGCGGACTTCAGGTCATGTCCGGCGCAAAAGCCCTTGCCGCTGCCGGTCAAGATGACGACGCGGGCCTTCGAGTCGCGCTCCAGGCTGCGCAGGATTCCGATGAGCTCGGCATACATCTCGAAGGTGAACGCATTCAACTGCTGCGGCCGATCGAGGGTGATGCGTTTGATGCCCTCCCCCGGATTGTCGACGATGATGTGGCCCATGGCGCTCAATCTCCCGGGCGATGGATTTTGACGACGCCGTCGCCGAAGGGCGCATCGCGATTCTTGAGCGCCTCCTTGAGACCGTGAGCCGCCATGTCGGCTTTGAATCGTTGACGGCGTGGGCCTTGCGACAAGTGCGCGCGCGCGTCGCTCTCCGCCGCGAGGCGCTGCAAGGTGCGCGCACCGGCGAGTTCCAGGGCCAGATTCACGACGCGCTTGTGCGCGGAGAGCAATTCCGCATCGACGTGGCTCATGCGCCTGGCGAGTTCGTCGACGACGTGGTCGAGGCCCGCGGTGGGGACGGAATCCAGCACGAGGCCGATCCGCGCGGCATCACGGCCGGAGAGCGTGTCGCCCGTCATGAGCAGGCGCTTTGCCCATTGCGGACCCACGTGGTAGACCCACATGTGATTCGGCGGCGTGCCGTTGGCGCGGGTGGCCGGAAAACCGATCTTTGCGTCGTCGGCCGCCAACACCATATCGCACATCAGTGCGAGGTCCGTGCCGCCGGCCAGGCAATTCCCGTGGACCTTGGCGATCACCGGCTTATGCAAATCGAACAGCGCCATCGTTTGGCGCTGCGTGAATTCCAGACTCCAGCAGTCGTTGTCGAAGGTGCCGGTGCTGGAGCGGTATTCGACTGCCGGACCGCCGGCCGCAGCATCGCCGCCGGAATCGCCTGCCGCGGCGGCCTTCTCCGCTTCGTCCGTCATACCCGCGTATACACCCGTCAAATCGTAGCCCGCGCAAAAATCGCGGCCGGCGCCCTGCAGGATGATCACATTCACATCATTGCGTGCATCGGCCTCGATCAGGACATCGTGCAATGAGGCGATCATGGGCGGAGTCAACGCATTGCGCTTGTCCGGCCGATTCAACGTGACGCGCGCCACCCGCTCATCCACGGCAAATTGAATCGTGTCCGTCGCGTCGAAAAACTTGCCCATAGGAGACCCCGGCAGGCGTTAAAACACATTTCCGAACAATGTTCAATAATATAAACGGATGAGTGCGTTACGGTCAAATGCCGAGCATCACCGTGACGCGATTCCTCATCATGACGCGTAGCGCGACCTCAAATTGACCTTATTGACCTTGCCGCTCGGCAGACGCGGCAGCTCGGCGGCGAAATCGACGCTCTTCGGACATTTGTATCCGGCAATGAATCGCCGGCAGTGGGCTATGAGCCCGGCGGCCTCGATCGAAACTCCTTGTTTCAACACCACCACGGCCTTGACGGCCTCGCCCCAGCGCGAATCCGGCACGCCGATCACGGCGGCGTCGGCGACTCCCGGATGGGACATGATCGCTTCCTCGACTTCGCGGCTGTACACGTTCTCACCCCCGCTCACGATCATGTCCTTCTTGCGGTCGGCGAGGTAGACGAAACCGTCCGCGTCCACATATCCCATGTCTCCGGTGTGCAGCCAGCCGTTTCGCAGCGTCTCGATCGTGGCCGCGGAATTATTCCAATAGCCAAGCATGTTTTGCGGCGACTTGAAGCAAATCTCGCCGATGGTGCCGGAGCCGACCTCGCGGTCCTGTTCATCCACGATGCGCACCCGCGTATCGCGCAGCGGCTGACCGACCGAGGTCAGACGCTCGAGGTCCTGGGGGGTGCCGTCCGGCCGGTGATAAGCCTTACGCAGCGTCGTTCCGCCGCCTTCCGTCTGGCCAAACCCGTTGATCATGATCGGACCGAAGCGCCGCAGTGCGCGCCTCAAGATCGTCAGCGGCATCGGCGCCGCGGCATAATTGATGGTTTTCAGCGAAGTCATGTCATAGCGATCGAGGTCCGGCAGATCGAGCACCGACTGAACCAGCGTCGGCGCCAGATGCAGTTGCGTGATCCGTTCCTCCTGTATCGCCTTCACCACCGTGGCGGCCTCGAAGGCGCGCAGCATCACCACCGTGCCGCCGACGTAGGTGAGCGCGGCGCTTTGGGAGCGTGCGCCGATATGGAACATCGGCATGCAGACGAGCACGCGATCGCCAAGATCCGCGGCCAGCTCCACGGACCACGCTGCGCCCAAGGCGAGCATCACCCGATGCGAGATCATTGCCCCCTTGGGTCGCCCCGTGGTGCCGCTCGTGTATAGGATCGACAAAATATGTTCCGGCAGGGGCGCGTGCGGCGACCCTTCGGAGTCTGCCGAGGCGACCAATGGCTCGTAACGGAGGGCCCAGGGTGGCGGCGGGTCGCCAATGCAGATGAAGTGCTCCACGGTGGGCAGTTTTTCACGTATCGCATCGATAGCATCGGCATATTGCCGCTCGAAAATCACCGCGCGCGGCTGCACATCGCCGATCACGAACTGCATCTCCGGCGCCGCGAGACGGAAATTGATGGGTACGACGATGTAAGCCGACGATTCCGCCATCCCGTACACTTCGAAATACTCCCGGCAATTCATGGCGAGGATTGCCACTCGATCCTGCACTTTGAGGCCGAGTCCATGCAAGGCGCTCGCGAGCTTCAGTGCCCGCGCGCGAAACTCCGCAAACGTCGAGGTGGTGCCGGCGAATTTCAGGTGCGGTTCTGCGCCATGCAAGTGCGCGTTGCGATCGAGCAAGTCGCGCATGGTACGCATCGCGATGCAGGCCGATCCCATGTCAGGCGTTCGTTGCGGTCGGAAATACGGCAGCCCGTTTCTGCAGGAACGCGTCGATCCCCTCGCGTCCCTCGGGACCCGCGAATCCAATGAATTCCAGCGCCAGCGAGGCATCGAAGATGGGACCCGCCTGTCGCAGCCAATGATTCAAGGTGTGCTTGGTCCAACGCGTCGCAGCGGGCGCCTGTTCCGCCAAGCGGCTCGCGATTTCCACGGCTTTGGCGTCCAGCGCCTGCGCATCCACCGCCAACGATACGAGTCCCATGGCGGCCGCCTCCTCGCCGGTGAACGGCTCGGAGAGCAGCAGATAATATTTGGCGCGTGCCATGCCGCAGAGCAGCGGCCACAATATCGTTGCGTGATCGCCGGCCGCAACGCCTATCTTGGCGTGGCCGTCGGAAAACTTCGCATCTTTCGCCGCGATCGATATGTCGGCCAGCAACGCCAGCGCGATGCCCGCGCCCACGGCCCAGCCGCGCACGGCGCTGACGATGGGTTTGGAGCAATCGATCATGTTGTACACCAGATCCCGCGATTCCTTCATGGCCACCATGCGCAATTCATAGTCGTCGCACACCTTGCGTTCGTGGGCCAAGTCGCCGCCGGCTGAAAACGCCTTGTCCGAGCCGCAAATGATTGCCGCGGACACGCTGGGGTCCGCTTCCACATCCCTCCAGATCTGCGAGCATTCGCGATGCAAGGTCGCGGTCATCGCATTCATTTTCAGCGGCGACGCAATCGTGATGCGAAGCACGCGCGGATGCGGCCGGTCAAATTTTAATTGCTCGTAGCGTGCGTACCGATCGGTCATGGTTGCGCTCCTTGGGCGGTGGTTCGAGGCGTACGGCGGACGATCAGGGCGTCGACGGCGAGCATGCTACGCTCTCCGCAGATGATTGGGTTCACGTCGACCTCGGCAACGATGTCCCGCTGGTCCGCCACGAATTCGGAAAGCCGCACGATGATGTCGGCGAGACGGTCGAGATCGACGGGTGCGCTGCCGCGAAAGCCCGTGAGCAACATGGATCCCTTGAGCTTTGCGAGCATGCGCAGCGCCTCGTCGTGACTGATCGGCGCCAACTCGACCGCGGAGTCCCTGAGCAGCTCCACCAGGATCCCGCCGAAACCGACGACGATCAACGGCCCCAACGAGGGGTCGACGCGCGCTCCTGCGACGATCTCGACTCCGCTCGGCACCATGGATTGCACGATGACGCCGTGAATGGCGGCCATCGGTGCGTAGCTCCTGGCATTTGCCATGATCCGCTCGTAGCACTCGCTCAACTCGATTGCAGCACGCACGTTCAGGGCGACGGCACCGGCCTCGGTCTTGTGAGCGATGTCCGGCGATTCAACCTTCAGAGCCACCGGATATCCCAAAGCCGCCGCGGCCTTCGCTGCGGAAGCCGGCCCGTCGGCGCGGATTTCACGCGCGCTGGGTATTCCGTACAGCCCCAGAATCTCCTTCGATTCGTGTTCGGTCAGGCTGGTGCGCGGCGCATCTGCGATGAGGCGTGCCGCCTGTGCGGCCGCAGCGGGGTCGGACCGGCGCTCCAAGCGGCGCGGTCCGCGCGCTTGCCGGTCGGCGCGTGAATGCCATGCGGCAATCGAGCGGAAGCAACGATCCATCGAGCGGAACAGCGCAACGTGCGGATCGATTTCGGCTTCCAGCGTTCCGGGGCCCTGAAGCCATCCTGAAATCAGCACATTGCAGGTGATCTTCCCGTTTTGCCGCGACAAGGTGCTCAAGGCGGGAATGCGCGCCCGGTGCAAATCGAATGCGACCGGCTGCGGCACGATCAAGGCCCCGAACGCCGAATCGGACAAGAGGGCATCGCCGCATGCCCACAGCGACTGCGGATTGTTGACGACTTGGGCCGTGACGTCGCAGGGATTGCGGGCAGAACCGAAATCAGGGATGTGCGACTCCAATATCTTGCGCACCGAGTCGCTGGGCTGCGGCAGATCCACTCCGTGCAGCTCCGCCTTGTCGGCGGCCATGATGGCGGCTCCGCCGGACGTGGCGAGCACCGCCACCCCCCGCGCTTTCGGTGCCGGCGCCTTGGCGAAGAAGGCTGCCGCCTCCATCAGTCCCTCGAAATCCTCGACCACGACCGCGCCGGCGCGTTCGAAGGCCGCACGATAGGCGGTGTCCGATCCCGCCAGGGTACCGGTGTGGGACACCGCCGCTTGCGCACCGAGATTGCCGGTGGCGATTTTGTTTATCAGCAAAGGCTTTTGATTGCGCCACGCGATGTGCGCCGCCTCGAGCAGGCGTTGCGGGCGGACCATGCCCTCGAACGCGCAGGCAATCGCATGACAGGCGGGTTCCTCGGCGAGATAGGCCAACAAGTCCGCAACGTCGACGTCCGCTTGATTGCCCGCCGAGAAGACATGACTGACGGAGGCGCCGCATTCGATGGCCTGGGCCAGGGATTGCGACAACGCGCCGGATTGACTGGCAATTCCGACGGAACCTCCCCGCAGCTCCCGCGAGACGGGATAATCCGCAAAAGTTATTCGTGCGCGGCGCAGATAATTGGCGATCCCCAAGCAGTTCGGCCCGAGAATCTTCAACCCGCTGTCGCCGGCGATGGCGCTCAACCGCTGCTGCATCCGAATGCGTTCCGGCAGTTGAGTTTCGGCGTACCCGGATGCGTACAGAATGACCCCGCCGGCGCCGACTCGTGCAGCCTCGAGAACGATTTCCTCGACGGCATCGCGCGGAACGGTCACGGCAACGCAATCCGGCACCACCGGCAATGCTGCGAGGGACGGGTAGCAGCGGCGTTCGCCGAGCCGATCGTATTTCGCGTTGACCAAATGGATCTCGCCGGAAAATTCGCTCAAATTTCCCAGCAGGCGCTCGCCGAAGGACCCCGCCTTCGCGGATGCACCGACGATGGCGATGCTTCGCGGATTGAGCACACGATCGAGCTCCGCGTATCGGTACACCGGGCGGGTTGACGTTGACACGGGATCGCTCACTCCCCGGTGAATCGCGGCGGACGCTTCTCGCGAAAAGCGTTGACCGCCTCTTGATGATCTTTGGTGAGATTCGACAGCGCCTCATAGGCGACCGATGCGTCCAGAATGCTGGTCGCGAGCGCCTTGAGCCCGATGTTCACGGACAGCTTGGTCCACTGCATCGCCCGTGTGGCGCCCGCAGCCAGTCGATGTGCGAATTCGTCGACCGCCTTGTCGAGATCCTCGGCCGGCACCGCATGATTGATGAGACCGATCTGCGCCGCTTGCGCACCGGTCATGGAATCGCCCGTGAACAGATACTCCTTGGCCCGGGCATAGCCGATCAATTGCGGCCATATCACGGCCCCGCCGTCGCCGGCGGCGAGTCCCACTTTCACATGCGGATCGGCGATCTTGGCGTGATTGGCGGCAAATATGATGTCGCAGAACAGGGCGAGCGTTGCCCCCAGGCCCATCGCGGCCCCGTTCACTTTCGCAATCGTCGGCTTCGGACAATCGAGAATCGAATGAATCAAGTGTTTGCTGCGGGGCATCGCATCCGTGAACAGGCGCGGATTATCGATGACTCGCTGCATCTGTTCGATATCGCCCCCGGCGCTGAAGGCGCGTCCGGCGCCCGTCAGCACCAGCACGTTCGAATCGACATCGTTTGCCACATCGCCGAACAGAGTCTGCAGCTCGGATTCCATGGCCTCATCGACCGCATTCATCGTCTCAGGCCGGTTCATGGTCGCGTAGAGAACCTTGCCGTCCCGCCGCAGTGAGATCGCGGAATACCGTGAGAAATCCATGTGCTTGCCCCTTTGGCGGCGCCGGCAACCGGCGTTCGACTCAAGTTTGATCGTGACTGTCCCGGTAAGTACTCGCCAGCCGCTTCAGGTGATAATCCGTATCGCCAAACGCCTTCTCGATGGCGACCAGCCGCTTGAAGTGATGGCCGACCGCATACTCATCCGTCATTCCGATGCCGCCGTGCAGCTGAATGCCTAGTGCACCCACCAGACGGCCAGCGGAGTTCGCCACCACCTTCGCGGCCGAAACCGCGGCCTGGCGAGTCGGCGCGGGCGCCTCGATGTAGGCCAGACCGCGATACAACGCGGACCGCACTTCCTGCACTTCCACGAACATTTCCGCCAGGCGATGCTGCAGCGCCTGAAAACGCGCCAGCGGTTGACCGAACTGCGACCGGTTGCGCAGGTGGTCGGCCGTGAGGTCCAGTACCTGCTCCATGATGCCGAGCGCCTCCGCGACCCGCACCAGGGCCAGCCGATCGGCCGCCTCATCCAGCCGTTCTGCTGCCTGCTGCCCCGACAGCAGCAGCGTTGCGGGTACGGATTGCAAATCGACATCCGCACATTGCGTCCCGTCGATCAGGCGATAGTCATGACGCGTCAATCCGGGGGCATCGCGTGCGACCAGAAACAGGGCAAAACTCTGTCCGCCGTCGACGGCTGCCGAGACGATCAAGTGATGTGCCGACGGCGCGTCCCAGACGGATATTTTTCTCCCCGTCAGAGCGAATCCCTGGGATGCGGTGCGTGCGCGCACAAACGCCCGGTTGAGGTCATAGCGCGTACCGTCCTCTCCGTGCGCCAGCGCCACTCGCAGTTCGCCCGAAGAGATTGCTCCCAACAAGTCGGCGCGCCGCCGGGTGTCGTCGCAAGCATCGATCAAGTGAGCGCAGAGAATCGTGGTGGTCGCAAACGGCTCCACGACCAAGAATTTGCCCATCGCCTCCGACAGCAGACTGATGTCGACCAGAGAGCCGCCAAGGCCGCCGCAATCCTCGGGGACCGGCAGCGCCAGCCACCCCATGTCCGCGAATCGCCGCCACTGGGACTCGCTGAACCCATCGTCGCGCTCGAGCAGCCTTCGACGCTGATCGAACGAATAGTGCTCCTCGAGATAGCGCGCCGCACCGTCGCGCAACATGATCTGCTCTTCCGATAGTGCGAAGTCCATGAGCGCTAGATTCTGAAGGCCGTCTTAGCGATGATGTTCTTCTGCACTTCCCTGGCTCCGCCGTAAATGGTTGCCGCCCGTTGGAACAGAAACTGGCTCGAAGCGCCGATCGTGTAAGGGGGCTTACCCGCAGCGGTCTCCGGCTGATCGATATCGGCATCGCCGTGCGCATGACGCCGCAACGACAGGGGTCCCAAGGCGTCGATCTGAAGTTCAGTAACCCGCTGCTGCATTTCCGACCCGCGAATCTTCAAAGCCGATACCACTGCATTCATGTCGTAACGGTACGAGTCATGCGCCAGGATTCGCAGCACCGACCACTCGAGTGCAAGCAAATCGGCCTCCACCCGCGCCAGTCTCTCGCCGAATTGCGGCGTGTCGATCAACCGAACCCCATCGATGATGGTTTGGCGTGCAATGCTTTTCGCCTTCTCGAGATGGCGCTTATTGAAATACAGATACGCGCTGGCCGTGCGTTCCTTTTCCAGAAGATACTTCGCGTAGGTCCAGCCCTGACCCGCTTCCCCGACGAGCTGATCGAGCGGAACACGCACGTTGTCCAAAAACACTTCGGTGATGTCTTGGCGGCCGTCGATGGAGCGGATCGGCCGCACGACGATGCCCGGCGAATCCATTTTGAGCATCAAGAAGGAGAGTCCCCGCTGCGGCTTGACCGTCGAATCGGTGCGTACGAGAAAGAACCCCCAATCCGCGTGGGCGGCGTCGCTGGTCCAGATTTTCTGGCCGTTGACGATATATTCGCCGCCGTCGCGGACCGCCGTGGTGCGTAGATTGGCGAGATCGGAGCCCGCGTTGGGTTCCGAGAAGCCCTGACACCAGCAGTCCTCGCCCGTCAAGATCCGCGGCAAGAACCGTTGCTTCTGCACTTGGCTACCGAACGCGATGAGCACCGGCGCGAGCATGTGTATCCCTTGCCAGAAGAAATCCGGCGCGTCGGCGCGGTAGATCTCCTCCATGAAGAGATGTTTGCGGATGGCGTTCCACCCCGTCCCGCCCCATTCCACCGGCCAGTGCGGCGCACCCCAGCCCTTTTTCGCGAGAATCGCCTGCCAGCGGCGCATGCTCGCGACGGTGGGATTGGTCCAACGGCGGATTTCCTCCGCGATGTCGGGTGGCACGCTCGCGCGCAGAAATTCGCGCACCTCGAGGCGAAACGCTTCGTCGTCCGGACTGAAATCGAACTTCAAGTTGATTCTCTGCTCAGACCTTGGGCGCTGGTCATTCTGTTATATGAACGTCGTTCAGATTATATCAGCCAGCCGTTACGGTCAATTCCGCGCTGCGAGCCGCTTCTTCAGCGCGATAACGGTGTCCATCTCTTCAAGGCCGCTTCGCGGAACATCGTAGCGGCTCCTATCGTCGATTTGCGGAATGTGCTCGGCAATCTCCTCGGCGCGGGGCGCAGTGCCGCCCGGGTGATACCAGCCCTCGGTGAGGCCCGCAAAGATGCGCGAATACTTGCCGCCGAGCACCGAGTACATGTTTTGCGACGTCATGCAACGGTCGCTCGCAAGATAGGTGGCGAGTGCTGCGACGAAGGAAGGATGCATTCCCTCGATGTAGTGCGGAACCTTGGCCGCGGCCGCGGCCAGGAATTGCGCGTCCGGTCGAATGTCGCCCGGTTTACCGCCGAGCCGGCCGCCAATGGCGTTGGGAAACAGACAGTTGACGACGATGCCGGCGGGTGCTTCCTGGGCGATCACGTTCATCAGCCCGATCATCGCGGTTTTGGCGGCACCGTAATTGCTGCGTATGGGGTTGCCGAAAATGCCCGATTGCGAGCTGACGAGGATGATGCGGCCGTAGCCCTGCCGCACCATCACCCGGTAGGCGGGCTGAATGACGAAAAAGGCGCCCTTGACGTGCACCGAATAGACAGCGTCGATGTCGCTCTCGGTGAACTCCCCGAAGCGCGCGTTGCGCTGATTGCCCGCGTTGCTGATGACGGCGTCGATGCGTCCAAAGTTGTCCGTCGCGGCACGGATGATCGCCTCCCCGCCGGCCACCGTGGCCACGCTATCGTAGTTGGCCACCGCCTTGCCGCCTGCCGCGCGGATCTCGTCGGCGACGTGGTCCGCATACTCCCTCGAGCCGCCGTCGCCGCTGGTGCTCCCACCCAAATCGTTGACGACGACTGCGGCGCCGCGCGCGGCGAGCGCCAGGCAGTACTCGCGGCCGAGCCCACCGCCGGCGCCGGTGACAACGACGGCGCGGCCGGTGAAATCAATCTTGTCCATTCGCTTCCCTTTCGAGCCCTACAGCAAACCCTGTTCGCCGGAGGTCTTCGACTCAGTCTCCAGCCCCAACTCGCGCAGCGTTTCCAGCATTTCGGTAGTGGCGGTCGCCACGGCCGGAAAACCGACATAGGGCAGACTTTGGAACAGCACCTCCTCCAACTCGCGCACGCTCAGGCCGTTGCGCACCGCGATGCGCACGTGATTCTTGAGTTCCTGGGTTTGGCGCGTCGCGATGAGAATCGCAATCGTGACGAGACTGCGCTGTTTGCGGTCCAATCCATCGCGCGCCCAGACATCGGCAAAACAAAAGTCGACGGCGAGTCGTGCAATGCCCGACGCGAAACCCGACCCTTCCGCCGCCGCGCGCAAGGCCTTGGCGGCATCCGCCCCCATGATCTCGCCGAACACCTTCAGGCCGCGCTCGGAATGGTCGTCCATCGCCAACTCTCCTTCGGTCGCCCGAGTCTAAGTATAATCTACGTGCCGTGAAAAGTGAACGGTATTCAAGTATTAGAACACCGAGAGACGCCGAAGTCTTTTAAGTGTTCGAATGAACGTCCGCAATTTCGGCTCCGGAAGGAAGGCCGGAAGTATGGTATTATCTGCTGCCACACGGTATTACGAGAATGTTATGACGACGCTAACCGTCAAGATTCCAGAAGCGCTGGAGCGCAGTATTACCGTCGCTGCCCGCCGCGAACGCGTGACGAAGTCGGAATTGGTCCGGCGCGCAATGGCGAAATATGTCGCACAAACAGGCGAAGACCATAAATTTCAGTCGGCCCTGGATTTGGCTGGCGACTTGATCGGAAGTGTGCGCGGCGGTCCTGTTGATCTAGCGACGAACGCAAAATATATGGATGACTACGGCAAGTGACACGGCCGGTCGTTCTGCTGGATACAGGTCCGTTGGTGGCCGCACTCAGTCGTAACGACCATGCGCATGCCTGGGCGAAATCACAATTCGCCGCATTTCCGGCACCGTTTTTGACCTGCGAGCCGGTAATTTCGGAAGCGTGTTTCTTACTCCGCCAGCATCGAGGCGGTGCTAGCGGCGTCTTAGCCTTAGTCGAATCCGGGGCGCTGCGACTCGGGATGAGTCTGGCCGAGGAGGCTCCGGCGGTCCGCAAACTCTTTGATCGCTACCACAACGTCCCCGCGTCGCTGGCGGACGTCTGTCTCGTTCGAATGGCCGAGATTTACGATCGGTGTCTAGTGCTATCGCTGGATTCCGATTTCCATATCTATCGCCGCCACGGACGCAAAACCATTCCTCTGTCGCGGCCGGACTCGCTTCAGCGTTGAGTATCCGCTACCGCCAGCAACGCGCGCAGGCTCGCATGGCCGGTACGTCTTCGGCGACCTGCCGCAACTCACCAAGGCAGGTTGCCGAGCAAGTACGCAACCAAAAGAGCGATCGCCGCCACATACGCCGCCGCGACGAACACGCAGCAATACCCGGCGACCCGATGGTTCGGACCGACGGTTCTAAACCACGACGGAGATTTCAAGCCAATCCCCCCCACGCCCACGATTGCACCAGCCTCAGGCGATATTAAACCATCCTCCTCGAAGCACAAAGTGTTTGAAAAGCCGCGCCTCGGCGCTGCCGATCACTTCGGTGCCGCGCCTCGGACAAGGCGCAACCGCCTCAATTTCCAGCGCCGTCGGGGTCATCGGGGTTCTTGCCCGCGACCGCCGGTGCGTCCTCCCATCCGCCGCCCAACGCCTTGTAGAGCTTCACGAGATCGGTGTTTTGGGCCAACAACGCTTGGGCGAGCTGTTGCCGCGCTTGAACCATCTGAATCTGCACGGTGAGCACCGTGATGTAAGTGATGAGGCCATGGCGATAGGATTCCAGATCGACGTCGAGCGCGCGTTGATCGGCCGTTACGGTGTCCTTGAGCGCGGCGGTGCGGATGGCGTCCTGGTGCAGGTCGGTCAAGCCGTCCTCCACCTCTTCGAGCGCATGGAGCACGGTATTATGGTAATTCAAGGCGGCCTCCGCGGCCTGGGCCCGCGACAGGCGCACGTTCGCCACCAGCGCGCCGCCGTGAAAAATCGGCAGCGAGATGCTGGGGCCGAAGGTATAGAACTTGCTGTCCCAGTCAAACAGATATCCCGGGCTCAAGTTGCGCACCCCCAAGGTACCGGTGAGCGAGATGTCCGGAAACAGCGAGGCGACCGACACGCCGACCTGCGCGGTGGCGGCATGCAACGCGGCCTCCGACTGCCTGATGTCCGGGCGCCGGCGCGCGAGTGTCGACGGCAGTCCGACTGGGATCACCACGGGCAGCGGCGGCAGATCTCCCGTATCGCCGAATGCGCCCTCCAGGGCCTCGGGATTCTGTCCGGTCAGCACCGCGAGCGCGTGTCTCGAGGCAACGATCGATTGCTCATAAGGTGGAAGCTCGGATTGAAGGGTGGACAATTGCGCACGAGCCGACTGCACATCCGCCTCGCCGGCGAGCCCATGCTGCTGGCGGTCCTGCGTCAAGTCGGCGATCTCGCGCTGCGCCGCGATCTGATCGGCGGTGATTTGACGCAGCATTTGTCCTGCCCGCAGTTGAAAATAGTCTTGGGCCACTTCGGCTTCGAGCGACACCAGCAAGTCGTTGCGCGATTCGACCGCGCCGACACTGCGGGCGTCGGCGGCTTCCACCGAACGCCGCACTTTGCCGAACAGATCCAATTCCCAGGAGGCGTCGAAACCCAACTGGTAGAGATTCACCGGTGTCTCGAGCGAGGAGATCAGCGCTTCCGTGGTCGCAGGGGCCGCTCCCCCATTCACGTGTTGAGACTTGAGAATCCCGGCAAGCCCCAGTTGTTCGCGCGTGTAGCTGGCGCTGGCATTGAGGCTCGGCAACCCCTGGGCCCTGGCGGATTGCACCTGCACCCGCGCCTCGACGATTCTGAGGAAGGCCGCCTGCAGATCGAGATTGCCCGCGGCGGCGCGCTCCTCGAGGCGATCCAATTCCGGGTCGTGAAACTGCTGCCACCAGAAGGACGCCGGGGAGTCCGTGGAAGGCGCCGGACCGCCGTCCGCGACGTGCTGGACGCCGGCATATTGATCCGGCAGGGGCGGCTGCGGCGGCGCGAACTTGGGTCCCACTTGGCAGGCCGTCAGCACGCCGGCCACACAACAATCGGCAAGGATTCGGGCGAGGCGCATCAGTGGCCTCCGGGTCCCCCCGCCTTTTTCACCGGCGAGAAGAGGAAGGTAAAGGGAACGAAGGCAAAGGCCAGCAGGGCGCAGTAGAGAAACACGTCCATGTAGGCCAGCAACCCCGCCTGGGCGATCAGCGTTTGATAGGCCCGCCCCAGCGCCACTTGAGTCGCATTGCCGGTGGCCGCGCCCAGACTCTGGATGGCCTGCGTCAGCTGCGACAGGGTGCTGCGGAACACCGAATCGGATCGACTCAAATGCGTGGACAAATAGGCCATGTGCGTCTGGGTGCGCGAGGTGACGAGGGCGGTCGACACCGAAATGCCCACGGAACCGGCCACGTTTCTGAACATGGTGAACAGCGCCGCGGCGTCGCCCTGCAGGTTTTGCGGCACCGTCTGATAGGCCAGCACGCTTGCGGGAACGAATAAAAAGGCAAGCGGTATCGCCTGTGAGGCGCGTATCCCCACCAAGTGCCAGAAGTCGATGTCCGGCGCGAGGTTGCGCGAGTACAGCAGTCCGCAACCCATCAGGAAAAAGCCGATGCCCAGAAGGAAACGGGTTTGCACGTACGGCATCAGCAGGCCGACCAGCGGGATGAACAAGATGATGCCCAACGCGCCGGGACTCAACACCAAGCCGGCGAGCGTCGCCGTGTAGCCCAAGTGTTGCTGGGCCAGCTGCGGTATCAGGATGGCGCTGCCATAGAGAATCATGGCGAAGCAGGCGATGGCGGCACAGCCGACGGCGAAGTTACGATCCTTGAGGACGCGGATGTCCACCACCGGCTTGGCCGCGTACAGGAGCCACCCAACCGCGACGGCGCCGCCGACCGTGGCGAGCGCCGCGAAGGTGATAATGAAGTCCGAGGAGAACCAGTCCGCATCCTCGCCGCGGTCCAGCATGATCTGAAAGGATGCAAAGGTGAGCGTGATGAGGCTGATGCCGATGTAGTCTATCGACACCTTGGTCTGCTTCTTCACCCAGGGCGGATCCTCCACCAAGCTCATGACCGCGAATGCCGTCAACAGGCCGACGGGAATGTTGATGAAGAAGACCCAGCGCCAACTGAAGCTGTCGGTGATCCACCCTCCTACGGTGGGACCCAGTACGGGCGCCACGACGGTGGCGATCGCGGTCAGGGAAAAAGCCCGGCCGCGTTGTGCCGGCGGAAACGTGTCGAGAATGATCGACTGCTGGTTCGGTTGCAGACCGCCGCCGAAAAATCCCTGCAAAATCCGAAAAATGATCAGCTCGATCAAGTTGTCGGAGATGCCGCACAGGAACGAGCACGCCGTAAAGGCGAAGATGCAAATGACGAAGTAGCGCTTGCGCCCCAACAGCCGCCCGAAGAACGCCGAGATGGGCAACACGATGCTGTTGGCGACGAGATATGAGGTCAACGCCCACGTCGCTTCATCGTAACTCACGGAAAGCGTCCCGGCGATGTGCGGCAAGGCGACGTTGACGATGGTGGTGTCGAGCACCTCCATGAAGGCGGCCAGCGTGACCGCGACTGCGATCAGCCACGGATTGCCCGCGGGCTTCCACGGCGCGGGGTTCGAGTGCCCCTCATTCCCGGGCGCGGTCTCTGTCACGGTCACGGGAAATGCACCACCGGCGACACCGACAACCCGATGGGCAGGGGGCGGTTGGGATCGAGTCCCCGGTCGATGACGATCTTGACGGGCACGCGTTGGACGATTTTGACGAAGTTGCCGGTGGCATTCTCTGCGGGGAACGCGGAGAACCGCGCCCCGCTTCCATATTGGATGCTGTCGACATGCCCTTCGAGCTTGAATCCCGAATAGGCGTCCACCTGGATGTCGACCTTGTCGCCCGGACGCATGCGGCCCAGCTGCGACTCTTTGAAGTTGGCCGTGACCCAGACCTCCGGCGTCACGATCAGGAACATCACCTGGCCCGCCGTCGCGAAATCACCCTGTCGAATGCTCCTCTGAGTGATGAAGCCATCGGAGGGTGCCCGAACTTCGCTGTAGCTCAGGTTGAGCTTCGCCTGGTCCAGTTGTGCTTGCGCGCTTTGCACGGAGGCCTCGCGTTCCGCGACGGCACTGGCGGCGGATTGCACTTGCTCCGGCGCCAATTGCGCGATGGCCACTTGCGCCTGGGCGCTCTTGAGGCCCGCCACAGCGCTTTGCTGCTGGTTGGTGGAGGAGTCGATGGTCTCCTGGGTAGTCGCGCGCCGATCCACCTGATGCTGCCGCTCGAAGGACGAGCGCGCAAGCTCGAGTTGCGCCGCTGCTGCGAGTTGCTGCGCACGGGCCGATTCGAGCTGCGCCGGATATTGAACCCGGGCAATCTTCAACGCATCACGCGCCGAGCTCAACTGCGCTTCGGCGAGCGCGAGTTGCGCCTGCGCCTGAGCCACGGCGGTGAGGTAGTCGCGCGGATCGATCCGCAGCAGCAGATCGCCGCGCTTGACGTGGGTGTTGTCGCTCACATACAAGTCGACCACATACCCCGATATCTTGGGCACCATGGTGACCGTATTGCCGTCGGTGTACGCGTCATCCGTCGACACCTGATTGCGATGCGCGAACCAGATGAAGAACCCGATGATGCCCAACACGACGACGAACATCGCGATGATGATCAGCGGCGTCTTGCTGCGCGGCTTGTCGGACGCTTCGCCGTTGCCGTCTTTGCCCGGGCCCTTCTTGCCGCCGTCCGTCGATTCCCCGGCGTGCGAAGAGTCCTCTTGCGACGCATGGCCGGCGCGATCCTCGTCCAACGACATAACATCCCCTGTACCGATCAACTCTTGATGGATGACTCCCTGAAGTCGGCTTTATTTAGCTGCGGCACTTGACCCAGGTCAAGCGATTACCGTCGTCGCGGCCGCGAATGTAAATTTTTCAACCGGGCTATCGCCAGCGGTTACCATCTTGAACCCCGAGTTGGCCATCGCCGCGGCGAAAAACTATAGGCTTCTGCGCAGCGAGGGCATCACGATCCGCGACCTGACAGCGACGCTGGATCCGACGGTAAGTGTGCCGCTCTAGGCCGATCACTCGTGTGTCAAAATCCCAACTGTCCTAGCGCCTGCAATACGCGCACGCGCATTGCCTCTGACTTCATTGGAAACGCGCGGCAGAAATCATCACGGGTTAGCGCACTGCTACGCTCGCGGACATTCGCAGCCCAATAGGCGGCACGCGCCGCGTCGCCTTTCAGCGCATGCGCAGCGGCCGCGATCATCGCGATCAGCACGTGTGCTCCAGGGGAACGCGCGGCCCGCTCGGCCCAATCCGCCGCTTCCACGTCCTCACCCACGGCCATGTGTGTAAACGCCCGGGTTCCAAGCATTCCGTAACGGAGTGGATCGAGAGGGCTTAGGCGCATTGCCAAATCCACGTGTATCCGAGCTTCATCGCCTCGTGCCGCCAGTGCTTCAGTCCACGCTCGAGCATAGATTCCCTGCGCATAGTGTGGACTGATGGTCGTCGCTCGCTCGAGCCAGCCCAGACTACTTTCCAAGTCCCCCTGCAGCCAATACGTGCGTCCCATGGTGAAGTTGACGAACGGATCCAGCGGATCAAGCTCGAGCCCGCGCTCTGCGAAGCGGCGCGCCTGGTTAGTCTCTCCGGCAATGTCATCCGTGTACCCCATGAAAGCAGTTTGAAAGTGGATGAACGACAGGCCGGCGTGAGCACGCGCGAATAATGGGTCAATATGAACCGCTCGCTGAAACAAAGCACTGGCGGCCGCGTTATCGACGCGATTGAACCGATACATGTGCTGCAGCCCAAGGTGGTAGAGGGACCATGCGTCGAGATTGTCGGCCGTGCCGAGGCGCGCGAGTGTGGCCTCGTGAACGGGTATCTGAATTTCGAGCGCCGTAAGGACCTGAGATCGGATGTCCTCGCGCATCGCATGAACGTCATCGATCGGCCCCGAAAAGCGCTCGGCCCACACGATCCCCCCGTCAGCGGTATCGACGAGTTCGACCGCAACCACAACGCTTCGATCGGACACTTCCACTGTTCCCCACAGGCAGTAACGCACGCGGAGCAAACCGCCGATTTCGCTGAATTCGGTGTCTGAGGCTCGTAGCCGGAACGAGGACGCTCGAGCCGTAATGAAAAGCCACCGCAGGCGGGACAGCTCGGTAATCAGTTCATCTGGCAGCGCGACAGCAAGCGGTGCATATCGCCCGCCGTCGCCGATCAAACGGAATGGTAGCACCGCGAGTGACGGTCTGGAGGACTTGCCCAGCTGCACATTCGTTGTGCTGCTGCCTTCGCCAAGGTTAGTGGACACCCCTGTCGAGCGTGCCGCCGTGCCGCGCGAAGCTCTGGCGTCCGCGACAAACCGGTATCCTTGGCCGTGAATCGTACGGATGAATCGCTGTGACTTACCGGTGTCACCAAGCGCCTGTCGCACCAACTTCACCCTGCTGGCCACGGTAGCATCCGAGACGACGCGTCCGTCCCACACCTTGTCGATGATTTCTTCCTTAGAGACGAGGCGCTCACGATTCTCGACGAGCAACGCGAGCAGCGCAAAGACTTGCGGCTCAAGACAATAAACTTTATCGCCCTTCCGCAGCTCGACGGTGGCCATGTCCAGCTCGAAAGCGCCGAACTGGTAAATCATCAGTCGAGATTAGCTCACGCCGACGCGATCTCCTAACCATATCCATGATTTCTCCAAGAAATCTTCAAGCTTTGGCGAAGCGCGCGTGCGAACCTGGCTCGTCGGATCAACACCAGGGGTACCGCCATGTCCGCAGTCGCTTCCACTTCCTCACTCGCCATCGATCTCGCCGCAGTCAAGACCCGCCAGCAAGCCGCCTGGTCGACGGGCAACTATGCGGTCGTCGGCACCACTCTGCAGATTGTTGGCGAGACCCTCTGCGAAGCGCTCGACCTGCGCTCCGGCACGAGCGTCCTCGACGTCGCCGCCGGCAACGGCAACGCCACGCTTGCGGCCGCGCGCCGCTGGTGCGACGTGACCTCCACCGACTATGTGTCTTCGCTGCTCGAATCCGGGCGCGCGCGCTCGGCGGCCGAGGGCCACAATGTTCAGTTTCAGGTAGCCGATGCCGAAAACCTGCCGTTCGCCAACGCGTCGTTCGATACCGTAATGTCCACCTTCGGTGTAATGTTCACGCCGAACCAGGAACAGGCGGCGAGTGAACTCGCACGCGTCTGCAAGCCCGGCGGCAGAATCGGGTTAGCGAACTGGACACCCGAGAGTTTCATCGGACAACTGTTCAAGACGATCGGCAAGTACATTCCACCGGCGTCGGGCGTGAAATCACCGGCCCTGTGGGGTACGCAGGCAAGGCTCGAAGAGCTTTTCGGCGATACCGCGCATGAGATTCGGACGACCAGCCGCGAGTTCGTCTTCCGCTACCGTTCGGCAGCGCACTGGATCGAAGTCTTCCGCACCTACTACGGCCCGATGAACAAGGCTTTCGGAGCACTTGATGCCGAGAAGCAGACTGGTTTCATCGAGCAGTTGCTGGCCCTTATGGAGACCCGGAACCGCTCGGGCGACAGTACGCTGGTGCTGCCAAGCGAGTACCTCGAAGTCGTGATCGAGCGAAAGTAACCACTTGCCGCGAAGAGCCGCGCGCTGCCGCCAGCAACGCGCGGAGGATCTAATCGTTAGCCGAGCATCGGTGAATTCCTATATGAAGGACATGATAAGGATGACAACAACGCCCAGCGGCCGAACATAATCTTCAAGCAATAGCTTATTTTCACCGTTCGCTTTTGGGAGACACGGAAAGTGAATAAAACATGGGCGGTGGTGCTAGCTCACGGCGATGGCATGCGCCTCCGCGCCCTGACCACCGATGAAAACGGCACTGTCATTCCAAAACAGTTTTGCTCTTTGCAAGGCTGCCCATCGTCGCTTCAGAAGGCGCTCGAGCGCGCTATGGCGATAGCTCCCTAACATCGCACCTGTGCGGTCGTGGCCGCACAACATCGACGTTGGCGACACGCACAGTTGTACGATCTCAGCGATAACAACATCATCGAGCAGCAGCGCAATCGCGGTACGGCCCACTACCATGCTTCGCGTACACGTCGTATCAAAGAGGGACCACCTTGATGATCGCCCTCAGTGCGTCAAAGTCGGATGGGTTTCGAGTGTACAGAGGCAGGCTGTTGGCTGCGGCCGTTGCAGCGATGAGCAAATACGTCAGTCGTGAGCGTCTCGACTGTCCGACTGCTCGTGCAGCCGCAAACATCCGGCCGTACATGCGTGCCGCTTCTCCGTCAAAGGGCAAGGGATCCCATGTTGTGCTCGCCCATTGCAGTCGGTCCTGGCGTCGAGCACGTTCATCCTGGTCTTCGGTCGCGTGCGGACCCGCGGCCAATTCGGCAAGGGTTATGGTTGAAATAGCGGATTCGTCGGGCAGCGACGCGGGATCAATCACGTCGTGGTCTATCACCACCGATGTGTCGAGGAGCCCTCTCGTCGGTTCAGTCATCGACGTGCTGGTCTATCACCACATCGAGATCGGCACGAAACCGAGCGGCGTCGATGCCGGGCGCGCGAACCGCAGCTTCGGCAGCCCAGTGATCTGCAAGCAGATATCCAGGATAAGGAGGATGAGGTGGTCAAGGTGACCCGCGTGGACAATGCCAAGCCGTCAAAGCCTCGAGTCATTAAGCGACGCAATAGGTCCTCGGCTTAGGAATGGTCTTTGTCCAGATCAGCAACGCGGCGATATACGCCGCGTTGCTGGAAGTGGTTGGAATCAAACTTGCTGTGGCGTACGTACGGAATGATCCGCTGTCGGTCTACCCGGCATCAACGCCCTGAGCGGCAGCGATCGCTTGGATCTTCTTCAAGTGAGCCTTTAAAGTTGGCAAAGTGGCAGCAGCATACGCTTTGGCGTCCGCATCTTGCCCTGTGCTTGCTTCCTTTTGAAACTCTTTGATGTCTTCTTTGTGGTCATCGACCATACCTTTGATATAGGACTTATCAAACGTTGTACCAGTTAGCACTTCGAGCTTTGCTTTGGTGGCCATCTGTCCGACGCTGGGGCTCGTGGGGAGCTTTATCTCCTTACGATCTGCGATGGCCTTGAGCTTGTCGTTCGCCGCTGAGTGATCCTTAATCATCATCGCGCCGAAGTCTTTGACACTTTGCGTGGATGACTTGTCTTGCACCAGCTTGCCGAGTTCCACCTCGGCCATTCCGCCTTCGGCGGCTTTCTTATAAAAGGAGGCGTCCGGGTTATCTGCGGCAAACAATGAGACCGGCAACGCCAAGGATATGCTCATCACTGCGCCGCGCACAATATTCATGATATCTCCGTATTTCTTAAAATGAGGAGCCCGTAGCTGACAACAATTCCCAATGCAGCGCAGTCAGTGTGAAGCGGTGAGTCAGGAAGGAATGCGCCGACTCCGCCACCTCGTCGGCCATGAGCGGCGCCGCGTTCGGTGCCAACAGATTCACTTCCCGCTGGTTACGAACACAACGGGATCTACCCCCATCTCCTCGCAATTTTCGCCCGGACCGCCGCGATCGACGACGAGAAACGTCGATTTGCGCTCGAGTGCGATCAATGAGTGATGCCAGGTGTTGCGCCGATAATTCACGCCTTGGCTGCCTGAGCTCAAGAACACCCGAATGCCGCTGGCATCGGGTACCGGAGCATCGGGGGCGACGACCACCAGGAATGGCTGCGCTTGCAGCGGATAGAAGGCCTGACTGGACAGTGGGTGACGCTCGAGCGTGGAAATTCTCAGGGGCAATGAACGCGGGCTCGCCTCGAAGAGGCTGATTAGAGGCCGCCCCCCGGCTTCACCGACGTCGACTTGCGCCAGATCGTCGAAGCGGCGGCAGGTCTGCTCGTTGATCCAATGCGAAGCCCGGCCTGCGGTCTCGATCACATCGCCGAACGGGGCGAACGCCTCGGCCGTCAGCGCTGTCGCTCGCAGAATAATATCGGTCATTGCCGAAGCTTATGCCCGCTCGGGCCGTCCGAACAGTCGCACCCGGCCGAGGCCGCCGTCCGGATGAATGTTGACCCGCACATGCGATATGGGCCCGATATCGAGCACTTGTGTTCGAAACTGAACGACATGGTCCGCTTGCAGGAGCTGTGGTTCCAGCAGCACGGGCCAAAAAAGACATTGGCTGGTCAGATCCGCATCCTCCACGTCGCGCAGCAATGCGCCATTGATGGAGATCTGATGCGGATAGTTGCCTTTGAAGTGGGCCGTATCGATCTCAATCTGCTGGATGCGTCCGGGATGACCCAAGCGGAGAATGACCCAATCGGCCCCGGGTTCGCGCCGCCGCCGGGTTTCCCAACCGTCCGCCATGCTCGCACCACGGCCCGGTAACAGGAGATTCCACATCGAGCCGTAATGCTCGTCGCTGCAGGCCAACGCCCGGCCCCCATTCAAGGCCGCAAGCAGATCGACGGGCTTGCCGGCAGTGTCATTCGTCCACTCTCGATAGACCGTTCCGTAGGCGCGCAGGCGTGCGACCCCTCCGTCCGGGTAGATATGGAGCTTGAGGTGAGTCCAGATCTCCGAAGACTTCAGTTCGAAGTAATTACGTTGGTTGCCCTTGAGGGCTGAGTACGGCAGCAGATCGGTCCATACCGTCTGGTCGTCGGGTGCGCCTGACGAGCGGCATGCCTGCACCGAGGCATTGGGGGGATAGTTGCCGGTGAAGTGCCGCGTATCGATGTCCAGCAGGGTAAGTCTGCCGGGCGCCGCCAACTGCAGCACGCAATGATCGTGGCCCTGGTTACGGCGCCGGCGGGTCTCCCAGCCGTCCATCCATTTGCCGTTCGCATCGTAGACTCCGGCACGCCATTCCGGCTCGCCTGGGCTCAACATGCGCTCCTTGGCGCCGAAAAACTCATCGGTGGCAAACAGCACCGCTGCGCCGAGCCGCTCATCGGCCAAATTGATATTGCGCCGCATAAGCTCTGCGTACTGACTTTGGTGATCCATGAAGGTTCATTCACTCGTGGTTATCAAACCCATCGCACCTTGAGCATGATCACCGGTCCGGCTGGCGACCGCAACGGGCGGGCCGCTACGAATCCGCGAACGCGGCTTTCAGATCGGTGACGAATTCATCGCGCTCGAACAGCATGAGATCACCCTCGATTTTGTCGATATGCTGCAGCATCGCGGCGGCGAGTCCGGGGCCGTCGCGCCGCTCGATGCACTTTATCAGATGGGCGTGCGCCAAATGCGAGCAGCTGCTGACATTCGGCCTCTCGTAGATCGCGGTGATCAACGAGGATCGCGCCATCAGTTCGCGCAGGAACTCGATGATGACACGATTGCCGACGATCTCCGCGAGCAGTGTGTGGAACTCGTGCGACGCCCGCAGCTCGAGCGCGCGATCGTGGCTGCGCTCGCCCTGCTCCTCCAACTTGATGTGAGCTTTCAATCGCTTCAGCGCCTTGTCGTCGGCCGCGCGGACGACGTCGCGCGCCAAGGCCACTTCGATGAGGCGGCGGGCGGCGAAAACCTCCTTCGCCTCCTGCACCGTCGGATAGGCCACCACGGCGCCGCGGTTGCGCTGCAGCGTCACCACTTTGTCACGGGCCAGCGCATGCAGAACGGACCGGATCCGCATGCGGCTGACGCCGAACACCTCGCTCAGTTGGTCCTCGACGAGCCTGGAACCGGGCTGCAGCCGGTGCCCGGCGATCGCCGCGTGGATCTTGAGATAGATCTGCGACTCAGGCGATTTCTCGGCGCCGAGCTTCTCGGCCTCGGAGACTCGACCGTTGGTCCGCGTTTTCTTAACCGTCACCTGGGCCACCTTTGCATCCTCATTCTCCACAGATCAGTGCGATCTCACAGATCAGTGCGCGCACTCTACCACGATATTGTTCACAATATATAGTCGGTTTGTTGCCTATCGGTGATGATGAAGATCCGCGAATTATTCAATCAATGACGCATCGCACGCGTCATTCATGCGTCTTTTATCGGAAATGGTAAAAAATAAATTGTTTACAATGCTGGACAATATTGTCGATTATCTGTTAGGTTCGCTGCACGCGCTTTCCAGTGGCAGGCGCCGGGCCCGAAGAGGCCGGGCGTAAGACGTGCCGCCGGGACGATGCGAAAGCGCCATTGGGCTTAGCGCCTGCGGATTCCGATACTGGCGGCCTTTAAGAGCCGCGATGGGAGAGTTAGT
>Ga0209006_10000687_pt1 | contig 31511 bp, 37 predicted proteins | sample JacPin_JW_Ref_O2_FD_188567 | JGI IMG/M metagenome (GOLD analysis project Ga0209006, IMG submission 188567) | Forest soil microbial communities from Algoma, Ontario, Canada - Jack Pine, Ontario site 1_JW_Ref_O2 (SPAdes) (version 2) | ecosystem: Environmental > Terrestrial > Soil > Boreal...
CCGGCGGCGCCTATCCCGCGCCGCCGCCCGTTCGCGTCTACCGCCGTTACGCCGGGCCGTATCAGCGCCGCGTCTACCGCGAACCCAATTATGTCCATGCCACCGCGCCGCCGCCTGGGCTGATGTCGGACCAGCCAACGACGATCGGCGGCTATCCCCTCGGCTATTAGGCGGCGATCGGGCGACAGGCGTCGACATCGTTCGCATCGATGTGCTCAATGGGCGACGGAATGCCTGTTCGCCGGCCAGGGAGAGGAGCCATGTTCGAGACGACGGTCGCAGGAAGCTTGCCAAAGCCGATCTGGCTCGCCGAACAGGAGCGCTTGTGGCCGGCATGGCGCCTCGAGGGCGCGGCGCTGGCGGCCGGCAAAATCGACGCCACCGTGCTGGCGGTGAAGCTGCAGGAAGACGCCGGCATCGATATCGTCAGCGACGGCGAGCAGGCGCGCGTGCATTTCGTGCATGGCTTCCTCGCCAATCTCGACGGCATCGATTTTGCGCGCAAGACAGTCATTGGCATCCGCGCCGACCGATACAAGGCCGAAGTGCCGACCGTCACCGGTCCGATCCGCCGCAAGGGGCCGGTGCATGCCGCTGAAGCCGGCGCCGCTCGCGCGCATACCAAGCGCAAACTGAAATTCACCTTGCCCGGCCCGATGACCATCGTCGACACCATCGCCGATGAGCATTATCGCGATCGTCCGACGCTCGCCCATGCTTTCGCGGCGGCGCTGAACGAGGAGGCGCGCGAGCTCGAAGCTTTGGGCGTCGATGTCGTCCAATTCGACGAGCCGGCTTTCAACGTCTATCTCGCCGAAGTCGCCGATTGGGGGATCGCCGCGCTGGAGCGCGCCGCGCAAGGCCTCAAATGCAAAAGCGCGGTCCATATCTGCTACGGCTATGGCATCAAGGCCAATATCGACTGGAAGGCGACGCTCGGCGCGCAATGGCGTCATTACGAAGCGATTTTCCCGGTCATCGCGCGCAGCGCCATTCAGCAGGTGTCGCTCGAATGCCGCAATTCGCATGTGCCGATTGAAGTGATGGGACTGCTCAAGGACAAGGATGTGCTGGTCGGGGCGATCGATGTCGCGTCCAATGCGGTCGAGAGCCCCGAGGAGGTCGCCGCCACGATTCGCCAGGCGCTCGCCTATGTGCCTCCTGAACGCCTGTTTCCCTGCACCAATTGCGGCATGGCGCCAATGTCGGCGTCGATCGCCTATTCCAAGCTCGCCGCGCTTGCGGCGGGCGCCGAATTGATGCGCAAAACGCTGTAGCGCCGTCGCGCTTCAGGCGCGCCCGCCTTCCCAAATTCCCTGATCCCCTGTAGCAGCGGGGGTTGACAGCCAAGGGAGTCCCGCTTGCCGATTGCGCATGCCGACCGTGAATGGATCGCCAGATCCGTCGAAATTATCGAAGCCGACTTCAATCGTTCGGCCGACACCCATCTCATCAGCGCGCCGATGCCGGCGATCGGCGTCTCGCTCTATCTGAAAGACGAATCGACCCATCCGACCGGCAGCCTCAAACACCGGCTGGCGCGCTCGCTGTTTCTATACGCGCTGTGCAACGGCTGGATCGGCCCGCGCACGCCGATCATCGAAGCGTCCAGCGGCTCGACCGCCGTCTCAGAAGCCTATTTCGCGCGCCTGCTCGGTCTGCGCTTCATCGCGGTCATGCCCCGGTCGACCTCGGGCGAAAAAGTCGCGCAGATCGCCTTCTACGGCGGCGAAAGCCATTTCGTCGACAGTCCCGGCGAAATCTACGCCGAGAGCGCGCGGCTCGCCGCCACGCTCGGCGGCCATTACATGGATCAGTTCACCTTTGCCGAACGCGCGACCGACTGGCGCGGCAACAACAACATCGCCCAATCGATTTTCGAGCAAATGGCGCGTGAAGCCCATCCGGTTCCCGCCTGGATCGTGGTCGGCGCCGGCACCGGCGGCACTTCGGCGACGATCGGACGCTATATCCGCTATCGCCGGCTGACGACGCGCCTGTGCCTCGCCGATCCCGAGGCGTCGGTCTTTCATCGCCACCTCGCGGACCGAAGCATCGCGACGCGGTCAGGCGCGCCCTCGCTGATCGAGGGGATCGGCCGGCCGCGTTGCGAACCATCCTTCATGCCCGAATTGATCGATCGCGCCTATGCGGCCCCCGACTCGGCGAGCATCGCCGCGGCGAGAGTCCTGTCACGCCGCATCGGCCGCTCCTGCGGCGGCTCAACCGGAACCAACCTCTGGGCCGCCGCGCAGATCGCCGCCGAAATGGCTGAGCGCGGCGAGCAAGGTTCGATCGTCACGCTGCTTTGCGATTCCGGCGAGCGCTATCGCAGCACCCATCTCGACGATACCTGGCTCGCCGCGCGCGGCATCGACATTCGGCCCGCCGAAGAGACGATGGAGCGGTTCTTCGCGACGGGCGTGTTTCAGGCGCCGTGAGCGCTGGGCGGCCGATGGGGATCGTCGGCTCGCACATTCCGCATTTGCGTTGACGCGCAAGTGCGCCACTGCGATCGGCGACAGCCCTTCATTGATTGCATGGAGGCGATTTTGCGCGAGAGGAATTCGAGCTCAAGTGCAACGCGCTCTAACGTGGCGCCAGGTTTTGCAATTGCCGCGCCTGAGCTTCGGCCTGCGCCGCCCGATTGCGCCATTCCTGGGTCGCGGTGCGATAGAGGCTGCATGCTTCTTCCATCGCCCGCAGCGCCGACGTGAAGCCGGCAGTCCTCGTCGCGGAGGGCGCTTCATAATCCCCGGAGATTTGCAGAATGTCGTCGCGCAATGATGCAAAGCGCCATTGTTCCGCCGGCCGCTCGAACAATCGCCAAAAGGCGCGCCGATAGGGTTCGGGCAAATCGTCGGGGTTGAGTTTCGGCACGCGCAGCGGCGACAGATTCTCGACCTCGCCGCTGATCGTCTCCTGCGCGAAGATGAGAAACGACAGGAATATATTATGCGGCCATCCGCAGTCCCTGGAATCTCTGGATATGGCCCCGTAATCGATCAGCCTGGCGCGCCCGTCCGGCCCGATCAGGACGTTCCAGGCGCGCACGTCATTGTGGTAGAGGCCGGCCGCCTCCAGCGCCGCAAGCTGCGTGACGACATCGGTGATTACGGCACCGGCGTCGTAGGGCGCGCGCGCGCGCATCCGTTCGATGAGCAATGCGCCGGGCCATTGTTCGCGAACGAGCCAGGCTTCGTGCTCGCTCTGGCCGTGCAGCAGCAAGGCCGGCGCTTCGAAGCCGGCGGGAGGATCGCTGAGGAAGGCGACCTCGTTGCGATGGTCGCGCATATTGGCCGCGCGGCAGCGGACGAAATCCAATTGGAAGAGCTTCGCCATCCATCCGCCGCCGAAGAAATAGCGGCGCGTGCCGAAATTGGCGCCATTCTCAAAGACATGCGATTCCGGCAGCCATCGGTCGAACCGCTCCATGCGCCCGTTCAGCCGCCAATATTGGCTACTGGCGAAATAGAGCGGGCGCGCAATGGCGGACAAATGCGTGGCGTTTTGCCCAAGTTCGATGACGAAACCGAAGCCGGCAAGGATTTGTCGGGGATTGGCCGGCTGCGAGGCGGCCCAAGCCGGCGGTTCGCTCGCCAGCGCCAGTTCGAATATTCCGGCGCCGACTTTCTCCGCGAGCACGGCGAGCATTCTTTGCACGCTGACCGCGCCGATGCGGTGAATGATGTGATGGAACACGCTGAGGCCGAGCACCAGATCATATTGATCCGGCTTCAGCGCATCGAGCGCATCCTCGACGCGCGCGGTTTCGAAACTGGCCTTGAGTTCAGGGGTTTCCCCCGCCAGAGCCTGGCAGACAGCGATATTGCCTTGCTGGAAGTCGACGCCATGCACCGAGGCGCCGAGCTTGGCGAGGCTCAGGCAGAAGAACCCCTGCGCGCAGCCGAGATCGAGGACGCGCAAGGGGCGACCCAGTTGCGCCGCCAAGGCGCGGTAGACGTCGAGGATAGGCTGGAGCCTGTCTTCGGAGCTTCTGGCGGCGTTCTGCGAGAGGTTGGGATGGCCGAAGATCGGTTGATAGACTTCCGGAATCGCAGCGACCAGCCGGCCGACATGAGCGCTCATCGTCGCATAACCCCAAGCGATCGCCCCTTCGCGGGGGACGAAAACCAGCGCATCGGCGCCCGATCGGGACTTTGAGCGCAAGCCTCTTCGATAGCGGCCGACCCTTGCGCGACGCTGACGTTTCCGGCTTTCGCGTTGGACGCGATCGGCCCGTCAATGATCTTTCGTCACGACGAAAGACGCGTCCGGCCGGCCGCTTTCATGGACGACGATGTGAGCGTTGGTCGGTCCGTCGCGGGTCAGCACGGCGCCTCCCGTGGCCCAATCGATCGCCACCGTCGCGCCGCCACGCGACAAGACGGCATGCGTTTGGCTGAGATAATCGCCGCGCCAATAGACGCCGATCAGTTCATTGCCGGCGAAGATGAGTTGGGCGCCGTCGCCGCCTTGCCAATTGCCGGCCCATTCGCCGTTCCAGCTCAAAGGTTGCTGCGCATAGGCGGAAGGAACCGGAGGAGCCAGGCCTGCGGTCAATGCGAGGCAAAAAAGTCCGGCTGCGAAAAATCTCATGGCACGGTCCCCGTTTGCCGTCACACAGGCTTGTGGGCGGCGTTTACGGGATGCGCGGCGAGCGGGCGAGCGACACGGCCGGGCCTTACGCGCTCTTGTGCATCGCCCGTTTCATCAGCGCATTCTCCATCCGCTCCGCCATATCCCTGAGATAGGGATTATGCGCTTCCCTACCCGCGCGTCCGGCGTCGAGTTCGCTCTGAAAGCCGTCGCGCAACGGCCAATGTTCGCCCAGCAATTCGAACCCGGATTCCTCGATCGCGGCGATGGCATGGTTCAATTGCTTTTCGGAACGGCCGACCTTGGACAGGACGATGACGATCCGTCCCTCGGCGCCCTGTTTGGCGAGCTTGCGCGCCAGCGCCAGGGTCGGGCGCAGATCGTCGCTCGAAGTTCCCGTCGGCAAGAACACGACATCGCTGTCCTCGGCGAGTTCCTTGCTGGTCTCGTCGGCGAGGCCCCTGGTGTCGGCGATCAGCACGTCGATCTCTTCTTCGCTCTTATGGAGCTTTTTCAGGCTCTTGAATGGCCGCGCATCGATTTCCGGCTCGATGCTGTTGCGCATCCGCGTGGCGTTCCATTCGACACAGGTGAGCTGTTCGAGATCGAAATCGGCGAGCAGGGTCTTGTGGCCGCGATGGGCGGCGCCGACCGCCAGCAGTCTCGCCAATGTGCTTTTGCCGACGCCGCCCTTCTGGCTGACGAAGCTGATGAGGTGCTTTTGCTTGTGGCCCTTGGTCATGATTTCCCCCGCCGCTTGGGCGAGAGCTAATACCAAAGCGCGCCGCCGGGCAATCGCTCGCCGGCGGGTGTCGCCGATGCCTCATCCCTGCTCGCCGATACGCAGGCTTTCCATCAGCCGGCGATGGCCATCGGGAATGGGAACCGGGCGTTGCGTCGCGCGCGCGACATAGACATGGGTGTAGCCGCCCTGCGCGGCGGCGAGCGGCGCGCCCGCCTCGAACGCCGCCAGACGATAGCGCACCGAACTGCGCCCGAGATGCTCGACCGCGACGCCGATCTCGATCCTATCGGGAAAAGCGAGACTGGAGAGGTAGACGCAATGGCTTTCGACGACGAGGCCAATGGTGGCGCTGGCCGCTGGGTCGAGCAGGCCAGCTTCTACGAGAAGGGCGTTCACCGCCGTATCGAAAAAGAAATAATAGGCGGCGTTGTTGATGTGGCCGTAAGCGTCATTGTCCGACCAGCGCGTCGAAACCGGGACGAAGCGGGCGAAGGCTACACGCCCCAGCGGCGCGGGCCTTTCCGCCTTCGCCTCGGCCATCGGGGCGCGCGGGCTCTTCAGGCTGTCGGGCCGCGCAGGCTGGCGACCGCGCGCCAGGCCGCGGCGACCAGGGCCCAGGCCAGCAAGGTTTTGACGATTGTCGCGGCGAAGAACGGAACCACGCCGCCAAGCCACGCCTTTTCAGGTCCGACCAGGACGGCCAGCCAGGCATAGCCGAAGGCGAAAATTACGAGATGGCCCAGCACCATCGCCGCGAGCAGCCAGCTCAACGAGCGATCCCAGCCGCGCTCGGCCAGCCAGCCGACCAGCGCCGCTGCGACGAAAAATCCCAGGAGGTAGCCGCCCGTCGGCCCCGCCATATAGACCGGGCCGGCATTGAGGCCGGCGAACACCTGCAGGCCGAGCAGGCCTTCGGCAAGATAGAGCGCGACGGTCGCGGCCGCGAGACGCGCGCCGAACGCCGCGCCGATGATCAGCACCACGAGGGTCTGCAACGTCATCGGCACGGGATAGAAGGGAACCTGCGCCTTGGCCGACATAGCGAGCGCCAGCGCGCCGCCGATCGACAGCGCCGCGAGGCGGGCGAGGCGGGAAGCGGCCTGTTGCGGCCACAACGTCGCGGCTAGAGTGGGGCGCCGATTGTCGTTCATAATCCCTCCGATGAGCCCGAGCGCGCCAGCAAGTCTCGCCCGATCAACGAGGCAAGTTCGCTCTCTTCGCGCCTCATGCGTATAGAGGAGCGGCCTGCGCCAAACAAGCGGCGGCGCAGGCTCAAGTTGAAACCGACGGAGGTCTGATGAGCGAAGCGCAAGACGAGGACCTGATCTTCGAAGGGCCGCCTGACATGTCGAGCGGCCGGTTGATGCGCGTCTCGCCGCTCGTGCGCCGCCTCATCGCCAATAATCCCTCTGCCTTCACCTCGACGGGAACATGCAGCTATCTCGTCGGCGAGGAAGAACTCGCGATCATCGACCCCGGCCCGCTTGACGAGGCGCATATCGAGGCGTTGCTGCGGGCGGTGGGCGGCGCGAAACTCGCCCATATCCTCGTCACCCATACCCATCGCGATCATTCGCCGGCGGCGACGCGCCTCAGGGAAGCGACCGGCGCGGCGATCCTCGGCGCGCGGCCCTATCAGCCGCGTCAGGGCTTTACCGGGACGCTGAAGGGCCTCGATGCTTCGCACGACCTCGCCTATGCGCCGGACCATGTGTTGGAGGACGGCGCCATCGTCGAAGGGCGCGGCTACACATTCGAGGCTTTGGCCACGCCCGGCCACGCCGCCAATCATCTGTGCTTTGCCCTGCGCGAGGAGAAAGCTTTGTTCTCCGGCGATCATGTGATGGGCTGGTCGACCTCGATCGTCGCGCCGCCTGATGGATCGATGGGCGATTACATGGCCTCGCTCGACAAATTGCGCACGCGCGGCGAGACGATCTTCTGGCCCGGCCATGGCGGCCCCGTGCGTGAACCGCAACGCTGGATGCGCGCGCTCGCCCACCACCGCCGCCAGCGCGAAGCCTCGATCCTCACGCGGATCGAGGCGGGCGATGTCGAAGTCTCGAAGATCGTCGCCAGGGTCTACGACAATCTCAATCCGGCTTTGGTCGGCGCGGCGACGCTGTCGACGCTCGCTCATCTGGAAGACCTGGCCAGCCGGGGACTGATCGCGATGGAGGGCGATCTGGGACGCGATGCGCGATTCAGCCCAGCCGCCAAGTAAGAGTCGCGCAGGCGATCATTTCTCCTGCGCCAGCTCCTGCACCGCGCCGGCGAATTTTTCGATGCGCTGCGCGTTGGCGCCGAAGTCATGGCGCCAGATCCGCGAGGCCGAGCGGATGTCGATTCGCGACTGGTTGGCGTCGGGTTTGATGCGAATGGCGATGTCGTCGACGAAGCCGAGAAACAGCGACCTGTCGCTGGCGTCGATATGGCCGACCCTTTCGCGCACGCTCGGCGCGATGGCGTCGACAATGCGCCAGCCGCGCGCCTTGGCCGCCTCCAGCGCGAGCTGATAGGCCTCATTGGCTTCCAGATCGACGAGGATCGGCTGGATCCTGGGATAGGCGCGCTGTTGCGCCTCGCGCGTTTGCGGCGAAGACTCTGGCGGCGTGCGGCCGCCGCGCGCCTCCAGCGCCTTGACCGAGCGCAAAAAGCTCGGCGGCGTCTCGAGATCGGTCGAGATGTCATTGATGGCGGGCAGGGCTAGCGCGCGCCAGGACAGGAAAGCGGGATAGGCGAGCAGGGCGAGCGCGAGGACGAAGCCGATAGAGGCGATGCCCGCCCCGCGCCGGCCGGTGCGCCAGATGACGACCGCCGCCGTCGCCGCCAAAAGCCCGGCCAGACAGGCCAGCACCAGCGAAGCGCCAAGCACGGCGAGGGCGCCGGCCGGCTCGACGGCGCCCGCACGCGACAAGGCCGAGCCCATGGCCGCCACCGCGGCTGCAAAAACGGCGAGGCGCCGGCTCCAGATCGCCGCGCGCGAATAAGGTTCTTCAAGAATCAGGCGGCGCATGGAGCTCGGACGATTGAGGCGCCGCTTTTGTTCAACGGCGCTGGCGCGGCGTCAATGGCGGGCGGCGGACGCCAACTTCCCGCAGCTTCAAGTTCGGCGCACCGGACGAGCGCCGCGCGCACCGATGATTGAGAGGAATTGTTCGCGAATCTGCGAGAACAGCTTAGGCGGCAGCATTCCATAGGCGACCGAAGCATCGCTCGCGCCGGGAAGTCGGCGCAGATCTGGGCCCGGCCAGATAAAAACATTCCATTCGGAAAGCACAACCCATGCGCGGTCGCTATCAAGACCCAGACGTTCTTTGACTTTAGCGGGAATTTCTATCGCCAGGCTTTGATCGTCGGGCGGCGTATGGGTGATGGGCAGCGCCAGGACGCGAGTGTCCTTATTTTCATCCGTACGAAGTGCAGCGACGATCGCGCAAGGACGGTCTTTTTGACCTTCATCGCGCCCCTGCAATAGCTCACGGTACCAGAGATAGCTGTAGCGAATGACCAGCCCGGGGACCGGTTCGGGCAGCGCCACTGTGGGTCACTTCAATTCGGCATCAAGACCGGAGAAATCGTCGGATACCTTGGCCTGGCGCACCGCCTCGATCCATTCCTCGGGAAGTTCCGTGATGAGCCCAACCTGCCTGTCTCGCCGTTTCAGGCGCGCCCATTCTTCCGCCGCCATCACCACGAGCGAGTCGCGCCCGTGCTTGGTGATGATAACGGGCTCGTGTCGGGCTTTATCGCTCAGCATGCCGAAAGCCTGCTGAAATTCACTTGCGGTCACTTTTGTAGGGCGCATGTCGCCAAAATCTCCATTTTAGCTATTATACCCAAAATGGCGACAATCTCAAGAAGTCGGGCGCTCCACCCTCACGCGGTCGGCAGCCGATAGTCCCTGAACGTCTCGCGCAGCTTCATCTTGTTGATCTTGCCCGTCGCGGTATGCGGGATTTCCTTGACCAATTGCATGTCGTCGGGCAGCCACCATTTGGCGATCCGGCTTTGCAGGAAAGCAATGACGTCGTCGCGCTCAGGAACGCAGCCGTCCTTGGGCACGACGACCAGCAGCGGGCGCTCGTCCCATTTGGGATGGGCGATGCCGATGACGGCGGCCTCCAGAATGTCGGGATGGCCGACCGCGAGATTCTCGATGTCGATCGAGGAAATCCATTCGCCGCCCGATTTGATGACGTCCTTGGCGCGGTCGGTGATCTGCATATAGCCGTCGGGATCGATGGTGGCGACGTCGCCGGTGTCGAAGAAGCCGTTCTCGTCGAGAATGTCGCCGCCCTCGCCCTTGAAATAGGCGCTGGAGACGGCAAAGCCCGCCACTTTGAGCCGGCCGAACTTCTTGCCGTCCCAGGGTAGTTCACGGTTCTCATCGTCGGTGATTTTCATCTCGACGCCGAACGGCGCCCAGCCCTGTTTGGATTTCAGCGCAAGCGTCTCTTCCAGCGGCAGGCCGGCGAGATTGGGCTTGATCGAACCGGTCGAGCCGATCGGGCTCATCTCGGTCATGCCCCAGGCGTGACGCACTTCGATGCCGTAATCGACCTCGAAGGCGCGGATCATCGCCGGCGGACAGGCCGAGCCGCCAATCAGGATGAACCGCAGGGTGGAGAGCTTCTTGTTCTCCTGCTTGAGATAATTGAGCAGCAGCAGCCAGACGGTCGGCACGGCGGCCGTCACCGTGACCTTCTCATTCTCCAGCAAATCGTAGACCGAGGCGCCGTCGAGCCTGGCGCCGCACATCACCAGTTTGGCGCCGCGCATGGGGCAGGAGAAAGCAAGCGACCAGGAATTGGCGTGGAACATCGGCACGATCGGCAGGACGACATCGGCGGAGACGACCGGCAGGCCGTCATGGCTCGCGCAAGCCATTGAATGCAGCACATTCGAGCGATGGGAATAAAGGACGCCCTTCGGGTTGCCTGTCGTCCCCGAGGTGTAGCAAAGCCCGGCCGCCGTGCGCTCGTCGAACTCGGCCCAGCGGAAATCGCCGTCGGCCTCGGCGAGCCATGTCTCGTACGCCACCGCGTTGCGCAGCCGGGTCGCCGGCATATGAGCGGAATCGGTCAGGACGATATAGCGTTCGACACTCGGCAGCTTGTCGGCGAGCGCCTCCAGCAGCGGCACGAAAGTGAGGTCGACGAAGACGATGCGATCTTCGGCGTGATTGATGATCCAGGCAATCTGCTCGGGGAACAGGCGAGGGTTGACGGTATGGTAGATGGCGCCCAGGCCGACGATGCCGTACCAGGCCTCCAGATGACGAAAGCCGTTCCAGGCGAGCGTCGCGACACGGTCGCCCAGCTTGACGCCATCGCGGGCGAGACGCTGCGCGACGCGCAGCGAGCGATCGCGAACCTGGCCGTAATTGCTGCGATGGATCGGCCCTTCGATCGTGCGCGACACCACTTCGCGCGCGCCATGTTGGATCGCTGCGAAATCGATGATTTTGTGCAGCAACAGCGGCCAATCCTGCATCAACCCAAGCATCATTCGCCTCCCCTGCGTCGCGGCTGGACACGCCGCAGCTCGAAAAACTGTCGCGGCGTCAAGCCTTTGCGCCTAGCATGGCGCCCGGCGCCGGGCTTGGCAAATTGCCGGACGCCTGATGTGTCGATAGCATGAATGGGCGAGGCCACAAGGGGATTCGCGGCAGGGAAAGTTGCGGATGGCCGGTGAGACAGGCGAGAGCGACCCGCTGAGGGTCTGGTTCCGATTGATGCGGCTGGAGACGCGCATGCGCACCGCCGTCGCCGACGGCCTGCGCGAAATCGGCCTCTCCGTGCCGCAATGCGATGTGCTGACGACGCTGACCGAGCAAGAAGGCGTCAGCCAGCAGGACCTCGCCAAACGCCTTTATGTGACCAAGGGCAATATTTCAGGGCTGATCGACCGCCTCGTCGCGGCGGGCCTGGTCGAACGCCGGGCGATCGCCGCCGACAAGCGCCAGCACGCGATTTTTCTCACCGCCGCCGGCCGCGCCGCGGCCGAACAGGCGATCGCCTGCCAGCGCCGCTTCGTCGCCCGCACCATCGGCCGCCTGCCGCCCGATCAATTGTCGACGCTGGAGCGCCTGCTGGTGGCGACGCGCGATCTGGTGCGTGCGCGCGGGGAGTGAGGGTGAGGCGGAGCGCGCGCGTTGCCCAAGGTGAACATTCGCGATATAGTCACGATAGTCATAGTAGTCATAGGATGCTTTCGATGGCGCGCGGCGCTCAAAAGACTGACGACACGTGGACCGTCGCCGGCGCCAAGGCGCGCCTGTCCGAAGTGATCGCGCGCGCCCAGAGCGGGCCGCAGACCATCACGCGCAACGGCAAAGCGAGCGTCGTCGTGGTGTCCGCCGACGAATGGGCGCGCAAGGATGCGCGCAAGGGCAGCCTCGCCGAATTCCTGCTCGCCTCGCCGCTGCGCGGCGCCGAACTCGACCTTGACCGCCTGCGCGACAGGCCACGCCGCGTCGCGCTGTGAACTATCTTATCGACACCAATGTCTTGTCCGAAGCGCGGCGGCCGGAGCCGAACCGTGCAGTCATCGAATGGCTACACGGGGTCGACGAAGATCGCGCCTTCATCAGCGTCATCTCGCTCGCCGAGATCCGACGCGGCGTGGCGCTGATGGACAAAGGTCGCAGACGCGACGCCCTGATCAAATGGCTGACGCATGACCTTGCTGAACGCTTCGCCGGACGAATCCTCGCAGTCGATGAGCGGGTTGCCTTCGCCTGGGGCGATCCGCTGGCGGAGGCCAAGCGGCGCGGCGCCGGCCTTGCCTCGATGGACGGTCTCCTCGCCGCCACGGCCCTTGTCCATGATTTGACCCTGGTCACAAGAAACCTCCGTGATTTTCAAGCTTTCGATGTGAAGCTTTTCGATCCATGGAAGGGCTGAGCGCCGACGACTTCGCGAGCGTCATCGCGAGGGAGCACAGCGACGAAGCGATCCAGGCTGGGCTCCGCGCACGGTCGCTTCCTCTGCATCTCAAGCGAAAGTCGACGCAGAGATCGCGCTATTCCGGATTGAATTTCTCGGCCAGTCGAGTCGTTACGACTATAGAATGGCGACCTCGACGAGGTGCGTGGAGCTGCGTCTGGATCGCTTCGTCGCTGCGCTCCCTCGCGATGACCGAAGCGCCCTGACCGTTAGGCTCGGCTTGATTTATCTTGTATTGTGCAGGTTCCCCCTTCTCTTGGGGCGCGGCATCTTGTTTCGAGAAATGGTCCCCGACCATGTCCAGAACACCCGTAGCGAATCCGAATCCGCCCGCCCTGCCCTGCGACACCGGCGCCGTCGCCGCCTGGCTGGTCGATGGCGCGCGCTCGGCTTCGAAATCGGAAGACGTGCTGACTGAAATGTGCGTGCGCCTCACGCATTGTGGTCTGCCTTTGTGGCGGGTGGCGGTCTATGTCAACACGCTGCATCCGCAAATTTTCGCACGCCGTTTTTTGTGGAAACCGGGCGCGCATGCCGATGTCGCCGAAGCGCCCTTCGCCTTCGCCGCCAATGCCGGCTTTCGCGACAGCCCGATCACCCGCATCCGCCAGAGCGGCGAGACGATCCGCCGCCGCCTCGCCGATCCCGATTGCCCGATGGATTACGAGATCCTCAAGGAGATGCGCGCGGAAGGCGCGAGTGATTATCTGGCGGCGCCCCTGCCCTTCACCAATGGCGAAATCCATGTCGCCTCATTCGTGACACAGCAGGCGGGGGGTTTTTCCGATGCCGAGATCGCCGCGCTGGAGACGATCCTGCCGCCGCTTTCGCGGGTCGCCGAAGTGCGCGCGCTGCGCCGCACCGCGGTCAATCTGCTCGACGCCTATGTCGGCCATGATGCGGGCGAGCGCATCCTCGATGGGCGTATCCAGCGCGGCGACGCCGAGACGATCCGCGCTGCGATCTGGCTCTCCGACCTGCGCGGCTTCACCAGGCTCGCCGACACGATCGCGCCGCAAGCGCTGATCGAGCGGCTCAATATTTTCTTCGATTGCCTCGTGCCGGCGATCGAAGCCGAGAAGGGCGAAGTGCTCAAATTCATGGGCGACGGCCTGCTCGCGATCTTCCGCTTCGACGACGAGGCTGAGATCAACGCCGCCTGCGCCCGCGCGCTGCGCGCGGCGAGGCAGGCGCGCGCCAATGTCGACGCGCTGCCGGCGTTCGGCGAGGGCGATGCTGAAGCGCGCCTGCGCTTCGGGCTGGCTTTGCACGTTGGCGAAGCGCTCTACGGCAATATCGGCGGCGGCGGCCGCCTCGACTTCACCTGTATCGGCCCGCCGATCAACATGGCCGCCCGCCTCGAAAAGATCGCCTCAAAGCTCGGCCGCGTCATCGTCGCCTCCAGCGCTTTCGCCGCGCGCCTGCCGGATGATTTCATCGCGCTCGGCGCGTTCGAGCTGGCGGGGTTCCGAGAGGCGCAGACGGTGTACGGGCTGCGCGGGGAAGATGAGCGCGCGCGCTGACAATGGCGCGCGAAATCGCTTGCGGCGTTCGAATTCAGACGGATTTTGCTTCATTGATGGCATGGAGGCGATTAAACAAACATCGAGGGTGGCGGGACTTCACAGACGTGCCGATCAAGGAGCTGGGAGGCCGATCGCTGCAAGACGCAGACGAATCGTCCGTTCAAACAGAAGCGAGGGAACGCCGATGTGCAAGACTTGCGAATTGGAGAACGCTGCTCATCCCGCGAGACCGTCGCGACGTGGCTTCTTGGCCTCGTTCTCCGCCGCCGCGGCCGCTTTGCCGCTGGCGGGCGCGGCTTTGGCGAAAGACGCCGCGCCGCCGCCGAAGCCGCAAAACGCCGTTTCGCCCGACGGCGCTCTGGAATTGCTGCGCAAGGGCAATGATCGCTATGTCGACGGCGTGTCGAAACGGCACGATTTCAAGAACGAGCGTGAGGCGCTGACCGCCGGACAGAACCCTTACGCCGCCATCCTGAGCTGCGCCGATTCGCGCATCGCGCCCGAATATGCTTTCGACAGCGGCAGAGGCGATCTGTTCGTCTGCCGAGTCGCCGGGAATTTCGCCAACGACGACACGATCGCCAGTTTCGAATATGCGGTGGCCAATCTGGGCGCGCCGCTAATCCTGGTGCTCGGCCACGATAGCTGCGGCGCGGTCAGCGCCACTATCAAATCGCTTAAGGACAATACGACGCTGCCCGGCCATCTTCCTTCGCTCGTCGCCCGGCTGGCGCCAGCCGTGAAGGCGGTGGCGGAGCAGCCCGGCGATCCGCTCGCCAACGCCATTCGTCAGAATGTCGTCGACACCGTCGCCGCGCTCAAATCGGCGACGCCAATTCTCGACGCGGCCGTCGCCCAGCAGAAGCTGAAGATTGTCGGCGGAATCTATCGGCTCGCGACCGGCCGCGTCGATATGGTGGCGTGAGCCGCGGCCAGCAACTCATGAGCGATCGGCGCCCAGGGGCTTCCACATCGGATAATCCGGCATGCCGAATTTGAACGGCGCCGGCGCGTCTACGACATATCCCGCAGCTTGATAGAAGCGCCTTGCGGTTCCTGTGCTCGTCAGCGTGCAACGCCCATTGCCGCGCTCGCGCGCGTGTGTCTCCAGCGCTTTCAGCATGGCGCCGCTGACGCCGCGAAACCTGGCGTCGGGCGAAACATAGTTCAGCGTGATCTCGCCCGCATCGGTGACGCAGCCGACGGAAAGCACGGCGTCGCCCTCGACCGCGACGAGCAGGCAATTGTCGGGCCGCGCGACCCAGGCGAGGAAGTTTTCGGGTGTCTTGTTGGCGAGCCAGCGGGCCAGAATCGCCGGATCGTTTTTGTGATCGGCGAGGCAGAGCTCGGCGATCGACCGCCGCATGGTTTGGCAGGCGGCCGCGGCGTCGTTTTCCCTGGCGGGACGGATTTCCATCTCGACGATCATGCGATTTCGTTGTGTCGACGGCAATGAGTCGCTGCGATGCGCGCCTCAGCTCAGCGCTTTGTACGTCATATAGAGCGCCATTGCGGAGACGAAGCCAATCAGCAGGCGATGCAGCGCGGTTTCGCTCACTTTGTTGGCGGCGCGTGCGCCAAGGTCCGTTCCGATCCACAGGCCTACGATCGCCGCGACCAGAACCGGCCAGGGCGCCGACCAGCCTTGCCGCCAATAGAGATAGGCGGCAGGAATCGTCGTCGGCAGGATCGCCAGGACAAGGCTCATCAATTGCGCCTGACGTTGCGGCGCCTTCAGGGCGGCAAGCCCCACGGTGACGGCGAGGCCGCCGCCGATGCCGATGAAGCCAGACGAAAATCCGGCGAATGCGCCGACGCCGATGAGCGCGACCCAGTGAATTTGCGCGTCGCCGACGCTGGACGCTTCTTCAGGCTTTTTTCGGCCCCGGAAAATCATCAACGCATCGAGCGCGGTGAGATAGAGAACATAGGTCCATTGCAGGAAGACGGCGGAGACTTTCGCCGCCGCCAGCGCGCCGCCGACGCCGCCCACGACGAAGCCGATCGCCAGCAGCGTCGCCCAGCGAAGCGGAATGCCGGCGCCCTTCTCCCGATAGCGCCTGATGCCGGAGAGGCTGGTTGGGAATATTTGCGCGATCAGCGAGACGCCCTGCGCGACATGCTGTTCGGCGCCGAGCAGGAGAACGGAGAATATCACCAGTCCCCCGCCGGGGCTGACGCCAAGCAGCCCGGCCGTCACGCCGCCGACAAGGCCGACGCAGGCGCCGGCAAGGAGGGTGCTGAAAAACAATGTCAGACCCCTTTGGACGCGGAGCCGGCTTGCGCCAGCCCCAGCAACATCGCATCGACGACGGCGACACAGGAATCGACGGAGATCGCCTCGCCCCATGCGACTTGCAGAACGAAGCCCTGGAACAGCGCGACGAGCGAACGTGCGACGGCGTCGGCGCTGAGACGGCGCGGAAGCTTTTCCATCCGCTGCGCCCGCTCGACCTGCCCGACAATCAGGGCGCGCGGGATATCAATGCCCTCGACGACGCGCGCGTGAACGCGGCGATTGCGCAAAGCCTCCGACCATCCGTGAATGCCGACGCGCCGCCTTGCCGCCCCGGCCGGATCGGTCAGCGCCTCGGCATAGGCGCGCACCAGCGCGCGCAGCGCTTCGAGCGGGTCCTCAATTTTTTTCGCCACTGCGTTCAGCAGCGCTTCGCTTTGATGCCGGTCGTCGGCGAGCGCTTCGATAATGTCGTCCTTGGCTCGAAAATAGCCGTAAACCGCGCCATGGCTCATGCCCGAGCGCGCGACGATGTCAGCCATGCCGGTCTGATGAAATCCGTTTTCCGAGAAACAGGCGAGCGCCGCGTCGAGCACCTCCTGGCGACGGGACTGACGTCGCTTTTCGCTGATCTTGGGCAAGAGCGCTCTCTCAATAAAACTGACTGATCAGTCTTTTTAATACAAAAGAGGGGCCGGGCGCAAGATGCGGGAATCTATCCCCGCGCCGCCAATTCCGCGAAGAACGCCGGCAGGGCGGCGATGTCGTCGACGATATGATCGGCGTGCGGCGCGAGCTCTTCGCGCGTCGCCGGGCCGGTCAACACCGCCACCGCCAGGGCGCCGGCGGCGCGCGCGGCATGGAGGTCGTGGATGGAATCGCCGACCATCGCGACTTCGGCCGGGTCGAGGCCGAGATGGCTTGCGAAGGCGAGCACCATGCCAGGCTCCGGCTTGCCGCCATGGCCGGAATCATAGCCGACAATAAATTCGATATGCAGCAGCAGCCCGAGCGCCTCGACATGGCGGCGCGCGCTCGCCTCCGAATCATTGGTCGCCACGCCCAGGCGGAGCCCTTGCGCACTCAAGGCGGCGAGCGCTTCGAGCGGGCGCCCGATCGGCGCCAGCGTTTTCAGCGATTCGACCGCGCTGAGCGAATCGATCTCCTGGCGCAGCGCGACATAATCGGTGCGCCCGATCGCCTCCCCCCACAGCCGGCCATAATGTTCCGAAGAGCCGGCGATGACCGGCGAGCTCGGAAGGAAGCGTTTTTCCTCCAGCGAAAAATGCAGGGCCTCAGCCTGGGCGCGCATGGCGCTCTCCTCGCCCTTGGCGAGCGCCGCGATCACGGCATGGATGGCGGGTCCCCAGGTTCCGTCGAAATCAATGAGCGTTCCATCCTTGTCGAACAGAACGGCGGCGATGGGCATGGGACCTCTAAAGCAAAGACGGGCGCGCCAGCGCATAGCAACGCAGCGACCCCGCGTCGACCTTCTTTTGCCGCCCGCGGAGGTTCATTAAACCTCATCGACGACGGCCGCGCGCCAGTGTACGGGACGGTCCATGGATGACCTGCTCCTGCTTCCCGCCACCGCGCTGCGACAAAAATTGTGTGCGCGCGCGATTTCCGCCGTCGAGCTGACCAAGGCCACGCTCGCCCGCATCGATGAGGTCAATCCGCGGCTCAATGCGCTGATCGCTCTCGATCCAGCCGGCGCGCTGGCCGCCGCCACCGAATCAGATGCGCGGATCGCGCGCGGCGAGGCGCGCGCGCTGGAAGGGCTGCCGATCAGCGTCAAGGACGCGTTCAATGTCGTAGGATTCACCGCCAGCGTCGGCGCACCTGCGCTGAGAGAGCGCCGGCCCGAGGCCGACGCGCCCGCCGTCGCCAGGTTGCGCGCCGCCGGCGCCATCATTCTCGGCAAATCCAACACGCCGGTCTTCGCCAGCGATTTCCAGACCTATAATCCCGTCCATGGCGTGACCAATCATCCGCTTGATCTTGGCTTTTCGCCCGGCGGCTCGTCGGGCGGCGCCGCGGCGGCGATCGCCACCGGCATGTCCGCGCTGGAACTTGGCTCGGATCTTGGCGGATCGCTGCGGTGGCCCGCTCATGCCTGTGGAATTTTCGGCCATAAATCGAGCTGGGGCCTCGTCTCGACGCATGGCTCCGTGCCGCCGCCGCCCAACAAGATTCTGCTGCGCGACGCCGATTGCCTGGTCGCCGGCCCGCTGGCGCGCTCGGCCGAGGATCTCGCGCTGATGCTGGACGTCGTCGCCGGCCCGCGCGCCGGGCCGCGCCGCGCCCCGCTGAAGCCGGCGCGGCGCGGCGACGCCCAGGGCCTGCGCGTCGCGCTCTGGGCGAGCGATCCCTTCGCGGCGACCGATTCCAGCGTGCGCGCGGCGGTCGAGGAAGCGGCGCGGCGGCTGGCGGCGCTCGGCGCTAAGGTCGATGACAGCGCGCGGCCCGGATTCAGCCTTACTGAGGCTTTCGAATTGTTCGCGCTCTATAATCACGGCATCATCGCCTATGGCCTGCCGGTCAAGCTGCGCGATCGGCTCGCTTCGACCCTCTCGCAATACCAAAAAGGCGATCTTTCCCATCGCGCGCTGCAGGCGCGCGGCGCCTGGCTGTCCCCCGGCGATTATCGCGACATGGAATTGCGGCGGCTTGCCCTCCAGCGCCATTGGGCGCGGTTTTTTCAGCGCTTCGACATCGTGCTCTGCCCGCCGGCGCCGGTCGGCGCCATCCGCCACGATCACCGACCCGACGTGCATCAGCGCACGATCGAGATCGACGGAATCGCGCATCCCTATCTCGATTTCCTGCACTGGTCGGCTTTGGCGAGCGGCCCCGGCCTGCCGGCGACCGTAGCGCCGGTCGGCCTTGGTCCTGACGGGCTGCCGCGCGGCGTTCAGATTATCGCGGCGTTGGATGAAGACCTGACCGCCATCGCCGCCGCCGCGATGATCGCGCCTTCGGCGGGATGAGCGGACGCGGCCTGTCGAAATCTGGTTCGCCCAGAGAAGCAAGCGCCAGACAGCCTTAAGCGCGCTTTAACTCCATTCGTTCAACTTGAAGCAGTCTCGCCTCCAGCGAGGCGGCCGATCGTCACGTTCCAGCGTTTTAGCGAGCGTCTTCATGCGTCAGGACCTTCCTTCCAATCCCCCCGTTCTTCAGCAGCGCGCCGGCCAGAGCCGGCTGCTGTCCCGACTTTACCGCGATGTCGGCCTTGCCGCCGTCGCCGCCGAACTCGATCTCGAACTCGATGTCCTTGAGCCCGACATGGTCGAAGCCGTTCAGCGCGGCGCAACCGTGCTGCTGGCGCCGTATGGCGTCCTTGCGGCTTAGCGGCGCGCACCTTATAGACAGGGCCCGGGGGCGTCCTCGACAGTCAGGCGTTGCGTATGTTGATGGTTAACCGGCGCCATTTTCTGACCGGCGCGGGCGCGCTCGCCGCCGGGGTTGGCGGGCTTGGCGCCTATGCCAGCGCCTATGAGGCGGGCGCCCGCCTCGATCTGACCTCCTACGACGTTTCATCGCCCGTCTGGCCTGCCGATATCACGTTGAAAATCGCGATCATCGCCGACGTCCACGCTTGCGAACCCTGGATGCCCGTCGAACGGATCGCCTCAATCGTCGATCTGGCCAATTCGCAAAAGCCCGATCTGACGGTATTGCTTGGCGATTTTGCCGGCCGCCAGCATTTTGTGACGCGCTATGTCGCCCCTGGCGCCTGGGCCGAACAGCTCGCCCGTCTTGAAGCGCCGCTCGGCACCTACGCCATTCTCGGCAACCATGATTGGTGGTCGGCGGCGCTGCCGACCGACCCGCCCGACGATGGGCGCAGCATCCGCAAGACGCTGGCCGACGCAGGCATTCCCCTGCTCGAAAACGGCGTCGTCGCACTCAGCCAGAAGGGGCGGCCGTTCTGGCTGGTCGGCCTTGGCGATCAACTCGCCCATCGGTTCGCCTGGCGCACGGCCCGGGGGATCGACGATCTGCATGGCGCGCTGCGCCAGATCAAGGACGACGCGCCGGCGATCCTGCTCGCCCACGAGCCGTTCATCTTCCCCAAAGTGCCCGACCGTGTCGCGCTCACTCTATGTGGTCATACCCATGGCGGACAGGTCCGGCTGCCGATCATCGGCGCGCCATTCGCCCCTTCGATGCATGGGGTCAAGCCCTATATTTATGGGCTCTACGCAGAAGGCCAGCGCAAGCTCATCGTGTCGGGAGGCCTTGGCACTTCGCATCTTCCGGTGCGACTGATGTGCCCGCCGGAAGTCGTCTGCGTGACGCTCACCGGCACGCAGAGCGCCTAGCGCAAGCCAGACAAGCGTTTCGCGCTCGCCTGGCTTTTTTGAGACGCGGCGTCGCTGAGGATCAGGCGCCTTCGACGGAAAAGTCGATTTCGATATTGCCGCGCGTCGCATGCGAATACGGACAAATCTTCTCATGCGCCTCGTCGACGAATTGCTTCAGCTCGGCGGTGGGGAGGCTGGGATCGGCGACATTCATTTTGACGGCGATGCCAAAGCCGCCGGCATCGCGCGGGCCGACCGAAACGGCGCAGGTCACCTTGGCTTTCGACGCGTCTTTCTTATGGCTCTTTGCGACAAAATCGAGCGCGCCGCCGAAACAGGCGGCATAGCCGGTGGCGAACAAATGCTCAGGGGTCGTCGTGCCGGGCTTGCCGGGGCCGCCCATTTCCTTGGGAACCGACAGATTAACGCTGACGCTTCCGTCCGTCGTTTCGCTATGGCCATTGCGGCCGCCGACGCAGCTCGCAGTCGCGGTGACGAGAGGTTTGATTTTGGAAATCATGACGGCTCCTGAAGATCGAGAGAGAAGCCGGATATAAACGCCCGCGCCCTTGCGGCCAAGGGCGCGGCGCTTGGTTTTCGCCAAAGGCCGCCTTGCGGCCAAGCCCGATCGTCAGCCGATTATTTGACGACGACCTTCGTCCCGATATGGACGCGGCCATAAAGATCGATCACATCGAGGTCGCGCATGCGAATGCAGCCCGACGAAACGCTCTGGCCGATTTCGCTGGGCTCATTGGTGCCGTGAATCCGGTACAGCGTGTCACGATTGCCCTGATAGAGATAGAGCGCGCGCGCGCTCAGAGGATTGTCATAGGCGCCGGCGAGCGGACCATGGGCGCGATAGGCCTGGAATTCCGGCCAGCGCTGCATGATCGAGGCGGTCGGCATCCAGGTCGGCCATTCGACCATGTGCCCGACTGTCGCCGTGCCGGTCCAGCCATAGGCCTCGGCGCCGGTGGCGACGCGATATTGAATCGCCTGATGATTCGGCAGCACGAAATAAAGGTTCTTGGCGGTCGTATCGATCACGATCGTGCCCGGCGCTTCGCCGGTCGGATCAGGGATCCTGTAGCGCGCGATCGGAAGTCTGGCTTCCTCCGGCGGCGCCAAAGCCATCATTTCCTTGTCGCGCTGCGACAATGCGGGATCGGGGACGGCCGAACCGATCAGCGCGCCGCTCTGGCACCCGCCCAGCAGAGCGCCCCCCAACAACACCGCGGCAATCGCCAAAGATTTCAAAGCCATCGTTGTCTCACCCGATTTCCCGGTCAGTTCCGCTATCCATATCGCCGCCTTCGTTAAGCGATGGTTGGGGCAGAACAGCTTCAAGGCCACATTATGGCGTTCATGCCATCGAAACGACCAATTGTGAACCGCCAATTTGGCCTTATCGTTCCCAGATCGCAAACAGTTGACCAGCGTGGCGCCGAGGCCACGCGTACCTCAGGGCCACCCCAATCGCGCGGTTCGGCCGCCAGCGGCGCGCTTGCGCACCGTCGGCGGCGCGTCTATAAGGCCGCAACGCTCGGAAACGGCGTCGTCGGAGTGTAGCGCAGTCTGGTAGCGCACCTCGTTCGGGACGAGGGGGTCGGAGGTTCGAATCCTCTCACTCCGACCAATATTTCCCGATGTTTTAAAATCATCGACAGATTGTTTTGGCGACCAGCCCGGCCTCACAATTTGACGAGCGGTCGGTCGCACTACTGCGAACATTGACGTATGTTCACTGCCCGAGATCGATCCGATCGTGGTTTTCTGGTCCGACTATCCGGCGCCGCGAGGCGGGACTTTCCGGGCCGAAACCGCGCAGCCCTTTGCCGAGCGCGTGGGCCAACCTTAGCCGCGAATTGCAGCCGCGCCGTGCATCGCCAACACGCTGAGGCGACGATGCGGGCCTGTCTCCACGGCCCAGTACCGATCGGTCGCCGAAAGTGTCCCCGTCATCAGGCGCCACGCGTATGTGGGAACCGTCACCAGCAGCCGCCCGGCGATCGAAAGGGCAATGCCGACTGCGACTATTGAAGAGGCCGCCAAAGCGATTGTCAGGTAAGTATCGATAGACATTTGTGCTCTCCCCGTTGACGCGAACATGCCTGCATCCGGCGGCGACGGCTGTGGCGAGAGCCACACTGCAATCGCTCGATGGTTCGTTACGGAATGAAAAAGGCCCCGCTCGACTTTCGCCGGCGGGGCCAGGAACGCGAGAAGGCTGGGGAACCTGGGGCCTCGCGTTATGTTGGGACCAGCGGGGGCGACTTACTTCAGGTTGCCGGAGACTTCGCCGAAGGTGGTGCTGAGTTTGCCGCCCAGAGTCGTCAGCGCGGTGATGATCGCCACGGCGATCAGCGAGGCGATAAGGGCGTATTCGATGGCGGTGGCGCCAGATTCATTGGCGACGAACTTCCTGATGGACTTGATCATTGCATTTGCTCCTGCTGCGGAATTCGTGCTCCAGTTGAGCAAATCGCTTGCTCAGCGGATGACGCGAACTAACAGCATGAACTTTGCGGCTCGATTAATCCGCAGGCCCGCAATTGGTTAATTCACGCAAAGACCCCCGCTCCCTTCGCCGAGGGTTAAGGCATGGGAAAAGCAATCACCGAAAGCTGAGCGCGGATATCGAGATGTCAGCCGCGTATTCGCGTCATTGGCTGAGCGCGTGGCCGGCTGGAATCGCCCCATTTCATCCTCACCGAATCGTCAATTCGGCGCTTCAAATGCTCGCAATTCCCCAGATTTGATCGCAACGATTTTACTCTAATCCACTCAGATCGCCTCCACCCCGCGCCATCGGAATTTGAGATGTTCTTGAGAATTGAGACAAGTGTGTCGACCATGCTGGCGCAGCAGAATCTGGCGACGATGAGAGCGCTCAATGCGGCCTTTGGCGACTCACGGGCGTCTGCCCCCGCGCCGGCGCAGCCGAACAGAGCGGTCGTCGCCAATGCAACTTCGGCAGTAACATCCGTGGCGCTGCGACAGCAGGTGGCGGCGGCGGCGGACGCGGCGGCAAACGCGGCGAACGCAAACGGGGGCGGTCAAACAGAAAGTCCGTCTGGTCAGCAGCTACAAATGAACAGCACGAGCGCGGCTCTTTCGGAAGCCAACGCCGCTTACGCCGAGGTCATCGACGCGCTAAATCAGTGACCGCCGTCGAAGTAGCATCGCGATGGAGGCGGCCCCTAAAAGCCCCGCCAAGCTGCTGTCAGCCAAATGATTGGCGCCGCGCCGCGCGACGACTTCTGCCGATGGAATCTCGTCGATAACCAGTGAGCTGCGAACAAATGCGACGCCCGGCTGCGATCTTCACTATGCCGGAGGCGGCGTGGCGGCGGGAGGAGCGTTGGCCGGCGGCGTAGGGGTTGTCGAATGAAGCAGATCATATGATTCATCGAGCCCATGCGCGTAATGCGCGCAGCCTGCGACATTGCCGTTGAAGTCATAGCGGGCAATCCTGTCGCCCTTGTCGACGAACACTTTCACGGTGCATTGGAGACCGATCGCGTCGCCGGCGCCCAGCGCATCGGTGGTTGTCCAGATATAGACTTTCCCGCCCGCGATTTCCGACGTCTCGGTCGGCGCGCCGAGCTTCTTGATGACCGCCTTCGCGGGCTGGCCCTTCAAGCCGCCCAATTGCGTCTCAAGAACGGGAAAGGGCGTCCGGCCGCATCCCGCCGCGGCCAGGACGGCGCCGAACAGAACAATGCGCAGTTTCTTCATAACCAGCTCCCGCCCGGTCGGGCGCCGAAAATCGTTTCCGCAAGCGGCCAAACGACCTGGCGGCGCCCGATCCGACGACCTCTTCAGGGCGATAGATGTTCCTGGGAATCAGCCAAATCGCGGCGATATGCAAGCCGGCGCGACGCAATATCTCAGATTTTCGTCGGAATGCGCGGCGGCGCATGCCGATATCGCGGACGGATTTGCTTTCAAGCCGATTTGATTGGAGCAACCGTCGCGCCGGTGCTAGCCTCCTCGTCATTGGTCGACAAAGCAGAGGTTTGCATCATGCGATCGAAGCTACTTGGACTCTTGCTGGGCTGCGGCCTCGTCGCCGCGACAATCGCGCCGGCATTCGCCTGTGACTATCAGACGAACGCCTCGAACGACAGCCCGCCGCCACAACAAAGCGCTCAGGCGCAGACGAATTCGAGCTCGCAATAAGCGAGTGACGCGCTCGCTCAGCCTAACATAGATGCGTGAACGCGGCGCCCGGGTGCGGTCGCGCTTGCTGATAGCAACGCTGCACGAATCTATGGCGCGGCCGCTATACGCCCTGCCCTCCGGCTACCTCGCCGGCGTTTCTGTGACGCCGGGCACGCTCCGGCGTCCTCGACTCATGCGCCTCTCCGGAAGATGACACTGCTATTCCGGCAGCGCCATCTCCCGTATCTGTTCCACGACGTGATCGGCGGCGAAAGGCTTCGCGAAAAATCGAACGCCGCCTGGCAAATCATCAGGCGCGAACTTGCCGGATGTCATCGCGACCGCCATCCACGGCCATCGCTCAAGCACTTGAAGCGCAAGAGACACGCCGTCGATCGCTCCTGGCAAGGCAATATCGGTGAACAAGACCTGGACGAATGGCGCATTGGACTCAAGAATCGAGATCGCCCATTCGCCGTCATCCGCTTCAATGACGACCAGGCCGGCATCATCGAAACGTTCGACGATCAACGCCCGAACGAGAGGGTCGTCCTCCACCACCAGGACGACCGGCCCATCGTGAATTACCTCCGGATGCCCCATCAGCGTGGCCGCCCCGTCCGCCGTCCGGCGACATCGAGACAAAACCTCGACCCACCCGGTCTGGACAAACGCCGCCCTGAGCGCGAAGTTTCGCAAGCGCGATCACGCTTTCGTGAAGCCGTCTGCCGACAGCTTCATTCCGGCGTGTCGATGGCGACCGTCGATCGTCCACTGAGGAGCTTTGGGATCAGCGCGTCGATCTCGTCTTCCGGCAGGCCGCTCACCTGTAACGAGCCGCCGGTTATCGGGCTCATGAGGCGGGGCTCGCTGACCACGCGTCCATCGATCATGACGTTGAGTTTCGCGCCGACATGGCGCGACGTCCAGTCGGCGAACAGATGGCTGTCGCTGTCGCTGACGCGGACATTAAGGACGGGCAAGGCGTTTCTGGGGTCGTGGAATTTTTCGGCCTTGGCGATTTTGAGATTGATCAGGTCGCCAGCGAAACAGGAGATAGGCGGACACCAAGCGGCGATCACAATGGACGCGAAGAGGCATGATCTCATGCTTCGTTCTCCAAGGCGATATCGACAGCGGCTCGCCGCGGTCTCGCCACGCAGATCCGCGCCACTAGCAATATCAATAGTTGCTATCTTGGCCGTGGCCGCAAATCTATCAATTTGAGCGCGAACGACCTCGTGGCGCGCGGCGCCCGCGCAGACGCTTGGTTAAGCATCCCGGCGCATAGATCAGGGCCATGTTGAAACCCATCGACGTCGAGACCCTCCTGGCCCTCCTTCCGGCCGCGCCCGATTTAAGCGCCAGCGTCGGCGCGTGGCTGCGTCATCTCGGCCTGGAGCGGCGGCTCTCGCCGCATTCGCTCGACGGCTATGGCCGGGACGTCAGGCAGTTCCTCGGCTTTCTCAACGAACGCTTCGACGCGCCGCCGACAATCGCCGATTTCATCGGGCTGGCCCCCGCGGATCTGCGCGCCTTCCTGGCGCGCCGCCGCGCCGATGGCGTCGAGGGCCGCTCGCTGATGCGCGCGCTGGCGTCGCTGCGCTCGCTGGCGCGCTATCTCGAGCGTAACGGGGCCGGCCGCGCCTCGGCTTTCCAGGCGATCCGAGCGCCGCGGCTGGCGCGCAGCCTACCCAAACCGCTGCGCGCAGCGGATGCGATTGCGATGACCCATACGGAAATCCGCGACGGCGAGGCGCGCGATCCCTGGATCCTGGCGCGCGACGCCGCGGTGATCGCCTTGCTCTACGGCGCGGGCCTGCGCATCGCCGAGGCGCTGTCGATCCGCCGCCAGGACGCGCCGGTCGGCCTCCTCGACAGCGTGACGATCCTCGGCAAAGGGCGCAAGACCCGCTCGGCGCCGGTGATCGCGCCGGTACGGCGGGAGATCGAAAACTATCTGAAGCTCTGCCCCTATGCGCTCGCGCCGGGCGGGCCGCTGTTCGTCGGCGCCAAGGGCGGCCCGCTGTCGCCGCGCATCATCCAGCTCACCGTCGCGCGCCTGCGCGGCGCGCTTGGACTGCCCGACAGCGCGACGCCGCACGCCCTGCGCCATTCCTTCGCCACCCATCTTTTGGGGCGCGGCGGCGATCTGCGCACGATCCAGGAATTGCTCGGCCATGCCTCGCTGTCGACGACGCAGATCTACACAGCAATCGACAGCAAGCGCCTGATGGAAGCCTATCGCGCAGCCCATCCGCGGGCCGGGCTGAAAGCCTCTTAGCCCTCGCGGGCGCGAAGCCTCGCCCAATAGCTGCGCGCCCAATCGCGCAGGGCCCGCATTTCCTTGAGGGCCGCCGCCTTATAGGGCTCGACCAGGGCATGGGCGTAGGCGTGGAAGGCCTGAAACCTGACATAGACCCAGACAAACCACGGCATCGACAGCAATTTCTCGCGGGTGAGGTCGAAAGCCACGGCGACGAGGCCGACTCCCGCAAATTGCATCGCGATCCAGCCGAGCGCGCCAAGAATCGGATGACCGACCGCCATCAGCCAGAGCGAAACGATCTTGAACGGCTCGACGATGGCGAGCGGAATCAAAAAAATAATCAAGGCGACGGGCGCCGGCATGATCGCGATGAACGCGGCGATGCGCGCCTTCAGCCGGGTCCAGGGGATGATGGCGATGATCCGCCGTCCCAGCGCGACGCAGCCCTGCCAGACCCAGGCTTCGACCAGGAAGGCGAGCGCCAGGAGCACCATCAGAGGGCGTATCAGGGATTTTCGTGCGGGCCGCTGTTCCATTTTCGTTTCCTCGCACTGTATCTGCAAAGTCACTATGGCGGATTGATGAGGCATAAAGGTCACGTTCTTACGGGACGGGGCCGCGCCTGCCGCATTGCCGCCATCAACCCGCGCTTAACCATCCCCGCCATTCGCCACGAATGCAACGCATCGCGGCAACAGTCCAGCAAGGTTGATAGAACCTTCTCTTAACCGTTCGCGCCTAAGGGTCAGCCTGGGTGGCGTTGTTGTCAGGAGTATGAGCATGCACGGTTTGATGAGCGCGCGCGCGTTCAAGTTTGGGGCGGCGCTGGCGATCGCCTTCGCCCTTGGCGCCTGCGCCAAAAACGCCGATGAGCTCAATGGCGCCGGAATTGGCGCCGGCGCGCCGGGCAGCTATCAGGATTTCGCCAGCAATGTCGGCGATCGCGTGTTCTTCGAAACCGATTCGACCGAATTGACCCAAACCGGCCAGGCGACGCTCGACAAACAGGCGGTCTGGCTCAATCAATATGGCCGCTATACCTTCACCATCGAAGGCCATGCCGATGAGCGCGGCACGCGCGAATATAATTTCGCGCTCGGCGCCCGCCGCGCCGAAACGACCAAGAACTATCTGATCGCCAAGGGCGTCGCCGCCGCCCGCATGAAGACGATCAGCTACGGCAGGGAACGGCCGGTGGCGACCTGCAACGACATTTCGTGCTGGTCGCAGAATCGACGCGCGGTCACCGTGCTCGCCGGGGCGCCGACTTCTTAAGGTCGGTCAGGTCGGCCGCCGAGGCGCGGCTCGCGCGGCAAGCGCTTGCGACTTCCGCCTGCCGGGGCGACTTGCCCCGCCTTGGCCCAAGCTTCGCCCAATTTTTGGCTGAAGCGGCGCTCTATGTTAGGGAGCGTTCACGGCGTCGGGCGGCGCCCTGACGGCTGTTGTATAGGGGCTGAAGTTTGACTTTAACCGTTTCCTGGCAGGGCTTTGCTGTGGCTGCCGCGATGGCGATTGTCGGCACGTCAGGGGTTTGCGCCGACGAGTCTGGCGCCGCGAGGATGGCGCCGCCGATGCGCGTCGCGCAATCCACCCTGCCGCCCGGCGACGTCCCGACGGAACAGGGCGAGGATTCGGGCGCTTTGGTCGTGCGCATCGACCGGCTGGAAAACCAGTTGCGTACCGCCAACGGCGCCATCGAGGAATTGCAGAACCAGCAGCACCGGCTGGAAGATCAATTGAAGCGATTTCAGGAAGACATCGAATTCCGGCTCAATGGCGGCAAGGGCGCCGCCCCGATCGCCGAGGCGCCGGGAGCGCAGAGGCCGGTCAAGCGAGCGGACGCCGTGGACCCCGGCATCGCACCGGTCGCCGACGGGCCGACGCCCATCCGACCGGCCAAGCGCTCGGACGCTTTCGACCCGGCCGCCGATCCCAATGCGGTGGGCGCCCCCCGCCCATTGGGGACGACGACGCCAAGCGCGCCTCTCGATGCGCCGGCCGCCCCCAGCGCGCCGCTTGAATTGTCGCGCAACAATCCGAATTCGACCCTGCCGGTCGGCCCGCTCGCCAGCGCCGAGGAACCCGCGATCATCCCCGGCATCGGCGGCCCGCCCGACGATCCCAGGGAAATGTATAATGCCGCGCTGGAAGCCTATCGGGTCGGCCAATATGATCAGGCCGAGCAGAAATTGCGCGCCTTCCTCGCCAAGAACGGCGGCAACCGGCTGGCGCCGGACGCGATCTTCTACCTTGGTGAAAGCTATCTGCAGCGTTCGCGGCCCCGCGAAGCGGCCGAGCAATATCTCAAGCTGTCGACCGATTATTCAAAATCGTCGCGCGCGCCCGAGGGCATGTTGCGCCTCGGCCAGTCGCTGGCGGCGCTTGGCAATAACGATCAGGCCTGCGCGACGTTCGGCGAGGTCGGCCGCCGCTATCCCACGGCGGCGAGCGCCGTGAAGAAGAATGTCGAGCGCGAGATGCAGAAGGACCATTGTTGAGCGCAAAGGCGGCGACCGGCGCGACGATTTCGCCCGCGCGGATCGATGCGCTGTTCGCGCCTTTCGCGGGCGCCAGGACGTTGCTCCTCGCCGTGTCCGGCGGCCCCGATTCAACGGCGCTCATGCTGATGGCGGCGCGCTGGGCGGCTGCGGCCGGCCGGCCGCGCGTGGAAGTCGCCACCGTCGATCATGCCATGCGCGACGGCTCGCGCGGCGAGGCCGAAGGCGTCGCAGCGCTGGCGCGCCGGCTGGGCCTGAGCCATCATTTGATCGCGTGGCGGGGCGTCAAGCCGCGCAGCCGGATCCAGGAGCGCGCGCGTGACGCGCGCTATGAATTGCTGGCTCTATGCGCGCAGGAAATCGGCGCGGATTTTCTTCTCACCGCCCATCACGCCGACGATCAGGCCGAGACCGTATTGTTTCGGCTGATCCGCGGCTCCGGCATCGGCGGCCTCGGCGGCATGCCAAGCGCCACGGCGAAGGACCATGTCACGCTGGCGCGACCGCTGCTCGGTTTGCGCAAGGCCGAGCTGATCTCCTTTTGCGAGGCCAGCGGCGAGCCTTACGCGTGCGATCCCTCGAACGCCGACCCACGCTTTGCGCGAACGCATCTGCGAGAGCTCGCCGACCTGCTGGCCGCCGAAGGGCTCGGCGTCAATGAAATCGCCCGCCTGTCGCGGCGCGCCGCGCGCATGGAGGAGGCGATCGCCGCCCAGTCCAAAGCCGCGGCGGCGCGATTGGGCTGGACCGAAGCGCAAGCGACGCGCGACGCCAGGGCGCTGCTCGATGAGCCTCAGGAAATCGTGCAACGATTGCTGATTGCCGAAATTGCAAGCATCGCCGGCAAGGCGCCGCGGCGGATCCGCCTCGACGCCATCGAAACCTTGGCCCGGGATTTGCGCGAGGCGCATCGACAGGGCAAGGCCCATCGCGCCAATCTCGGCGGCGCCAGCGTCCATATGACCGCCAAAGGCGCGTTGAGCGTGACTCCCGAGGCGCCGCGCCGCGGCGATGCGCAACACAAAGCGAGTTTTGTGGAACGCCGCGCGCCCCTCCAGGAGGCAGGATCGCGTCCACGCAGCGACGCCGATCGGTCCTGACCGCGGCGAATCCGCCTTGCGAATCGAAAATACAGACCGGATGCGGTTTGTTGGCGGAGAACGATCCACGGCTCACGTCCAACCCAATGGGCCGGCGTCGGCGTGGACATGATTTGGTCCAGAAATCGGCGCAACAGGAATAGTCGCTGAAATTCCTGCGCCGTCGCAGGCGCGATTCGCCTGCATTTCTCAAGCCCGCACTATCTTCACGGCAAATTCAGACAAATGCGCTTCTCTTGGCAATTGAGCCGCGTGCGCTTAAATGGTTGTTTGCAGCAACTGGAGCCGCCGCGAGGCGTTGGGCTTCGACAGGCTGCGGTGGGATGGCTATGAACCCTAATTTCCGGAATTTCGCGCTTTGGGTGATTATTTTCCTTCTCGTGCTCGCCCTTGTCACTCTGTTCCAGAGCCCGGGGCAGAAAACGCCGAGCAGTGAAATCACCTTCAGCCAGTTGCTCTCCGAGGTGGATCAAGGCCATGTCCGCGAAGTGACGATCGCCGGGCCTGATATTTCGGGCCGTTTCACCGACAATCGCCCGTTTATGACCTATGCGCCGAGCGATCCTTCGCTGGTCGACACGCTCTATAAGAAAAACGTCTCGATCACCGCCAAGCCGCCTTCGGACGGCAATTCGTGGCTGATGACCCTGCTCGTCAACGGCCTGCCGCTGATCGCCTTCCTCGGCGTCTGGATATTCCTGTCGCGCCAGATGCAGGGCGCGGGCGGCAAGGCGATGGGCTTTGGCAAGTCCAAGGCCAAGCTCCTGAACGAGGCGCATGGCCGCGTGACGTTCGAAGATGTCGCCGGCGTCGACGAAGCCAAGGAGGATTTACAGGAGATCGTCGAATTCCTGCGCGATCCCCAGAAGTTTCAGCGTCTCGGCGGGCGCATCCCGCGCGGCGTTCTGCTGGTTGGACCTCCGGGCACCGGCAAGACCCTGACCGCGCGCGCGGTGGCGGGGGAGGCCAATGTCCCCTTCTTCACCATTTCCGGTTCCGACTTCGTCGAAATGTTCGTCGGCGTCGGCGCGAGCCGCGTGCGCGACATGTTCGAGCAGGCCAAGAAGAACGCGCCCTGCATCATCTTCATCGATGAAATCGACGCGGTCGGCCG
>Ga0209006_10000688_pt1 | contig 31447 bp, 24 predicted proteins | sample JacPin_JW_Ref_O2_FD_188567 | JGI IMG/M metagenome (GOLD analysis project Ga0209006, IMG submission 188567) | Forest soil microbial communities from Algoma, Ontario, Canada - Jack Pine, Ontario site 1_JW_Ref_O2 (SPAdes) (version 2) | ecosystem: Environmental > Terrestrial > Soil > Boreal...
GAGGTCGCGGAGAATCGCCAGAGCCATTTGCCGGTCGCGGCCGATACGATCTACCGCACATCTTGCGGACGTCATATCAGCCGCGGCCCGGCCAATGAATTCTGAACAGAGGCGAATTCATCCGGCGACCCGAACTTTCCAGGCTCTTCGAATCTTCGTAAACCGCGAACTGGACGATTTGCGGGCGCTGCTGAAAGCGGCGCCCCGGATTCTGAAGCCAGGGGGACGCGTGGTGGTGATCAGTTTTCACTCGCTGGAAGATCGCATCGTGAAAGATGCGTTTCGCGAGGGGAGCAAAGAAGGTTACTTCAGGGTGTTAACCAAAAAACCGATAACTGCAACTGAAGAAGAGAGCGATCGCAATCCGCGGGCCCGCAGCGCGAAGCTGAGGGCGGCGGAAAAGATATAAAGCGGGCTTCGACTTTCGGGCTTCAGCAGTGCGGGGAAGGTTGACGTTGAAGTTATGGTTTGCGCGGCCAGTGCTTGCGGCGGAAGGGTGAGCACGGAAGGTGAAGTTTGGCGATTGGCTGAAGGCGGAGAGCCGAAACCCGAAGCCGCTTTTAAGTTAGATTCCGGAAAACCTGCCGGAGTCCCCGGCACAGCTGTAATGGCGTGCCGGGCTTAAGGAATCAGGTTTACATGCGGGCGAAGATCCGCTGGGGCGGGATGGGAAGGTGGGCCTCAGGCTTCGGCAAAGCTTAACGAAAGAGCCGAAGCCTGAAAGCTCAAGCGGGAAGCCGGGCGTAAGGGTTCCGTGGTAGGAATCCAAAATTGAGGATGAGAAATATGTATACGGGAACATTGATCAGCGATTTGATGGCGGTGGTGGAGCGGGCGGAACAACTGGGTCGCCAGCGGATCATGGCCGAAGAAATGGAACTGGAAAGAATGTTCGAATTGCAGGGCCCGGCGGCGCAGGGCGAACAGATTTTTGCGGGGGCAGCTTAAATGGCAGCAGCATCCATGGCAATGCGATCGGTGGTCTCGCCGGGTATGAGTTCCGCATTCGCGAATGGTGGAACGGTGGCGCGGCCCCGTCAGTTCTGGACCGGCACGCCGGAAATTTATTTTGCCAAGGCGATCGACAATTCCCGCCTGATCAAAGTGGAAGATGCGGGGCGCAATCGCGAGATGAAGCAGTTTGGCTCGGCGCTGGCCGTGCTGTTTCTGCTGGTCTTCACTTATGCGTGGCAGCATTTCAAGGCCATTGAATACGGTTACCAGATCGAGTCGGCGAAGCGCGAGCTCAGCAACTTGACGGAGATGAATCGCGCGCTGCGGCTGACGCACGCTTCGTTGCGCGATCCCGAGCGCATCGATGTGATGGCGCGACGCATGGGACTGGTGCCGCCGGAGCCCGGGCAGGTGATCCACATGGATAGCGCGTCCGCGGATTCGAATGCGCCGGTGATGGCGAGCGCACAGCCGGTGGTGGTGTTGCCGGGGCAGTAGGCATGAGATTGGATGAAGATTGTGTGGGGACGGGCGACTCGCCCGTCCGCCGAGCGAAGCTCGGATGTTTTTCGGCGGCGGCCTGGCTGTAAATGGGCCGCCATGTTTGTCTGAGGGGGAACTGGACGGTTTGTGGTGGAAATTGGCCGCGAGGCGTCCAGTGCTGCGGAGATGCAAGGGGTCCTTCGACTGCGCATGCCGGTTCGCTTCGCTCATCGACATGCTTCGCTCAGCATGACAGAGCGGAGGATGGCGGACGACTAACGACTAACTACGAACGACCAACGACAGATTGCCATGGCAGCTGACTCTACGCTCGGCAAGAACTCCCGGCTCTACCTGCTGGGGGCGATGCTGTTGCTGTGGTGCTTTGCGATTTGCGGGCGGCTGGTCTATCTGCAGATTTTCCGATACGGCAGTTTCGCGAAGCAGGCGGAACACCAGCAACAGCGCGCCATTCCGCTGGCTGCGAAGCGCGGCGTGATTTATGACCGCGCGGGACGCGAACTGGCCATGTCGGTTCTGGTGGATTCCGCGTTCGCAGTTCCCAGCGAAACGAAAGATCTGCCCACCGCGGTTTCCCTGATCACGCGCATTACCGGTGAGGACGCGCGCGTGGTGCTGGCCGATTGCCGCGCGCACAAAAGTTTTTGCTGGCTGGCGCGCAAGGCCGACGAGGAAACCATCGAGCGCATCAAGTCGCTCAACTTGCAGGGCATCCATTTTCAGAGAGAGCCGAAACGCTTTTATCCCAATCGCGATCTGGCGGCGCAGGTGCTGGGCGAAGTTGGCATGGAGGATGCCGGGCAGAGTGGAATCGAGCATGAGTTTGACGACCAGTTGCGCGGGAGTCCGGGAAAAATGTTTATCTCGGTCGACGCGCGTAAGCAATGGTTCAGCGACGTCGAGAAGCAGCCCGAAACCGGCGACAGTCTGGTGCTGACTATCGACAAGAATATTCAGTACATCGCCGAAAAAGAGTTGGAGCAGGCGATCCACGACACGCAGGCGATCGCAGGCACGGTGATTGTCGAGAATCCGCACACGGGAGAAATTCTGGCGCTCGCGAACCGGCCGACGTTTGATCCCAACCAGCGCAAGCAGGTCACGCCCGCCGCACTCACCAATCGTGCGGTGAGTTATGCGTATGAGCCGGGATCGACCTTCAAGCTGGTGACGATTTCTGCGGCGCTGGAAGAGAAGCTCACCACTCCCGACGAACTATTCGACTGCCAGATGGGAGCGATCGTCTACAACGGCATGCGCATTCGCGACTCGAAACCGCACGGCCTGCTGCCGGTGTGGGGCGTGCTGGCGGAGTCGAGCGACGTGGGTTCGATCAAAATTGCGCTGCGCCTGGGCGAGGAGCGTTATTACAAATACATTCGCGCGTTTGGATTCGGGCAGCCGACGGGCATCGAACTGCCGGGCGAAACCCGCGGCATGACGAAACCGGTAAGTCGCTGGTCGAAAGTTTCGATTGCGGCGATTTCGATCGGGCAGGAAATCGGCATTTCCGCGATTCAGTTGTCGGCATTGATTTCGACGTTTGCCAATGATGGCGTGTGGATTGCGCCGCGGATTGTTTCGGGCACGCTGCCTCCGAATACTGATCCCAAGAATGCGCTGCAGGCGGTGGCGTTTCATCCCGCGAATTCGCACCGCGTGGTTTCTTCGTACACCGCGGCCGAGATGCGCGCGATGATGGAGAAGGTGGTGCTCGACGCTCACGGCACCGGGCGCAGGGCGATTCTCGAAGGATATTCGTCGGCGGGAAAAACGGGGACGGGGCAGAAAGTGGATCCGGCGACCGGGGCATATTCGAAGACGAAATACATTGGATCGTTTGCCGGAATCGCGCCGGTGAACAATCCGCAAATTGTGGTCGCTGTAATTCTCGATTCGGCGGTGGGGCCGCACCAGGGTGGGCAGGTTGCTGCTCCGGTATTCAAACGCATTTCGCAGCAGGTGCTCGAATATCTGCATGTGCCGCACGATCTGCCGCTGGCGCCGCAACATCAATTGCTGCTGGCGCGAACGAAAACGAAAGAGAATGATTTGGAGGAAGGCACGCCGGATCATCCCGGGGAGCCGCTGGAAACGGCGGAGGTGAACGCGGATTCGGGGGAGACCGGGGGAAGTGCGAATGCGGTGACAAGTCAAAATCTGGCGCGGGCAGTCCAGCCCACGAATGGCGATGGGGACGGTCGAGTAGTGCAGGCCGCAATTCGTCAAAGTGAAACCGTTGGACAATCCGCCAAGGCTCCAAACATAGCGGAGACAAGATCCCCACTTCTCGCAAAAGACGCGAGAAACGGGGCACCCGCGGCGGCCGATCCCGCGACACTAGATCCCGCGACACAGCCGAAGCTGCCGGCTAGCGGAACCGTGGTTCTCGACGTGGAACCGGGAGGCATCGAAGTGCCGTCATTCGTCGGCAAAACTGTGCGCGGCGCGGTGGAAGCTGCGCAGGACGCTGGCCTCGAACTGGAAGCAGTTGGCAGCGGATTGGCGCGGCAGCAGTCTCCCGCTGCGGGAGCGCACGTGGCCGCTGGCTCGCGCGTCACCGTGGAGTTCGGGCGGTAGAGTCAAAATCTTAACCACCAGGATACAGGGGAACACAGGGTAATGCGTTTCTCGGAATCTGACTTCCTCTCAGTACTCCGCGTCCTCTGCGTTAAGCCGGTTTGACCCGCCGAAAAAGCGCGTGATACGGTAATCAGTCACACCATCCCAGCAGGCCCTCCTGCCGCTCATTGAGGTTTTGCTTGTCTGCTGTTGAGGCGACAACCACGCCCGCCGTTCGCAAGACTGCGCTGAACGCCGTCCATCGCCAGATGGGCGCGAAGATGGTGGAGTTCAACGGCTGGGACATGCCCGTGGAATATCCCGCGGCGATCGGATGCGGCATCATCAATGAGCACATGGCGGTGCGGAGGGGCGTGGGGATTTTCGACGTCAGCCACATGGGCGACATTCGCCTGGCTGGTCCGCAAGCGCTGGCTGCGGTGCATCACATTTCCATGAACGATGCTTCACGGCTGGCCGTGGGCCAGGCGCAGTATTCCGCGTTGCTTTATCCCGAGGGAACGTTCGTCGACGATGTGATTGTTCATCGTTTGGGCGAGGACGAATATTTGCTCGTGATCAACGCAGGCACGCGCGAAAAAGATTTCGGCTGGGTGCGCGACAACACGCGGCAGTTCGATTGCGCAGTGGAAAATCTTTCCGATGACTTCACGCAGATTGCGATCCAGGGGCCGAAGGCGGTCGATCTGCTACAGAAAATGACCGACGCCCATCTTTCGACGGTTAAATTTTATTGGGTGACACACGGCAACATCGTCCTTGTCGACAAGTCGGCCCCACGCTACCTGGGTAACACTCTGATCGCACGGACCGGGTACACCGCTGAAGATGGTTTCGAGATTTACGTTCCCTCGGACGAAGCGACCAGCGCTCGGGTTTGGAATCGACTTCTCGAAGTCGGCAAGGAATTCGGGGTTGTCCCTTGCGGCCTGGGCGCGCGAAATACTTTGCGGCTGGAGGGCAAGCTGCCACTCTACGGACACGAAATTTCCGATACCATTAATGTTTGGGAAGCCGGGCTTGACCGCTTCTGCAAGATGGAGAAGCCGGAGTTCATTGGTCGCGCTGCGCTGGAGAAAGCGAAAGCCGCTGGCGTGAAGCGGGCGCTGGTCGGCCTGGAGATGACGGAACGCGGCATAGCGCGCGACGGTTACAAAGTGCTCGACGGAGCGGGCAGCGAGATTGGATATGTGACCAGCGGATCTCCGGCGCCGTTCTTGAAAAAGAATATCGCGCTGGCGTATGTGCCACCGGAATTTGCGGCAATTGGCACGGCGTTGAAGGTGGAGATTCGCGGTCAAGGTGTGGGGGCAGCGGTGGTGCCGACGCCGTTTTATAAGCGACCGAAGAAATGAAAGACGTAGCGCCGCCGTCTCGGCAGCTGCCGTGGGTGCGTCCTCACCGCCACCGTCCGAGGGCGGCACGCCCTCGGACAGCCGGCAAGATGCCGGCGCTACGAAATCGAGCCAGGAGCTATACGCAAATCATGTCCTACCCGACAGATCGCAAATACACGAAAGAGCATGAGTGGATTCAGGTGGACGGCGTCGCCGCTACCGTTGGGATCACCGACTACGCGCAGGAATCGCTGGGCGATATCGTCTTCGTCGAGTTGCCTAAAGTGGGCGCGGAACTGGCGGCGGGCAAGACGTTTGGCTCGGTCGAGTCGGTGAAGGCAGTCTCGGACCTTTATGCGCCCGCGTCGGGGACGGTGACTGCGGTCAACGCCGACTTGGCCACGTCGCCGGAGAAAGTGAACAAAGACGCGCACGGATCCTGGATGTTGAAGCTGACGCTGAAAAATCCTGGCGAGCTGAGTGGACTGCTTTCTGCTGAGGACTATGAGAAATTCGTGAAAGAAGAGGCGGGACACTGAAAATCGACCTCAGTTGTCACTCCTTGGACCTTCGCCATTTCGTGGTGCCGCTTGAGTTGCGTGATCTGGCGCCGCAAAACGGCTGCCGCGCCTCCACAATCCGATCGACCTCGGAGCGCATCTAACACAATCTCATGCGTTATTTACCTAAATCTCCGGCAGACCGCGAAGCCATGCTGAAGTCTATCGGCTTGCGCTCGGTCGACGACCTGTTTGCGCCGATACCCGCGGAATATCGCCTGAACCGCGACCTGAAGATTCCGCGCCAGATGGCGGAATCGGAAATTGTGGACTTCTTCCGCGCGCGCTCGCGGGAAAACGGCGAAGGTTACACCAGCTTTCTGGGCGCAGGAGCGTACGCGCATTACCGGCCCGTGATTATTGACTCGCTGATCTCGCGCGGCGAATTTCTTACCGCTTACACGCCTTACCAGGCGGAGATTTCGCAGGGCACGCTGCAATCCATTTTCGAATTTCAAAGTATGATTTGCGAGCTGACCGGCATGGAAGTGGCTAACGCTTCCATGTATGACGGTTCGACGGCCGCCGCGGAGGCCGTGATGATGGCGGTCCGCCTCACGGGACGGCGCTCCGTGGTGGTGGCGCGCAGCTTGCATCCGGAGTATCGCGAAGTGCTGGCGACGTATGCCACGCATCAGGGAATGCCGTTGACAATCGCTGGATTTGGCGATGACGGTCGGCTGAATCTTGAAGAACTCGAGAAGTCGATCACCGCGGAGACGGGGTGCGTGCTGATTCAATCGCCCAATTTCTTCGGGACGATTGAAGACGTCGCGTCCATTGCCGAGATCGCACACAAGAATGGCGCGATGCTGGTGGTGTCGATTGCCGAGGCGGTTTCGCTGGGCATCGTCGAGCCGCCGCGAGAGGCCGATGTGATCGCTATGGAGGCGCAGTCGTTCGGCGTGCCGTTGGGATTCGGCGGCCCCTATTGCGGAGTGATCGCCACCCGGGAAAAATTCGTGCGACAAATGCCGGGCCGGTTGGTGGGGCAGACGACCGACAAGCAAGGCCGGCGCGGATTCGTTCTCACGCTGGCCACGCGCGAGCAGCACATCCGCCGCGAGAAGGCGACGTCGAATATCTGCACCAACCAGGCTCTGGTCGCGCTGATGGTGAATATCTTCATGACGGTGTATGGAAAAGTTGGATTGAAAGAACTCGCCAAGCAGAATCTGGCGAAGACGACCTACGCTGCGAGTCAATTCGCGAAGCAGGGCAAGGTTCTGTTTGCAGGCGCTCCGCGCTTCAACGAGTTCGTGGTGCAAACCGAGGAAGACTCGAAGGCTATCAACGGGCGACTGCTGGAGCACAAGATTGTCGGCGGGTTGCCGTTGAAGAAGTTTTATCCCGAGTTGGGGAACGCAGCGTTGTGGTGCTGTACCGAGTTGACCACGCGCAGCGCGATCGACGCCGCCGTCGGACTGCTACACGAAGGCTCCGCGCGGTCCGCTAAAGAAAAAGAAGAAGCCGCGGAGGTGACGCGATGAAGCAAATCACTCGCAAAGCCTCGCTCCAGGTCAATCAGAATGAAGGTTTGATTTTCGAAAAGTCGTCAGCCGGCAAGGCTGCGTGGAAGTTGCCGCCGCTCGACGTGCCGGAAGTAGACACAGCGAAGCTCCTTGGTGCATCCGAAAGAAAGGACCTCGGCCGTATGCCCGAAGTGAGCGAGATCGAAATCATTCGCCACTTCACGCGGCTTTCCACGTGGAACTACGCGATCGATCTGGGCATGTATCCGCTGGGCTCGTGCACCATGAAATATAACCCGCGCGTGAATGAAGCGGTGGCCCGCGTCGAGGGCATTGCCAACGGGCATCCCTACCAGCCGGAGAGAATTTCCCAGGGCGCGTTGTACATTCTGAAAACGCTGAGCGAACAGCTGATCGAAATTACCGGCATGGACGCGATCACGCTGCAACCCGCCGCCGGCGCGCACGGCGAGATGACCGGGCTGCTCATGGTCCGTGCGTATCACCAGTCGCGGGGCAACGCGCGCAAAAAGATTCTAATCCCCGATTCGGCTCATGGCACGAATCCGGCGACGGCCGCGATGGTGAACTACGCGGTCGAGAATTTGAAATCGGATTCCCGTGGCATGGTGGATCTGGCGGCGCTGGAAGCGCAGATGACCGAAGATGTCGCCGCGCTCATGCTCACCAATCCCAACACGCTCGGAGTTTTCGAGCAGGACATTCACAAGATCGCCGACGTTCTGCATGCCAAGGGCGGCCTGCTGTACATGGACGGCGCCAACATGAACGCCCTGGTGGGCAAGGTGCGGCCCGGCGATTTCGGCGTCGACGTGATGCACCTGAACCTGCACAAAACTTTTTCTACGCCGCACGGCGGTGGCGGCCCGGGATCGGGGCCGGTTGCGATCAAGAAAATCCTTGAGCCGTTTGTGCCTACGCCCGTCGTCGTCACGAAACCCGACGGCACGCTCGCCTTTGATTACAACCGTCCGCACTCGGTGGGCCGCGTGCGCGCATTCTATGGCAACTTCGGCATGTTCGTCCGCGCGCTCGCCTACATCCAGGCCAATGGTCCCGACGGACTGCGGCAGACCACCGAAGACGCGGTGCTCAACGCCAACTACATTCGTAAGGGGCTCGAGGGCACTTACGACTTGCCGTATTCCACGCCGACCATGCACGAGGTTGTTTTCAGCGACAAGCTGCAGGCGAAAAAAGGCGTGCGCACTATGGACATTGCCAAGCGCCTGATCGATTATGGATTCCATCCGTATACGACGGCGTTTCCGTTGATCGTGCCGGGCGCGCTGATGATCGAGCCCACCGAGAGCGAGTCGAAAGAAGAGATGGACTTGTTCATCGAAGCGATGAAGTCGATTGCCGAAGAAGTGGAAGAAGATCCGCAGACAGTGCTCGACGCGCCGCACTCCACGCGGGTTTCGCGCCTCGATGAAACCGCCGCCGCCCGGCGGCCGGTGTTGCGGTGGAAGCCGGCGGTTTAATTGCTGATTGTTGATTCTGATTGCTGATTGAAACCCGCCCCGCGGGTGCGAGATTTTCAATCAGCAATCAACAATCATGAAATCAACAATCGCCCTCCGCCTTACTTCGCCGCGATGTCGACCGTCGCGCGGGTCGTGTCCCACTCTTCGCGCAGTGTGCAGCCGGTCGCGGTCTTGTCATAAGTGATGGTGAAGTTCTCTAACGGAGACGGAAGCTTGGACATTTTCATCTCGATGCGGGCGAGTTCATCGGCTTCGTACTTGTAAGGGATTCCCCATTCTCCAGTCTTCTTGTTGATGATTAGAGTCCACTTGTCGGGTTCGGGGAGCACGAACAAAGTATAACTTCCGGCGGGGACGCTCTTGCCGCCGACCACGACATCTGTACTCGTCACGAAGGTTGTTGCTTCGTTAGCGCCGTTGCGCCAGACTTTGCCGTAGGGGTCCTTGCCGCCGACCATCTTGCGCCCCTTCAAACGTGGGCTGGAGTATGCAGTCGTGATCGTCTTGCCGCCGCCGAGATCGCACGAAGCAGACGCAGCCGGGCTGGGTTTGTCCTGGCACGCGGCAAGAATGGTTAGACTGAACAAGAAACAAGAGAGAAGAGCGATTCGTTTTTTCATGTTTTTCTCCTGAAGAGCTGCTGTGACTGCGCGATTAGCAATAGGCAATTGGTATTTAGCAATTTCGAGTTTCCAGTGCTTCCCGAGCGGTCTGTTGCTTTGGCTAATTGCCAACTGCTAATTGCTTTGACGCGCGAACAACACCGCGGGAAGCAAATGTGTTGAGGCGTTTCTGCACTGTCACGGTTTCACCGTAATCATCACCACGCCGTGCGAAACTACTGGCGCCGAAAACTTTCCTGTGAACTTTCCCAGGTCCTTGTGTAGCCACAAGTCGCGCACGGACGCGCTGATCGCGCTCGGATAGCCGAGATCTTCCCAGCTTGCGGAAACCTCCTGCTCTGCACTTCCGCGATTCAGCAAAACCACGGCGCGGCTGCCATCTTTTAACTGCTTCGCCCAAACTTCCGCGTCGCCGTTCTTGCGGACGCGCTCACCCTCGCGTCCGAGAGAATCCTGATCTACGGCGATGACTTCTTTGTCGGTGAGAATGTCGTGAATCTCCGGCCGCATATTGCGCAGGTCGTTGCCCGCGATCAGCGGCGCCGCGAGAATCGCCCACAAGCTGAAGTGTGAACGGTACTCAATATCGGTCATGCCGCCGTTGCCGACCTCGAGCATGTCCGGATCATTCCAGTGTCCGGGGCCGGCGTAGGACGCCAAGCCCACCTGTTGGTCCGCAATCGCCAGCACTCCGTTGGAGCAGCAACTTCCGTCCGGCCATTTCATCGAGCCTCCCCACCTGTCCTGGATGTCGCCGGTGGAACGCCACAAGTTGCCGCCGACTTCTTTTCCCCAAAGCCACGGCTTGGCCGTGCCCCATTCGCAAATGCTCAGCACGATGGCACGGCCGGACGCATCGAGCGCCGCGCGAATGTTCGCGTAGGACGCCTTGGCATCCTGCGTAGTGGTGCTGCACCAATCGTATTTCAAATAGTCGACGCCCCACGCCGCGTATTGGATGGCGTCCTGATATTCGTGGCCGAGTCCGCCGGGCCGTCCCGCGCAGGTTTTCGAGCCGGCGTCAGAATAGACACCGAACTTCAGTCCGAGCGAATGAATGTAATCGCCGACCGCTTTCATGCCATGCGGGAAGCGTTGCGGATCGGCGACAATGTTGGCGTTGGCGTCGCGGCTCACCTGCCAGCAGTCGTCAACGTTGACGTACTGATAGCCGGCGTCTTTCATCCCGGACTTGACCACGGCGTCGGCCATGCTCTTGATCATGTCCTCGCTCACGTTGCAGGCAAATTTGTTCCACGAATTCCAGCCCATGGGCGGAGTGAGCGCGAGATGCGCAGAGGGAGATGTGCTTTCCTGTGCAATTAGACGGGGAACGAACACTGTCCCGAACAGCAAAAGAAAAATCAACGATGCAACGACGAGGTGCTTCGTTTTCATAGACAACTTTCTACCAGAACCAGCACTAGATTGGCCACTTCATTTCCAGCGCTTCGTCTCTGCAGTCATTATCACCACTTTATTCCGATGTGCGAAAAGGCGAAGCGGGAAGGCCTGCGCGATTGAACAAATTGCAGTTGGGGCTGGCGGCCCATCCATAACGAACGGAAACGGGATCGGGCACGGCCGGGTTGGAGACGATGACGGATTCGCCTTCGATCTTTGCCTCTGCGGAGAAATATTTTCCGTCCGGCCCTGCGATTTCAAAGCCCGTGACTGCCGGCGCTGTGTTGGCCGGAGAAATGATCGCAGAAACAGCAGTCCTCGATCCCGTACCCCCAGAACCCGCTACTGTCGCGCCTTCCGGGGCCTTCGTCATCAGCCCACCGGCGTGGTCGAACCAAACCCGCAGCGCGTGTTCCTCCTGCGTGACCTGGCGATAAAGAGGCCCGGACCATTCAATTTGTTCGCCGTATGCAATCGCGCGAGCCGCAAGCGCCAGGCGCAGGCCGACATCCTGTTTGTTCTTGGGATGGAGATCGGCGGGATCGCCGATGTCGATGGTGACCACCATTCCCGTGTTCCTGAGCGCAAGCGCCTGTCGCTGCGCGTTGCGAATTTCGGGCCAGAGAGCTTCAGGGGAGGTATTCCAGTTAGCGATCTGCACAAAAAGAAATGGAAAATCGCCTTCGCCCCAGGTATTGCGCCAGTCGCGAATCATGGTCTGAAAAAGCCGCGCGTAGAGCGGGGCGCGGTCTGACCCGGAATTGCTTTCTCCCTGATACCAGATGACGCCGCGAATCGCGAAGGGAGTAAGCGGTGCGATCATGCCGTTGTAGAGTGCCCCCGGCGCCCACGCGAAGTCGGGACGCCAGGCTCGCGTCGGAATTGGAGTGCCCGCCGCCTGGGCCTGCGCCACTGCTTGTTGAAACGCGCGATCCTGCTGTTGCTGCTTCAACTCGTTCGAGGATTCGGTGGCGAGTTGTTTTGCGCGCGCAGCGAACACCGGCATGAGGGAAGCATCGGCGGAAAGGGCGTGTAGGCTGGTCCACGATTCAGCCGGCGTCCCTCCGACGAACGATTCGATCACGCCAATGGGAACGCCCAGCCTCTGCTGCAGGTTGCGTGCGAAGAAATACGCGACGGCCGATGAGTCGGCGACGGTTTCTGGGGTGCAAGCCGTCCATTCTTTCGCTTCGACATTTTCCAGCGGATAATCCGCAGTCTTGTGCTTTACGTGGAACAGCCTGATCTTTGGAAATTGTGCGGCGGCGATCTCTTCTTGTGCTTTGTTGAGGCCGGTCATGGGAAATTCCATGTTCGATTGACCGGAGGCAACCCAGACATCGCCGACCAGAACGTCGTCGAGCGTGATCGTGTTCGTCGCGACGATGCTCAACTGGAAAGGACCGCCGGCCTCGCCGGGAGAAAGAGAGATGCTCCAGCGGCCCAGATCGTCGGCAGTGCCTGATTTCGTCTCGCCACGGAAGTTTACGGTGATGGATTCGTGCGGCGCCGCCGTTCCCCAGACGTGAACCGGAAGTCCGCGTTGCACCACCATGTGGTCGGCGAGCAGCGTCGGCAGAGTTACATCTGCCGAGGCGGAGATCGTTGCAAATAAAACCAGAACGGTTATCCCAAAAATCATCTGCAATCGTTGCGACCGGGGATTGCTCCATGGATTGCGTCGGCGATTGCGTCGGAAAGTTTTTGGGTTCATGAGTAGCGTTGTTGCGATCGCGGGAAATCGGTCACTAGAAAGTGATCAGCGGGCCGGACAATTCTATCGCGCCAGCTTCTCGTCAAAGAACTTCGCCATCAGTTCGAGCGCTTCTTTCGTTTCTGGCAACTGGAAGTGGTACCAGAAAGCGTGCGGCAGTGCTTCGAACACGACCAGCTGCGCGTCGTCCCCTGCGTGCAGCAATGCGCGGTGGAAAATTGCGGTGTCGCTGAGCAGCAGGTCGCGTGTGCTCGTCACCAGAAGACTAGGGGGCATCCCGCGCAGGTCGGCGAACAGCGGAGACAGCACCGGATCTTTGCGATCGGCCTTGCCCACGTATTGATCGTTGGGCAGATGATTAGGATCGGTCGGCTCGAGCTCGCCGGCAAATCCATTGAGAGCAAAAATCTGCCGGGAGTCGCTGGGACGGCTGAAGTCCGCGAGTCCCGAAAAAATGCCGAGCGCCGCGGGCAGGGGCAGTCCCAGCTGCCTGAGCCGCACCGCGACTTCGCCGGTGAGAATGGCTCCCGCCGAAGTGCCGAAAATTCCGATGCTCTGCGGCTTGTACGTTTTCAGCAGCTCCTTATAGACGGCGACCACATCGTCGACTGCAGCGGGGAATGGGTTCTCCGGCGCAAGCCGGTAATAGACCGAGACCACCTTGATCTTCGCCAGATTCGCAATCGGAACGCCTTCGATCAGCGAGCCGGAGTCCGAGTTGAATCCCCCGCCGTGAAGATTGATGAGCACGCGGGGGCGACTCGCTTCCCAGGCCCGGGTTGCGAGCGGCGGAGTTGCCAGCGGCGTGATCATGTCCACGCGCACGCCGGCAATGCTGGTTTCCTCTACGTTGACGGGATAAATCTTGCGCGCCTCGGCGGAATCCTGCGCGCGCCAAATGTCCGTGTGTGTCCGCCGGTCGGCTAAAGTTTCCGGCCCGGGTTTTCGCTGGGCGTGCGCGATCCCAAGCGACGCCAGCCATTTCTGCGCCTCCGGGCTTATCGTCGTGGGCATGGGCACCACACGCGCGACGTGCGCCGTTCCGTCGGTATCAAACGTGGCGGAATCCTGCTGCGCCGCTAAATTGGACTGGGCCGCTAAAGATCGGGCAATCGCAAATGCTGCGAACGCGAGGAGATACGACAATCTGCTTTTCATCGAGATAGTTGTACCAGACGGGCAGTGACCAGCGAAAGGCGAGATGTCGAACGGAGGAAATAAACGTGTCACCAGAGAATGCAGCACCTAACGAAGAAACGACGGATTCGTCGCAGCGAAAAACTACGCGATAAGAACGGTTAGCCTTCGTTCTTCTGTGTCTCTGTGTCTCGGTGGTGAAATGCCTTACGCCAGCGTGTACTTCCCTCGCTCAATCACTCTCTGCGCGATCTGCTGACGAAGTTCGATCGTGTTAAACGGATCATGCTTGCTCAACCGCCGCAGAATCGCCAATTGCGTCCGCAGCATGTCGCCCTCGGCCACGGCAGCGATCACTTTCCTCGCAGCGGATTCCACTTTCTCAAACGCCTGCGTCAAATAAACCCGCGTCATGGCGATCGGCAGCGCCGCCGCGGCCTCGCTCTGACTGGAAGAAGATCCGCTCTCGGCAATCTTCTGCGCCCGCAGCACTGCCGTTTCCATGGCGTAGGTTTCAATCGTCATGTCGGCGATCGCTCCCATGATTTCCTGCTGATCCTGAATTGCCTGCATATATTTCTGCGTGGCCGCTCCGGCGGCAAACAGACCAAGCTTCTTGGCTTGTGCCACCAGCTTGCGCTCGTCGGCGAGCGCGCCTTCGAACTCCTCGCTCGCCGAGGGTCCCGAGAGCACTTCGTCCATCAGCTTCTTGATGGCGGCCATCAGCGGCAACTGCCCGCTCATTGCCCGTTTCAGCAGGAAGCCGGTAATGATCAGCCGGTTGATTTCGTTGGTGCCTTCAAAAATCCGGTTGATGCGCGCGTCGCGGTAGGCTCGTTCCGCCGGATACTCCTCCACAAATCCGTAGCCGCCATAAATCTGCAGCGTCTCGTCAACCACATAATCGATCATCTCCGAAGCCCATACTTTGATGATCGAACACTCGACCGCGTATTCCTCGATCGCCTTGCGCGTTTCCCGCGCCGCGTCCGCGCCCGACTTGTCGACTTCGTTGAGCGCCACGTCCATCATGCCCACCGTGCGATAGACCAACGATTCGCCCACATAGAGCAGAGTCGCCATGTTGGCCAGCTTCTCGCGCACCAGGCCGAAGTCGGAGATCGCCTTGCCGAACGCTTTGCGCTGCTTGGCGTAGGCGATCGCGTTTTCCAACGACACTCTGCCTCCACCCACGCACATCGCACCCAGCTTGAATCGCCCCACATTCAAAATGTTGAAAGCGATCACATGCCCCTTGCCGATTTCGCCCAACAGATTTTCCGCCGGCACCTGGCAGTCGTTGAGAATTACCGGACACGTCGATGATCCCCGTATGCCCAGTTTGTGTTCTTCGCTTCCGATCGAAATGCCCGGGAAAGTTTTCTCCACCAGAAACGCGGTGAACTTGTCGCCATCCAGTTTCGCAAACACTGTGAACAGATCGGCGAAGCCGGCGTTGGTGATCCACATTTTTTCGCCGTTGAGGACATAGTGTTTGCCGTCCGCCGAAAGCTGCGCCCGCGTGCGGCAGTTGAGCGCGTCCGAACCAGACGACGCTTCCGACAACGCATACGCCCCCACGATTTCCCCGGCAGCCAGCCGCGGCAAATATTTCTTCTTCTGCTCCTCGGTTCCGAAATAAACCAGCGGCAGCAGGCCGATGCCGCTGTGCGCTCCCCACGTCGTCCCGAACCCGGCGTACTTGGCAATGTGGTCGGCAATCACCGCGGCGGTGACTTTATCCATCTCCAGGCCACCGTAGGCCTCCGGAATTTCCACCGCGCTCAATCCCAGTTCTCCAGCCTTCCTCACCAGCGCGCGCGAAATCGAAAAATCCTTATGCTCGATCTTCTCGACGTTGGGAAGAATCTCATTTACCGCGAACTCTTCCGCCGTTTGCCCAATCAATCGATGCTGCTCGGTGAAATCTTCCGGCGTGAAAACTTCTTCGGGACGACGCTCTTCCAACAGGAAACTGCCGCCGGAGATTTTGGTGCTCGGAATTGCAGTGGTGGCCATGGAACCCCTTCTTGATGCGACTTCATTAATGCACAACACTGCAGTCTATAAGCAGGCCGATGGATTTACCACTGAGTTCGAGGATATGAGGGAAGTACAAAAGGATATTGTCCTGCGGCCGAAAGATCTGAGGTGATGACGCCTAACCCGGCCGGTTCCAGGGACTTGAAGCGGGCAGGGCCACGAATCACAAAGATAACGGATCAGGCACTAGCGTTCGGCAGTTCGCCGAAGCCTCATTCATCAACATCCGGTAACGCTCGACCGCCCCGTCGTAGTTCTGTTTCTGCCCGCTGCACTCCTGCGCGGAGGAATTATTCGAGCAGGCGTTTTGCATTTGGGCTTTAGCCGCTCGCACCTCGTTCGCCAGTGAGGCTGAGCGGGAGTTAATGGCCGCGCAGTCGGCCTGGCGCGCCACGCAGGATCCTCCATTCCAGTATGTGTCCGGCGAACATTGATGAGCGGAAGACGAGCACGCTCCTCCGTTCCGGGATTGCCCCGCCGAGCACCCGGAGTTATTCGTGGGCGCGGCGACGCATCCCCCGTTCTTTCCCTGAACTTCTCCCGGAGGACAAGCGCACGCTTTGCCTTTGCAGACGGGGCGTCGCAAATTGCTATCCACGATCGCCGGCGCCGGCTCTGGTGGCTTGGGCGCAGGCTTCTTGCAACCTTCGCCCTTGCACACCGGCGCCCGAAGGTCAGACTCGGTCGGCTTCGGCTCGGACCTGTGGAAAGGATGGCGAAGGAACGAGAAAAAACTTCTCTTCCCGGGCTGCGCAGTCTTCGTGGCGGCAGAGTGTGACGAAGCCTTCGCGCGCGATCCCACTGCGGCAGCCGAGGAGTTATGCGAACCTGAGCCAGAGTTACGCGCGGATGTGTGCGCGCTCGAAGAACCGCTAGCGGCCGATGAATGGCTGCCGGCAGAATGGCTTGAGCCGTCGCGGGAGGAACCGCCAGACGAGCTGGCATGAGACGAACTCGCCCCCGAAGAAGCTCCGCCCGAAGAACCGTGCGATCCACCGCCGGACGATCCACCGGACGACCCGCCCGACGAGCCACCACCACCGCCCGAGGAATGTTGTGCGAAAACGACTGAGGAGAATAAGAAGACGACCGCAACCACTACGCTGGAGAGCCGCATAAAGCCTCCGAGCAGACACTGGCGAACGTTACCGTGGCGAACTTTCTATCTTACGTCTTTTAGACCAGGCGAACCGGGCAAGGATAGCGCCGAACCACGTAAAAGAGCGTAACGATTGAGTAAAGAAGTGTCGTCCAGCGCCTTAATGGTTAATTGCGGTTTTCGAAAATGCCGGCAGCGCCCATGCCGCCGCCCACGCACATGGTGACCAGGCCGTAGCGTCCGTTGCGGCGTTTGAGTTCGCGGATGATGCTTGCGGTCAGCTTCGCTCCGGTGCAACCTAGGGGATGTCCCAGCGCGATCGCACCGCCGTTGGGATTCACTTTGTGCGGATCCAGTCCCGCTTCTTTGATCACGGCGAGCGACTGCGCGGCAAAAGCTTCGTTCAACTCGATCACGTCGATGTCGGAGAGCTTGAGCCCGGCCATCTTCAGCGCCTTCGGAATCGCGAAGACCGGACCGAGGCCCATTTCTTCCGGTTTGTAACCCGCCGTAGCGAAAGACACATAACGCGCCAGCGGCTTGATCCCCAGCGCCTTGGCGCGTTCCGCTGACATCACCACGGCGGCCGCCGCGCCATCGGACATCTGCGAAGAATTGCCCGCGGTCACTGTGCCCCTGACGTGGAATGCCGGCTTCAGTGCGAGCAGGGCTTCGAGCGAAGTATCGGCGCGCGGACCTTCGTCCATTTTGAAAATATTTTCCTGCCGCTTGGGCTTCGAGCCGTTGGAAGTAGTAAAGCTCACCGGCACTGGAACGACTTCGTCATCGAACTTGCCCGCCTGAATCGCAGCCAGCGCTTTCTGATGACTGCGCAGCGAGAATTCATCCGCGGCTTCGCGCGAGATGCCGAAACGCTGGCCTACGCGCTCGGCGGTGAGGCCCATGTTGAGGTATGCGTCAGGATAATGATCGACGAGCCACGGGTTCGGCGAAATCTTGTGGCCGCCCATCGGAATCATAGTCATCGATTCGGTTCCGCCGGCGACGATCACCTCCGCGCCTCCGCTCATGATGCGCTCGGCCGCCATCGCGATGGCCTGCAGCCCGGACGAGCAGAAGCGGTTGATGGTCAGCGCCGAAACTTCCACCGGCAGCCCGGCGCGCAGCGAGGCGATGCGAGCCACGTTCATCCCCTGTTCGGCCTCAGGCATGGCGCAGCCCAGAATGACGTCTTCAATCTCCTTGGCGTCGAGTTGCGGCACGCGCTCGAGAGCGCCCTTGATGGCGATTGCCGCCAGTTCATCGGGACGAGTCGCGCGGAGCGTACCTTTGTAGGCGCGACCTACAGGCGTGCGAACGGAAGAGGCAATGATAACTTCACGCATAGCAGTTCTCAGTTCTCAGATGGGCTCAGAGCCTTGCGATTTGTTAGATGCGCGTCGTGAGCTCTGCGCTTCAGTCGGGCCCTGTTCACGTCACTTCGCCGGCGCGTAGAAATAATAGTCGGCGGTGTAGCTGCTCTTGGATTCGGTATTCACGTGGGCGGCGTCGCAGACGTCGCCGGAAGGCATGCCTCCGTGAGTGTGGACGCGTTGGATAGTCGTCACGGAGGTGAGCAGGCCTTTGCCGCTATGTCCCACAACGTTCACCAGCAGCCAGGGGATGGATTCGCCGTCGAGAGAATCCACTTTGGCCGCGGCTTTGCCGGTGACTTCGCTGCCGTCCTTCAGCTTCCAGGTGGGACCAGCGGAGTGGCTGCCGATCACTTTATCTTTGCGATCGTGCAGCTCGGCGTCGGGAGCCTTGAGCGTCCAGGCGAACTTGCCGTCGGCCGCGGCTTGGCAGGTGTAGATCTGCGATCCGGTGGCGTGTGCGTAGAGCACAACCTCCAGGCCCGCGGGAACCGCAATCGTGTCCGGAACGTCGGGCGGGGATTCCTTGTAAGGAGCGTCTTTCTGTGCGCCGGTTTGGGTTTTGCTTTGCCCACTCGCTAGGTGGGTTCCCAGAATCTGGATGGCGAGAATGATTGTCAGGAGGACCGTGGCGTGGCGGAGACTTTGTTTGCGAGCCAACATGAGGGCGATTGTATCAGGCCGCCGTTGCAGGCAAAGACAGTGGATTGGTGCGCACAAACTGGAGAAGTGTTCCTTCAGGAACGCCTCTGGAAATTGGGGAAAATGTGAATTGTTAGCTTGCAGCTATGGTGCGAGGCGGGTAAGCACATGCGCTGCCTAAGTGCCGAAATGTCGTCAGCAGAGTAGTGGGCACATGAAAGGCAAATTAGTTGTCTGGGAAATCGGCCAAGCGGCTCGACAGATCCCTTCTTACGGCTTCGCCCAATCTTGCCAGTCAGGTTAAGCCCTTCACGCGCGAGAACTCGGAGACGTTAGCGGTCACGAGGGTGAGTTGGCATGCAAAGGAATGGCGCAGAACGAAAAATCTCAGTATCCACGAAAGAATAGTTCTTCGAGTGCCATTCGCCGCACTTGCCAAAGTTCGCGAGGCTGGTTGTTCACATTCAGCCGGCACTTGCCTTCGTCGGTGAAGGTCAGGGATACGTCAAACATCGGATTGCTTTTATCATCGCGCACGGAAATCGTGTGCTCGCCCAGGCCGAATATTACGGATTGACGGACCTCTTTGGCTTGCAGAGTAACCGTAAAATCACCGGCATTCTCCGCTATCGAAAACTCGTAGGGGGAATTATCCGGGCGCAGGGCGTTGCGAGACTTCACGTCCTCTTCGACTTGTAATCGGAGCGCACTGAATATCTTCGGCAGCGAGCATGAAGAACGCTCACTGACCCAGTCGAACTTCGGGGCGTTCTTCTCGGCTTTGTCTTTGTCTGCTTTGCCATTCTCGGGCTTAGCGTTTTCCACTTTGTCGTTGCCCACCTTGGCGCTCTCCACTTTGTCGCTCACGCGTTCACCTCCAAAATTAATTCCTGAGCGTTTTCCCGGTCTTTAGCGTGTATTGGATTCTCTCCTGCGTTTTCTTTTCGCCGCAGAGTGATTTGAAACCTTCGCGCTCCAAATCGAGGATATATTGCTCACTCACGGGCGTGCCGGGAGTGACGTTGCCAGCACAGAGGACTTCGGCGATTTTGCCTCCGAGCTTTACTTCATAGTCGGTGATGTAGTCGCCCTGGCGCATCAGGTGGACGCCCATTTTCAGCGCGGCCAACAGACTTTCGCCGGGGGCGGGAATGTCGGTGCGGGGCACGGACGGTTCGTATCCGGCGCGAACGAGTTCGAGGGCTCGGGACTTGGCGTCAGAAAGCACGCGTTCGCGGTTCATGGAGATGCGGTCACTTGCGGTGAGGAAGCCGAAGGCGCGGGCTTCGTGCGCCGAGGTGGCGACTTTGGCGGTGGCGATGGTTTCGAAAGCGTGCTTCATGGCCTGGAGCATTTCGACGGAACCGGCAAGAGCTTCGGGCGTGGATTTGCCGTGCGCGGCGGCGGCGCCGTCGACGGCGCGGAGCAACATTTCTTTGCAGCCTCCGCCGCCGGGGAGCAGGCCGACGCCGACTTCAACGAGTCCGGTGTAGAGTTCGGCGTGCGGCTGGCGTGCTGGAGCGTGTAGGGAAATTTCCGTGCCACCACCCAGGCACAGGCCGAACGGTGCGACTACCACGGGTTTCGGCGAGAACTTGATAGCCTGGGTCATGCCCTGGAACTGGCGGATCACGAGGTCGACGTCGTCCCACTCTTCTTCCTGCACGCTCATGAGCAGGAGCATGAGGTTGGCGCCGACGGAAAAATTGGTGGCGTCGTTGGTAATGACGAAGGCGTCGAAGTTGTCGCCGGGGCCGCCAAGCTTCAGAGTCTGACTAATCAACTGAAGGATGTCGGCGCCCAGCGTGTTCATCTTGCTGTGGAACTCGATGCAGGCTACGCCGTCGCCGAGATCGACGACGGAGGCTCCGGAATTTTTCTTGACGACACCGTTTGATTTTTTTGCGACTGTGACGGACCAGACGCCTGGGGGGACTTCGACTGGTTTCCAGTTTCCAGTTTCCAGTTCCCAGTACTTGCGACCGGAGGAGGTTTTCGGGTCGTCGGCGTACCACGATTTCTGGCCTGCGGCCAGGAGCTTTTCTACATTTGCTGCGACTGGTCTGTTTTCCTTTTTCATGCGGGCTACGGTGGGCTCGACGCCGGCGGCGTCCCAGAGTTCGAAGGGGCCGAGTTCCCAGTTGAAGCCGAGGCGCATGGCGCGGTCGATTTCGACGATGGAGTCGGAAATTTCGGGGACACGGTTGGCGCAGTACGTCCAGAGGTCGGAGAGCGCGGACCACAGGAAGGCTCCAGCTTTGTCTTGTTTTTGTGGAGTGTCCTCGAGGCCCAGTAGCATGCGGAGGCGCGCGCCGGTGTCTTCGATGTTTTTCGCCATGTCGAGAGCGGCGAATTTTGGTTTTCGGCGGGGGTGGTATGCGAGGGTTTTCCAGTTGAGGGCTTGGCGTTCGTCTTCGTCTTTATCGTTGCCGCTTTTTTCTTTCTTGTAGAAGCCGCCTTTGGTTTTGTCGCCCAGCCATTTGCGGTCGAGCATTTGGCAGTAGAAGTCTGGGAGTTTGAGGTCGCTGCGCTCGTCGAGAGCGGCGGGCGAGTCGCCCGCCTCCACACGAGTTGTGCCTGCCTCCAGACGGGTCGTGCCGGGCTCCGCACTCGGCTTGGGGGTCATGTTGGCTACTACGTGGCCTAGGATGTCGAGGCCGACTAAATCAATCGTGCGGAACGTCGCCGACTTGGGCCAGCCGATGGCTTGTCCGGTGAGGGCGTCGACGTCTTCGATGGTGAGGTCCATCTCTTGCATCAGACGCATGACATTGAGTACCGAAAATGTGCCGATGCGGTTGCCGATGAAATTGGGAGTGTCTTTGGCGAGGACGACGCCTTTGCCGAGTTGCACGTCGCAGAAGTTGGAGACGGCGTCGATGAGAGCGGGATCGGCATCGGGCGTGGGGATGAGTTCGAGCAGGCGCATGTAGCGCGGCGGGTTGAAGAAGTGCGTGCCGAACCAGGATTTGCGGAAGTCGGCGGAGAAGCCTTCCGCGATTTTTCCCACGGGCAGGCCGCTGGTGTTGGTGGTGATGATGGTACCGGGCTTGCGGATGGCTTCGACTTTGCGGAGGAGCGTACGCTTGATGTCGAGATTTTCGACGACGGCTTCGATGATCCAGTCGACCTCGGCGAGTTTCTTGAGGTCGTCCTCGAAGTTGCCGATCGTGACGAGGCGGGCGAGCGATGCGTCCATGAAAGCGGCGGGCTTGGATTTTTTTGCGGCGTCGAGTCCGGCGGCGGCGATTTTATCTCGGTCAGAACCGCGGGCGGAACCGCTGGGTGGGGCGTCTTGAGGAACGATATCGAGCAGGTAGCTGGGGACGCCGGCGTTGGCGAAGTGTGCGGCGATGCGGGCGCCCATGGTTCCGGCGCCCAGAACTGCGACTTTATGAATGCGCTTCATGAATCAGACCTCGGTTGCGTGAAACCGGTGGAGCAAATGGATGGACAACTTTGCATTCTACCTGCGCGGGGGTTTCCGAGGAGCGCTGGGCGTAGGGGCGGGCGGCGGTGCGAGGTCGGGATGCTCGATGACATAGTCGAGGGCGCGGCGGGCCATATCTTTTTCGCCTTTGTAGGCCAGCAGTTTAGGAGCATCTTGCAGCGGGATCCAGAGGGCGCGCGCGACTTCGATGCGCATGGCGGGAGTGACGTCGTCGATGCGGCCGGACTTGTAGCGTAGCAGGTAGAAGCTGACGATTTTGAAAACTTTCTGGCGGTCGCCCCAGGAACGGATGTAGACGTACTTACTGTCTCCTAGCTTGGTGACGAGTTCGGCGGTGATGCCGGTCTCCTCGCGCACCTCGCGCAGGGCGGCGGCCAGCGGCTTTTCACCGGCATCGACGAGGCCTTTGGGCAGGCAAAGAGTCGGCTTCGCGCCGCGGGCAGCGGGCTTGGCGGCATCAGGAGTGGCTGCCCGGGGCTGTTGCGGGAGCTCGATGGCGGCCATCCACCACTGTTCGTTGCGGTTGCGGAGGACTACACCGCCGGACGAGATTTCGCGTGTCATCTTCTCCGCCATGGCTTGCAAGTTACCAGAATTAAGGGAGTTAGTCACGGCGTGGCGAGCTGGCGAGAACAGCAGGGAACCGGCAGATTCGGTCCTACGTAACTTATCCTGTTAAGTCAAGCCGGTGACGCGTCGGCGATTTATCCCGGTAACCTGTCGCGGTAACTCATCCCGGTAACGTATTCCGGTAACCCGTGATGGCACCAATGTGCCCTGCAGCCCTCTGACGGCTTGTGGCATCTTACCTAGTAGGTTCGAGGGTGGGACCGAAGGGACTTTCGTAAGCCGGCAGCTTGGAGATGCGGTGAAGAGTTTCGAAAAAATAATCCGGTCCGTTCAGGCGATTGGCCGGGAGCTGTCGCGCAAGACCGGCATGCCGGAAGAGCCGCGGCGCGCGCCTGCCATCGGAGTGGCGCTGGGCGGAGGGTTCGCCCGCGGCATTGCGCACATTGGAGTGCTGAGAGTTCTGGAACAAGAGGGCATTCCGATTCGAGCGGTGGCCGGCACCAGCGTGGGAGCGCTGATTGGCGCGGCCTACTGCAGCGGACTTTCCTGCGAGGAACTGGATGTGGTGGCACATGCGGTGCGCTTTACGACTTTTGCGCGCTGGACGATTTCGCGTTTCGGCTTTGCTTCGAACGACCGCATGGTCGCGTTTCTCGATCGTACCTTGAAGGTGAAGACGTTTGAAGAGTTGCGCATTCCGCTGGGCGTGACTGCTACCGATTTCAATACCGGCGAAGGCGTGGTATTCCATTCGGGCGCGATCACCGATGCAGTGCGCGCGAGTTGCGCTTATCCGGGAATGTTTTTGCCGGTGGAGATTCGCGGGCGTTACCTCGTCGATGGCATGTTGTCGCATCCTGTGCCTACGCGGCCGCTGCGGGAAATGGGCGCGGACCGAGTCCTGGCAATTCATTTGAAGGGCACGTGGGCGGCTAGCGGACCGCCGCGCCACCTGTTCGACGTGATCGGGCAGTCGTTCGCCATCGCGCAGGATGCGATGTCTTCGCAGTGGCGTGGCGCGGCCGATCTGGTGGTGGAACCGGATGTGGCTGGGTTTGCCTATGACGACTTCAAGCGCGCCGATGATCTGATCCACGCTGGAGAGGTGGCCATGCGCAACGCGCTTCCCGCAGTGCGCCAGTGGCTGGAGACGCCCGTGGGTGAATTCTCTGTAGAGAAAACGCGGCCTGCTGTGGTGGCGGCAAACCCAGCGCCAATGTCGGCGGACTGAAGAAGGCTGTTCTCGGTTTCATGACATCTAGTTCCAGGATAAGGAAGGCATGACGACGGACCGGGGAGAAAACGGCCCGGCCGCCAGCCAATCGCATCAGCCAAAGAGTCTTGTCGATTTTTTCCGGCAGTCGCCGCTGGTAGGTCTCGATCTTTGACCTCCGAATAGGAGCCACGACCTCGGACGCGACATCGATTCAAGTCTGCCCTTACCGCCAGAAGTCGGGACTGTGGATCCGATTCGGCAGAAATGATCAGGTGAACAAATCGAGGGCCTATCTCTGGGGGCCCCCGATCTTTTCGAGTACGTTCGCTAGTCTTGCACGGAGTGCGTGCAGAACATCTGCACGCTGGTCCGTCAGTCTGCCACGGCCGCGAGATCCGCCTGCAGTTGCGCCAGGTTGAAGCCGGGGGCGAAGTTTGGATCTTTGGCCTCCGGCGGCAGGATGGCATAGGCCTCGTCGACGCACTCATCCCACCAAGCCCACGTAGCCTGCTGCGTGTTGCCCCACGTCAGCACGGTTACGCCGTTCTGGTCGTAGGCAACGGCAAAGACGGCGTGGCCGTCGTTGGTCAGCGTGCCGGGAGTCCAGGGCTGGTGGGCGTCGAATTCCTGCTGGCAGTTCGCCTGCACCTGAAAACCGAGATAGACCCCGCCAAACAGACGGATGGCTTGCTGGACGTTTGTGTGATTCTTGGGAGTGATGGCGACATAAGAGATGATCTCGTCACCATCGACCGCATTCTGGCGCCAGTAGTTCAGCACATCGAGTTCGTTCAGGCCGCTGTCCACGCCGCCTGTCAGTCTCATATATAGCTTGACCGCGGCCGTCTTCGGCATAATTTTTTGCTTTCCCACCAATCCGTCGAAGGTGGTGATGGCGTGAGCCAGCGCGGCGATGGTGCAATCTCCCAGGGTGTCATTGCCATCCATGGGGAACAGCTTGGTGGGGTCGTTGGTCTTCAGCTTCTGGTAAACGCTGGTCAGGACGTTGTAGGTGGCGGGCGGCGGAGCCAGCGCGGCCGTGAGATAGTTCTCGAAGCGCAAGGTGCGGTAGTCAACCTTGGGCGGATGCTTTCCGAAACGGTAGTTTGGCATGGGAAGGTGCTCCTTTCTGTGTTTTTGGGGTCTCTTATTTCGTGTGGGGCGAACGTGTGGATGAACCTCGTAGGATGGTGCTGGAGAGGAGTTTTTCGTTTCAGCGAGGATGAAGTAATTTTTCCGGCTGGTGAGCCAGCACCTGTTTAGGCCGCTGCCTTCTCTGCTTCTTCTGTGATTCGCTGCCAGGCTTTCTCCACATGCCGCGCTTGCGTGTTCGTCTGCCCCACGCAAAGACGCAGGGTGAGCTTTCCATTGAGCTTGGTGTGGGTGAGGAAGAGATCTCCGCTGCGGTTGAGGGCCGCCATAATCGTCTGATTGACGACGTCTCCGCCCTTGTGGCGAAAGCAGACCAGGTTCAACGGAGTCGGCGCGGCGAGTTCAAAATTCTTGTCGCCGCGGACCCACCCGGCAAACCGCTGCGCGAGTTCCACGTGGCGGCGGATGTGGTGCTGGAGACCGTCCACGCCGTAGTGGCGGATGACGAACCACAACTTCAGCGAGCGGAAACGGCGGCCGAGCTGAATGTGCCAGTCGCGGTAGTCGATGACCGCGCCCGATTCGGTGGCCTGGTTCCGCAGATATTCCGGCAGGATGCTCAGCGTCTGAATGAGCGCCTTGCGGTCGGCGACCCAGAAGCAGTTGCAGTCGAAGTTGGTGAACATCCATTTATGCGGATTGAAATTATAGCTATCGGCTAATTCGATTCCGTTTTGCAGATGGCGAAATTCGGGACAGAGCGCGGCCGTCCCCGACATGGCAGCGTCCACGTGCAGCCAGAGATTGTGCTGGCGGCAGATTTCGCCGATGGCGGGGATAGGGTCCATCGCGTTCGAGGAAGTGGTTCCCACGGTCGCGCAGACCAGGGACGGCACGAGCCCGGCGAGCTTGTCGACTTCGATCTGGCGGGCGAGCGCCTCGGGACGCATGGCGAAATTCTCGTCGACTTCGATCTGGCGGAGATTCTCAACGCCGAGGCCGGCGATCATCGCCGCCTTTTCCAAAGAAGAGTGCGTCTGGGTTGAGACGTAGGCAACAATGCGGCCGTCGCATCCTTTTTTGTTGCTGGTGTAATTGGTGGCGCGCTCGCGTGCAGCGAGAAGGGCGCACAGCGCGGCGCTGGAGGCCGTGTCTTGAATCACTCCGCCGCCGGTGCTCGACGAAAGAAATTTCTCCGGCAGTCCCAGCATGGGCACCAGCCAGTCGAGCACGTGGGTTTCGAGTTCGGTGCAGGCAGGGCTGGTCGACCACAACATCCCCTGTACACCCAGGCCGGAAGACAGAAGATCGCCGAGAATTCCCGGGCCGGAAGCGTTGCAGGGAAAGTAGGCGAAGAAATTTGGCGACTGCCAGTGCGTGACGCCGGGAAGAATCAGCGTCTCGACGTCTTTCAGTAACGCATCGAAAGGCTCGCCGTGCGCGGGAGGAGTCGCCGGCAGCGAGGCGCGAATTTGTCCCGGCTTCACCTGTGAGAGCACGGGGAACGATTCGATGCGGGAGTGGTAGTCGGCGATCCAATCGACCACGGCGTGGCCGTGGCGGCGGAATTCGTCAGGCGTCATGTGGAAAGATTTTTCTTTACTTGCTTCTTCTGGGGACATGTTACCGACCTTCGGGTGCGACCAGAGATCGTATCAAAAAGCAGAAGTTCATTTGGCTTCGCGAAGGAAGTCGGATTCAGACCAGGTGGCCAAAGTAGAGTCGCGTTTTGTATTCGCAGACGACTTGCCCTTCGACTGCATGTGCGTCGAAGATACGCCGCAGCTCGCGCAACATCGGCGCGTGTTTGGGATGCTCAGGCCCGGGAACATAGGAGGACGATAAGAGCCGGCCCTCGAGACCCGCATAGTCAAATTCCTGCTGCATCGGGAACGCTCGCTCTTGAAATGGAATGGGATCAAAAAATTCGTTGACCACTTCCGTAGTGCGTTCGTGGCGCACATCCTGATAATCGGTACCGAAGGTTAGCAGCAGATTTTCGTAGTCGCGGAGAAACGGCGTGGAGTCGGTGAGGCGCTCATTCCACAGCAGCACCAGCCAGCCGCCCGGCTTGAGAATGCGCGCGAATTCCAGACGCGAGCGCGCGTGATCGAACCAGTGCGCGGCCTGGGCAGCGGTGACAAAATCCGCACTTTGGTCCGCGAGTGTCGTTGCCTCGGCCGTTCCCGCAACACTGGTGAACTTGGGAAACTCGGGCTGCAGTCGCTCGCCTGCCTCGCGCATCTGGGCATTCGGCTCGACGCCGAAAACCGGGTTGCCGTTTTCCAGCAGCAGGCGCGTCCAGATGCCGGTGCCGCTGGCGATGTCGGCGATGACGTGACGGCTCGTCAGACCGCATTCTGTTTTGAGCGAATTCAGTACCTCGGGTGGATAGCCCGGCCGGTAGCGGATGTAGTTCTCCACGCGTCCGGAAAAGCGGCTGGTTGCGTTGGAAGCGGGCATAGAGTTGAACGTATTGTCTCGAGTGGCGTGCCAGTCGGCAACGTGATTCAGCTTGCCAGAAGTCTATTCTAACGGCACGATAGAAGTGTTGTCTGCAGATTGGCCCCGCCAGGCGCGGGCTCTGCATTCGGTAGGTTGCGAATAAAAAATATGCGAGTCGTCATCAAAGTCGGCACCAGCCTTATCGCACCGGGCGGTCAGATCGACGCGAACCTGCTGCGCGGGTTGGTCGATCAGTTCGATCTCGGCAAGAACGAATATCTGATCGTTACGTCCGGTGCGATCGCTGCGGGGATTGCGAGTCTTGGGCTAACCAAGCGGCCGGGAGACGTGCCGGCGATGCAAGCCTGCGCCGCGGTCGGCCAGAGCCGGCTAATGCATACCTACGAGCGCTTGTTCTTCGGCAAGAAAGTGGTCGCGCAGCTTCTGCTGTCGAGTGATGATTTCACTTCGCCGGTGCGCTATCGCAATTTGCAGAACGCGCTGGCGGAACTGCTCGCGCTCGGCGTGGTACCCATTGTGAACGAGAACGACAGCGTCTCGGTGCGGGAACTGGTCGGAGCGTTCGGTGACAACGACGAGTTGAGCGCACTGCTTGCGACCGCCGTGAACGCAGACTGGCTGCTCTTACTGACAGATGTGGACGGATTTCTGGTTCCGAACCGCAGCAAGAAGCCACGCCTGGTGCGCGTGGTGCGCAAGCTGACTGCGGCCCTGGAAGCGCAGTGTAATGGCAAGAGCAAACTGGGCCGGGGCGGAATGATCTCGAAGCTGAAGGCCGCGAAGCTCGCGAGTGAAGCGGGCGTGCATGTGGCCATCGTCAACGGACGGAATCCTGCAGGGATCACATTGGGCATGGAGCGCAAGATCGGAACGTACTTTCCTCCGAACTCTCTTCCGCACTCGGCGTCGCTTCGTGTTGCGCGTCCGGTTCCGCGTCAAGTTTCGGCGCGTCGGGAGAAACGCTAATGCCCGCGACCGCCGCGAAAGCGCTTTCCACGCGGGAGAAGCTGATTCGTGCCCGCACGGCAGCGGCCAGGCTCGCGTTGCTCTCGTCGGAGCAGAAGGACGCCATGCTGCGTGAGATGGCGACTGCGATTGAGAGGCACGCAAAAAGTATTCTTGCGGCGAACAGGAAAGATGTGGAAAGCTCCGGCCTGGAAGGCGCAATGCTCGACCGCCTGCTGCTGACTCCGGAGCGAATCGCTGAGATGGTGCGGGGAGTGCTCGAGGTGGCGGCCCTCCCCGATTCGGTCGGCGAAACGCTGGCAGAGTGGACGCGGCCGAACGGCCTGCGGATTCGCAAGCTGCGCGTGCCGCTGGGAGTCGTGGGAATTATTTACGAGTCGCGGCCGAATGTTACGGTCGACGCTGCGGTGCTGGCGCTGAAAACCGGAAATGCCGCTGTGTTGCGGGGAGGAAAAGAAGCAGCCCACAGCAATCATCGCCTGGTGGAAATTCTTGCTGCGGTGCCCGGAGTTCCGGATGGCGCCATCGAGCTGCTCGACGCCAGCACGCGGCAATCAGTGCAGGAACTGATCAAGGCCCGCGGACTTGTGGACGTAATTATCCCCCGCGGCGGAGCCGGACTCATCACCTACGTCGCCGAGAATTCGGTTGTTCCCGTCATCGAGACCGGAGCGGGGAATTGCCATATCTTCGTCGATGAATCGGCGGACTTCGACATGGCGGATGGCATCGTGATCAACGCCAAAACACAACGTCCATCGGTGTGCAACGCCGCGGAGAAGTTGCTGGTGCACGAGCGCGTTGCGGCTGCGTATATCCCGCGAATCGTGAAGAAGTTGATCGATGTCGGGGTCGAGGTTCGCGGCGACGGCAAATCCCGCGCCCTGGCCGCCGGATTAAACATTGGTCCTGCTGCCGAGCAAGACTGGTACGAGGAATATTTGCGGTTGTGCATGGCCATCCGCGTCGTCGCCGATGTAGATGAAGCGATCGTTCATGTCAACCGATACTCCACGAAACATTCCGACGCGATCGTGACACGCAACGATGCGAATGCCCGCAAGTTTCTACGCGGCGTCGATTCCGCGGTCGTCTACTGGAATGCTTCAACGCGTTTCACCGATGGTGGAGAATTCGGCTTTGGCGCCGAGATGGGCGTCAGCACGCAGAAACTTCACTGCCGCGGACCGTTTGCATTGGTCGAATTGACTTCTTCGAAGTATGAAATTATCGGGACCGGGCAGGTGCGGTAGTCCTCGGCACGATGGCTGCTTTCTTCCTTGCCGCCCTCTCGCCCTCAACTAAGTAGCGATCATGGTTCTCGCTCACATCGCCTGAGGCCGCTGCTGCCCTTTGGCGTGAGCTTGAGAGGCTGGAATACCTTTCGCACTCGCTTCATCTCTTCATTTTAGCAGTCGCTGTGCTACCTTACTAAGTTTCGGCGGGAGCCACATGAGATTCCTTTCCGCAGCGCTGGTTTCGTCCGCAGTTATGCTTTCCGGCCTTTCGTTCAGCGTGGGTGGTAACCCGTCTGAAGCGGTGGGAACGGCGCCGGCAGCGGTGCCCGCAATTTTCGGCTTTCGCGATCCCACTGCCGAAATCGCCACGGAAGCGCGTTTCCTGGCAGTGCCCGATCCCAAACTCGCCGAACAGGATCTGCGTGCGCTGACGCGGGTTCCGCACATGGCCGGCACTGCCGCGGACAAAGCCACGGCCGACTACGTCGCGACGAAATTCCGCGAAGCCGGACTCGAAACTGAAATCGTGGAATATAAGGTCTGGATGAACTACCCGCTCGAAATCAGCGTCGACATGACCGCGCCCGCGGGAGTGGAAATGCATGGCCCCACCCGCGAACACGTTGAGGGAGATAGTTATCCGGATGATCCGAACGTGGTGATGCCGTTCAATGGAATGTCGCCCTCCGGCGATGTCGAGGCGGAAGTGGTCTACGCCAATTACGGAGCTCCCGAGGATTTCGAAAAACTCGACAAGCTGAAAGTCAGCGTGCGCAACAAGATTGTACTGGTGCGCTACGGGCAGAATTTTCGGGGAGTGAAAGTCTTTCTGGCGCAGGAGCGGGGAGCGGCGGGTGTAATCATTTATTCGGATCCGGCCGACGACGGTTGGCGGCATGGCGACAAATATCCCCAGGGTCCGTGGCGGCCCGATACGGGCGTGCAGCGCGGGTCGGTGGGCTACATGTTCGAGTTTCCCGGAGACCCCACCACGCCGGGAATTGCGTCGGTGCCGTCGCTGCCCGAGTCGCAGCGCATTTCTCCGGAAAAATCGGCACAGATGCCAAAGATTCCATGTACGCCACTTTCGTATCACGACGCCTGGCCCATGCTTGAGCATTTGGGCGGACCGGATTCGCCGCGCGATTGGCAAGGCGCGCTGCCCTTCACCTATCACGTAGGTCCGGGTCCGGCGAAAGTGAAAATGCATTTGAAGCAGGAATATAAGTTCCGCACGCTCTGGGACGTGATTGGCCGGGTCAGTGGAAGCGAACTTCCCGACCAGTGGGTGGTTGCGGGTAATCATCGCGACGCCTGGGTCTATGGCGCGGTCGATCCGAACAGCGGCACGGCGGCTATGCTGGAAGCGGCGCGCGGCGTCGGAGAGTTGTTGAAATCGGGATGGAAGCCGAAACGCACGCTGGTTTTCGCCAGCTGGGATGGCGAAGAAGAAGGCCTGATGGGTTCCACAGAATGGGCGGAGCAGCACGAATCG
>Ga0209006_10000689_pt1 | contig 31437 bp, 26 predicted proteins | sample JacPin_JW_Ref_O2_FD_188567 | JGI IMG/M metagenome (GOLD analysis project Ga0209006, IMG submission 188567) | Forest soil microbial communities from Algoma, Ontario, Canada - Jack Pine, Ontario site 1_JW_Ref_O2 (SPAdes) (version 2) | ecosystem: Environmental > Terrestrial > Soil > Boreal...
GCAGCGCCCCGCAAGGGAAGCAGCGATAGCAGGTCAAGCAAGGGTCTAAACGCGAGCTACTGGCCGAGACGAATGGACCCAACACCACCTCGGAACTCTTATTTTTTGCGAGCTCTCAGCTCTCACGTTCTAGCCTCCAGTTTCCAGTTTTCGGTTTCCAGTTTTCGGAACCGTCCTTCCGTCTCTTATTTTCCAGCAATTCCTGGGCCTCCTACAGCGTGCAGTCTGGGAATTCTTTCCTCGAGCGGCGGTAGGGGCTGGAACTTGGCGTGCGGTTCCGTCTGGTACCAGTAGGCTACGGAATAGAAATTGTCGGAGCGGTGGTTGGCGTGGCCGTGCTCGATGGTGGCGCGCAGCGACTGGGTGAACGGGATCGGCGAATCGAGATGAAAGCGATAGAGCGACCAGCGACCGCCGACGCGTTCCGGTCCGACCACGGGCGCGCCGAATAATCCGTAGGCGAACGAGCGGCCGCCGAAATCCCATGCGCCTAAGAAATAATCTTCCGAGCCGGTGCCGTTGATGGACGGCGTGGTCTCGCCGTCGACAAAAAACATGTCGTCGCCTTCGCCCCACCAGCCATCCTGATTCTGCAGCACCGACATGGTCACGCCCACAAAGTGGCCGCGGCCCGTGGCTTCCAGCCAAACGTAGTTGCCTTCTCCGTTCAGGTTTTTCTTGTTATTGACGATGGGATCGTCGTTGGAACGCCATTGATTGGTCCAGCCCGGCGCGGGCGCGGCTTGGCGATACTGCGCGTGGAAGTAAAGCTGATCGGCGGGCCACGGTTTGCTGTAAGCGCGATAGTCGAGGTTGAAATAAAACGCGTCAACTTTCTCCGATCCCTCGTTGGTAACGGTGACGCGGGCGTGTTTTTGAAACGGCATGGGGAAGAAACAGTTCAAAGCCTTGTCGGAGCCAACGGAGAGCGGAACGGACTGGTAAAGAAAATAATCCCCCAGCCCCAGGCCAAAGAAATCGCCGATCGGAGCCTCCACGCTGGGTGTGGGTTCACCGTCCCAATACATGCGCAGGATCAGCGCCTTCAGATGATGCGGATCGTCGCTGGCGATGGTGACCCAGAGATGCGTGATCAGTCCGGGGCCGGACTCATCGAGCAGCGTGATTGTGTCTCCCGGTGCGATGGTGCGGGCGTCCGCATTGCCGCCGCTGCGGTCGTAGCTGGAGGAGCGGCGCTGCACGTAGTCTCTAGCCTGGGGGAGGGCGGCGAGTTGCGCGGTGGAATCCTGAGCCCAAGCTAGCGAAGTGACGGCGCAGAAGATGAGCAGCACAAACGACCGCTTCATAATGCCTCCCGGTATTTTGCGGAATAGCGTTCGACGATGCCTGCTATGCCCTAATCGCTGCCAAGGAAGACCCTGCGGCAGTCTTCCGGAAGGAATCCACAATCTCGCGAGCAAATGCCAGGCAACTCTCCCGCTCAGCAATCGCTGAGACGACTCGCTGAGGGTATTCATCGTAAGTGCGCCCGTCAAGCAGTCTGCCGTTTCTCTTCTTTCGCACGCCGCCCCATTGCTTGAAAAAAAATGGGACGCGGTCGTCGCGGCACTGATCGCGCACCGAGAGCACCCAATCTTCTCTCATCGGACGAGCACCGGGACCGCTCTCACCTCCAACAATTGTCCAGCTGATGTTCGAGAGATTGAAGGAACCTAAGTCTTCGAGCAGCGGCTCGATTGACAGAAAGCGGACGCTGGCGGGCGTCCTCTGCAGGTCGACGATTCTTGGCAGCCCGTATTTACGATCCTCAACGCTGACGCCCCACCAGATGTGCAGCTGCTCGGCCGCAAATCGCAGAGGTCCACTCAGCAACTGTTTCAGTCTCTCCGATCGCTTGGTGAGTACCTGAAACGTGTGCCACTTTGCCTTTACCATCACCCGGCAGACGGCCTCGATGTAATCGTCGGGAACCCCGTCCTGGAAAAGATCGCTCATGGAAGTAACGAACACGAGTTTCGGCGAGCGCCAGGTTAAAGGCTCGGTCAGCTTCGCAGGAACAAGCTTCAGGTCGAAGCCTTGCTCGTAGGGATGTCCCTTGACCCCGCGAAACCGTTCCGCAAGCGTTTCGGCATAGCAATGCTTGCAGCCAGGACTGATCTTCGTGCAGCCGCGCACGGGGTTCCACGTCGCGTCCGTCCATTCGATATGGGAGTTGAGGGACAAAATTGATCCTATTCCCAGAAACTCGTTTGATCGGTGCTGTAATGGCAGTATTTCAATATCCCTTGAGCTTCACAGCGGTATATTCCCGTGCTTCTTCGGGGGGTTCTTGTCGCGCTTGGTCTGCAGCATGGCCAGCGCCTGGATCAGTTTCTTCCGCGTCTCTTTGGGCTGAATGACCGCATCCACGAAACCGCGGTCGGCGGCTACGTAGGGGTTGGCGAAACGGTCGCGGAATTCTTCGATCTTCTTTTGGCGAACCGTTTCCCGCGGCTCGCCGCTTGTATCGCCATTCTTCGCGGCTTCCAGTTCGCGTTTGTAGACGATGTCGACTGCACCTTCGGGACCCATCACGGCGATCTCGGCGGTTGGCCAGGCATAGTTCACATCGGTGCGGATGTGTTTGGACGACATGACGCAATAGGCTCCGCCGTAGGCCTTGCGCGTGATTACCGTGACCTTCGGGACCGTGGCTTCGGCGAAGGCGTAGAGCAGTTTGGCGCCGTGCTTGATGATGCCGCCGTATTCCTGCGCGGTGCCAGGGAGAAATCCGGGGACATCTTCGAAGGTAACCAGCGGAATATTGAAGCAGTCGCAGAAGCGTACGAAGCGCGCGCCTTTGATGGAGGCATTAATGTCGAGCGTTCCGGCGAGCACGGCGGGTTGGTTGGCTACGATGCCGACAGAACGGCCGTCGAGCCGAGCGAAGCCGACGACAATGTTTTTCGCGAAGCGCTCCTGCACTTCGAAGAAATAGGCATCGTCGACCACGGCGTGAATGACATCCTTCATGTCGTAGGGCTGATTCGACTGCGCGGGGACGATGGCGTCGAGCGCGGCATCGGCGCGAGCGTCTTTACGGTCGGCGGGATCGGTCGTAGCTTTGCGCGGCGGGTCGTCAAGATTGTTCGAGGGCAGGAAGCTCAGCAACTCCCGCACCATCGACAGGCACTCGGCGTCGTCATGCGCGAGGAAGTGCGCCACGCCGGAGGTTTCATTGTGCGTGAGCGCGCCGCCGAGCTGGTCTTTGGTGACATCTTCCATGGTCACGGTCTTGATCACGTCGGGGCCGGTGATGAACATGTAAGAGGTTTTGTCGACCATGAACACGAAGTCGGTGATCGCGGGCGAATAAACGGCGCCGCCCGCACAGGGACCCATGATGGCGGAAATCTGCGGCACCACTCCGCTGTATAAAGTGTTGCGCAGAAAAATATCCGCATAGCCGGCCAGCGACATCACCCCTTCCTGAATGCGGGCTCCGCCGGAATCGTTGAGGCCGATGACGGGTGCGCCCATCTTGGCGGCGAGGTCCATAATCTTGATAATTTTTCCGGCGTTCGTTTCGGAGAGCGAGCCGCCGAACACGGTGAAGTCCTGCGCGAAGACGAAGACCAGGCGGCCTTCGATGCGGCCATAGCCGGTGATGAAGCCGTCGCCGTAGATTTTCTGCTCGGCCATGCCAAAATCGTTGCAGCGATGGGTGACGAGTTTGTCGGTCTCTTCGAACGTGCCATCGTCGAGCAGGAACTCGATGCGCTCGCGGGCCGACATTTTGCCTTCTTTGTGCTGGCGCTCGCGGCGCTGGGCTCCGCCGCCGTCTTCGGCGAGCTGGTTGCGCTTCTTGAGTTCGGCAAGTTTCTGTTCGAGATTCATGGCGGGAGGATTATATCGGGTGGGCCAGGCGGGTGCTTCCGCCCAGGTAGCAGCAACTCAGATTTGTAGCTAGGATGAGCTCATGCCCAGAGCGATTGTCGCGATCGGCGGCGGAGTCATGAAGACGAGGGGAACTGCCGCGATTGATCGGGAGATCATGCGGCTCGCGCACAAGAAGAATCCGAGACTTCTTTTTATCCCAACTGCAAGCTCAGACTCCGAAATATATTGGAAACACGTCCAGGAATACTTCGGGAGATTCCTGAAATGCAAAACCGACGTCCTCTTCCTCGTCAAAGAACGCCCTTCACGAGAGCAGATCCAGGACAAGATCCTGTCGGCAGATATCATTTACGTTGGTGGCGGAAATACGTTGATGATGATGCGGCTGTGGCGGCGTCTGGGTGTCGATAAACTTCTTAGGCAGGCCTACGAAAATGGAATTGTGCTTTCCGGGATCAGCGCGGGATCCATCTGCTGGTTTGATTCCGGACATTCCGATTCCATGTCGTTTTATAACCCGCGAAAGTGGAAATACATCAACGTGAAAGGTCTGGGGTTGATCCACGGGATCCATTGTCCCCACTACAACGGAATGACGCGAGGGATACCTCGGCGAAAGCACTTCCGGGAAATGATTCGAAAGACCGGGGGCATCGGAATCGCGATTGAGAACAACTGCGCGATTGAGTTCGTAGACGGACGGTTTTACAGAGTCATCCGCTCGAAAGGCAATTCAAGGGCTTACCGAGTGCACAAGAGCGGCGGCGACGTGGTGGCGGAACAAATTCGCCCGCGGAAACAACTGACGCCTATCGAATCCCTCATTCCGTCCCGCCCCAGGTAATGGAACTCCAGAAGGTTTGAAGTGGAGTCGAACCGCTACTCCATGGTCGAGCCGAGGGGCTGATACTTGTATTTCTTGCCGTCAAAAAAAATCACGGAAGAATTGTTCTCGCCTTCGCCTTTTTCTTCCAGATAGATTCCGAGCACGGTGCTCTTTTTCAAAGCCAGGCGCTTCACGGTGAGGGCCTTGAAGGGCAGGTTGATGAGCATGAATTTGGCTTTGGGTTTGGTCGCGTGCCAGGCATCTTTTTCCGCGCCGTGGACGATCAGCAGGCATAGGCCCTTGCGTTCCGGTTCGTCAGAGCCAAAGCTGGACGTGACCTTCACGTCCCCGAAGCCGATAAATGCGTCATAGGGATCGGAGATTTGAAAACTGTATTCGTCGCGGTCGGCCATGGGATTCTTGCAGCGCGCCGCGATGACCAGGTCGTCGACACCGTCGCCGTCGAGGTCTCCGGTAAATTGCGGATACTGGGGAAGCACCGAGCAGTTGTCGCCGAATTGCTTGTGCACATATTCATCGGTGATCGCGGGTGATGGCGTTTGCGCATGCGCGGGCGGCGGCGGTGGCAACTTCTTCTGCGCGGCGAAAGTCGAAGATCCAGCCGAGAGCACCAGCAAGACCAGAACGGGGAGGTTTAGAAATCGAGGACACGACATGTTGTTACTCTATTCCCGTTGCTGCCGGTGAGGGTAGATACCGAGATGGTGACCGCGACACCAAAGTCACCGGTGGGACTGAGCAGCCGTTGATAGATCGAGCGGAGGGCCGATGCTTTCTCCAGGCTGCCAGGAGACACGAACGCGACCACCGGGGCTGAACCCCAGGCTGATTTTGGAGCCTTACGCGGCGCTGAAAGCGCCGCTCTTCCACGGTACTACACGCACGGCGCTACGCGCGGGCACTACACGCGGGTGAAAGGACGATCGGACCGATCTAGTGGCGAAAGTGTTCCCAGCCGCGGGGATGGAGTTTGTGCGCTACTCCGCGGCGATTCCGCAGGACTACTTTGCGGGTGCGGGTGATTCGCCCGATTTCGGTGATCGGCACGCCGGCGATTCGCGACGGTATGGTTCGATTCGGGGGCGCGGTGAACAGGAGTTCGTAATCTTCACCGCCGTGCAGAGCGAGTTCGAAATCTACTTCGTGCGGCGGCTTGCCGACGCGGGCCCGCGGAATGGCTTCTGCTTCCACTTCGGCGCCCACCCCGCTTTCTTCGCAGATGTGGGTGAGGTCGGTGGAGAGTCCGTCGCTGGTGTCGATCATGGCCGAGGCCAGGCCTTCTTCGCGAAGAATGCGGCCCAGTTCAATTCGCGGCTCAGGCAAGAAGTGCCGCGGATACTGGGCCGGGTTCAGCTCGCGCTTGGGCTTCTTCTTCATTTGCCGCGACTTCATCTGCTGCAGTGCGGCGGCTGAGCCGCCTAGCTCTCCACTGACATAGATCCGATCTCCGGGGCGCGCACCCGAACGCAGGATTGCATTGCCTGCGGGAACGGTCCCGACCACGACGATGTCGGCGAGGATTCCGTGGGGAGATTCTGCCGTGTCTCCACCAGCCAGGGTCACACCGAATCGTCCGGCCAGACCGATGAGGGCGCGCAGGAACTTTTCCACCCATGCATGAGGCAGATTTCGGGGCAAAGCCAGCGAAAGGAAAGCGGCAACGGGGTCTCCCCCCATGGCGGCAATGTCGCTCAGGCCTCGCGCCAGGCAGCGGTGTCCAACCGATTCCGGCGGATGCCAGTCGCGCCGGAAGTGGATGCCCTCCAGCGAGAAGTCGGTTGTGACCAGGGATTCGCCTCCGGGCGGAAGCCGCAGCACGGCGCAATCATCCCCGATTCCGGCCATAATAGCGGGACTCCCGGGGGCCGAGCGGGCCCGCTTCTTCGATGGTCCCCGGCCAGTCGCCAGGCGGCGAATCTGGGCAATCAGAATTTTTTCGGCAACAGGCACGGCGTCAACACTATAGCGGAATCGCCACCGCCAAATCGTGCCGCGACGCCCGACTTGACCACTGTCCGACCCCCTACCCGACTGTCTTTAAGGACACTCCGGTAACCCTCCCTCCGGTCACTGCCGTCACCGGCGCTTCAGTAACTGAGAATGTCCTAAGGCGTCGTTGACAGGGGGAATCTGGTTTGCTACCTTTCACTAGGCATTCACAAAAGACCTTTGGCCGAGCTAAGTTCTGCAGACAGTTTAGATTGCAGAGAAGCAGACTTTTAGGCTCTGCCCTGGTTCCGGTAGGTAGAAGGGCACGTAAGAAGTCCCATCCCGAACTGGGAGCGTTGCCCGATCAGGCGCACCGTACAGGGTTTCTGCAAACTCAGAGCCAACCCTGGCTTTCCGGGCCTGATTCTTAAATATTACGAGGGAGCGATTTGCGAAAACGTTTTTACATCCTTTTTGTGGCCCGCGGGGACGACGGCCAGCTGCGTAAGATTTCGATCCCCGTTCATTACCTGTATGTATTCGTAGTCGGGGCCGCGATCGGATTTCTGAGCCTTACCGGCATTGCCAGTTCCTACGCCCGCATGCTGCTCAAGGTTTCGCGCTACAACCAACTGCGCACGGAAAAAGATCAGCTCGAGAACAATAATTCCCGTCTGGCGCAAGTGGCCAAGGAGCGCGACGTTCAGGTCGCCTCGCTGGCCTCGATCGCCGGAGAAGTTTCGGCGCTCTACGGTTTGAAGTCGGAGCCTACGCTGGTCACGGCCACGGCCGAACAAATTCATAACGCCGATGTGAGTTCTTCCATCGATCAGCTAGCCGCTCTGCGGACTTCCGCGCTGAGTGGCGCTACCATGGTAGGCATTACCATGGGTCTCACGAAGAACGCCACCACCGCCGACTGGTTCCGCGCCAACTCCGCTCCGAATCTTTGGCCGGTGGAGGGCCAGATCACGGGGAGTTTCGGCGAGCGCATCGATCCGTTCAACGGGGAAGGCGCGTTCCATAGTGGCGTGGATATTGGCAGCAACTACGGGCAACAGATTATCGCTCCGGCCGACGGAGTGGTCACGTTCGCCGACTTCCTTGGCGGATATGGCAAGGCGCTGATGCTCGACCACGGCCACGGGATTTCAACCCGCTACGGCCATCTCTCGGGTTTTGCCGTCGCTCCTGGACAACACGTCCACCGCGGCGACGTGATCGGTTATGTTGGGGCCAGCGGACGCTCGACCGGTCCCCACCTCCACTACGAAGTGCGCATCAACGACACCCCGGTCAATCCCTACAAGTATCTCCGCATCACCATCGCCCACGATGGCGGCTTCGCCGCCGGCAGCTAAGAAGCGAGCAATCAGGAAGACGCCTAGAGCTTTTTTCGTAAAACTTTCTGCGTAGGTCTTTCTGCGTAAAACCATTCAGAGGCAATGTCCACTCTCGGACAGTAGTTTCGAAATCCGGACGGCTTCGCCCGTCCCTGATCCCGCCGAGCTCCCGTAGATGCTGGCAGCACAATCAGTTAGTGCAAACCACATTTGGTCGGGTAGATGCTGCTTCACTCTGCAACTCATTCGTGAGGAGCCGACGATGCCCTTCCAGAACCTGCGAATCGCGATCCGCCATGTGCTGAAGTCGCCCGGGTTTGCCGCCACCGCCGTGCTGATGCTCGCGCTCGGCATCGGGGCTACCACCGCCATCTTCTCCATTGTCGAAGGCGTGTTGCTGCGGCCGCTGCCGTTTCCGCATCCCGAGAGCCTGGTGCAGCTTGCCGATATTCTGCAGGGCACCGATCTTGGAGGCAATGGCGAGGCCGGGGTGACTACTGCAGACATTCGAGCCTACACGCGCGATACGCACTGCTTCGAGAGCCTGGGTGGGTACGCGCCCAACGGTTATGAACTTTCCGGGATCGGCGACCCAGCGCAGGTAAACGGATCGCGGCTTTCGGGTGGAGTGCTTCCGGCCCTCGGGGTCGAGCCGCTCATGGGCCGAATCTTTACGCAGCAGGAAGACGACCAAAAAGAACAAGTAGCGGTTGTCAGCTACGCGCTCTGGCAAAACCGCCTGCACGGCGATCCGCAGGTGCTGGGAACCAAAATCCTGCTGGACCGCAAGCCCTATGTGGTAATCGGCGTGATGCCGCGCAACTTCGAGTTTCCGATGGTTTCGGGACACCTGAACAGCAGCGAGCTATGGATTCCAATGAGCTTCACGGAGCAGGAGCTCAGCCCGGGCGGAGCAGCGAATTGGAGCTTCCGGATGGTGGGAAGGTTGAAGCCAGGAATCACCGCGGTTCAGGCGGAGAGCGATGCCCAGCGCGTGGCCCAGGAGATCATGCGCAACTATCCCGCCTTTATGGCGAGTATGCGCATACGAGCGGTGGTGCGATCTCTTCACGAGGAAACCGTTGAGCAGGCTCGTCAACTGGTGCGCACTCTGTTTCTGGCGATCGTGGTTGTACTGCTCATCGCCTGCGCCAATCTTGCGGGGTTGCTGCTGGTGCGCGCCATCCGCCGCCGCCGCGAAATCGCGGTGCGCCTGGCCCTGGGAGCGCGCGCCGGGGCGCTGCTGCGGCAGGCGATTCTGGAAAGTCTGGTGTTGAGCGTGAGCGGAGGCCTGCTCGGTCTGTTTCTGGCCGCGATCGCCGTGCGGGTGGGCATAAGCTGGTTGCCCGAGACTCTGCCTCGCCTCGACGAAATCGGCCTCGACTGGCAGGTCGTGGCATTCGCGATGATCCTCGCCGTGGTTACGGGAGTAGTTTGCGGACTGGCTCCGGCTTTTGCCGCGCTGCGAACCAGCGTGAACGACACTCTCAAGGAAGGTGGACGTACTGGCAGCGCCGGCAGCGGCCACGCGCGGCTGCGTTCTGCATTAGTGATCGGTGAGATTGCCGTCGCCCTGGTGCTCCTCGTGGCTTCCGGTTTGCTGCTGCGAAGTTTTGAGAAGATGCGTGCCGTCGATCTCGGCTTCCGTCCGGACCATGTTCTTGCGGCTTCTTACTCGCTGCCGCAGAAGCAGTACGCAACCCAACCGGCGGTCGACGAATTCAATGATCAGTTGATTCGCCGTTTGCAGCAACTTCCCAGCGTGAAGTCCGTGGGTCTTACGTCCTCTCTGCCGGCGACTGGTAGCAACAGCAACAGCACATTCGTCGCCGAAGGCTACGTGCCGCCCCAAGGCGCAGGGATGAATCTCGCAACGTGGCTGCAGGTGCAGGGCGATTACCTGCAAGCGATGGGGATTCCATTGCTTGGTGGCCGTTTTTTCACTCCGGCGGACACCGAGAACACGCAATTGGTGGTCATCGTCAATCACAAGCTCGCCGAGCACTACTGGCCCGGCGCAGATCCCATTGGGAAGCGAATCCGCCTGGGCACACCAGAAATGCAGACGCCCTGGCAGACCATCGTCGGGGAAGTCGCCGATGTGAAAGAGAACTCGCCCGACGTTCCCGGCAAAGAACAGTGGTATCAGCCGGTGGTGCAGGTTGAAAAATCCGTAGGCTCCATGGGTTCGCCCGGAGATCTCAACGGCAACGGGGGCTTTGTCACTCTGCGCACGACGATGGAGCCGGAGCAGATGGAAAATGTTCTCCGCGCCACAGTGCGCGCCATTGATCCGCAGTTGCCGCTTACCCAGGTCCAAAGCATGGAGCACACGGTTTCCGATAGCGAGGCGCCGCGGCGCTTCAACACCGCAATCATCACCGCCTTTGCTCTCGCGGCAGTGCTGCTATCGCTTCTCGGCATCTACAGCGTGATTGCGTTCTCGGCCGCGCTGCGGGAACAAGAGATGGCGATCCGCATTGCGCTGGGCTCGCAACGCGCGGGAATTCTGGGCCTGGTCTTTACCTCGGCGGCCAAGCTCGCCATGGCAGGTTGTGCGCTGGGGTTGCTGGGTGCCGCGGCAGCTTCGAAATTGCTGCGGTCGCTTCTCTTTGGGGTGAGTCCGTTTGACCCACTGGTGTTGATGCTGGCGGCGGTCTGCGTGTTGATGCTGGCGATGGCGGCTTCTCTGCTGCCCGCGCGGCGCGCCGCTTCCATCGACCCCATGAAGTCTCTGCGTGCGGATTAAACACAGCCCCACGCAGCGCTTTCTATCGGCGTGAACGGTGAGTGTTGCGAGAAAGTTCCTAACCAAAGTTCGTACCCAGAGTCTTACCCAAAGTTCTTAGCCACGGAGGTGGAACGTGCGAACTCTCATCAGGAATCTGGGTTACGGTCTGCGCGGGTTGCGCAAGAGTCCGGGCCTGACGGCAGCAGTGATCGCCACGCTGATGCTTGGCATTGGCGCCACCACAGCGATTTATACCGTGGTGTATGCCGTGTTGCTCGCGCCTTTGCCTTACCCGCAGCCCGATCAGCTGGTGATGGTCTGGTCGAAGGTGGGTGGGGGCCGGAATCCAATGTCAGCGGGAGACTTTCTCGACTGGAAGGAGCAGAACAAATCTTTCCAGCAACTGTGCGCCTTCACCGGAGGCAGTTTTAATCTGGCGACGCAGGAGCAGCCTGAGCAACTCGATGGCATGCGGGCTACGCCGGGCTGGTTCAACATGCAGGGAATCCCGTTTCTGATGGGGCGCGACTTCCTTACAGAGGAAGGCATACCAGGCAAGGATCACGCCGTGATTTTGACGTATAGACTGTGGAACCGGCTGGGGGCGAATCGCGGCATTCTCAGCCAACCGATGCGCATCAATGGCGAACCCTATACCGTTGTGGGAGTGTTATCGCCGGGCGTGGGAGACCGTTTCACCTTTGAACTGGCGGCTCCGCTGGCCTTCCGGCCGGAACAAATCAACCACGACTACCATTGGCTGCTGACCATGGGGCGTCTGAAAAACGGGGTCACGCTGCAACAGGCGCAGGCCGATATGGATACGGTGACGAGTCACATTGCTGCCGCCTATCCTATGTCGAATAAAGGCTGGGGGGCGTCGGTTGAGCTCCTGAAAAATGACTTTCTCCCTCGCGACCGCATTCGCAACTTGTGGCTTCTTCTGGGTGCGGTGGGCTTCGTGCTGCTCATCACCTGCCTGAACATTGCGAATCTACTGTTGGCCAAGGGCTCGGCACGGCAAAAGGAAATTGCGATTCGCAGTTCCGTGGGGGCAAATCGCAAACAGATTTTCGGTCAGTTTCTTACTGAAAGCCTGGTTCTCGCTCTACTCGGTGGCGGACTCGGCGTGGGGCTCGGCGTGCTATTGCTGCGCGCAATCCTCGCCATTGTGCCCGATGGGATATTGCCCTCCGAAGCGAATTTTCAGCTGGACGGCCATGTCCTCGCCGTGGCCCTGGCCGCAACCACGCTGGCTGGCCTGCTGTTTGGTTGCGCCCCCGCGTGGTACGCGTCGCGAGTCGACCCGGGAGAATCGCTGAAGGATGGGGGACGCTCGGGCATCGGCCATGCAAGCCACAAGCTGCGACGCGGACTGATCATGAGTGAATTCGCGCTCGCGCTGTCTCTGCTAGCTGGCGCGGGGCTTGCCATTCACAGCTTCTGGAATCTCACCCGCGTCGATCTCGGCTTGCGCACCGATCACGTGCTGACTTTTCGCCTGCAACAGCGGGCGGGGCGGTTTGAAAATCCCGAACAGATGAATGTCTACAACCAGCAGATGCTGAGCGTGCTTCGCTCCGTGCCGGGAGTGTCCGATGTCGCCAGCGTAACTGGCATGCCGCTGCGCTTCCATAGCGACGGCATGCCCTTCACTGTGGTCGGCGGCCCGACCTACGCCGATCCTTCGCAGCGGCCAGACGCTGGTTTTCAATCGGTGTCTCCAGACTACTTCAAGACATTCGGCATACAGGTGCTCAAAGGGCGGTCGTTTACCGAACAAGACACTGCCTCGAGCGTGCGCGTGGCAATTGTGAACGAGGAATTCGCCGGTCGTTATCTGAAGGGTTTGGATCCGTTCCAGCAGCGCCTGTCCATCGAAGAGATCATTCCCGGACTGCCGAAGCTAGGGCCCCCGGTCGAGTGGCAGATCGTCGGCATCATCCACAACGTGCGGTACGGAGACTTCCGCGACGATGATCCCGAGATTGACGTCCCTTACGCTCAATCGTTGTCGCCGAGTGTGACCATCGGCGTGCGCACAGCGGAAGACCCGGCTGCCATGACCAAGACGATTGCCGCCGCAGTGCATTCGGTTGACCCGCAGATCGCCTTGGCGCACGTCCGCACCATGGATCAGGTGAAGAATGAGTCCCTCGCCGAGGACCGATACACAATGGTGTTGTTCGCCAGCTTCGCGGCCGTGGCTTTACTGCTGGCGGCGGTTGGCATCTACGGGTTGATGGCCTATGCGGTTTCGCAGCGCACTCAGGAGATTGGTCTGCGCCTGGCGCTGGGCGCGGGGAAACAACGAGTGCTCTTGCTCATCCTGAAGGAAGCTTCGCTGCTGGCCACGATCGGGCTCGCGATTGGCCTGGTGGGCTCTGTGCTGGTAGGCCGCACCATGCGGACGACTTTGTACGGGGTTGGCGCGATGGATTTCTCCGTGATCGTATCGGTTGCCGTAATTCTGTTTCTTACATCCTTGCTGGCTTCGTACCTGCCGGCGCGCCGTGCGGCGTCTATCGACCCCATGCAGGCGTTGAGAACAGACTAGCCAGCCATTTTTCGTAACTGGTTGGGGCAGGGCACCCATTTCAGAGAGGCTGCGGGGAAAAATGGTCGAGCAGAGAATACGAACCTCAGAATAAGAGTCTGATTGGGCGGAGTTGGTGGGCCCGCAAGGATTTGAACCTTGGACCAATGGATTATGAGTCCACTGCTCTAACCGCTGAGCTACGGGCCCGCTTTGTTGCTAAACCATTGATTTTATTATTCTAATTGACGCTTCTGCCTTCGTCGTCCAGTCTGGTTTGGGGCTCACTGTGTCACTACTGTGCCGCAACTCACGCTGCTGTGCCTTTGGCCTCCAACCGTGCCGCAGCTTCGGCTAGGTCTTTCTCATCCACGATATTATAGCGGTCAAACACCGATCTTGTTTTCCAGCGACATGAGAGCACTAACCGCGCTGACCTTGATAGCGGTCCTTCTGCACGTTCCCGTGTTTTGGGCAAACGGCACAGAAGAAAAGCAACTTCACAAACTCCGATCGGATCACCTACAGAACCACAGAACGGCCAGAAGCAGCGGCATTCTTCGATGCCTTCATCGCATCAGCATGTACGCAACGACTTGCCTCAAAATAGCCCGAGGCGCATACATCTTCCTCACCTCCTTCCAGTTGCGGCCTCGATAGTTGCCGAAATAGTGCGCCGGGAAAGTCGCTGGACTCCAGCGGGTGCAACTTCCGCCCGCAAACTTGGTTCGCTCCACCCTATGACCCTCGAAGGCGGTTGTCTCTAAGGAGTTTCCCTGCGACCAGCCGGGAACCCCGATTCCCTTGAAGGGGGATTTTGAGTGCAACCGCCTGTCATCTAGGGCCCCCGGCCCGCGAAACCTCATGAAAGTCGTGCCAGTAACTGTTTTGTTTCCGGCGCCGGGACCGCGACTTTCGACCCTGATTTAAACAGTTGAGACCATTTCTGCTCAGTCGTACACTCCGCATTATGGCTAAAGTGCTTGGTCTTATTGCGCTGCTGTCTTTGATTTACGGCGCATCAGCAACTGATCCGCAGCCGACTGGCCAGTTGATCAGCATTGGCAACCGTAAACTCCACATCCATTGCACAGGCACTGGAAGTCCCACTGTAGTCGTGGAGAATGGTGGCGCTGCGTTCTCGTTCGATTGGGCACTCGTGCAATCAGAGGTTGCCAGATTTACGCGAATCTGTACCTATGATCGAGCAGGATATGCGTGGAGTGACCCGGGGCCGGAGTTCGACACGTTTGATCAAGCCACGCACGATCTCCATTTGTTATTGACGAATGCAGACGTTCGCGGTCCTTACGTGCTGGTCGGACATTCATTAGGTGGAATGCTGATCCGATTTTATCAAGCGAAATACCCAAATGATGTCGTTGGAATGGTACTAGTGGACAGTTCGCATGAGGACAGCCTGCAACACGTCGGGCTGAAGGTTGTCCGCATTCCTGAACTCAATGCGAAGCAATTCCAGGCGCTGATTGATGAGGCAAAAGCGAATCGGCCCAACAATCCAGAACCCGACCTTGTCCCAACGACAATCTTCCCGCCATACGACAAACTGCCTCCACAGTACCAGACCCTACACTTGTGGGCACTCCAAAAAATGCTGCCGCTAGTCAAAAGTTGGGGGCTTAACCTGCAGTTCGATTTGAGCCGCCTTCACGAGATGCTCGTCGCAAGCCCACATCCGCTACGCAACCTGCCACTGGCTGTGCTTACGGCCACGAACTTTGATGTTGTGCAAGCCTCCGGCACGACGGTCGAGCAGGCCCGTCAAGACCATTTGCGGCTGCAAGGTGAGCTGACGAAGCTTTCAACTAACAGTAGGCAAATCATGGTTTCCTCGAGCGGACATGAGATCTACATCTACAAACCGGAAGTTGTAGTCCATTCCATTGCTGCGGTCATCACCTCAGCGAAGGACCATTCGCGCTTGCCACCCATCGATTGACAAACGATCCCGTTTCGTCGATCGAAGCTGTTGTAATATCGCCATAGCACTCATTTTCCGATTGGTTTCGAACGCATCAAGTATGAGCCGAATCGAAAGAAGTCGAAATTTGAGCGCTATCTGATTTCGACAGTTGACAGCCAACCACGGAATTTCCAATCGCGGCACAACGCATCTCATGGAAACATGGAGACCCGAATCGTTATTGATGCGATCTTCCATTTCATTTCGAGCGCTTAGCCGATCTGACTTTCCTCTCCTTCAACAGTGGATGTCTGCTCCTCACGTGGCTGCTTGGTGGCATGAGCCCCTCGATCTTGCGGGTGTTAACTTGAAATACGGACCAAGGGTTGATGGCGTTGACCCGACACGAGTTTTCGTGATCGAGTACACAGGGCGACCAATAGGGTGGATCCAGTGGTATCTCTGGTCTGATTACCCAGAGCATGCACGACAACTAAGGGCGGAACTCGCGTCGGCTGGTATCGACCTGGCAATTGGGGAACTTGCGATGACCGGTCTGGGATTGGGGCCGCTTGCAATCCGGGAGTTCCTGAAGCAAGTCGTATTTTCAGACCCTCACGTGAGCGCCGTCATCAGCGATCCTGAGGAGAGTAACCTCAGATCATTGCGTGCCTTCAAGAAGGCAGGGTTCACGTTGGCAAACACGGTTCAACTCGCGGGCGAACAATTCAAACGGCGAGTTGTGCGCATGGATCACTGCATAGACCTCCCTGTCGCAGAATCTCGGTTACGCTCACCGTGGTCAAAACGCGCTAAGGCAGATAGCGTCAATTGAGGTGCGGCGCACCAAGAAGGAATGGAATTGAGAGTATGATTTTTGGCATGATTCGTAGTTGCACGGTTGCATTGTTGCTGAGTGCCGCGACGCTTGCTCAGGATTCGCCAGCACCGAAGGTGCGGATGCTTCTCACTGAAGGCATCCATCCTGAGATGGTGTATGTGCGCTACGGTCTGCGTAAGTCGAGCGGATACTATTCTTCGCAGGTTGCCGGGATGCCTGCGGGGGTTTCGTACTTTGAGATCCCGGCACCGACAGATCGGTTCAAGGCTTTGGTCTGGGCACCCGGATGCAAGATACAGGAATTCGACGCTTCTATTGGAAAGTCAGACATCGAGCTACGTTACGCGTGCGATCCACTGAAGACGATCACATTACGTGGACGCGTAAAATCTGTGCATAGCATCGGGCCGATGACACTTTCAGTCGACTATATGGGATCAATTGCGTGCACCTGGGCGGATGCGACCGAGCTTATGCGCATGTATAGCTGCAGTGGACTTGATATCAGCGGAGTGGCGACCGCTGAGGTTGCGCCGGATGGCTCTTTCGAGATCGAATTGCCCGACTTTAACGATGATCCGATTGCGGCGCACGCGTCCCATGAACTTGCGCTTTGGCTAAAGGGAATTAAGGAAATACCGCCGTTTCTGGTGCCCGAATCGACTTCCAGGAACAGCTTCAAATTTGCAGCCTCGTACCCAGACGAAGTTATTTTCGTGCCGCTCGATTCCGAGGACTATCCCAAGGCGAACTGACCGGTCGTTGGCGTTTCATGCGGTAGCTGTTGATAAATATCGCCATTACGCTCACCGAGGGGTTTTGAGTGCAAACGGCCTGGTTTCGTCAACTGATTCCGCCCAACGGGGCATCTCTCCATAGTTGAGCGAAGGCAGCGGCGTCCCAACCTACCAAATCCGATACTTGACCATCGCCAATCTCGACTACGCGATCGACGCCGTCTGAGTTCACTGCAATGTCGATGGAAAAGAATGGACTCTGAACACGCTGTGCGCATTCAAAAACGAGTTCTGGCGGAGAGCCTGATGCTGCGTGAGGCCTCTTCGCAATCACGAAGTAGCGCCTTTCGGAGTTTGGGATGAACTCTTCAAACTGGCGAACGCAAACTCCACCCTCAATTGCACCTCGAAATTTCTGCATTTCCGAAACAACCAAGGTTATATCTGCGGGATCCGCGATCACTGATCCTACCGATGTCTTCAGCGATTTGACGAAGTCTTTGATAAAGAACTTCTGCCAACCCAAAGCCATAAGCTCGTTCGCAAGATTAGCATTCGCCGGAAAGACTCGTGTTTCAGCGGTGAACTCGGAAATGAGCGGATACCAGTTCGGAAGATAGTGACACAACAGGTACTTCTCCAGCGAAATGAGAGGAACCGCACCACCCGAGCTAATCAGATCTAACAATCCTTCGTATTCCGCGGGTGTAAGCATCCATCCGCGGTATACGACGGTTGCGTCCCGTGGGATCGGCCCTCGCAATCGGCAATTCTTCTGTCCGAGTTCGTCCAAAGCAACAACCGAGACGCCAATCCCCAGCTTTCGTACTTCATCAGCCTGTTCTCGAAATGGCTCGTCGGGTTGCCGCAGATCGATGGGATCGGATGGGAAGAGAAAGTGCATAAAACTCCGCTGAGTAAAACAGTCTCAGTATATCTGGCTCGCCTAGTTGGTGAAAAATCTCGATTACAGTGCGCCGGGCTAAACCGGCATGAAGGTGTGTCCAGCGAAGGCTGGCACATTCAGCGGGAAACAGCCCCACCAGGGTAAAAGTCAGGACCCTGTAGCTTGGATAGTAGGAGGAGGGAAACCGAATCCTGAGAGCCTATCGACGAAGCCGTCGGAAGGATGGTGAGCGAGTCATCGGGCCGCAACGAGTAAATGCATACGTAGCCTCGAAACGGAAACCCCAGAGGCCGAGCCTTTCTTCATGGGGCGAAGACAACATGGCTCGCCGCAAACTGACCGAAGCGGCGAGGCACTCTGGCGGGGCTGCAGCAGCAGCACGATGGCAAGGATGTGCTAAGCAACTGGAGAAGTCCTCCTCGCCCCGTCGCGAAATCGGCGGAGAAGGAAACCGTATAACCGGTGACACCGGGAAATCGGCGGAAAGGCGAGAGGGTGCCCGCCTGATGCGGTGCTATCCCGTGAGCAGTCGTGTCAACCACGTTGTGAAGGATGACGAAGCGTGCTCTAAGCCCGTGGAGCTTGCCCAGATTCAGAGTTCGCTCTTCTCATAGCGGCATTATGATGCGGGGTATGGACTGCACCTTCGTTCTTCGATGACTCACTTAATCTTCTTTGCGTAATATCCCTGTCCATCCGTGGCGCAATACACTCGCTCTCCAATGACCCGACCAGCCTTGTCTCTTTCGAAAGTCACGCGGGCCTGCGGGTCAATCCCACCTCCGCGCACGAAGAACGTTTCCGCATTTTCGGGCAACAGTTCCGTGGGCGAATCCTCGCCAGTGCTTTGAACGTAGAGTTTGTCTCCTTTACGCGTCACCCTGTCGATGATCCACGATCTCACTGAAGCATACTCGCCCGCGAAGTCGTCAAAGCTGGCACTATCGACTTTGGCAACCGGAGGATCGGGGATAACCGCTGCGGATACTGCGAGCAGGGCTATCCACTTGCCTTGGCGCTTCTCATAAGTATCGACTTGGCGGAGAGTCGTGCTGAGGACAATTTCGCCAAAGTGCTCCCTAAACTCATATACGTAATCCACCAGCGCGACGTTACCCACAAACTGCAAGTGAAAGCCCGAAGCCAATCTTTCGATCTTGTGGCCCGGAATTACGCGTGCCGCCTGCTGGCACTCGTCCATAATTTGTTTTCGGGTGGCAGTGGCGTTGCCTTCGATGTCACGAAAATTCGCATCGACGAATGTTGCCCACGCCGGCGCGTCACCCGACGCGCAGGCTTTAGCCCGAGCCCGAGCAGCGGAAACAATTTCCTGTTCGTCCGGGGGGCAGGAAGCTTTCGTCTGCGCGGCACTGGGCTGAGTGAATTGTCCTGCCGCTGGTAACCCTAGCACGAAGACGAGTGGAAAGAAGATTGAACCCAGAACGCCGACTCTCATCGCAGTCCTCCGGGTGAATACCGAATTGTACCCTTCACACTGACACCGACTTAGAATCAGCTATTCTCTTAGCACCATGACCGATGACGAGCGCATGCAACGAGAGTCCAGCCTCATCGACACCATCAGAAAGAAGCTTCCCGACTTCGTGAGTGCATGTGTGGATGACACGGAACTGATGTTGATCCACCAAGACGCCTTTGCTGCCGACTACCGAGAGGACGAATACACGCTCCTCGGCATGGCGATCAAGTACGCAGGTCTACGCGGCAAGGAAGTGCGGGGGATCGGGAAGAACCGAAGCACCCTCGGCGAAGAGGACAGATCCACTGAAGTTCAATCCCGCCCATCAAAGACTATTCAAGTGCCATTTGCATGTCACACCTTGGCTCCCATCGTCCTGCCTTTCACCAGCGGAATATAAAAGGCCAGAAAAGCGGCAGCGAGCAATCCAATAAATACTGCGCCCCATAAAGTTCGTGGCGTGATTGTTTCCCCGGCTGGTCGATAGCGGACGATGAAATAGGAGTCCATCCAAATGAGAATGCTGCTAACCAGACCCGGCGAATATTCCCGGAAGTGGATCGTCCACCAGAGATGCCAGAAACCATTGCACATGCGTTCTATCGCCCACGCGAGCGGCAGAATGAGCCAGATTCCCCCCCGGAGGTCATAGGCAACCACGCTGGCGATCATGATGACAAAGTAGCCTGTGTTAAACCAAAAGAATTTCTCCCAAGAATATTGAGGCCACCAATGCTGCTGCACCTTTTCGACAAAACTGCCGCCGAGCAGAGATTCATCAATCACATGGATCACATACGCAGCGACCATGAACCAGAAAGAGAAGATCAGCGGAATGCTCATATCCTTAGCGACTATTATGTCGCATAGTTCATCTCAGCGACCGGACAGCGGACATATGACGCCCGCCGAAGAGTCCCGTAGGTCTAGCGCTTCTTCCCGAACACGCCCGCAACATCGTCGTCCAGCAAATCTTGCTGGGCTTTGTTCCACTGGGCGTAATACCGCTCTGTGACGGTAACGCTGCTGTGGTCGAGTGCTCGGCTGACTTTCCAGATGTCCACGCCCGCTTTCAGAAGCTCCACGGCGAACGTGTGGCAGAAGCGATGGGAGAGCTTGCCGTCGGTCGGAATCTTCGCCTGCTTGAAGACCTTCCTGTACATCTTGTCAAAGTAGCTGCCCGCATGCGTAGTGGTTCCCGTCCAGAAGAAGTATTCAGCATTGCCGTTCTTGACCTCAAGCAGGAGCTTGGCCACGTCAGACGGGATAACGTTGTTGACCGCCGTTCCTGTCTTCCGGCGGCTGGTGACCACGCGGAACACGTCGCCGTCCTGAATCAGTTCGTCCTTCTCCAGGCAGACCGCATCCACCAGACTCAATCCAGACCAGCGTTGCAACTGCATCAAGGCTTTCACCCGCAACGCGGATTGTGCGGACAGGAAAACGGACACGAGGGCGCCTAAGTGCCTTCCTGTAAAGCATTTGTAATGTGTTGCTTGGGCGTTGCTGAAAGTTGGTGGCGGCGCGTGGACTCGAACCACGGACCTACGGATTATGAGACCGTCGCTCTAGCCACCTGAGCTACGCCGCCACATTGTTCAAAACAAACAACTTAAGTTTGTTGCTGTAGACATCGTGCATCGCGTGGGGTCATCGTATTCACTGCTAGGGCATGGCTAACCAACAGCCGAAAGCGGGTCACATCCCCGAGGCTTTCGATGCGTCCACGTTAGATATTATGCCATAGAGAATCGGGGCGGCGAGATCGGTGCCGATCCGGAGCGCAGCGCCTCTGGGTGGACGATCTCCACAACTATCCTCTATCCTCCATCGCGTTCCGCGCCGTCTAAGCAAGGGACGCGGCCACATGGTACCATTCCCGCGTGAGCGACTCCGCTTGCATCCCAAGTGCTGCGTCGGCGGTTCCGGACACCGTCCCGGCTACGACGGATACTCCGCGGCATTCTGCGCTCGTTCGCGTCACGCACTGGATCACCACCCTCTGCTTTTTTGCCCTGCTCGTCAGCGGAGCCGAAATTGTCGTCTCTCACCCTCGCTTCTATTGGGGTGAAACCGGCAACGATTTGACTCCAACGCTGTTCAAACTGCCGATCCCTGCCTCGAGGGCACTGGTGCCGACCGGCTACGGTTATGTGCTGCCGGATCAGAACGGCTGGAGCCGCTATCTCCATTTTCAAGCTGCCTGGATAGTGATATTCGTTGGCTTACTGTATGTAATCTCCGGCTGGTTTACGGGGCATTTTCAGAAAAACTTGCTCCCGGGTAAGTCCGATCTGTCGTGGCGGGCGTTCTCGACGGCAATCGCCAGCCGCTTGCGCTTCGAGCGGCCGAATGCGGCAGACGCCTGTTCGTATAACCTGCTCCAGCGCCTGAGCTACCTGTTCGTGATCTTCGTTCTTTTTCCCCTGGTAATCTGGACGGGCCTGGCGATGTCTCCCGCCTTTGTTTCTGCGTTTCCTGCCACCGTCAATGTGTTGGGCGGCCAGCAATCGGCGCGCACGCTTCACTTCTTCGTCTCCCTGGCTCTCGTGCTGTTTCTGCTGGTCCACGTCGGGATGGTTTGGCTTGCCGGATTCTGGAGCCGCATGCGGGCGATGATCACGGGCCGCGCTGGTACATATAAGGAGCGCACATGAGCGAACGATTGCGCCGCGATCTTTCACCTCGCAAACTCTCACGCCGCAAACTGATCGCAACCGGACTCACAGCCGCGGCCGGCGTAGCGGGTCTGGGTGTGGCCGCGCGCATTGCCCAACGGTATGGCCTAATCCCGCCCGATCACGGTGGAATCTACGGCCTCGGCGAAACGCTGACCTATGCTTCCCAGCGGCTGCTCACCAGGCACTCGTTAGCCCGTGAGTTCCCTCGGAGCATGATTTCGAAGCCTCCATTCGCGAATGAGATTCCACCCTTGAATGACGCGTTCAAGCGGCTTCAGGGCGGAGGATTCGCTGACTGGCGGCTCTCCGTTGACGGCATGGTCGCACGGCCCGCCTCGTTTTCTCTCGACCAGCTAAAGAGCTACCCGTCTCGCAGCCAGATCACGATGCTGCAGTGTGAAGAAGGCTGGTCGTATATAGCCGAGTGGAACGGCGTGCCTCTCTCCCAAATCCTGCAAGCCGTGGAAGTCCACCCGCAGGCCCGATACGTAGTCTACTTCTCGATCGATCCCGACTGGTGGGAAAGCATCGACATGGCCGATGCCTTGCATCCGCAGACTTTTCTTGTCTATGGGATGAACGGCGATGAACTCCCGGTGGGGAGCGGCGGGCCGCTTCGCCTGCGGGTTCCCCGCCAGGTCGGCTACAAGAGCGTGAAATTCATTACCCACCTGACGGTCACCGACAGTCTGAAAGGTTTCGGCAAGGGTCTGGGATCGGCGTCTCCAGAAGGAGGCTACGCCTGGTACGCCGGCATCTGACGGGTTCGTTTCACGCGAGTCGACTACTCAGATGAAGTAATCCAGGAGCTCGCCACGACGAAATTTTCACGCGAACTTGCGCAGCATCCGGGGAGGAACGCGGGACGCTGCGAGCGACGGAATGCGCCGCGCAGAGTCGTGCTATCACGATACCCATTGCCAATTACGACGACAACCAGCACGCCGCGAATGAGAGCGTGCGCTTGCAGAGTCTGTGGAGGGAGTGGAAACCACGGCCACGCTGCTCGATATGAAGTAGCGGACGTGCAAACATCCACACGCGTACTGGTCAACACTTGCCAGCCGAGCTTGTAACCGAAACTAGAAGCTGGAAATCAGAAAATATTTCCCCACGAGAACGAATGAAAACGATTGCCGTTATTCCGGCCCGACTCGCGTCTACGCGCTTGCCGCGCAAGATGCTGCGTGAGATCGGCGGCCGGCCGCTTATCGGAGTGGTTTACGAGGCCGTGCGAGCTTCGACGCTGCTGGCTGAGGTGATCGTGGCGACGGACTCCGCCGAGATCGTAGAGGTGTGCCGCGAACATGGATGGCGGGCGCAAATGACCTCGCCTGCCCATCGCAGCGGGACCGAGCGCGTACACGAGGTTTCGAGTCTGGTGAGCGCCGACGTCTACATCAATGTGCAAGGCGACGAACCCCTCACTCGGGCCGAGCACATCGCCAGTCTGCTCGGAGTGATGAACGATCCGGAAGTGCAGGTTGGAACGCTGATGACGCCCGCGGCCGAGATGGATATTCCTAACCCGAATGCGGTGAAGGTTGTGGCCGATGCGAATGGCCGCGCGCTTTATTTTTCCCGCGCCACCATTCCCTTCGACCGTGACGGCACGCGGCCGCGCTACTTCAAGCATCTAGGGCTGTATGCCTATCGCAAAGCCGCGCTGGACCGGTTCGTCACGCTGCCGGAATCGTCGCTGGAAAAAAGCGAGCGCTTGGAGCAGTTGCGCTTCCTCGAAGACGGCATGCCGATTTTCGTCGGCGAAACTCCGTACGATTCGGTGGGGGTCGATACGGAAGAGGATCTGCAACGTGTGATCGGAATCCTGCGGAAATCCAAAACTTAAGCGTGAAACGCGGGGTCGTGTTTTCGTCCCCAGGTTTCAGCGGCGGCTACGCGGCGAGCGATCGCGGGATGCGAGTGGAAAGCCCACTCCACCAGCTTTGAGGGAGTACGCTCGGCCAAATTCTGCTCGGCCAGTTTGTTCATCGACGAGATAAAAGGCACGATGCTGGCCACGGACTCGAATGCGTATTGATCCGCCTGGCGCTCATTGAAGCGCGAGTAGGCATTGAGCGCCGGCATCAGCACGAACGAAAGCACGGTAGAAACCAGGACCAGCAAGGGCAGGTTGGCGAAATCGGAAAGCCGGTCGAAGTTGAACAGGTGCTGCTCCACGGCGTAATGCAGAGCCCAGTTCGCCGCCCAGAAGCCGAAAAGTGTGACGCCGGCCTGCACGAGGATTCCCTTCAGAATGTGGCGATGCACGTGGTGCCCGAGTTCGTGCGCCAGCACAGCTTCAATTTCCTCGGGGGTGTAATTGTCGAGCAGCGTGTCGGCAAGAATGATGCGGCGTGTGTTTCCTAGTCCCGTAAGCGCAGCATTCGCTTTCTTACTTTTTTCGGAAAGCTTCCAGCGGTAGACTCCGCGCACCCGCGTGCCGGCTCTCTCACTCAGCACCACCAGGCGGCGGCGCAGGTCTTCATTGTCGAGAGGTTCGAATTTATAAAAAATTGGGAACAGCACCACGGGCGCCAGTTGGGCCATGAGCACGAACAGCCCCATGAACAGCGCCCAAACGATGAACCACCAGTGCTGCGGAGATTGCCGGATCGTGAAATACAGCAACTCGACCAGGACGCCGCCGAGGACCACTCCGACCAGGAATCCCTTAACCTCGTCCCAGATCCAGGAGCCTAATTTCTGGTTCGAGAGTTTGAACTTGCGCTCGACGCGAAACCCAAAATAGTCCAAGCCAAAGCCCAGCACTTTGCCGATCACCAGCAGCAGGACGAGATAAAGAAAAACCGAAAGCGTATAGTTCTGTGCTCCCAGCCGGTAGGCGAAATCGCGCAACCCTCCCGACCAGCCTGTAAACAACAGGACGATCAGGAATGCCAGGCCGACGACGAAGTCGGCGATTCCCAGCCACCGCCGCGTGCGGTTGTAGCGCTGGGCGTCGGCTGAATCCGCCGGAGCCGGGGTTGGGATTGCCGCAAAATTCATCGGTATTAAAAGTATCGCATTCTCTCGACAGGAATGCCGACTTAAAGTGCGCAAAACTGGACGTGGCCAGAAAGCCGCTCGCAGTGCCTTCGGGCGGCTTGCTCCTTTGACAGAGCAGTGATCAGCCCTCGCGAACGAACTGCTCAGCGCTGGCCAGAATCTCCGTCACCAGGTCTGGCGAGGCTGCTTCGCAATACAACCGCAGCAAGGGCTCGGTTCCCGAGGCGCGGAATAATATCCAGGCTTCCGCTCCGTTGCCGTAGGTCGGCGCGTCCAGAAAAAGCTTGATGCCATCCAGGTTCTCTTTCTTGAGTACTGCATAGCGTCCGAGCCTGCGAGTTTCGTCGGCGCGGGCGCGCTGAATCGCGCCCTGCTTGATCTCTTCCGCGATGTGCAGATCGCGCCGCCCATAGAAGTGAGGGCCAAACTCGCGCTGCAAGTCTGCGACCAGTTGACCAAGTGGCTTGCCTTCTTCCGCCATCACGTTCGCCAGAAGCAGGCAGTTGAGCACACCGTCGCGCTCGGGCAGGTATCGCGAATAGCCAATGCCGCCGGACTCCTCGCCGCCGATCAGGATTTCCCGCTCCATCATAAGATCGGCAATGTACTTGAAGCCGATCTTGGTTTCGTAAATCTTGCGTCCGTGCTTGGCGGCGATGCGGTCAAGCATGCGCGTAGTGTTGAATCCGCGCACCACATCGCCCGGCCACTTCTTGCGTTCCAGCAACCAGCGCAGCAGCACACAAAAAATCTTGTGTGAGTCTACGAAGCTGCCGTCCTCGGCAGCCGCGCCGATGCGGTCGGCGTCGCCGTCGGTGGCCAGACCGGCATCGCACTTTTCACGCACCACGGTTTGTTGCAGCAAGGCCACGTGCGGCTCGATCGGTTCGGGATTGATCCCGGGGAACAGGGGATTCAGTTCTTCGCGGATGGCCACGTGCCGGATGCCGCGCCCACGGAATATTCCCGACAGAACACCTCTGCCGGAACCGTACATCGCATCCACGGCAAACTTGAAGTTGGTCTTCGCGACCCGATCGACTTCGGCAAAGCTGCAAACCGCCGCAATGTAGGGCTGCTTCAGATCGACTTCTTCGATGGCGGCGTTGTTTCCTCTGGGCATGGCGCCTGCGGCCATCTCTTCTTCGATCCGCCTCATGATGGCGGGTGTGGCCGAGCCGCCGAATTTGCCTTTGAACTTTACTCCGTTCCAATTCCACGGATTGTGGCTGGAGGTGATCATGACTCCGCCCGCCGCGCTCTGGTGTTTCACCGCGTAGGAAACAGCGGGCGTAGGCGTGTAATCGTTGGCAAGTTTGACGGGAACTCCAGCCGCGGCGATGACTTCCGCAGTCGCCTGGGCCGCTTGCTGCGAGAGAAAGCGCGTGTCGTAGCCGATGAAGACTCCGCGCTTAGGTTCTTCGTACTTCAGCACATAAGAGGCAATCGCTCCCGCGACCCGGCGCACGTTAGCGAAAGTAAAGTCGTCGGCGATGAGGCCGCGCCAGCCGTCGGTGCCGAATTTTATTTCTTGGGTCATGTTTAGCAGTTCTAGTATCTAGTTTCCACTTTCCAGATTGGGCCCATCGTCAACTTCTGCACCCCGCAATCAAAAATCAGAAATCAGGAACTGCAACTATGTAAGCCGGTGCAGTTTTTTCTCGTCCAGATATTTCACGACCTTGCCGACATCCTGCGCATGCCGCCGAGTCGTGATCAGCAAAGCATCGTCTGTTTCCACAACAATGAGATCGCTCACGCCAACGACAGCAACGAACTTTCCCGGCGCTTGGATGTAGTTTCCCGCAGCGTTCACCACGCATGCGCCCGCACTCGAGATCAGATTGCCGGTAGGGGGCTTGCTCTTCGCGCTGTGATGCTCGTGTAGCGCGGTCCAGGAGCCGAGGTCGTTCCAGCCAAAATCCGCGGGCAGGCAGAAGATATTTCCGGCCTGTTCACCTTTCGCCGACCGGGGCTCAAGAATCGCATAGTCGACGCTGATGTTTTCGGATTTTGGATAGAGCTTGCGGAATGTCGCCGCAAACCTTCGCGTGCCAAACGCATCGGCGATCTCTTCGAGCAGACGGGCGGTCTTGGGGAGATGCTCACGCAGCGCATTGACGAGGGTGCGCGCCTTCCACAGAAATATACCGCTATTCCAAAAATAATTTCCCGCCGTGACGAACTCGCCTGCCCTGGCCGCGTCCGGCTTTTCCGTAAACCGACGAACACGCAAAGCTCCGTCGTCGGGCGCGCCCGCCTCGATGTAACCGTAGCCAGTCTCGGCCCGAGTCGGCCGAATGCCGATCACTACAATGTTCTCGCCGGCGGCCGCGATCTGCATGCCGCGCTCCAAAGTTTCACGAAAGCGCTTTTCATCGGCGATCACGTGGTCGGAGGGAAACATCCCGAGGACGGCATCCGGATTCTCCCGCAGCAAAAGAAAAGCTGCCAGGCCGATTGCCGGGGCGGTATTTCGTCCTGCCGGCTCAGCCAGCACCTGAGTCTTCGGCAATTTCGGCAGTTGTTTCAGAACTGCCGGCCGCAGATCTTCGTTGGTGATCACCCAGAACTGTTTCACAGGAGCGAGGGGCAGAAGTCGCGCCACCGTTTGCTGGATCATCGTCTGCTTGCCGTCGAGTGCGAGCAGTTGCTTGGCGCGCTTTTTCCGGCTCAACGGCCAGAAGCGTGTGCCCCGTCCGCCGGCGAGAATTACGGGATAGAAGTTTGAATTCTTGGCCACAGTGTCGCGCAGACTAACCAGATTGAAAACAAATTAGAAACGAAAAACTAAACCTAAATTCTTGTCTCAGGCTCGGGCAGCTTTTTCCCGGGCACGTATGCTCTCAAGAATTCGAGCGTCCATTGCGGCCGAACACCGAAGTTTTCAAGGCAGGCCGGGACTACAACCGCGTCGCCCTTGGCGAGAGTAACAGGTTCCGCACCAGCGGCCTCCAGCACGCCGCATCCTTCGGTCGCCACCAGGATTTGCGCCGAACTCCGGCCCGAATCGTCACGGGTTGAAAGCTCGAACGCTTCTTTCGCCTCGAACCTGTCCACCACAAAGTATGGCGCAGCCACCAGCAATTCGTGCCGGTTCTTACTGCCGTGAACCTGCACCGGATCCGGCCGGATCACCTTTCCTGACGCAGTTTGTTCTTTCACCGCAGCCATGCCGTTCTTCAAGTGAAGCTCCCGGCCGCGTCCGTAATCATACAGGCGGTAGGTCGTGTCGGACTGCTGTTGGATCTCGACGATCACCGAGCCGGGGCCCAAAGTATGCACGGTGCCGCCGGCAACATAGATCATGTCGCCCGCATGAACGTCGAGCCAGTTGAGGAGTTCCTCCGCGCGGTTTTCCCGAATCGCCACTTCGAATTGGGCTGCGGTTGCCCCTGGCGTAAGGCCCAGCGCAATCTGTGAACCGGGTTTAGCGTGTGCCACATACCAGCACTCCGTCTTGCCCCAGGGCTGGCCCACGCGGAGCGCCTGCTCGTCATCGGGATGAACCTGAACCGAAAGTTTCTCATGCGGGAAAAGAAACTTCGCCAGCAGAGGGAATCGCTTGGCATCGCGCGCCGCATCACCAACCAGATTGCGCCGGTGCTGCTCACTTAATTGCGACAGGGTTTTTCCGGCAAACGGCGCATTGGCTACTTTGCAATCGTCGCCGGTTAACCAGGCCTCGCCGATTTTTTCCGCAAACTGATGATTGGGATAAATCGGAGAAAGATCGCGCGTGCCCCATGGCCGCGGGTCGAATCCCGGGAGCATCAGCAATGGATAGAGAGTTCCCATAGAGACTACGATCAAAAAAAAGGCCGCCCGCAAACGGAACGGCCTTGCCGAACCCTGCACAGTAACCTGTTAACTGCCGGCCAGTTGCCAGAGCCGCCGGGCTTCGCCCACGCGGGACAGCCGAGGCGGCTGTCGCTACGTAATTACAGTGCGGCGAAAAATTTCCGCATGCGCTCGAGGCCGCGATCTAACTCGTCCTTCGAGGTCGCGTAGGAGACGCGAATGTGATCGCCGGTGCCGAAGCCTTCACCGGGAACCGTGGCTACGTGCGCCTCCCGTAGGAGGCGCCCCGCCACGTCGGACGCGGACTTCACGCCGCCGGAGCCGAAGAACGACGACACGTTGGGATAGGCATAGAACGCGCCTTCCGGCAAGGTGCACGTGATGCCGGGGATCGCCCGCAGGCCTTTTACCACATAGTCGCGCAGTTCGATGTATTCGCGGCGCATTTCCCCGACGCACTCCTGCGGCCCCTTCAACGCCGCGACCGCGGCTTTTTGCACAATCGAAGTTGGATTCGAAGTCGACTGGCTCTGCAGCTTCGCCATCGCGCTGACCACGGCCGCAGGCGCCAGGGCATATCCCAGCCGCCATCCGGTCATGGCATAAGTCTTCGAGAGCGATCCCAGCACTACCATCCGCTCTTTGTATTCGCGCAGCGACCCTACCGAAAAATTCTTGCCCGTGTAATTGAGATACACATAGCACTCGTCAGAAAGCACCCAGATGCCGCGCTGATGAGCCAGTCGCACTACCTCGGTCATGTCGGCCGCACTCATCACGGCGCCGGAAGGGTTCGAAGGCGAGTTGAGAATGATCACCTTGGTGCGCGGCGTGATCAGGCGGGCCACCATTTCCGCAGTGACGCGAAAACCCTGCGACTCGTCGGATTCCAGCAGAACGCAATTTCCGCCCGCGTAGCGCACGATGTCCTTGAACGAAACCCAGTAAGGGACGGGCAGAATCACTTCGTCGCCGTGATCCACCAACACCTGGATGGCGTTGAACAGCGCGTGCTTGCCACCGGTCGCTGCGATCACTTCTTCGCGGCGATAGTCGGAATCAAAATCCACGTTGTGCCGGTGCACGATGGCATCGCGCAATTCGGCCGTACCGGCAACGGCGGTGTACTTCGTGAAATTGCCTTGGATGGCAGCAATGCCCGCGTCTTTGATGTGCTGCGGCGTGGCAAAGTGCGGCTCGCCCGCGCCGAAATCGACCACATCGATTCCCTGGGAGCGCAGTTTTTCCGCTTCGGCCACCACCGCCATGGTGGCGGAGGGTTCAATACGGTTGATGCGGTCGGTAAGTCGCAGCGCTTCGGTGGTCGCGGTGGTCATGCTTTTTTCTTCCTCTTCTTGTCGCTGGTTTTCCTGTCGGACTTTTTCTCGTCAGCGGGAGCTGCGACGATGTTCGCGTCGTGAAACCTGTAAGCAGGATCGAGCTTCTCCCGAAGCTTCTGTTCAACCACTTCCGGCACCAGTCCTTTCACCGGGCCGCCCGCCTGCGCCACTTCCCGCACCAGCCGCGAGCTCACGTAAGAATACTTGTCGGCCGGCATCATGAAGACGGTCTCGAGCGTGGGCTCGAGCTTGCGGTTCATGAGCGCCATCTGCAATTCGTACTCGTAGTCGCTGATGGCCCGGATACCGCGCAGGATGCAGACGGCATCGATCGACTTGGCATACTCCACCATCAGCCCGTTGAAAGTGTCGATGCGCACGTTCTTCAAGTCCGCAGTGAGCGCCCGCAACATCTCCAGCCGCTCAGCCACGCTGAACATCGGACTCTTCTCCGAGTTGCGCAGGATGGCGACCACCAGCTCTTCAAAGATCTTGCTGCCCCGTTGAATCAAGTCGAGGTGCCCATTCGTGGGCGGGTCAAACGAACCGGGATAGATAGCAATGCCCTCGTTCAATGGTCCTCACAGGAACAGGCTCTCAGCGGGTGCAACTTAAGATTTTATGCGGGCGGGAGCAAGGATGGCAATTGGGGAGTAAGAAAGCCAAGAAAGCCGGGCGCAGCGCTTTGAAACGCCGCGCCCGTTGGCAACGAATTCAGCGCCGCGCCGCCACGATTGGCGCCTTCACCGGCTCCGCCGCCGTCGGCATGGTCGTGACGCGGGCGCCCTGCGGGGATGGAGCTTGAGCAGCCACCGCTGCTGGCTGTGGATGGGCCACAGTCAGCCCTAGCGCCTTGCGCACTTCCGCGTCCAGCTTGGCCATGGTGTCTTTGTTGTCTTTCAGAAACTGGCGGGCATTTTCGCGGCCCTGGCCGATGCGTTCACCCTTGTAGCTGTACCATGAGCCGGATTTCTCGACGATGTTGTTGTTCGAGGCCAAGTCGAGCAGATCGCCTTCTCGTGAAATCCCTTCCCCGTAAAGAATGTCGAACTCGGCCTCGCGGAACGGCGCCGCAACCTTGTTTTTTACGACTTTTACGCGAGTACGCGAACCGGTTACCACGTCGCCATCTTTGATGGCGGCGATGCGCCGGATATCGATTCGTACCGAGGAATAAAATTTCAGCGCCTTTCCGCCGGTGGTGGTCTCCGGATTGCCGAACATCACGCCAATTTTTTCGCGGATCTGATTGATGAAGATCAGGCAGGTGCGTGATTTCGAAACCGTTCCTGTCAGTTTGCGCAGCGCCTGCGACATCAGCCGCGCCTGCAGGCCCATGTGACTGTCCCCCATTTCGCCGTCAAGTTCGGCCTTGGGCACCAGCGCCGCCACCGAATCCACCACCAGCACGTCGATGGCATTGGACCGCACCAGCGTTTCGGTAATCTCCAGTGCCTGCTCGCCATAGTCCGGCTGCGAAACCAGCAGGTT
>Ga0209006_10000690_pt1 | contig 31433 bp, 34 predicted proteins | sample JacPin_JW_Ref_O2_FD_188567 | JGI IMG/M metagenome (GOLD analysis project Ga0209006, IMG submission 188567) | Forest soil microbial communities from Algoma, Ontario, Canada - Jack Pine, Ontario site 1_JW_Ref_O2 (SPAdes) (version 2) | ecosystem: Environmental > Terrestrial > Soil > Boreal...
CCAGGATCAAACTCTCCAAACAAAAACCATCCAGAGAAAACCTGACAAAACAAACAACAACAAAAAACCACACCCAACCACGGGGACGGCAGATGCGGCCAAAAAACAAACAACAAACAAAAACCACCAAACACACTATTGAGTTCTCAAACAACACACCCGTTCAACAGGCAACCCTGCTACTATACGCCAGGTCAGGACAGTGGTCAAACCTGCCCTGACTTGTTTCGTTGCTAGGCGTTCACCCGCTCGATTTCGGCGCCCAGACTGACCAGATTCTCCACAAAAAGCGGATAACCGCGGTCGATATGGAAAACGTCGTGCACCTCGGTGTCGCCGTCCGCGACCAGGCCCGCAAGCACCAAACCCGCGCCCGCCCGGATATCCGACGACCACACCGGCGCGCTGGAAAGCTGCGGGATGCCCCGCACAACCGCGTGGTGACCGTCGGTGCGAGCGTCAGCGCCCAGCCGGATCATCTCCTCGACGAATCGGAACCGAGCCTCGAACACGTTCTCGGTGATCATCGACGTGCCGTCGGCGATCGCGGCCAGGCCGATAGCCATCGGCTGCAGGTCGGTCGGGAACCCAGGGAACGGCAGCGTCGCCACGTTCACCGCCTTCGGCCGTTCGTACTGCACCACGCGGAAACCGTTGTCGTGCTGGGTGACTGTCGCGCCAGCGGCGTGCAGCTTGTGCAAAACAAGCTGTAAGTGCGCGGGGTCTACCCCGGTCACCGAGATATCTCCGCGCGTCATCGCGGCCGCGATGCCCCACGTGGCAGCGACAATCCGGTCGCCGATCACGCGGTGCTCAGTCGGGTGAAGTCCCTCGACGCCGGTGATCGTCAAAGTGGGCGTGCCGGCACCCTCGATCTCGGCACCCATCTGGCTGAGCATCGTGCACAGATCGACCACGTCGGGCTCACGCGCGGCGTTGTGAATCGTCGTCACGCCTTCGGCCATCACAGCGGCCATCAAGATGTTCTCGGTGGCGCCTACGGACGGAAATTCCAGCTGAATCTCCGCTCCGTGCAAGTGATCTGCCGAGGCAACCACACATCCGTGCTCGATGTTGCAGTTCGCGCCCAACTGTCTTAAGCCGGCCTGGTGCATATCCAGCGGGCGCGATCCGATCGCGTCGCCGCCCGGCAACGCCACCCTGGCCCGTTTGCATCGGCCCACAAGCGGACCGAGCACGCACACCGATGCCCGGAACTGGCGGACCGCGGCGAAGTCCGCGTCGTACTTCAGCTCGTCCGGCGACGTCACCCGCACAACCGATCCGTCCAGCTCCACGGTGGCGCCGAGCCCGCGTAAGACCTCGGCCATCAGTGGGACGTCGAGGATGTCCGGGCAATTGGTGATGGTGCTGGTGCCCTCGGCGAGCAAGGCGGCCGCCATCAGCTTGAGCACGCTGTTCTTGGCCCCGGTGACGGCCACTTCCCCCGACAACCGGTTACCCCCGGTCACCACAAAGCGCTCGCTCACGCGGGTTAGTGTAGACAGCGCGGTTACCAATGTCAGTCTGCCCGGTACGGTTTGACCATGGCAGTGCACCTCACCCGCATATACACCCGAACCGGCGACGACGGCACCACCGGTCTGAGCGACTTCTCGCGGGTCAGCAAGAACGATCCACGGCTGGTGGCGTACGCCGACTGCGACGAGGCGAACGCCGCGATCGGAGTCGCCGTCGCGTTGGGGGAACCTGGCGAACAGCTCACGCGGATACTGCACCAGATACAGAACGACCTGTTCGACGCCGGGGCCGACCTGTCGACGCCGGTGGTCGACAACCCCAAGTATCCGCCGTTGCGCATCGCACAGAGCTACATCGACCGGCTAGAGGCCTGGTGTGACGAGTACAACGAGTCGCTGCCCGCCCTCAATTCCTTTGTTCTTCCGGGCGGTTCACCGCTTTCCGCCCTTCTGCACGTCGCGCGCACGGTGACGCGCCGTGCCGAGCGGTCGGCGTGGGCCGCGGTGGCCGAACATCAGGAAACCGTGAGCCCTCTGCCCGCCAAGTACCTCAACCGGCTCTCGGATTTGTTGTTCATTCTGTCCCGGGTGGCAAATCCGGACGGAGATGTGCTCTGGCAACCTGGCGGTCAAGCGCCGCAATAAATTACATCGCTCGCCGCTGCGTGCGAGGCGACGGCCTCGACTCGAACCAGGATAGGAACGCGGTCAGTGCTCCCCGATCGAGCGCCAACTCGTACCCGCGCCGACGCTCCAGTCCCGCATCGCGCAATTCGAGGATCGCGATCTCAGCGGTCATGATGTCGAACTCGTCACCGCGAGGCGCCCGCCGGGACACGATCTCGATGCCACGGCGGCTGAGTCTGCGGTCGGGCCACCACCGTAGGCTCGACAGGCGGTAGAAACCGGCTTCGCCTCCGCGGTAACGGATCACGCCGTGCCGCCAACCATGACCACCGACGGCCGGGATGTCGCGCAGGATTGCTGCCGTGCCGCCCTGGCGAAGTTTCCACAGCCGATAGGTCAGCACCGTCACGGCAGACAGCAGGACGGCGATGAGCGCGATCATCATGGCCATCAACGCGCTCATCGGCGGCGATCTCCTAGTCGATTTCGCCTAGCGCGCGCAACCTGGCCCGACCCCGCGCCGCGACCCGGGGATCGTCGGAGTCGGCGTCGGTTCGCGCCTGATCGGCGTTTACCTCCGACTCGAATTCCGCCGATTCCGCCAAAATGATGACTCCCTCATCGGTGACCGACATGAAGCCACCGTCGACGGCGATGCGAAGGTCGTCCTCGCCCTCCCGTTCGACGCGAACCATCGCATCGTCGACCAGTTGTGCCACCAACGGGATATGCCGCGGCAGGATACCGATCTCGCCTGACGTGGTGCGGGTGAAGACAAAAGTGCCTTTCCCCGACCAGATCTCGCGCTCAACGGCGACGATGTCGACGTTCATATCGGCCATGGTCAATGCCTAGTTCTTGGATCCGTCAAACTTGACGCCAAGGCTCTCCGCCTTCTTCTCCAGGTCCTCCAGACCGCCGATCAGGAAGAACGCCTGCTCTGGCAGATGGTCGAACTCACCCTTGCACAGCCGGTCGAACGCCTCAATGGTCTCCTTCAGCGGCACATTGGAACCCGGCTGCCCGGTGAACTGCTCGGCGGCCATCATGTTCTGCGACAGGAAGCGTTCGATCCGGCGAGCGCGGTTGACCAACTGCTTGTCCTCCTCGGAAAGCTCGTCGACGCCCAAGATCGCGATGATGTCCTGAAGATCCTTGTAGCGCTGTAGGATCCGGATGACCTCCTGTGCAACGCGATAGTGCTCATCGCCCACTATCGACGGGTCGAGAATCGTCGAGCTCGAGGCGAGCGGATCCACGGCGGGGAAGATGCCCTTGGAGAACACCGCACGGCTGAGCTCCGTGGTGGCGTCCAGGTGCGCGAACGTGGTGGCCGGGGCGGGGTCGGTGTAGTCGTCGGCCGGCACGTACACCGCCTGCATCGACGTGATCGACCGTCCCCTCGTGGACGTGATGCGTTCCTGCAGCTCGCCCATCTCGTCGGCGAGCGTCGGCTGGTATCCCACCGCCGAGGGCATGCGACCAAGAAGCGTCGATACCTCGGAGCCGGCCTGAGTGAACCGGAAGATGTTGTCGATGAACAGCAGCACGTCCTGGCCCTGCTCGTCGCGGAAGTACTCGGCCATGGTCAGCCCCGACAGCGCCACCCGCATACGGGTGCCGGGCGGCTCGTCCATCTGACCGAACACCAGCGCGGTGTCCTTCAGCACGTTCGCTTCGGCAAGCTCGACCCAAAGGTCGTTACCCTCACGAGTCCGCTCACCCACGCCCGCGAATACCGATGTGCCGCCGAAGTTTCGGGCGATGCGGTTAATCATCTCCTGGATCAACACAGTCTTGCCGACGCCGGCACCACCGAACAACGCGATCTTGCCGCCGCGCACGTACGGGGTGAGCAGGTCGACAACCTTCAGCCCGGTTTCCAGCATCTCGGTGCGAGGTTCGAGCTCGTCGAACGCCGGCGGTTTGCGGTGAATCGGCCAGCGCGCAAGGTCGGAGCCGTATCCCTTTTCGTCGAGGCAAACGCCGAGGGCGTCCCAAACGTGCCCCTTCGTGCCGTCTCCCACCGGCACCGAGATCGACGCTCCGGTGTCGACGACCTCCGCGCCGCGCACCAGGCCGTCTGTCGGCTGCATGGAGATGCAGCGGACCAGGCTGTCGCCGAGGTGCAGCGCGACCTCCAGGGTCAACGTCTTGGCAAGTTCGGAGAATGTGATGTCGGCGTGCAGTGCGTTGAACAACCCGGGCACCGCGCCACGGGGGAATTCGACGTCCACTACCGGGCCGGTGACGCGCACGACCCGGCCGTTGGTGTCCTTGCCCGCCTTGGTGGTCTCGCGTTCAGCGGTTGCGGTCATGTCTTCTTCGCTCCTATGGATCCTACTTGGCGCCGGCCAACGCGTTTGCGCCACCGACGATTTCGCTGATTTCCTGGGTGATCTGAGCCTGGCGTTCCCGGTTGGCCTGCAGAGTCAAATCCGTGATGAGGTCGTCGGCGTTGTCGCTTGCCGACTTCATTGCGCGTCGGCGGGACGCCGACTCCGACGCCGCGGACTCGAGCAGCGCCGCGAATATCCGGGTGGTGACATACCGTGGCAGAAGCGTCTCGAACAGAGCTGTCGCGTCCGGCTCGAACGAGAACAACGTGTGAGGTCCGGTGTCTTCCTCGACGTACTCGACCACCATGGGAGCGATGCGGAGCGGCAACGCAGTTTGCGACAGCATCGTCTTGAACTCGGTGAACACGATATGGAGCTCGTCGACACCGAAAACACCGTCCGGACCGGGATCGTCGCCTTCGTCGTCCGCCCCCGCCAGGAACGCATCGACCAACGTCGCCGCGATCTCCTCGGCGTTCGCGTAGGCCGGCTTCTCCGAAAAGCCGGTCCATGACCCGGTGATCGTCCAGTTGCGGAAACTGAAGTAGGCCAGCGCCTTGCGCCCGACGACGTAGAGGGTCGGCGTCTTGCCTTCCTGGCGCAGCAAGGAGAACAGCTCCTCGGACTGCCGGAACACGTTGGCGTTGTACGCGCCGCAGAGCCCGCGGTCCGACGACACCACCAACACCGCGGCACGCTTGGGCTCCTCGCGCGCGACCAGCAGTGGATGGTCCAGCGCGGACTCCTGGGCCAGATTGGTCAGCATTTTGGTGATCTCGAGGGCATAGGGACGGGCAGCTACGACGCGGGCCTGCGCCCTGGCGATGCGCGACGTCGCGATCAGCTCCTGGGCCTTCGTGATCTTCTTGATCGCGCCGGCTGACCGGATCCGCCCGCGTAACTCCCGAAGTGTGGCAGCCATTTACACCTAGTTCTTCTTCTCCGGCGGGGCGGGCTTGCGCACCTTGACCGATTCCTTCTCGACATCCTCTTCGGCCATCGCACCGACGTGCTCGTCGGGGACCGCCGAGCTGCCATCAGACGTGGCGAAGCCCTTCTTGAACTGGTTGATCACGTCGGTCAGCTTGTCCTCGGTCTCCTCGGGCAGCTGCTTGGTTTCCCGGATCTCCTTGAGGATCCCGTCGTGCGCCGCACGCATGTGATCGAGGAACTCGGTCTCGAACCGCCTGACGTCTTCGACCGGGACGGAGTCCAGGTGCCCCTTTGTTCCGAGGAAAATCGACACCACCTGTTCTTCGACCGGCATCGGCTGATGTTGAGGCTGTTTGAGCAGCTCCACAAGCCGCGCACCACGGTCCAGCTGCTTCCTGGAGTTCTCGTCCAGATCGGACGCGAACGCAGCGAACGCCTCCAGCTCCCGATACTGCGATAGGTCCAACCGCAGCGATCCGGCGACCTCCTTCATCGCCTTGATCTGAGCGGCGCCACCCACGCGCGACACCGACACGCCGACGTTGATCGCCGGGCGCACGCCCTGGTTGAACAGGTCGCTCTCCAGGAAGCACTGGCCGTCGGTGATCGAGATGACGTTGGTGGGAATGTAGGCCGAGATGTCGTTAGCCTTGGTCTCGATGATCGGCAGTCCGGTCATCGAACCCGCGCCCAGCTCGTCGGACAGCTTGGCGCAGCGCTCCAGCAGCCGGGAGTGCAGGTAGAACACGTCGCCGGGATACGCCTCACGGCCGGGCGGGCGACGCAACAGTAGTGAGATGGCCCGGTATGCCTCGGCCTGCTTGCTCAGGTCGTCGAAGACGATCAGCACATGCTTGCCGTCGTACATCCAGTGTTGACCGATCGCCGAACCAGTGTACGGCGCAAGCCATTTGAAGCCCGCGGAGTCCGACGCTGGAGCGGCGACGATGGTCGTGTAGTCCATCGCGCCACCCTCTTCAAGCGCGTTGTGCACGCTGGCGATCGTGGTGCCCTTCTGGCCGATCGCGATGTAGACGCACCGCACCTGCTGCTTGGGATCGCCGCTCTCCCAGTTCTGCCGCTGGTTGAGGATGGTGTCAACACAGATCGCGGTCTTGCCGGTCTTGCGGTCGCCGATGATCAGCTGGCGCTGGCCGCGCCCGATCGGAGTCTGCGAGTCAATCGCCTTGATACCGGTCTGCAACGGTTCCTTGACGCCCTGGCGCTGCACCACCGACGGGGCCTGAATCTCCAACGGGCGACGGGTTTCCGCCTCGATGTCGCCGCGGCCGTCGATCGGATGCCCGAGCGGATCGACCACACGGCCCAGGAACTTATCCCCGACCGGGACCGACAGCACCTCACCGGTGCGCTTGACTTGCTGGCCCTCCGCGAGCTTTTCGAAATCGCCGAGAATAACCGCACCAATGTCGTGCTCGTCGAGGTTCAGGGCTACACCCAGCACCCCGCCCTCGAATTCGAGCAGTTCCTGCGTCATCACGGACGGCAATCCTTCGACGTGCGCGATGCCGTCGCCGGTGTCGATGATGGTGCCGACCTCCTCACGCGCCGTGTCGGCGGTGAAGCTGGAGACGTACTCCTCGATCGCACCCTGGATGTCGTCGGGAGAAATCGTCAACTCTGCCATGGCTTTTCGTCTTCCTGCCTTCGGTGTGGGGTCTCTTTTCGCTATTAAGTTCAGTCGGGCAACCGATTCCGGGCCGCCGTCAACCGCGATGACAGCGTCCCGTCGATCACGTCGTCGCTCACGGAGACTGTCAGACCTCCCAACAATTTGGGGTCGATCTGCAGTTGCACGGATACCGGGCGGCCGTAGATGCGGCTCAGCACCTGTGTCAGCCGATTGTGCTGAGCGCCGGTCAGTTCCGCGGCTGCGCTACAGTTCGCGACGACCTCGCCGCGCCGCGCGACAGCCAACTGCGTCAGCGCGTCAACGGATTCGTCGGCTCGGCCACCGCGGAGCAGTTCGACTGTCTGCGCCAGCAACGCTTCGGTGGTGGGATTCACGCCCTGGCTGCTGTTGAGCACGTTCTTGAGCAGCCCGATACGATCTTCCGCCGGCTGCGAGTAATCGCTCAGCAAAGTCGATAGTTGCGGCTCCCCGTCGAGGATGCGGCTGAAAAAGAACAGCTGGTCCTCAACCTCGTCGGCGTGACCGTCACGCTCTGCGCGGACCAGCAGTGCCAGTCGCGCGCCATGCTCGACGGCGTCGATCAGGTTCGCGTCGGATGACCACCGTCCCGACACCGCCGCCTTGAGGACCTCGAGCGCTGGATCACCGACCCGACCGTGCAGCAGCGACTCCACCAACCGCACCTTGGGTGCCGGATCGTCGGATGGGTCCGCCAGATGCCTTGCCAGTATCTTTTCGCGGCTCAGCAACTGGGTCGCCGCGGCCAAATCGTTAGCCAGATTTGTCAATTGCGACTCGTCGAGGTTGGCAGCGACTGCTTCGAACCGTGTGACCAACCCGGTGAGCGCCTCTCGGCTGGCCGCGCGTAGCTTCGCCGTTGCCGGGTCATCGATTGTGATGCTCGACGGCGCCATCGCGTCGAGCTCGTCGAGGAAGCGGTCGATGGTCGCCGACCTCGCATTGGGGTCAGTGACGTGCTCGCGTACCAGTTCGCCGGCGCGGTTCACCGCTTCGACGCCCAGGTCTCGCCGCAGCTGGCGGATGAACTGCGCGCGCAACAGCTGAATATGCTGCTGGCCTTGGATTTTGACGCGTTCGACCTCAGCGTCGGCCTGCGCGTGCAGATGTTCGGCGATGCTCTTCGCGTCGGCGCGGGATTCGTCGACGACTGTCTTCGCCTCCTCGTCGGCCTGACGCAGCGCCTTCTCATGGGCTTGGGTGGCCTCCACGAGCCGTTTCGCGGCGGACGCGTTGTCCTCGAGTTGTTTGCGAACCGCCTCCTGGCGGTTGGCCATCAGCTTGCGCACCGGCGGAACGACGTATCGCCATACCAGCCATACGATCAGCGCGAACCCAAGCAGCTGGCCGATGAACGTCGACATGAGCTACCGCCCCGCCGCCGTGGTCTTGGCGGGGGCTGGGCGCCCGACGTCGACACCCACCACACGGCCGGCCAATGTCACGGCCAGTGTCTCCATCGACGTCCGCAAGTCGGCGGCTATCCCGTCGGCTTGCTGCTTGAGCTCTTGACCTGCCTTGTGCAGAGCCAACGCCGACTCCTCGGAGGCGCGCCTTTTCATGTCCTCGAGGATCTTGCGGCCCTCAGCGCGTGCCTCGTCACGGATCGTGGATGCTTCGCGACGAGCACGCGCCATCGCCGCCTCGTAGTCGGCTTCGGCGCTGGCGAACTGCTTGTCCGCTTGCCGATTGTTCTCAATGGTTTTGGCGACCATCTCATCGCGCTCGTGCAGCACCCTCATGATTGGCGGCACGACGAATGTGCCGATCACGGCGAGCACGATCAAGAAGATGAGCAGCACGACGAAGAAGGTGCCGTTGGGGACGAGGAAGTTGTTGGTTTCGCCTTCCCCTGCCGCAACGAACGTCATGCTCAGGTCACCCATCGCGACGAACTACTTGACCGGGGTGGCGAACACGAACAAGGCCATGAACGCCAGGTTGATGAAGTAGGCGGCCTCAACCAAGCCCACCGTGATGAAGAACGGAGTGAACAGTCGGCCCTGAGCTTCGGGTTGCCGTGCAATGCCGGAGATCAGCGCGTTACCGGCGATACCGTCACCGATGCCGGCGCCGATAGCGCCGCCGGCCATGATCAACCCACCGCCGATGAGAGCGCCCGCAGCGATTGTGGGATTCATTCCTATCCTCCTTGATAACTGGTAGTGGACCTACCAGGACTGGTCGTACCGAGTGGTTCACGTCTGGGATTTAGTCGTGATGCTCCTCAAGCTCCATTGACTGACTGAAGTACAAAATGGTCAGCAGGGCGAAGATGAACGCCTGGATAGCGCCGACGAACAGGTCGAAGCTCTTCCAGATCGCGTTGGGCAACCACATGATGTAGGCAGGGAACAGCGCTATCAGGGCCACCAGGATGCCGCCCGCGAACATATTGCCGAAAAGTCGCAGCGACAACGAGATTGGCTTGGCCAGCTCTTCGACGAGGTTGATCGGCGCCAAGAACGCGACGTGGCCTTTGAGCAGCTTGATCGGGTACCCGATGATGCCGCGCCGCCAGATGCCGGCCCCGTGGTAGCAGACGAACACGAACAACGCGAGCGCCAACACGAAGTTGATATCGGAGGCCGGCGGTGCGAACAACTCGTGGGTCTTACCGTCCGACGTCTGGTACTGCACGGGCAGCACCGACAGCCAGTTCGCTACCAGGATGAAGACGAACAGCGTCACTGCCAGCGGTAGCACGAACGGAGCGACACGCATGCCGATCGTCGCTTCGATCTGATCGCGCATCTGCACGGTGATGGCCTCGAAGAACAGTTGCACACCGTTGGGAACACCCGATGACGTGACCTTCGCGCGAAGGAAGAAGGCCAGTCCGAGCACGATCACAGCCGCGAGCGCGGTCGCGTACACGGTGTCCGTGTTGACGGTCAGGCCAAACCAATTCGCCTGCTCGTGGTGACCGACTTCAATGGCGGCTTCGGCGAGGAGGGTCTCAGTCATGATGTCGTGCCACTCCCTTCCGTGTCACCATCGGCCGGTTTGCGCAGCGCCTGCAGCACCGGCAACGCCGTCGTCAGCACCAGCAGCACCTGAAACAGCGCCAACCCGAACACCACACCCAACCCCGCGGGCCGGAACGCGAACGCGATCGTCAAGCCGATCACCGTGATGACCAGAAGCCTGGTGGCAGAGTTCAGCGCCATCTTGCGCTTGAGCGGATGCGCCTCGGAGGTGATCGACTCGACCGACCGCTGCACCAGGAGCGCGTTGAGCAAACCCAGACCAAGCCCGATACCGAAGAACAACCCGAACCACGGGCTACCTAACAACGCGCCTGCGGCCACCGCCACACCGGTGATGGCAACGCAGATGAGGAACAGCCGCAATGGGCGAAACGCGACCGAGGGAAACACCAACGGCGCGTCCTGCGCTGGCGTCGTCACCTTGCTACCTCAATCCCGCGTTACTGGAAGATGCCTGGCCGATTCCCATGGCGCCCGCCGAGCGTATCGGAGGCCGACATGCGCGCTGGAATCACCCAAGGGACATCTCCCTATGTCGGTCGTTCTCGTCTCGTCGGAGGCGACTCCGACGAGCCGGGGGGCCGGCAACCCGCGGTGGTACTTTCGGGTTCTACCAGCACCGTACCACATGGTAGGCAGCCCAAAACGGCTACCTACTACTTGTCGTCGTACAGCTCCTCGCCGCGGCGCAACAGCGGGATCACGGTGACCACGATCGCGACCACAATCGCCACGAGCATCACCGCGCCGGTGTAGCGCGGGTCGAAGAAGATCGTGCTTGCTGTACCGAACGCGACGATTCCGACCCACAGGTAGATCAGTAGCACTACTCGCCGGTGTGAGTGGCCGATCTGCAATAGCCGATGGTGCAGGTGCATCTTGTCGGGGCTGAACGCGCTGCGACCTGCTCGGGTGCGTCGCACGATCGCGAGCAGCAGGTCGAGCATCGGCACGAACATGACGGCAACGACGAGGAGGAACGGCGACAGCAGAGCGAACACGTCGCGGGCTCCGTACGCGTTCTGCGAGATCGGTCCTGCCGCGGTGGTGGAGGCCGCGGCCAGCATCAGTCCGATGAGCATCGAGCCGGAATCGCCCATGAATATCCGTGCGCGATGGAAGTTATGTGGCAGAAAGCCCAGACATGCGCCGGCCAGCACGACCGAGATCACCGCCGGCGGGTAGAACAGCACATCGCCGCCGTGGTCACGCAGCAAACCGACGGAGAAGATGCATATCGCCGATGCGGTGATGAACCCCAGACCGGCGGCGAGGCCGTCGAGCCCGTCGACGAAGTTCATCGCGTTGACGATCGCGACCGTGAGCGCCAGCGTCAGGAGGATGGACGAGACCTGGTCGAGCACGATCGTGCCGACTCCGCCGACGGGGATGTACAGGACACTCCACGCCACGCCCATCGTCACAAGCACGCTGGCTGCGGTGATCTGACCGGCGAACTTCGTCAGCGCGTCAAGACCCCACTTGTCGTCGATCAGCCCGATACCCATGATGATTCCGCCGGCGACGAGCACCGCGGGCAGGCCCGAGGAATAGACGAAACCCCGAGTCAGCGCGGGCAGTTGCGATGCCAGCAGCACCGCCGCCAGCACGCCGATGTACATCGCCAGCCCGCCCATCCGCGGCGTCGGCTGCACGTGCACGTCGCGTTCGCGGGGGATCGCGACGGCGCCGAGCCGGGTGGCGAGTACCCGAACCCACCCGGTGCAGAAATAGGTGATGATCGCGGCGGTCAACCCGACGAGCGCGAGCTCGCGCAGCGGAACACCCGCGCCCCGCTCGGAGAGGGCGAGCACACCGTCGGCCAGACTCGCTGCTTCGCTCACCACTGGATGAACCGTACTTGACGAAGCTAAAGCCGACGGTGAGGGACGTGTCACCTACAGTGGCGCCGTGCCGTCGTTGCTCACCAGGTTCTCCATGATCGGCCGGCTGCCCAAACCCCTGCGGGCATAGCTGGAGCCGGAAGGCATCATGTTCGTCGCCGAGAAGGTCGGTGTCCGGCAGCGCTTCAGCGGCTCGGTGCCCGGGCGGCACGACGCCGCGGGTGCCAACCGCCACGTCGGCCTTGTGGTGTTCACGCGTCAGCGCCTGTACGCGTCGCCACCCACCCTGCAACGGCTCAACCGGCCGGCGATCGACCGGCGGTGGGATGCACCGCGGGACGGCCCGGCGAAGGTCGCGATCTCCGACTCCGGCGTGCACTTCATCATTGACCTGCCACAGGTCGACCCGCGGTTCCACGGCGACTTGTCGCTTCACTTCCCGATGACCCTGCCAAACGATGTGGTCACTGCACTGCCGTCGCGGTCGCTGGCGTTCCCGGTGTCCGCCGAGTACGTGTTTCACATGCTCGGCGTGCGCGCTAGGCCGTGAGCGTGTCGGCCTCGAGGCCGAGCACGGTGGCGATCTCGTCGGCGCCGACGGGCCCCTCGCGCAGGATGTGGGGGGTCGGGCCGGTCAGGTCGATGATCGTGGACGCGGCCTGTTGTTGCGACGGCCCTGCGTCCAGGTAGACCCCTACGAGCTCGCCGAGCTGACGACGGGCGTCGTCTGCGGTGATCGCCGGTGGGCGACCGGAGATGTTCGCGCTCGACACCGCCATCGGGCCGACTTCGCGCAGCAACTCGATCGCCACGGGATGCAACGGCATCCGCACCATCACCTTGCCGTGGCCCTCCCCGAGATCCCACTGCAGCGACGGCGCCTGCTGGACGACGATGCTCAGCGCACCCGGCCAGAACGCATGGATGAGCTCGCGCGCGGCCTCGGGGACGGCGAAGGCCAGGCCGTCGATCGTCTGCCACGAGCCGACGAGCACCGGTACCGGCATGTCGCGGCCGCGGCCTTTCGCGGCCAGCAATGCCGTGACAGCGGCCGGGTCGAACGCGTCGGCACCGACGCCGTACACCGTGTCGGTCGGCAGCACGACCAGCCGTCCATCCTTCACCGCGCTGACGGCCGACGCGATGCCCGTCGAACGCTGAGCTTCGTCGGTGGTGTCGAAAGTCTGTGTCACGGAGCAATCTTCCTGCGCGCGGTCACGAAACGAGGCCGTCGGGCAAAATCGGTGTGCGCCACGACGTTCTCAAACAGGCTGGTGCGCCGCACCAATGCGACCACAACCGCGGACGCGGTGTCGTCATGCTCGATCGCGAGCAGCCCGCCACGCACGAGCCAGCGTCCGGCGAGCGCCGAAATCGCTGGGACGAACGAAGTGCCATCCGGGCCACCGAACAGGGCCTGGGGTGGATCATATTCTGCGACTTCGGGTTCCAGTTCTACGCCGTCAGGCAGATAAGGCGGATTGGCAACGACGAGATCGACAAGTCCGTCGAGATCATCGAAAAGCCCGGGATCGCAGACATCGCCGACCCGGAGTTCGACCGACGTACCTGCGGTGTTGCGGTGGGCATACGCCATCGCATCAGCGGAGATGTCGACACCGATCACCCGCGCCGCCGGCTCGTGCCGGGCCAGCGCCGCGGCGAGCGCACCGGATCCGCTGCAGAGATCGACGATCAACGGTTCGGGCGGCAATTGTTGTGCCGCCGCCCATTCGAGAAGGGCTTCGGTCTCGGGCCGCGGAATAAAGACACCCGGCCCGACGTCGAGGTTCAGCGGCCCGAAGGCCGCCGTTCCGGTGAGGTGTTGCAACGGAATTCGCTTGGCACGCGCAGCGATCAGATCTGCGTACCGGCTGAAGAAATCGTCGCCGACAATGTCGAGGAGCGCCAGCTGCCCGCGGTCGGTGCACGCCACGTGCGCGGCCAGTTCCTCCGCGTCTACGCGCGGAGATGTGACGCTGGCCTCGGTCAGCACCCGAGTAGCCTCATCGATCGCCTGGCGCAACCGCGTCATCATGCCTGCTGCAGACGGGATTGCTTGTCGGCGAGCGCAAGTGCGTCGAACATGGCATCCAGGTCGCCATCAAGCACCTGATCCAAATTGTGCGCCTTGTACCCGATGCGGTGATCGGTGATCCGGTTCTCCGGGAAGTTGTACGTGCGGATGCGTTCACTGCGATCCACGGTGCGGATCTGGCTGGCGCGATCCGCCGACGCATCCGCGAGAGCCTGCTCCTCGGCCAACGACTGCAGCCGCGCCGCGAGGACCTGCAGCGCACGAGTCTTGTTCTGCAGCTGCGACCGCTCGTTCTGGCACGTGACGACGATCCCGGTGGGTAGGTGGGTGATTCGCACGGCAGAGTCGGTGGTGTTGACGCCCTGGCCGCCCTTACCCGACGACCTGTACACGTCGATGCGCAGGTCAGACTCGTCGATCTCCACCTGGCCGACTTCCTCGGGCTCCGGATAGACCAGCACGCCCGCGGCGGAGGTGTGCACCCGACCCTGCGACTCGGTGACCGGCACACGTTGCACGCGGTGAACGCCGCCTTCGAACTTCAGCCTGGACCACACTCCGTCGGCCGAATCGGCCTTGCTCGCGATGGACAGCGTGGCCTCCTTGTAGCCGCCGAGGTCCGACGTCGTCTCGCCGAGCACTGTGACCGTCCACCCGTGCCGCTCGGCGTAGCGGATGTACATCCGGGCGAGGTCGGCGGCGAACAGCGCTGACTCCTCGCCGCCTTCGCCCGACTTGACCTCCAGGACAATGTCGTCGGCGTCATGCGGATCCCGCGGCGCGAGCATGTCGGTCAACTGGGTGTCAAGTTCGTCGACCTGCGTTTCGAGTTCGGTGACCTCGGCGGCGAACGACTCGTCGTCAGCCACCAGCTCCCGGGCCGCCTCAAGGTCGCCGCGGGCGGTCTCGAGCTTGCGGTGCGTCGCCACTATGGGCGCGAGCTGCGCGAACCGACGCCCAACCTTGCGCGCCGCCGCCTGATCGGCGTGCAGTTCGGGGTCGGACAGGCGACGCTCGAGCTCGGCGTGCTCACCGAGCAGCGCGTCGATCGCCGGAGCGCCGGTGTCCGCACCGCTTCTCTGCGCCACCAGGTCACCTCCCTCGATGCGCCAAACACGATATTCCCCGAACGCACACCGACGCCCGCTCTGCGCCTGTGATGAGTGCTCGCCCTGCGGACGAGAACCCGGCGACAGATCGGGCGTCGGATATGCAGCTACTTGTCGGCGCCGGCCTTGTCGTCCGTGGCGCCCTTGCGCTTGCCGTAGCGCTTCTCGAAGCGCGCAACGCGGCCGCCGCTGTCGAGAATCTTCTGCTTGCCGGTGTAGAACGGGTGGCATTGCGAGCAGACCTCGACGGCGATCTGTCCGCTCTTCTTGGTGCTGCGGGTCGTGAACGTGTTGCCACAGCCGCAGTGCACCGTCGTTTCGACGTAGTCAGGGTGAATACCCGATTTCATAGTTTCCTCTTCATTCTTGGGCCGCCGGGTCGCCTGCGCGTGACCTGCGAGCATCAGACGTGAACCGGAACCGAGGGGTCGGCTATCGATTATGCCAGGTCAGCCCCCGTCAATGCGAAACGCCCCTGGCGGTGGCGCTATTCCGGGGGCAGTAACGCTCGGATTACCTCCTCCGATAGACGCGTTGGGGGGTCAAGGGTCGACCTCACGCGCAACGGTGCCGTGAGCAGGACCCGCCTTCTCGGCTAGCAGCCGGTCAACGGTGTGGCTGTCGTGAAGCGAAATCCAAAGGTGCCAGCTTCAGACCCGGTCGGTCTATCCGACGGGGTCGCATAGAGGAGGACACGTGAAGCTGAAGAATGTATTAGCGACCGCAACGATCGCGAGCGCGCTGGGCTTGGGCGCTCTCGGGGTGGGAGGCGCCGGTGTGGCGAGTGCCTACCCCGGCACGCCTATCCCAACGGATCAAGGACAGTGCGGTCGCGACTTCAACTGCCAGCCCGGGCCGGGGGGCCCCAGAGGTCCAGAATGGAACGCCGGCCCAAGCCAGGGCCCCAGGAACGACGACTGGAACCGTGGCGACGGCAACTGGAACCGTGGCGACGGCAACTGGAACAACCGTGGCGACGGCAACTGGAACAACGGCGACCAGGACTGGAGTGTCGGCAGCGTGAACTGGTGGCGCGGTCGCCCCGGCAAATGGTGGCGGGACGGTGATCTGCCGCCGTGGGGCTTCTGGGGCGCGCCGCCGGCGTTCCAGTGGTCGGGGCCGCCGCCGTGGGTGGATCCGCATCCGATCAACTACTGGGGCTATAACGCCACACCGGTGTGGGACGACAACTTCCACGGCTGGGGGATCTGGTTGTTCGGCGCGTGGGTTCCGATCGTCGGTATCGGCACCTGAGTGGATATCCGAATAGCAACGGCCGCCTTGTCGTCAGGCAAGGCGGCCGTTGTCTGCACTGGTTAGGAGGCGAACTCGTCGTTCGCCGGACCGGGCGCATTCTTGGACACCTGGACCAGGAACTCGTAGTTGGTCTTCGTCTTTCGCAACTGTGACATCAGCAGGTCGATCGCTTGATGAGAATCCAGGCCCGACAGCACGCGGCGCAGCTTGTGCACGACCGCGAATTCGTCGGGCGACAGCAACAGTTCGTCCTTACGCGTACCCGACGGGTTGACGTCCACCGCCGGGAACACACGCCGTTCGGAGATCTTGCGGTCCAGCTTCAGCTCGGCATTGCCGGTGCCCTTGAACTCCTCGAAGATCACCGTGTCACCGGTCGACCCGGTCTCCACCATCGCGGTCGCGACGATCGTCAGTGAACCGCCCTCCTCGATGTTGCGCGCCGCGCCGAGGAACCGCTTGGGCGGATAGAGCGCGGTCGAGTCGACACCACCGGACAAGATCCGGCCCGACGCCGGCGACGCGTTGTTGTAGGCGCGTCCCAGTCGCGTGATGGAGTCGAGCAGCACGACGACGTCCTTGCCCTGCTCGACCAGGCGCTTGGCCCGTTCGATCGCCAGCTCGGCGACCGTCGTGTGGTCCGACGGTGGACGGTCGAAGGTCGAGGCGATGACCTCACCCTTCACCGAGCGCGTCATGTCGGTGACTTCCTCGGGGCGCTCGTCGACGAGCACCACCATCAGATGGCACTCGGGGTTGTTGGTGGTGATCGCGTTGGCGATGTCCTGCAGGATCGTCGTCTTGCCCGCTTTTGGCGGCGACACGATCAGCGCACGCTGACCCTTACCGATCGGCATGATCAGGTCGATCACACGCGTGGTGAGCCGCTCGGTCCCGGTCTCCAGGCGCAACCGCTGATTCGGATACAGCGGCGTCAGCTTGCCGAAGTCCGGACGCTTCTTGGCGTCCTCGACGGACCCGGCATTGACGGCGTCGATCCGCACCAACGGATTGAACTTCTGCCGCTGGTTGGGCTGCTCGCCGTCCTTGGGCAGCCGGACGGCGCCGGTGATGTGGTCGCCGCGGCGCAGCCCGTTCTTGCGGACCATGTTCATCGAGACGTAGACGTCGTTCGGGCCGGGCAGGTACCCGGACGTTCGGACGAACGCGTAGTTGTCCAGCACGTCGAGGATGCCCGCGACGGGCTGCACCACGTCGTCTTCGCGCAGTTCAGCCTCGCCGCCGCCACCACCGCCACCGTCGCCGCCCCGTTCCCGGCGCCTGCGGTCACGGTATCGCCGGCCCCGCCGGAGCTGCCGGCCGTCGCCGCCGTCGTCGTCGCCGCGGTTCTGGCCACTCGGCTGGTCACCGCTTTGTGGTTGCTCGCCGCCTTGACGGGTCTCCGGCTTGAGATCCTCGGCAGTCGACTCATCCGCTTTTTTGGGTGAGTCGTCGGATTCGGGCCTGGCAGCGTCGGCCTTCGGCGGCACGTCTTCGGTCCTTGTATCGGTACCCGTGTCGCCGCCGTCGTTGGCGTCGGTCTCGTTGCTTCCTCCGTTGTGCGCCTTGCCGATTGGCTCCCCGCGTTGTTCGCGGATCGCGGCGATCAACTCGTTCTTACGCATGCCCGAGGTGCCTTTGACGCCGACCTCGTTGGCCAGCGCGCGCAGTTCCGGCAGCACCATGGTCGCCAGCGCGCTGTCGCCTTGCGGAGCGCGTTCCTGGTCGACCACGGGTGCCGAAGTTGAGATTTCAGGTGTCGCGGTGGTGGGCAGATCCGCCTTTTCGGCGCCGCTACCAGCCGCTATGAGGTCCGTATCGGTCACGGATGTCCTTTCTCTCCCCCGCAGGTTTCGTCATACGAGGGGTTTGTTGCACTCAGCCGATCCGCCGAGTGCCCGTGTCCCACCGTCGGCTTTGCAACGGTGATCGCATTGGTTCGCAGGTATAAGGCGAACCGTCATCCCCGAGAAGAATTGGTGATCGTCCTACTGTCGGCGCAGGCAGAAGCTGCGATTGCTGGACGGCACCGAGGATAGCCCGCTTCCGGACGGGAAGCAAGAAAGCCCACCCGCGGCGGTCATCTGCGTAAGCGCTGCGCAATCACGTCAGAGGTCCACCGCACGCCCTCCCCGACCGACATCTCGCGGACGGTGAAGCCGTTTGCGGCACCAAACTCAAGGGCTTCGGCGGGCAGTTCCGGCCGGGTCGTCAGCGCGATAACCGCTGGTCCCGCGCCAGAAAGCGCCGCCGGAACATGACAACGCCGCAGCAGCTGCAGGTATTCCGCCGACGTCGGCATCGCCGCCGCGCGTTGTGGCTGATGAAGCACATCCTCGGTGGCGGCGAGTAACAGATCCGGCCGCTCCGTCAGCGCGACGACCAGCAGCGCGGCGCGGCTGACGTTGAACCGCGCGTCCTCGTGGCTGACACGGCCCGGCAGCAACACCCTGGTGGCCGCCGTCAGGGAACGTTCCGCGGGAATCGCCGAGAAAATCCTGATGTCGGGATGCAGCCGCAGCGGCACCGCCGAGTATGTGCTGCGGTCCCCGGCCTCCTCGGTCCACGACACCACGGCACCGCCAAGCACGGCCGCCGACGCGTTGTCTGGGTGTCCCTCGAATTCGGAGGCGAGCTGGATAAGTTGAGGTTTCGTCAACGAGTTCCAACCCGCTTGGGTCAGAACGCCGTTCGCGGCGGCGAGCCCCCCAACCACGGCCGCGGCCGACGATCCTAGGCCCCGCGAATGCGGTATGTCGTTGCGACAGCGCACCGCCAGCCCGGGAACCGTCGCCCTGGCAGCCGATAGCCCCCGTTCTACGGCGCGCACAACAAGGTGCTCCGGGCCGAGCGGGACCTGTCCGGCCCCTTCGCCTTCGACCTCGACCTGCAGGCCGGAATCGATTGTCGTGACGACGATTTCGTCGTACAGGCTGAGCGCAAGGCCGAGGCTGTCGAAGCCTGGGCCCAAATTCGCAGCTGAGGCCGACACCACGGCGCTGGCGGTCAGCCCGGCGGGCAGGGCGTGGATCACGACGCGGGCTCCATCGCTAGCCCAAGCCGAGCGTCGCGACGACGGCCATCGGATCCACAGGGATGGCCGACACGATCGGCATGTCCATCAGCGCAGTGTCGGGATCCTTCAGCCCGTTCCCGGTGACCGTGCACACCACCGTGGAGCCCGGCGCCACCCAGCCGTCTTCCACCGACTTCAGCAGTCCAGCGATGCTGGCCGCCGAGGCGGGCTCCACGAACACCCCTTCGCTGCGCGCCACCAGGTGATATGCCGCCAGAATCTCCTCGTCGGTCGCCGCCACGAAGCGCCCTTTGGACTGCTGTTGAGCCTCGACCGCGGAACCCCATGACGCCGGGGAGCCGATGCGGATCGCCGTGGCGATGGTCTCCGGTTCCTTGACGGGTTCGCCCAGGACAAGCGGTGCAGCGCCGGCAGCCTGCGTGCCCAGCATTCTCGGCAACCGGTCGCACACACCGTCACGGTGGTACTCGGTGTACCCCCGCCAGTATGCGGTGATGTTGCCGGCGTTCCCGACCGGCAGCGAATGCACATCGGGCGCGGTACCGAGCACGTCGACGATCTCGAACGCGGCGGTCTTCTGTCCCTCGATGCGCACCGGGTTGACCGAGTTCACCAGCGCGACCGTCGGGAAATCGGCGGTGGTCTTGCGGGCCAACTCGAGGCAGTCGTCGAAGTTGCCGTCGACTTGGATGATCTTGGCACCGTGCATGACCGCTTGGGCGAGCTTGCCCATCGCGATCTTGCCCTGCGGAACCAGCACGGCACAGGTGATTCCGCCACGTGCCGCGTATGCCGCCGCCGATGCCGAGGTGTTGCCTGTCGAGGCGCACAGCACCGCCTGCTGCCCCCGGGCCAACGCATCAGTCACGGCCATGGTCATGCCGCGGTCCTTGAACGAGCCCGTGGGGTTGGCGCCTTCGACCTTGAGATGAACTGTGCAGCCGGTCAATTCCGACAGCCTCGTCGCATGCACGAGCGGCGTACCGCCTTCGAGCAGCGTGACCGGCGTCCAGTCGTCGCCGACCGGCAGTCGGTCACGGTAGGCGGCGATCAGTCCCGGCCACCGATGGTGCACCGCCGACTTGGTCACACTCATTCGCTGCTTCCTTCCAATCGCAGGACGCTCGCGACGTTCTGCACGACGTCGAGTCCGGCCAGCGCCGTCACGGTGTCCGACAGCGCGGCATCGCTGGCCGTGTGCGTGACGACGACGACGCGGGCGCCGACCCGTTGTCCCCCGTCGTCGACGACGCCTTCTTGGCGGACTTCCGCGATACTCACCTCGCGCTTTGCGAATTCGGCTGCGACCGTCGCCAATACACCCGGCCGGTCTGCGACGTACATGCTGACGTAGTACCTCGTCCTGATCAAACCCATCGGCGATATCGGCAGCTGGGCGTACTTCGACTCCCGCGGACCGAGGCCGCCCTGCACCCGGTTGCGGGCGGCCATCACCACGTCACCCATCACGGCAGACGCCGTGGGCGCCCCGCCCGCACCCTGGCCGTAAAACATCAGCCGACCGGCTGCTTTGGCCTCCACCACCACCGCGTTGAACGCGCCGTTGACCGTGGCCAGCGGATGCGTCAGCGGCACCAGCGCCGGATAGACCCGAGCCGAAACCCGCTCCTGCCCGTCGTCGGACGTGATCCGCTCGCAGATCGAGAGCAGCTTGATGGTACGGCCGAGGGCCCGTGCGGAAGCGAAGTCGGCAGGAGTCACCCTGGTGATGCCCTCCCGGTAGACGTCGTCGGCAGATACCCGGGTGTGGAATGCGATGGACGCCAGGATCGCGGCCTTGGCGGCGGCGTCGTACCCCTCTACGTCCGCCGTCGGGTCAGCCTCGGCGTACCCGAGTGCGCTGGCGTCCGCCAGAGCGGTCTCGTAGTCGACTCCGGTGCCGTCCATTTCGGACAGGATGTAGTTGGTGGTGCCGTTGACGATGCCGGCCACCCGCACGACGGTGTCACCGGCCAGCGACTGGGTCAGCGGGCGGATCACTGGAATGGCCCCCGCCACCGCAGCTTCGAAATACAGATCAACGTGTGCGCGCTCGGCCGCCTGAGCCAGTTCGCCGGTGGATTGAGCCAGGAGTGCCTTGTTCGCGGTCACGACTGACTTACCGCGTTCCAGCGCACCGAGAATCGCCTTATGGGCGGGCTCGACCGGACCCATGAGCTCGACGACGACGTCGACGTCGTCCCGCGAAACCAGCGCGTCGACGTCGTTGGTGAGCAACTCGATGGGCACTCCACGGTCCGGAGCCACCCGGCGCACGCCGATGCCGCGCAGTTCCAGCGGCGCGCCGATGCGCGCGGCCAGGTCCGCGGCGCTCTCCTCGATGATGCGCACCACCTGGCTGCCGACGTTGCCCAATCCCAACACCGCTACGCCCACGGGTTTTTCGGCAGTATTCATGCGTGCGTCACCTCCAAACTCAACAGATCGTCGACCGTCTCCCTGCGCAGGATCAGTCGGGCCTTCCCATCGCGCACCGCCACCACTGCCGGACGGCCGATCAGGTTGTAACGGCTCGACATTGAATAACAATAGGCGCCGGTGGCTGCGACCGCGAGCAGATCGCCAGGCCGGATATCATCGTGGACCCACGTATCTCGAACCACGATATCGCCACTCTCGCAATGCTTTCCGACGACTCGGGCCAAGACCGGCTGAGCGTCGCCGGCGCGGGAGACCAACCGCACGTCGTACTGAGCACCGTACAACGCGGTGCGGATGTTATCGCTCATGCCGCCATCGACGCTCACATAGCGTCGATGGAAATTCGACGCCACAGCCACATCTTTGACCGTGCCGACTTCGTAGAGCGTGACCGTGCCCGGGCCCGCGATCGCTCGACCGGGCTCCACGATCAGCCGCGGCTCGGGCAGGCCGGCGAGTGCCGATTCGTTACGGACGATCGCGCCGAGCTTGGCGGCGAGTTCCTCCACCGGCGGCGGATCATCTTGCGACAGATACGAGATGCCCAGCCCGCCGCCCAGATCGATCGTCGATATCTGGGCGGTCCTCCGCACACCGAATTCCGCAACCACATCGCGCAGCAATCCGATCACGCGGTGGGCCGCGATTTCAAACCCCGCACAGTCGAAGATCTGCGAACCGATGTGGCTGTGCAGACCCACCAATCGCAGATTATCGGTCTCGAATACGCGGCGAATCGCGGCCATCGCCTGCCCGTCGGCCAACGACAGGCCGAACTTCTGGTCCTCGTGCGCGGTCGAGATGAATTCGTGGGTATGAGCCTCCACACCGACCGTCACACGCACGAGCACGTCCTGGACGGTGCCCAGCCGGCCGGCGATCGCGTCGAGGCGTTCGATCTCCATCATCGAGTCCAGCACCACGTGGCCGATGCCCGCACGCACGGCGGCAGTCAATTCGTCCAGAGACTTGTTGTTGCCGTGCAACGCTATTCGCCCAGGAGGGAAGCCCGCATGCAATGCAACTGCGAGCTCACCGCCGGAGCAGACGTCCAGCGACAGCCCTTCCGCTGCGATCCAGCGCGCGACTTCGGTGCACAAGAACGCCTTGGCTGCGTAGTGGACGTTTTCGCCGCCGCCGAAGGCATCCGCCATCGCGCGGCACCTCGCGCGGAAGTCATCCTCATCGATGACGAACAGCGGCGTTCCGAACTCGCTGGCCAGGTCCGAAACGCGAACGCCCGCAACGCGCACCTCACCGTCATCGGCGCGGACCACGTTGCGCGGCCACACATTCGACGCGAGGTGCAGCAGCTCCTGCGGAGTCTGGGGTTTCGGCGGCGCGGCGGCGGGGTGCACTTCCCCAGCGTGGCGCGGTCCGGCGGGATGGGCGATCACATGCGCTCCGGGGCCGTCACGCCGAGAATCCCGAGGCCGTTGGCGATGACCTGGCGGGCGGCTTGGCACAGGGCCAACCGCGCCGTATGCAACTCGTTCGGCGCCTCGTCGCCTTGTGGCAACACGCGACAGGTGTCGTAGAACCGGTGATAGTCCCCGGCCAGGTCTTCGAGATAGCGGGAGATGCGGTGCGGTTCCCGCAGCGCGGCAGCGGCTTTCAACACCCGCGGAAACTCGCCGATGTTGCGGATCAGTGTGCCCTCGCGCTCGTGGGTCAGTAGATCGAGATGACCGGTGTCGGGGATCAGCCCGAGTTCGGCTGCGTTGCGCGCGAGCGCCGACAGTCGGGCGTGCGCGTACTGCACGTAGTAGACCGGGTTCTCGTTGGACGCCGATGACCACAGCGCGAGGTCGATATCGATCGGCGTGTCGACAGAAGACCGGATCAGTGAATACCTGGCGGCGTCAACGCCAATCGCCTCGACAAGGTCGTCGAGTGTGATGACCGTGCCTGCTCGCTTGCTCATCCGCACTGGCTGGCCGTCGCGGACCAGGTTCACCATCTGGCCGATCAGTACCTCGACGGTGTCCGGGTCGTCGCCGAGCGCGGCGGCGGCGGCCTTGAGCCGCGCGATGTAGCCGTGATGGTCGGCGCCGAGCATGTAGATGCACAGGTCGAAGCCGCGCTGGCGCTTGTCCAGGTAGTACGCGAGGTCGGCGGCGATGTACGCGGGCTGCCCGTCGCTCTTGATCACGACACGGTCCTTGTCATCACCGAACTCGGTCGTGCGCAACCACGTCGCGCCGTCCTTCTCGTAGATGTTGCCGGTCTCGCGCAGCCGTGCGATGGCCTGTTCGACACGACCGGTGGTGTGCATCGACTCCTCGTGCGTATAAACGTCGAAGTCCGTGCCGAATTCGTGCAGCGACTGCTTGATGTGGGTGAACATCAAATCAACCCCGATGGACCGGAAGGTCTCGTGCTGCTGCTGTTCGGGCTGGCCGAGCGCGTCGGGTGCCTTCTCGAGCACCCGCGCGGCGATCTCGGTGATGTAACTGCCTGCGTAGCCGCCCTCGGGCGTGGGCTCGCCCTTGGCCGCCGCGATAAGCGAACGGGTGAACCGGTCGATCTGGGCGCCGTGGTCGTTGAAGTAGTACTCGCGTACTACATCGGCACCCTGGCTGGCGAGCAGCCTGCCGAGTGCGTCGCCAACCGCGGCCCAGCGGGTGCCGCCGATATGAATCGGCCCGGTGGGATTCGCGGAGACAAACTCGAGGTTGACCTTCTGGCCACCCAACGCATCGGAATGCCCGTAGCTCGGGCCGGCGTCGATGACATCGTTGATGATGACGCCCTGTGCAGACGCCGCGATCCGCAGGTTCACAAAACCGGGACCGGCGACCTCGGCGGACGCGATGCCGTCGACCGCGGCGAGCCCGTCAGCCAGCCAGCCGGCGAATTCGCGTGGGCTCACCCCGACCTTCTTGGAAAGCTGGAGCGCCACATTGGTGGCGTAGTCCCCGTGTTCGGGGTTGCGCGGCCGCTCGACCGTGACCGTCGCGGGCAGCGCGGCGGCGTCGAGGCCGTGCTCCGCGAGCACCGCGGCGGCGGTGTTGCGGAGCAGCTCAGCCAGGTCGGCGGGGGTCACGAAGGTCCATCCTATGGGCTCGGCGTTGTCCAGCCCGAATTCATTCCGGCAGGCTGGCCGCCACCACGATGCGCTAGTCTGGGCGGGCCCAACGGCGCAGCGTCAGCGCTATGCGCCCCCGTAGCTCAGGGGATAGAGCGTCTGCCTCCGGAGCAGAAGGCCGCAGGTTCGAATCCTGCCGGGGGCACGATCTGACCAGCACAGATGCACCTTCGTGCAAGATTCGTGCAACTAGGGCATCGGCGTGGCTCCAACCGAATGGAGTCCGGCCATGACTACTACATCCATCTACGAAGTGCCCGACAACCCAACCGATCCCGAGGCCGCCGCGCTCGAGCTGCGCCTACCCGTCGAGATTCTGCACCCGCAGTTCCCCGACATGCTGACCGAGGTGCTGCAGGACTACTGCGGCGTGCTGCACGCCGAGGGCGCGTTCGCCGGCCTGTCATGGGCCGACGCGAAGAACATCGCCGCCGCGGTGTCGTTCGACGCCGTCACTCGCGACGACGCGGCCGACTTCATGCGCAACCGGGCCCGCAATGTACTCGCGGGCACCGACAACATGGATTGGGAGAACCGCGACGGCGCGGCGCGGGCGCTGAACATCGCCGCGACCGTGCTCGGGCTGTGAACCAAGACCTCTCGCCAGATCGTCGGCGCCTCATCTACTACCCCGCACGAGCGGTGAGAAGAGACTTCATCGCCGTCAACCGATGATTGTTTCGTGATCCGGTTCGGGACCGAAATTGAAACGGCGCCCGGTGATCTCCATGGCGACCACCCGTACGTAGATAGGCTTCTTCGTCGCAGTCCACGACCGCAACGGCGCTTCCTCGGCGTCTAAGATGTCGGCGTTGGCCGACAACAGATGTGCCCTGCCCTTGATGATGACGCTCCACCCCCAGGTCAGGGCAGGATCGTGGTAGTCGGCCTCGAAAGCTACCGAGTCGCCCATCACGGCGCTGTACAGCTTGGTGCCCTGGGCAGTTCGGAAGAGCACCGTCCGGTGTCGAGTGGCGAAGTTGACCGGGAAGATTTCGGGCTTCCCGCCAAGGATCGTGACTAATCGGCCTAACGACAAGCTTGATAGCAAGCTCCAGCACTCGTCTTCGCTGAGCAGGGTCACCGCAGCGTTGTCTGCGGACATGATTCAGCCTAACGCGATTCGGCACCACAGAGTGGTACGTCGCGGTTGACGATTCCGAGATACGGGCGGCGATGGTGGCGGCGGTCGGTGACTGACGTTCGTCAAACGCGGGCACTGAACATCGCCGCGTCACCGCGCAAATCAGCGGGCGTTAGCTGTAACGGTGCCAAGCGCGATCGTCGTGGTGAGGACGGGGGTCGCCTCCGGCTCGGGGGCGGCGGCATTTTTGCCGCCGTGGGCGACGCTTAGCTCGTCGGCGGTCAGCGTGCGGATGCTCTGGCGGCGCAGGGCCAGTTTGGTGCGGTCGGTGCTCATGGTGGTTGGTTCCCTTCGTCTGTCGGCCCGTGGTGGACTGGTCAACGTAAAGGGTGCGGTGGACGCCTTGGCAGATCCTTGGAAGCTGCTGCATGAATAGGCGCCGCTGACGATGGGTTCACCCGACCCGGCGCTATGGTCCAGAGATTCGGGCGGCGATGGTGGCAGCGGTCGGCGACTGAACCACCCAGCCCCGGGCCTCTTAGATCAGCGCAGAGCCACTACCACGCCACCCATATTGAACTGCGATGATGCTAATCTCAGCAATCGCGCCGTTAGGCTCTCTTGTACGGCGGCTTGCGTCATTGAAGGTGGCACGGCGTGGTTCGTGCGTCGAAAATCGTTGGGGCACAGGGTTTTGGCTCGGTCGAGGCGGTTGTCGGTAAATGCTTTCGAGGTGAGGGTATTCGATTTGATCCGCGATGATCGGGCGGTTCGGGGCGATAATTGCGATCATGGCTGACACTCGTCCGCGCCCGCCGAGGAAACCGGCGCGACGCCGCGCGATTCCGAGCACAGCCGCCATAACCGGGTTCTCCGCATCGTGCTCACACGCCGTGTTTCACATGTGCTACACCGCCACCGCGAAATACGGAAGCCTGCTGTAAACACTCCTACATGCCCGAGCTGCGGTCGCGCACGACTTTGCGCAGATTGGAGCAGCCGTGCGGGGGCTGGTCGTACGCCGCCGCACGGCCTATCGTGCTGTGAGACCTGGGCCGTTATCGCCCGTCCGGTATGGAGTCGTCGCAGAACCCGTTCGGGCCGTCGCAGTTCATCGCGGATTGGTTGAGTTGGTTTTTCGCCCGCTGGTGCCCGTTGTCGACCTGCACGCAGTGCGGCGTGCCCTGGTTGCAGACAGCAAAAGCAGGGGCGGCGAACCAGCCGGAAGCGACGAACAGTAAGGCGGGTGCCACTGTGGATGCTGCCGCTGCCATGAGCCGCTTTGTCTTGGTGTTGTGGGTGCTGTTCATGATGTGTCCTTATCTCTGGTTGCGGCCCCGGGCGGGCCGCTCTCACAGGTAGGAGCAACAGCCCAACCCAAAGGTGACAGTTTTTGATGGGGCTTTTTTGCTGGCCGCGGTCGGCGACTAAATCACCCGGCGTCGGGGCCGCCCCGCCGACTCAACCGCTCACCCGCACCCGTCAACCCCACCGGCCACACCCCCAACGGCGCCACACCGTTTCGACTGCAAGTCGTTAACTACTTCGAGTTGCGTGAAGTTGCTGCGGGAGCGCTGTGACGCTCGTATAGTCCGATTTACGGCAATCTAATGCCGGGCGTAGCGCCGCCGAAGGGAATCCCAGGGATGGCTAAGGATGAGAGACCGCACTCGATGCGGGTGCGGGCAGCAATCGGGGCGTTGATCGCGGGCGGCGTGTTGTTCGCCGGACCGGCGGGCATCGCGTTCGCGGCGCCCGGCGGGAGCCAGGGCAACAACGGCAACAACGGCAACCACGGCCAGGGCAACAACGGCAACGGTAACGGCAACAACGGCGGCGGCACCGGCAACGGCGGCGGCACGGGCAACGGCGGCGGCACGGGCAACGGCGGCAATCCCGGTGGACCGGGCGACCCCGGCAGCGGTCCCGGCGCTGGCGGCGCAGGCACTCCAGCTCAGGCGTTGTCTGATGGGGGGTCCTGCCCGCCAGGTATCTATATGCCGCGGTCCTGCTCGACGGCCGCTTCAGGGGTTTGCTGCATAGGTACGCGCAGCCGCTGATTCGCTATCAACACCGCGCCTTGTTTGCGTGCGGAAATTATCGCGATGCCACGACCGAGCGGTACCCAATGCCACACGCTTGTATCCCCAAAGATTGCCCGACGGCGCCCACACGGCGGCTAGGGCACAAAGTCACCAACCAGCCAGAGCCAGGCGGAGATCGGATGACCTTCGGCCCTTATTACCGGAGCGTCCCGCCGATTAGCGTCGGCAGCTACGGCAAACATTTTGCCGCAATCCGCTGCGAGAGCCGGGGGCTTTGCTTTTTCGGTCGGCATTGCGCCACGTTCGGCCGGGGCATGCGGCGAGCTAGCTATTCGTGGCGCTGTCCAACAAGATCGACGTATCACAACCGCCTGGCTTACCTAAGGAGCAACCCATGAGGCGCATAGCAATGGTGCTGTCGTCATTCCTGCTTTTCGCTGCCGTGCTGACCGCCTGTGGCGGCAGCAACCAGTCGTCGCCCTCGTCGCCGTCGTCTGCTCAGGCAAGCCCAAGCGGGCAGTACTCGATGACGAGCACGCCATCGACGCCGCCGCCAGGATCGCCGAGCGCCGCTGCGCCGGGAAGCCAGATCGTTATTTCCAACTTTGCATACACTGTGCCCCCGTCAGTCAAACCCGGTCAGCAGCTCACCATTGTCAACAACGACGAGCGCAACCACACCGTCACCGCCGACGAGAACAAGCTCTTCGATATCGTGATATCCGGGAGCGGCGGCATAGAGAATTTCACCGCTCCAACGACGCCAGGCACCTACGCATTTCACTGCAAGTACCACCCCAACATGCATGGCGTGCTGACCGTTCAGTAGGCCGCTCTGTTATGCCGACTGGTACGCAGGCGTTTCGACAAGCCCGACGTGCATGCGGTCGCTGAGGCGAGTTCCCGGCCGGGCCGTGCACGCCCTCGCGACCAACACCGCCCGTCAGCATCTCAGGCCCGGCGACGACACACCAACGGCGTAGGCCGCTCCTGGTTCCGGTGTTCTGAGCCTCGCGTCCGGGGACCTGTATTCGCCGTATTGCTACCCTTTCGCGATGCGCCGTGCGCTCACTCATCACCTGGCCGCTGCACTCGTCGCCACGTGCCTTTGTTCGCTCGTGTCGATCGTCACTTCAGCGACCGCGTCGGCCGTTGCCAATATCTCCGGAATGGCGGTCTTCCTCGACCCCGGTCACAGCGGGGCGAACGATTCGTCGATAACCAGGCAGGTCACCAATGGCCGCGGCGGCACCAAACCCTGCGAGACGACCGGGACCTCCACTGGTGATGGATACCCGGAACACGCCTTCACCTGGGACGTCGTGATGCGCGTGCGCGAGCAGCTCAATCAGTTGGGCGTGCACACACAGATCTCACGCGATAACGACACGTCCCTCGGCCCATGCATTGATCAGCGGGCCGCCGCGGCGAACGCGATGCGCCCCGATGCGATCGTGAGCATCCACGCCGACGGTGGGCCAGCGTCTGGTCAGGGATTCCATGTGAACTACTCCAGCCCACCCTTGAACGACGCCCAAACAGGCCCGGCGATGCAACTGGCGACCATCATGCGCGATTCCCTGGTCGCCGCGGGTCTGACGAAGTCCACGTACATCGGATCGGACGGCCTCTACGGCCGCGCAGACCTCGCCGGCCTGAATCTGGCGCAGTACCCAGCGATACTGGTCGAACTGGGCAACATGAAAAATGCCGACGAGGCCGCTGCGATGGAGAGCACCGACGGGCGGGCCAGATATGCCACGGCCGTCACACAGGGCATCGTCGCTTATCTCAGTACGAAAGCACCCGCAAGCTAGCCGCACGACGCCGCAACACACGGTGAGCCCTCGAATCTTGGGCGCCAAGCAACCGGGCAGAGACAATGTCTGGTATGCCTGCTCGGCGGCGCCACTCGATCTATCACCGGCGGCTTGCCCTGGCTCTGCTGTTAGTGGGTGCGGTCATAGTGGCGACCGGGGTGGTGATTGGACGCCACTTCAGCCCCCACGCATCTGCACCCGGGCCGACGCCGTCGCCAACCCGAACCGGCGTCGTCTCCCCGGGCACGCCCTCGGCGAGCCCCCCAACAAACTCGAGTTCGAACGAATTGACGGCGCTGGTCGCCGATTTCGCGCAGTTGCAGAGCCAGCTGCACGCGGAAATCGGTATTGCGGTCAGCGCCGTGGGCAGCGGAGCGTCTCCGCAGACGCTTGGCGACTGGCAAACCGGGCCTGCATGGTCAACGATCAAGGTGCCGTTGGCAATCGCCGCACTCCGCCACGAAAACCCACCCCAGGTCACCGCGGCGATGAAGGCTGCCATCACCGAATCCGACAACGCTGCAGCCGAATCCATTTGGGAGGGTCTGGGCGATCCCGTCACCGCAGCGCATAAGGTCGAGGACGTATTGAAAGAGGCCGGCGATTCGACGACCGTTCAATCTCAGAAGGTACGGCCCGAGTTCACCGCTTTCGGGCAGACCGACTGGCCGTTGATCGATCAGGCCCGATTCCTCGCTTTCGCTGTGTGCGACAACCGAAACGCGCAGATATTCTCGCTGATGGGGCAAGTCGAACAAGACCAGCGCTGGGGCATGGGCACCATTCCCGACGCTCAAATCAAAGGCGGCTGGGGGCCCTCACCCTCGGGTAGCTATCTGGTCCGGCAGATCGGAATCCTTTCCGCGCCGACGGAGACGATCGCCGTCGCGATGGCCGCGGCGCCCGCGTCGGGTTCGTTCGCCGACGGCACCCACGACCTGACTGAGGTGGCGAACTGGCTGACAGCTCACCTAGCCGCCCTGCCCGCCGGGCACTGTGGCAGCTGACTAATACAGGTAGACCCTGGCGTTGCTTCCCCCAGTGCACGTGACCCAGTTATCGGAACCGTAAGCCGCGCAGTCCATCAGGAAGTTCGCGGTGTTCGCCGGATCGCAGCGGGCGCCGGTGACGGTGTTGCACGCGACGGCGCCGGGCGCCGACACCGTTCTGAAGTCACGGGTCGGACGGCCGAACTGCGCCCAGTACGACTTGAGCACACTGGAGGCGAAGTAACACGACGTTTCGGGTGTGCCGCGCCCGGAACGGCTCCCCCACCCTGATTGGTTCGGGACAGATTCGCCCTGGTCGCATGACTCATGGGAGGCGCTGTTATCGGGGCCCATGACAAGCGGCGGCAGAGCAGTGGAGGTCGGCGGTGGTGGCGCAGTCGAATTCGATGGCGATGCCGTTTTTTCGGCGGTCTGCTCAGGGGCCGCGCTCGTCGGTGACGAGCCGGCGTTTTGTGCTGGCTTGGCGAGCAGACCGATGACGATGCCAATGCCGCCGAGAAGCAATATCGCCACAACGGCGATCACCGTCGGTAGGACCCATTGCCCCGATCGTCTGCCGGCGTCCTGTGTCCGCGGCATCTGGGTGGGCGGCATCTGCGTCGGCGGCATCTGCGTCG
>Ga0209006_10000691_pt1 | contig 31430 bp, 26 predicted proteins | sample JacPin_JW_Ref_O2_FD_188567 | JGI IMG/M metagenome (GOLD analysis project Ga0209006, IMG submission 188567) | Forest soil microbial communities from Algoma, Ontario, Canada - Jack Pine, Ontario site 1_JW_Ref_O2 (SPAdes) (version 2) | ecosystem: Environmental > Terrestrial > Soil > Boreal...
ATTATCGGCGAGCGACAGGCTGCCGGCGAGCGCGAACGTATAACGGTCCGCCGGGATGATGCCGACGGCGGCGATGCGCGCATGCGACATCGGTGTGCGGGAAATATCGCCGAGATCCTCCACCCAGATCTCACCCTTGGCCGGCTCGCGGGCGCCCATCAGCGCTTCGGCAAGCTCGGTCTGGCCATTGCCGCTGACGCCGGCGATGCCGTAAATCTCGCCGGCACGCACGAAAAACGTCGCGTCTTGCAACGCGACACTGCCGTCGGCGCGCGAACAGGTGAGCGCCCCGACATTGAGCCGCGTCCCCGTCGCCTCGCCTTGCGCCCGCGCCGGCAGCGTCTGCGTCTCGCCGACGGTAAGCTGGGTAAGTTCGGCGGCCGTCGTGGTCGACGGATCGACGGTTGCCACCGTCTTACCGCGGCGCATGATGGTGACCGAATCGGCGTAGCGTTTGACTTCGTTGAGCTTGTGGGTGATCAGCACCACCGTGGTGCCGGCGCGCGCCAACCGCTGCACGGTGGCGAGCAATTGCTCGGCCTCGGCATCGGTCAGCACAGCGGTCGGCTCGTCGAGAATGAGAATCTTGGCGCCGCCGACCAGAACCTTAACGATCTCGACCTGCTGTTGCTGCGCCACGGACAGCGTATTGATGCGCCGGTCCGGATCGAGCGCGAAGCCGAGTTCGTGCGACTGCTTTTTGATCGCGGCGCGGATCTGGCGAATGCCGGAGCGATAGGCCGAAGCGCCGTTGGCGAGCAGGATGTTTTCGGCAACCGTAAAGGGCATGACCAGCTTGAAATGCTGATGCACCATGCCGATGCCGTAGCCGCGCGCCTCGGCCGGCCCGGACAAGGCGGTCGGCTCCCCGTTGATGAAAACGTGGCCGGCCTCCGGTGCGTAGAGGCCGGCTGCGACGTTCATCAACGAGGATTTGCCGGCGCCATTTTCGCCAAGGAGGGCATGAACCTCCCCGGCCTTGCCGCTGAATTCCGCGTCATCGAGAACGACGACCCCGTCAAAGGACTTGCGGATTCCCTTAAGAGCGAGACTGGTCGTCATGAAGCGGAACTGGCCGAGTTATTTCTGCGCGATAACGCCCGGCAGGTACCAATCCATCTTCCAAAGACCGGCATCGCCGAGATTTTGTCCGGCGGGAACGACCTCTTTGCCGGATGTATCTTTCAGCGGGCCGGCGAAGATGTGCTTGCCGTCGATGATGGCCTGGCGCTCCGCCATGACTTTGTCGACGACTTCCTTGGGCACCACCGTGTTGCAGCAAGCGATGTCGGTGCCGCCGTCCTTGATGCCCGGGAACGCGCCGTACGGATTGGGCTGCCAATTGCCCGCCTCGACCTTCTTCAGCTCGGGAATGAGGAATTTCTCCCAGGTCCAGGCCGACGAACAGAGCGTTGCCTTCGGCGCGAATTCACGCAGGTCGCGATGGTGACCGGTGCCGTAGATGCCGCGCTCCTGCGCCACCACTTGCACGGTCGGCGTATCGACGTGTTGGCCGATAACGTCGATGCCCTGGTCGGCCAAAGCCGATGCAGCGGCCCGCTCTTTGACCGGATCGTTCCAAGCGCCGGTGAAGATCACCGTCGTCGTCGCATCCGGCTTCATTTTCTGAGCGCCGAGCTCAAATGCGTTGATGGTCCAATTGACCGGACCGATCGGATGCGCCGCGACGAAGCCGAGCTTGCCGGTCTTCGACATCGCGCCCGCCACCATGCCGCAGAGATACTGGCTTTCGTAGGTGCGGCCGTAGAAGGATTGCAGATTGGGACCGTTGGTGGTGCCCGAAGCGTTGAGGAACGCCACTTTCGGATATTTCTCCGACAATTCCTTGAACGTGTCCGAATAGCCGAACGCCGTGCCGATCACTATATTCGAGCCGCGGCTGATGAAGGTTTCCGCCGCCGGCTTGATCTTGCCGGCAACTTCCGGAACGTTCTCGACGAAGGGAATCTTCTGACCGAGAGCCCCTTCTATCTTCGGCCGCCCCTCTTCGAAAGCCTGCGTCCAGCCGCCGTCGGTTTTTTCGGCGAAATAAAGAAAGGCGATTTTCGGCGGTGCCGACAGCGTGAAGCCATCCGAATAAGCGACACCCGTCCCCAGCAGCGTGACCGCCACGAGTGATGGGACAACAAGTTTCCAGCGCATCATCAGGTTTCCTTTTTCAGATGCCTTGTAGAGCCTCTCTGCTGCTCGGTGAGTTGGCAAAGTTCGCCGGCCCTGGCCATAGTTGCAAAGAGCGTGAAAATTAGCGCGCTTATTGTTTAGTCAGTCGCGGACAAAATATTGGGCAGCAACCGCCCACAAGCGACAACCAACAAGACGTACCGCGCATTTGCAAATTCGCCCTCCGATTGCAGATCACGAACGCCGTGAGAAAATCGCCTTCGCCACGTCACCGACGGCCTCGACCTTGTCGCCACTATCGGAGAAACAGAGGATGCGGCAGGGGCAAGCCTCCAGCCCTTCGTAGCGCCACGGAAAAGCGCCGATCAGAAACCGCTGGTTCAACACCTTCTCGATGTCACCACCGACATTCTCGGCATGGATCAACCCTTCCGAGAACGCGTAGCTGTGGAATGGAAAGATATTCTCGGTGACATGGCGGCCGGACTTCTTGTGCACGTAGCTGAACTCACCGAAGAAGTCTTCGCAGCTCTTGCCGACTTTCTTTTCAAATCGCTTGGCAAGATCCGGCCGCATCAGCCGGATCGACGTATTCATCGAATGGTCGCCCGAGCCGCAGTCGATACCGAACCATTTGATCTTTTTTTTCAGCATCCATTCCAGAAGCTCGATGCCGCCCCCCGGATGCATGCAAAAATAGCGTACCAGATCCTGCTTCGGCTGTCCCTCCCAATAGCGGTGCCAACCGGTATGGATAATGAGAATGTCGCCGTCCTTGACCTCGACCGGCGCGGACTCGATCATTTGCGGGGTAATGACCGCCCAATCGTCCATATGCTGCGAAACGTCGACCACGGCGCCCGGGCTGACCAGAAAGTCCAGCGCGTAAGAGGCCATGTCGCCCATGCCGTCGGTGCCATGCATGGCCCCGTCGATATGCGTGCCGACATGCAGGGATGAATCAATACGCTGGGTAACGATCATCTTGGTCTGCAGATTTTGCGCATAATACATCTGGTTGCCGGCGTAACCGACCCAGCCGGGGGTATGCACGTTCATCAAATGACTGAGATCGACGATTTTCATGCGGAGTATCCCTGGGACGTTGTGCCGATAAGATTAGCTTGCCATTTCAAGGCATTCAAATATTTTTAATGGGGTTAATCTTATGGGTGCCGCGCCCGGGATAGCAAAACGCGTTCCAGCGGCGTCTTATAAGGGCGAAAGGCCCACCGGAACGGCGGATATTGCGAGGGATCAAGCAACAGCCTCATGGCGCGGGCAAGTGTAAAAAACGGCGGACGGAACGGCGCTACCGAAGTGCTGCGCGCCGTCGGCAAGAAGCTCCGCCTGCGGCGGATCGAGCGCGGCTTGACCTTACAGGCGGCATCGGAGCGCACCGGCGTCAGCGCGGCGATGTTGAGTCTCGTTGAGCGCGGCAAGGCGACGCCGTCGGTCGGAACGCTGGTCGCCATCAACTCGCTGCTCAATCTTCACATCCCCGAACTCCTGGGCACGAGCGTCGGCAATCAGGAGCTGGTGACGCCGGTTGCCAAACAGACGGTGGTCAAGACGCTGCGCGGCGTCACCCATCGGGTCATCGCCGACGACGAGGCGCGCGGCTTGCAAATGACGCTCAATCAGTATTCGCGGGGCAGCGCCAACAGCGACGAGCCGATTACCCATACAGGCTTTGAATATGGGCTCCTACTCGACGGCGAGCTTGAGGTTACGGTCGACGGAGAAAAGCACCTGCTGCAGCCCGGCGACCTGATCTCGTATTGGTCTTCCAAGCCACATCGCATCGTCAACCGTGGACCGAAAACGGCGCGGGCGTTGTGGATCAATCTGCGCACCGGCTGAGGCGGCGGGACTCGATGAATACGATCGAACCAGTCGGCGCCGGAGCAAGTATTCGCAGGAGCGACGAGGCGCGCCCTGTCCAAATGAACGCGGCCAATGCACTCTCCTTCATGCAGGCTGGCAGGATCGGCAAGCTTGTTTTGAAAAACCGGCTGGTTCGCGCAGCCACGTCGGAGACGATGGCGACCGACGACGGTGCGGCGACCGATGAACTGATCAATCTCTATTCGGATCTGGCACGCGGCGGCGCCGGACTGATCATCACCGGGCACATCTACGTCGAACCCCGCGGGCAATACGAGCCGCGGCAACTCGGCCTCGACCACGACAGCCGCATCGCGCCCCTGGCCCGCGTAACCGATGCGGTGCATCGAAACGGCGGAATTATTTTCGCCGAGCTCAGCCACGCCGGCAGCCAATCTTTGATTCCGCAGATCGTGCCGCTCGCCCCTTCGATCGTGCCGAACGCGATTTTCGCACGTCCTCCGACGGAAATGACCGACGCCGATATCCGCAAGGTCATTGCTGACTTTGGCACTGCCGCCGCGCGCGCCAAGCGCGCCGGCTTCGACGGCATCCATTTGCACTCGGGCAACGGCTATCTGCTGGCGCAGTTCAACTCACCGCACACCAACCGCCGCGACGATCGCTGGGGCGGCGATGCGCAAAGGCGCATGCAGTTCATTCTCGACGTTTGCGGAGCCGTGCGCGAGGCAACCGCTCCGGACTTTCCGATAACCGCCAGGCTCGGCCTCGCCGACGCGGTGAGCAACGGCCTTGCGGTGGAAGACGGCCTCGATATCGCCCGGCAACTCGCGGCGCGCGGGCTCGCCGCACTGGAAGTCACCTACGGGGTCATGACATCGTATCGTGAGAACATCCGCCCCTACGCGGGCACGACGCGCTGGCGGGCGATTGCCGACGGCATGTTGCATCGCACGTTTTCGGCTCCGGTCGCCGAAGCTTATTACCGGCCCTTTGCCCGCGCCGCCAAATCGGCAATCGACATTCCGGTCATCCTGATCGGGGGCCTGCGCTCGACGCGCGTGATGGACGACGTGGTCCGCTCTGGTGACGCGGACTTTCTGGCCATGGCGCGGCCCTTCGTGCGCGAGCCCGATCTTGCCAACAAGATCGCCGGCGGACGCCGCGGCCCGGTCGACTGCGTCTCCTGCAACATCTGTTTTCTGCATGAGGGCATCGATCCGTTGCAATGCTGGCGGACGCCATCGGCGATGCTGTCGCACATCTACAAGCACTATCTGAAATCTACGAACTGGCACTGACCATGAGCGCGTCCGTGTATCATCGTATGTTGGAAGCCCTGTCGTGAAACCGGCCTCGTTCGCCTATCATGCACCGAAGACGGTCGACGAAGCGGTGGCCAAGCTCGCCGAGCTCGGCGCCGAGGACGGCCGTATCCTGGCCGGCGGACAAAGCCTGGTGCCAATGATGGCCTTCCGCATGGCGAGGCCCGCGCATTTAATCGATATCAATGCTGTCGCCGGCTTCGATCGGCTCGCGGTCGAAAGCGACATCCTCTCGATTGCGCCGGTCGTGCGCCACGCCGCCTTTCATCATCCCGCCGTGGCGGGCCCAACCGGCTTGTTGCTGGCGAAGGTCGTCGCCCACATCGCGCATTATCCGATCCGCTTGCGCGGCACCTTCTGCGGCAGCCTCGCGCACGCCGATCCGGCCTCCGAATGGTGCCTGACCGCCGTCACGCTCGGCGCCGATATTGTCGCGCTGAGCGCCCGCGGCCCGCGTGTCATCGCCGCCGACGATTATTTCGAAGGCATGATGATGACCACGCTGGCCGAGGACGAGATGGTGCGCGAAGTGCGTCTCCCCTTGTTGGCGCAAGACGCGCGCCACGGCTTCTATGAGTTCAGCCGCCGCGCCGGCGACTATGCGATCGCCATGGCGCTAACGACCTATCGCGTTGAAGACGGCGTCATCGTCGAGCCGCGTGTCGGTATCGGCGGCGCCGAAGGACGGCCGCGCCGCATTGCCGAAGCCGAGGCCGCGCTCAAGGGGGAGAAGCCGGGCACCGAAGTGTTTCGCGCCGCCGGCGAGGCCGCAGCCGCCGCCGTCGATCCGCTTGAGGATGTGCATGCCGACGCCGAATTCCGCCGCGACCTCGTGCGCGCGGTTACGCGGCGCGCGCTGGAGCGCGCGGCCGCATGACCGCGCCGACCAAAGGCTCCGGCCTCACCTGGGTCGGCCGCTCGATCCGCCGCGTGGAGGATCCAGCGCTGCTGATGGGTCGCGGCCGCTTCACCGCCGATCTGCCGGCGGCCCACCGGGTGCGATTCGTGCGCAGCCACGTCGCGGCTGGGCGGATTGAAAATATCGACGTCCCGGATGGTGCCACCGTGTTCACGGCCACCGACCTCGCTGCGGTGAAGCCGATCGTCCCGGCGTTGCATAAGTTCGGCTATGTCCACGTCGCGCAGCCGGTGCTGGCTGCCGAGAATGTGCGATTTGTCGGCGAAGCCATCGCCGCCGCGGTCGCCGCGACCGAGGCCGAAGCCGAGGACATCGCCGACGGCGTCACCGTTATGATCAGCGAGATGCCGGCCATCATCGACGGGCGCGCGGCGATGCAAGACGGCGCTCCCCTTGTCCACGCGCAAGCCGCGGGCAACATCTGCGTCGAAGGCAAGGTGCAGACACCCGGCTTTGCCGAGGCGCATGCTGGCGCACATCGCCGCATCGCGGTCGAACTGCGCTCACGCCGGCAAAACGCGACACCGCTCGAAGCCCGCGCCGGACACGCCACGTACGATCCGATTTCGGAACGGGTGACACTCACGTGCGCAACGCAAATGCCGCATTTGATGCGCACGGCGATCGCCGATCTGCTCGGCATGCCGGAAAGCGATCTGCGCGTGATCGCTCCCGATGTTGGCGGCGGCTTCGGCCAGAAAATGTCGCTCGTTCCAGAATATGTCGTGCTGGTCTGGCTGGCGCGCAAACTGCGCAGCTCGGTGGCCTGGACCGAAGACCGCCGCGAAAATCTGATGGCGTCGTTTCACAGCCGCGATCAACACATCCGGCTCGAGGGCGCGTTCGACGCCGATGCCAAGCTGGTAGCACTCTCCGCCGAGGTCGTCGCCAATGTGGGCGCCTATTCGTGCTATCCGACCACCTGCGCGGTCGAGCCCCTGATGGCGATGGCCGAACTGCCCGGCCCCTATGACCTGCGCGCCTATGCCTGCCTGGCACGCGGCGTGCTGACCAACACCTGCCCAATGGCGCCCTATCGGGGCGTGTCGCGGCCGGTCATCACGCTCGCGCTCGAACGGCTGATGGATGCGGCGGCCGCGCAGCTCGGCCTCGATCCGGTCGACATCCGCCGGCGCAATCTGATCGAGAAATTTCCTTACACGTCCGCCACCGGTCTCGTCTTCGACGAAGGCACTTATCGGCAGACCCTCGAGATGGCGAGCAACGCCCTCGACGTGCCGGCCTTCCGCAAACGGCAGGCGCAGGCGCGTTCGGAGCGGCGCTATCTGGGCATCGGATTCGCCGCTTTTTCCGAGCGCACCGGCTACGGCACGCCAGCCTTCGCGGCGCGCGGGATGGGCGTGACGCCGGGCTGGGAGACGGTCGAGTTGACGATGGATCCGTCCGGCTATGTCGAATTGCGCATCGGCGCGAGCCCGCACGGCCAGGGGCTGCGCACGACGTTGGCGCAGCTTGTCGCCGAGGAGCTCGGCATCGCGCCCGAGCGCATCAAGGTCGTCCATGGCGACACCGATCGTACGCCCTATGGCTGGGGCACCTTCGCCAGCCGTTCGCTGGTCATCGCCGGCGGCGCTAGCGTGATGGCTTCGCGCAAGGTACAGGCCAAGCTCAAAACCATTGCCAGCCGGCTTCTTGAAGCCGCGTCCGACGACATCGTGCTGGAAAACGGCGCCGCCCGTGTCGCCGGCACCGATCGTGCGCTGCCGATCGAGACGCTGGCGCGCGCCGCCTATCACCAATCGCATCTGTTCAAGGGCGAGCTGGACGCAGGCCTGTCGGAAAGCGCAACCTACGATCCAGCCGGCACCTTCTCGAATGCCTGCCATGCCGCCATTGTCGAGGTCGACGCCGAGACCGGCGGTGTGACCATCGAGCGCTTTGTGGTGGCCGAGGATGCCGGCCGCCTGGTCAACCCGATGATTGCCGATGGCCAGGTCATGGGCGGGGCCGCGCAGGGCATCGGCAACGCATTGCTGGAAGAGATCGTCTACGACGACACCGGAAACATGCTCACCGCGACATTGGCCGATTTTCTGCCGCCGACCTGCCGCGAAATCCCGCGGATCGAGCTTTTCCATCTGGAGACCTTGAGCGACGCCACGCTGACCCATTCGAAAGGTCTTGGCGAAGGCGGCGCCATCGGCGCACCGGCCGCGGTGCTCAACGCGATCAACGACGCGCTGACGCCGTTCGGCATCAGCATCAACGAAATTCCGGCAACGCCGCAACGCATCCGCGCGGCGCTGCGGCAGGCAGAAAAAAGCCCGGCATGAGCAAGCGAAACGAGATCACGCTGACCATCAACGGCAGGCGCCACGCCATTCGGGTCGAGCCACGGCGCACGCTGGTCGATGCCATCCGCGAGGATTGCGGGCAGACCGGCACGCACATCGGCTGCGAACATGGCGTTTGCGGCGCCTGCACGGTTCTGGTCGACGGCGCGCCGGTTCGCTCTTGTCTGATGTTCGCCGTGCAGGCCGAAGGCAAGGAGATCCGCACCGTCGAAGGCTTGGCCAAGGGCGACGAGCTTAACACACTGCAGCGCGCGTTCATGGATAACCACGGCCTGCAATGCGGTTTCTGTACGCCGGGCTTTCTGATGCTGATCACCGGCGTGCTCGAGCGCGAGCCGGATATCAGCGACGAAGAACTGATCGACGTGCTCTCGTCCAACCTGTGCCGCTGCACCGGCTATCAGAACATCGTCAAAGCGGCCCGCGCCGTGGCCGGCGAAATGCGCCAGCAGCGAACGGCCTGAATGTGAATCCGAAACCCGAGGGATGGCGTCCGCATCCGTGAAGTCGAAAACAAAACATGTCGGACAATCGCTGACGCGCCTGGAAGACCGGCCGCTCCTAACCGGTCGCGGCCGCTTTGCCGCGGATATTTCGTTTCCGCAGCAATTGCACATGCGCATTGTGCGATCGAACTTCGCCCACGGCAAATTGCGCGGCATCGACGCGACGGAAGCGCTGGCGCTGCCCGGCGTATACACGGTGTGGACCGCGCCGGACGTCGCCGACATCCCGCCGATCGATTTCCGCTTGAGCCGGATCGAAGGCTTGGAGGCCTACCGGCAGCGATTGTTCGCCGACGGAACCGTGCGGTATGTCGGCGAGCCGGTCGCTGCGGTATTCGCCGAAGATCCGTATCTGGCCGAGGATGCGGCCGAGCTCGTCACGCTCGACATCGAGGAATTGCCGGCGGTTTTGCACGCCGAGGAGCCGCCGGGCGAGTTCGAGCCAGGCCGCTCCACCGAAACAGCCATCGTGCGCAAAGGCTATGGCGAGCTCGATGCCGCATTCCAGGCCGCTCATCTGATCGTCGAAGAAACACTCTCGGTCGGGCGCCATTCGGGCGTGCCGCTCGAGACCCGCGGCGCGATCGCGCGCTATGACGGCGCCCGCGACGTTCTCGAGTTGCACGGCGCCGCCAAGGTGCCGCATTGGAACCGGGATCAGATCGCCCGCATGCTCGGGCGCAGCCCCTCCTCCGTTCATCTGTACGAAGGCCATGTCGGCGGCGGCTTCGGCATTCGCGGCGAGATCTATCCGGAGGACGTGCTGGTCTGCGTCGCGGCACTGCGGCTGCAGCGGCCGATCAAGTGGATCGAGGATCGGCGCGAGCATCTGATCGCCGCCAATCATTCACGCCAACAGCAGCATCGCGTGCGCGCCGCGGTCGATCGCGAGGGACGCGTTCTCGCCATCGACGACCAGATCTTTTACGACCAAGGCGCCTATATGCGCACCCACGCGGTGACGGTGCCCGATCTCGCCGCCGCGATGTTGCCGGGGCCCTATCGCATCCCGGCCTATCGGGCGCATGCGCATGTGCGCCTAACCAACAAAACGCCCTGCGGCACTTACCGCGCTCCCGGCCGCTTCGAGAGCACGTTCGTGCGCGAGCGGCTGATGGATGCCATTGCGGCAAAACTCGATCTCGACCCGGTCGAGTTGCGACGCCGCAACCTGATCGCCAGCCACGAAATGCCCTATGCGCGCAAGCTCGACACGCTCGGCACCGAAATCGTGCTCGATTCCGGCGACTATGCGGGGCTGCTCGACAAGGCGCTGGCTGCGGTCGCGTGGCCGAAGCTGCGCCAAACGCTGGCGGCGCGTAAGACCGCCGGCGAGCTTGTCGGCGCCGGCGTCGCGCTGTTTGTGGAAAAAAGCGGGCTCGGTCCGTTCGACCAAGTGAAAATCGCCGTCGACACTGCGGGCTATGTGGAGGTGATTTCCGGTTCGGCCTCGGTTGGACAGGGCATCGAGACCGTCATCGCGCAAATCTGCGCCGACGCACTTGGCATTGACTACCACAAAATCCGCGTGACCCACGGCCGCACCGACCGCATCGAATATGGGCTCGGCGCCTTTGCTTCGCGCGTCACGGTCATGACCGGCGAGGCGACGCGGATCGCCGCCAGCGCGGTGCGGGCCAAAGCCATCGAAGTCGCCTCCGAACTCCTGCAGACGCCGGCCGAGTTGCTCGACGTGATCGACGGCGAGGTCACGCGCAGCGATGCGGCGGCCGGCCCTTCGGTCAGTCTCGCCGACATCGCACGCGCGCTTGGACCCGGCTCGCCGTTGCGTCACGGCCGTCCCCCGGGCCTTTCGGCCGAGGGATGGTTCCACTCGAATCATATGAATTATCCGTACGGCGTGCACGTTGCCGTCGCGCGCATCGACCGAGACACCGGCGCCGTCGCGATCGAGCGCTATCTGGTCGCCTACGACGTCGGCAAGGCGGTCAATCCGATGCTGATCGAGGGCCAGATCGTTGGCGGCTGTGCGCAGGGTATCGGCGGCACGCTGTTGGAAGAGTTCTTGTATGACGAGCGCGGCGAGCCGTTGTCGGTGACCTTCGCCGATTATTTGATGCCGACAGTGCGCGAAATGCCGCCAGTCGATGTGCTGATCTGCGAAGATGCGCCGAGCCCGCTCAATCCCATGGGGCTCAAGGGTGCCGGCGAAGGCGGCGCCAACGCGGTCGGGGCGGCGGTCGCCGCCGCCATCGACGATGCGCTGGGCGCCAAGGGCGCGGTCACCGAGCTTCCGATCACGCCACAGCGGCTCAAGCGCTTGATGCAAAAGATCCGCAAATCGTAGAGCATGGTTGTCTTAACGGTTACGGACCTATTTTAATCCGGCTCGTCCGCAGGCGACATTGGCAAGGAGAAAGCAATGGATCTCAAGCTGCATGGCAAGACGGCTCTGGTGACGGGCGGCAGCGAAGGTATCGGCAAAGGCATCGCGTTAGCGCTGGCCCGGGAAGGCGTCGATATCGCCATGTGCGCGCGCCGCGCCGAGCCGTTGGAAGCCGCCGCCAAGGAGATCGCCGCGGCCACTGGCCGCAAGATCGTGGCCATTCCGGCCGATTTGCGCCAGGACGCCGACGCCAAGAACTTCATCGCGGAGGGTCATAAGGCGCTCGGTCGTGTCGACATCATGGTCAACAATGCCGGCTCGGCGGCCGGCGGCGTGATCGAGCATCTGACCGAGGACGACTGGGACAAAGGCCTGCAGCTCAAGTTCATGGGCTATGTGCGCTGCCTGCGCTACGCGCTGCCGATCATGGTCAAGCAAGGCGGAGGCCGCGTCGTCAACCTGATCGGCAATGACGGCGTGAAGCCCTCCTACTGGGAAATCTGCCCGGGCGCCGCCAATGCCGCCGGCCAGAACCTTACAGTCTCGCTCGCCGGCCAGTATGGCAAACACGGCATCAGCTTTGTCGCCGTCAATCCGGGACCGGTGCGGACCGAACGCTGGGCCGGCCTCGTCAAGGCCATGTCGCGCGACATGAAGATCTCCTACGAAGAGGCCGACACTCTAGCGCCGTCGTCAATTCCGCTCGGACGCATCGCCGAGGTCGAAGAGGTCGCCGACCTTGTCGTGATGCTCGCCTCGCCGCTGATGCACATGGTCAACGGCACCATGATCGAGATCGACGGCGGCCAGGACAAGCCCCTGATGGACCGTTTCCGCGACAAGAACCGTTCCTAAGGCGCGGGCTCTTTTTATTGAATCGCCGATGCGTGCGATGGCTGCCCTCCCGCAGCGATCGCGCGCGACGCGTCCACGGCGCGCCCGTCCTGACAGACGGCTCGACGCTTCATCGCATCTCCGCGGACCGCTTAAACCACCGACGCCGGCTCCGGAGCACCACGTCTGCGACGATGGAGATTGCGGCCACCGCCGCCGCGACATTTTCAATTGACAGCAACAGATAGGCCAACACCAGTGGCAAGGCCGGCGTGGCCTCTTGATCCCACGAAATCGGTGCTACGTCGGCGAAGAAAGCGTGCCGCGTAACGAATGCCGCGACGAATGTCAGCACACTCCCCACTGTTAGTATGATTGAAGCCCGCATTGGCGCGACTCCCCGCTCGGTTGCTCGCGTCAAGTTGGCCACGTTGCCGCGTCAGATTTCGCGGGCCTACCCTCTCGCAGGGGGAGCAAACTGACAGCCAAGACTATTGATACAGATCAAGGCGGGCTGCCCGCCTAACGCGATACGTTGATTTATGGATTGGAATCCGATCACCTCCGCGCCCTTCGAACGCGATATCGAGCTTGCCGTGTTGGATCAAAACGGCGAGCATTTGGTGGCATTCGCATGTCGACGCGGTGCAAATGGCTGGTTGAGCGCGCGATCAAATCGACCCGTCGATATACGCCCAACCCATTGGCGGCAATGGACTGAAAAATCAGAAGCGGTCGCGCCTGTTCCTAAAAACGGGCCGCTCGATGATGGTGCCATGGCGCATGGCGCCTCGTTGGAACCCGCATGCGCAGAGGACGTCACGACCGATCTCACGCCCGACGAGGAGGTGCGGCTTCTTCATATCTTGGAATAATGGATAAACGCGATTGGCCTAAGTCACCTTCCTCAGGGAGCGGTCAGCGGCTTCGCATACGGCACGAATCTTATCCACCAGCGCATTGCCCAACAGCGGCTTCTCAACGATCGGCACCTTGGTACTGGCCGCGAGGGTCATGACCGCCGGATTTGGATGACTGATCAGAAGAATGACCGGAATCTCTGATTTAAGATCGCGCAGCTTCGCGATGAGCTCCAATCCAGTCATCCCTGGCATTCTTTGATCGATCACAAAACAGTCGCAAGCATCGAAATGACGGTCATCGAAGAGATCGTCGGCGCCGTTGTATGTGCGCACGACAAACCCTTCCAACTCGAGGACGAACTTTAGTGAATTGCAGACCGCCGGGTCATCGTCCACGACCGCAACGCGTGGACGCACGCTTCCCGGAGGTCGCTCTTGCGATCGTACCATGAGCCCTCGCACGTCGCTGCGGACTTGTTTCAGTCAGCATGAAGCGCCATCGACGGCTATGCTTTGATGTACGTCAATGCGCAGATCAGCCAAGCGCTCCAGAAATCAACGCCATGCGAACAAGCTCGGACAGGCTGCCGGCCTGCATTTTGTTCATAAGGTTGGCGCGATAGATTTCCACCGTGCGCGGACTGATGCCGAGATCAAAGGCGATCTGCTTGTTGGCGTGGCCCGCTATCAAGCCATCGAGTACGTCGCGCTCGCGTTTTGACAATGCCGACAGGCGCGCCTCGATATCCGCCCGTTCGCTGCTGCGCTTGGCGTCGCCGTCCTGGCGCTTGAGGGCGGACCGAACGCTCGCGAGCAACGCATCATCGTCGAACGGCTTTTCGAGAAAGTCGGCGGCGCCGATCTTCATCGCTTCCACGGCGAGCGGAACGTCGCCGTGCCCGGTGATCACGATGACCGGGACATCGATCTTAAGCTCGCGCAGGCGTCGCAGCAGATCGATGCCGCTCATGCCGGGCATACGCACGTCGGTAATCACGCACTTCAATTGCGCGCCACCAAGAGCGTCCAAGAACGCGCCGGCGGAGGGATAGCCGCGCACCTTGATCCCGGCGGTGCTCAACAGGAACGTCAGCGAGTCCCGCACTGCGTCGTCGTCGTCAATGATATGAACCTGCGCCAGGTCAGAGGGCATCGCGCGCCTCCTCCGGGGTTACCGCTGGCAGGGTAAAGCTGAAGATTGTTCCGCCGCCGGGATTGGGCTGTGGTGCGATGGTTCCGCCGTGCGACTCGACGATGGTTCGCGAGATCGAAAGGCCGACACCCATACCCTGTCGCTTCGTGGTGATGAACGGCTGGAACAACTGCGTGCTTATGTCCGGCGAGATGCCGCTTCCCGTGTCGGCCACACTGATCCTTATCATGTTGTCGGCCGCCGGCGTGGAGGATACGACAAGTTCGCGCCTCTCGGTCTCGTCCATCGCCTCGATGGCGTTGCGCATAAGGTTCAGAATAACTTGCTGAATCTGAACCTTGTCGGCAAGCACGAATTCGACCCGCGGATCAAAGTCAAAGCGTACCCTCACACCCTTGTCCTTGACACCGACCAGCGCCAGTGCGCTCGCCTCTTCCACAAGCTTTCGCACGTCTTCGACTCGTCGTTCGCTCTCGCCGCGCGCGACGAAATCGCGCAGGCGGCGGATGACCTGGCCGGCGCGTAAAGCCTGTTCGCCCGCCTTGTCAACGGCATCGCGCAGGATCATGCCGCGCTCGTCCGAGCTGTCTTCCAACAATCGACGCGAACCCTTCATGTAATTGGCGATAGCGGAAAGCGGCTGATTAAGTTCGTGCGCCAAAGCGGAAGCCATCTCACCCATTGCCGTCAATCGAGATACATGCACGAGCTCGGATTGCAATTCCTGCAAACGCGCTTCGGTCTCCTGCCGCTCGGTGAGATCGCGAATGAAGCCGGTGTAAGCACGTCCATTGCCGGTTTTCACTTCACCGACTGCAAGCTCCAGCGGAAAGGTCGAACCATCCTTGCGTTCACCGACCACCACCCGGCCGATGCCGATGATGCGCCGATCGCCGGTCAGCTTGTAGCGCTGCAAGTAGCCGTCATGGGCTTCGCGATACGGGTGAGGCATCAGCATCTTGACGTTTCGCCCAATCGCTTCATCGGCGCCGTAACCGAACAATCGCTCCGCGGCCGCGCTAAAGGATTGCATGACGCCGCGTTCGTCGATGACAATCATCGCTTCGGGCACCGTGTCGAGTATAGATTTCATGTGCGCGGCGCTCGCCAGCGCAGCCTCTGCACTAGCAGCCGCAGCGAGCCGCGCGCGCCGCAGCAACTCGCCGCGCCATGATGCTCCCACGCCCACCAGTGTAAAGACCGCAGCGTTTATGATGTCGGCGCTTTCGATCGCCCGGTCGCGGCCGACCAAAAGCAGGCCCAGGGCCAAACCTAATAACGTCGCGAAGACGCCAGGACCCCATCCGCCCGCAGCAGAGGCCACAAGCACCGCCGGGAAATAAAACAGATACGATTCCTGGCCGCTCAGCACCGACGTCAAAGCAAGGCGCACCGCCAGGGCCAGCGCGACGCCAATGACGGCGATGCCATATTGCTCGAGGATACCCCTGGCTGAGATGGTCAAACCGGCTTTGGTCTGGAGCGAAGGCGCTGGAGGAATTGCGTCAGTCATATCGGCGCCGATGCGGTTGGCTCAATGCTGCGATTCTGCAGGCCGGAAGCCCGTCAGTCCCTTCCGTAAAATCCCTTAGGGACATCCTCTGAATTTTTTGTCTTGCCGCCTGGCGCTACCAATAACCCCCGACAGTCTCGGAGGTAAAGAGCCATGCTTTCACGCCCGGTTTCCCCCACTACGTCGCCGAATGTCCCAGCCTTTTCCGGCGTTACTTCGCGACCTGCGCCAACGTCCAATTGCTCCGAGAAGGGCAGCCCGCTCGCCCAATACATGCAGCTGGCGGGCGCGAGCGTGTCGTTTGCACGAAATGCCGAGATTTTCGGCGAAAACGAGCCGGCGGATTACGTCTACAGCGTGATCAGCGGCAGCGTGCGCACCTACAAAATCCTTAACGATGGGCGTCGCCAAATAAGTGGATTTTATCTGCCGGGTGACGTCTTCGGGCTCGAATTTGGCGATGATCATGCCTTCTCGGCCGAGGCGATCGCGGATTCGAAAGTGGTCGTCGTCAAGCGAAGCGCGCTGAATGCGCTTGCCGAACGCGACCCCGCGATCGGCCGCGATCTGTTCGCCATTACCGGCCGTGAGTTGCGACGCGTGCAGGATCATCTGATTCTTCTCGTCAAAACCGCCCGAGAGCGCGTGGTGAGCTTCCTTTTGGAGATGGCAGAGCGCGCCGGCGGCGAAAAGGTGGTGGCACTGCCCATGCCCCGGCAGGATATCGCGGATTATCTCGGTCTGACGATCGAGACTGTGTCGCGAACATTGACGAGCCTCGAGGGCTCGGCCGCGATCGACATCCTCACATCTCGCCGCATCGCCTTGCTCAATCGCACAGCGCTTAATCGCCTGAACGGCTGAAGGTCGTCCGGAAGAAGGGAGAGCGATCATGCAAGTTCGTGACGTCATGACACGAAACGTCATCTCGGTTACCCAAGACGAAACCGTGGTGAACGCAGCACGCCTCATGCTGCAAAACAGTGTCAGCGGCCTGCCGGTCGTTGCGGCCGACGGCAAGCTTGTCGGAATCGTCACCGAAGGCGACCTTCTTCGCCGCGAGGAAATCGGCACGGAACGCCAGCGCACGAAATGGCTCCAGTTTCTGCTCGGTCCGGCCAGGATGGCAGAGGACTACGTGCGCGCAGCCGGCCGCAAGATCGAAGACGTCATGACCAGGGAACCGGTGACCGTCAGCGAGGACGACACGCTGCCAACGGTTGTCGAACTGATGGAGCGCCGACATATCAAACGGCTTCCGGTTGTTGGAGACGGCAGGCTGATCGGTATCGTGAGCCGTGCAAACCTGATGCACGCGCTCGTTCGGCTTGCACAGATCGCGGAACCACCCGCCGGCGATGATGCAGAGATTCGCGATCAGGTTCTAAAGGCCTTCGCCGATCAACCGTGGGCTCCTCAAGTTAAGGTCGAGGTCCACAATGGCGTCGTGGAACTAAGCGGCCTGATCGCCGACGAGCGCGAGCGGCAGGGCTGCATGGTCGTAGCTGAAAATGTTGCCGGCGTTAAACGGGTGCACGATCACCTTGTCTGGGTCGAGCCGATGTCAGGCATGTCCTTTCCGTCGCCCGAAGACGCGGATGAGAAGCAGGTCCCGATCTCTCCAATCATGACGATCGGATGAGAGCCCAACGGAATCTCGTCATGTGGCGCTCTACGCACAAAATTCTCCTCGCTGCGATCGCAGCTTCGCTTCTGTCGCCGTCGTTGGCGACGAGCGAGGAAGCTTTGGCACCGGCTGCGCAAAGAGGGTTGGTGTTTGTTCGTACCCATTGCGCGAAATGCCACTCGATCGACCGCGTTAGCCGAAGCCCGCTGCCGATGGCACCGGCATTCCGAACACTGCATGAGCGATATCCGGTGGAGACGCTGGAGGAATCACTCGCCGAGGGGATTGTCACCGGTCATCCCTCGATGCCGGAATTCAAACTGGATCCCGGCCAGGTCGGCGATGTCATCGCCTATCTTAAATCGCTTGAGCGGTAGCCGCGTCCACCGGGTTGCCCGCAAGCCTCGAGTGAGCGTTGGACGAGACCTCGTCGTTTTGATCATGGGGCCGATGTGCGGCGCCGCTCACAGCTCGCTCGCACATATCTCACGCGCTCCGCGTCTCGCTCGCACTTTGAAGAATAGCAACCTGGAGCCGCCCGATGGCTGAAGCAGCGCTAATCCCCGCCCACGGCGCTTTGACGACAAGAGACGGCGCTTCCCCACACCCGCCTGCGCCCGCAACCGTGCAACGGGCGGCTTTCCACAGCGCGACGCCAAACCGAGAGACAGAGGATTTGACCGGATTGACCGATCTGCTCGATCGGTCAATCCACGCAGCCGTCGCCCGGTTTACCGGCGGTCTCTCGCCGGCGGCCCTCACGGAAGCCTATTTGGATTGGGCGACCCATCTCGCCAACGCGCCGGGCAAGCGCCTGCAACTGACCGAAAAGGCGATGCGCAAGGCGATGCGCTTCGCGCGATACGCCTCTCAATGCGCGATCGAGGGCAAACCGGCTGCTGCGTGCATTGAACCGCTGCCGCAAGACCACCGCTTCGTCAGCGAGGAGTGGCAGAAGTGGCCGTACGCCTGGATCTATCAAGGCTTTTTGTTGCAGCAACAATGGTGGCACAACGCCACCACCGGTGTGAGCGGCGTGTCTCGTCGCCACGAAGCGATGGTGGAATTCGGTGCCCGGCAAATCCTCGACATGTTTGCGCCGTCAAATTTTCCGCTGACAAATCCGGAAATTCTCCAGCGCACGATCTCCACCGGCGGGCTAAACCTTATCCGAGGCTTTCAAAATCTTCAGGAAGATTGGGATCGCGCCGTCCGCGGCAAGAAACCGGTGGGCAGCGAAAACTTCATTGTCGGGCGCGACGTTGCCATCACTCCCGGTAAGATCGTCTACCGCAATCACCTCGTCGAGCTGATTCAATATGCTCCGGCGACCGAGAAGGTGCGACCAGAGCCGATCTTGATCGCGCCGGCCTGGATCATGAAATACTACATTCTCGACCTGTCGCCACATAACTCGCTCGTCAAATTCCTGACCGAGCAGGGTTTCACCGTATTCATGATTTCCTGGAAAAACCCGGGTCCGCATGACCGCGATCTCGGGTTGGAGGACTATCGAACGGACGGCATCATGCGTGCTCTCGACGCCGTAAACGCGATTGTCCCGGGCCAGAAGGTCCACGCGGCGGGCTATTGTCTCGGCGGTACGCTTCTATCGATGGCGGCAGCCGCCATGGCTCGGGACGGCGACGATCGGCTGGCCACCCTCACGCTGTTCGCCGCTCAGACCGATTTCTCCGAGGCCGGCGAGCTGATGCTGTTCATCGACGCGAGCCAGATTGCGTTCCTCGAAGACCTGATGTGGGAGCAAGGCTATCTCGACAGCCGGCAGATGGCCGGCGCATTCGAGATGCTGCGTTCGAACGATCTCGTCTGGTCGCGTCTCGTTCATGATTATCTTCTGGGCGAGCGTCGGCCGATGACCGACCTCATGGCCTGGAATGCGGACGCGACCCGCATGCCTTATCGCATGCATTCCGAGTACCTTCGGCAGCTCTTCCTCAACAACGATCTCGCCGAAGGCCATCTTGTAGCCGCAGGGAAACCGGTAGCACTGGCCGACATTCACACGCCGATTTTTGCAGTCGGCACCGAATGGGATCACGTCGCGCCCTGGCGATCGACCTACAAAATAAACCTCCAAGTCGATGCGCAAGTGACCTACCTGCTCACCAACGGCGGCCACAATGCCGGTATCGTCTCCGAACCCAGTCACCAAGGCCGCCGCTATCGAGTCACTACCAAGACGATCGATCAGCCTTATCTCGATCCGGATGGCTTTCTCGAACGAGCAGTGCAGAAGGATGGCTCATGGTGGCCGGAGTGGAGCAAATGGCTGAGCGAAAATTCCAGCGCATCCGTCATGCCGCCGACAATGGGCGCGCCGCAATTGAGCTACGCCACGACGCCACGCTCGGCGAGGCGCCAGGCACATACGTGCTTATCAATTGAGAGCGTGACACCCCTACCGGATATGACCGAGCTTAAGAGCTCCCCGATAGACTTGGATAGAATTAACGATCCAAAGTGCCGGGCATCGCATCAACCAATGTTTTGCGAGCCGCGGAGTTCGCGCTTACGCCTGCTTTCGTCGGCGTCCGACCGTGTATATCGCGGCGGCAATAATGAGCACTACTCCTTCAATCACCCCCTGATAGCTGGTTCCCAAACCAAGGATGTCGAAGCCGTTGATCAAGCTGTAGATCACGACGACACCGGCCACCGATTTCAGCACATTCCCTGAGCCGCCAAATAGCGAGGTGCCGCCAAGGATCGCCGCCGCGATGACGGTTAGCTCCATGCCGGTCATGGCATTCGGTAACACCGCTCCGATCCGCGCCGCAAATAGGAGTCCGACAAATGCGGCCGCCAATCCATTGAGGACAAAAGGCACGACGCGATAGCGATTGACATTGATACCAATAAGCCGCGCCGCTTCCGAATTTGCACCTACCGCCTGCAGGCGGCGGCCGACGATCGTGAATCGCGTGACCGCATAAGTGATCGCGGTGATCGCCGCCATATAATAGACGGGCTTGGCGAGCGCCCACGACGCGTCAAAATAGAAACCGATTGCAAATAGAACAATGCCCACGGCCATCAGCAGCAATTGCCGATGGCTCTTTTGCCACCACGCAAACGCCGAAGAGGCAAGCACGACAGCGCCGGCGCACCACCACAGATTCGGTAGCACCCAGATGCCATTTTCGATCGCTTTGAGTGGGAGGGTCAGCTCGCGATCGTTAGCCGAAGCCGTGTGGCCGCCGGTGATGATCAAAAGAACGCCGCGAAGCGCCGTCATGGTCGCGAGCGTTACGATGAAGGCATTGATACCCAGGCCCTGCACGATCGCGGCATTGACCAGACCGATGAAGGCCCCGGCAATCAGACTGATCACCATTGCCGGGTAAATGCCGACGACATCACTTAACAACAGGACGCAGGCGGCGGAGATCGCGGCCGTTGCGGCCACCGACAAGTCGAAATTCCCGCTGATCAGCACCAGCGTCATCGGTACGGCGATAATGGCAACGAACGACGACTGATAGAATATGTTTGCTAGATTGGCGGGGTCTAAGAAATTCGGAACGCCCAAAAATTGGGTGCATATCTCCAGTACGATCCAAATGATCGCCAGGGCATAGTAGATGCCCGCCTCGCCGAGAGAAAAACTCTTTAGTCGTCCGTCCGCACGCGGCAACTTCGTTCGACGCCGGACCGTTTCGATGTTCAGGGCCATGGCTGATTTACGCCGTCAGGCCGCCCGCAAGGGCGGTGAGTTCATGTTCAGTGGTATTCGCGGGCCGTCGCTCCGCGATAATGCGGCCTGACGCTATAACAAAGACGCGATCGCAGAAAGCAAGCAGCTCCTCGAAATCGGAGATGGCAACGATGACAGCGGCGCCTGCCGCCGCCAGTGCTGCGATTGCGCGATGAATATCGGCTTTGGCGCCAATATCGACGCCGGCGGTGGGCTCGTCCAGAAGAAGAACCCGCCAATCGGCCGTGATCGCTCGCGAGAGAGCAATCTTTTGGGCGTTTCCTCCGCTAAGTTCCCCTACGGCAATGTCTGAGTTTGCCGCTACGACGGAGAACGTTGAGATAATATCGTCGGCGCGGCGCTTCTCCTTGCGCGCAACCGGCAGCACGTTCATGGTGCAGATCGCGCGTGAGTTCGGCAGGCTTGCGTTCCAGCGAATTGACTCGTTCACGAAGAGGGCCTGCTGGATTCGATCTTCAGGCACCAACACTATGCCGGCCGCCAAGGCCGCCGGGATGCTGCGGCCGATTGGTCGGCCATCAATCTTGACCGTTCCTGTCGCGCGGGTGTCGGCACCGTAAATGGCGTGCAGGATTTCGCTTCTGCCTGACCCGAACAGGCCCGCCAGTCCGACGATTTCGCCCGCCCTGACGAGAAGATCCACTCCATCGATCCGGTCAGGCGAGGCCAGTTCATGCACTTCCAGCAAGGGGAGCGTGTCGCGAGAGACGGTCGGACGCTTGACCTCCAGCGAAGTCTCCTTGCCGACGATGGCAACGACCAATTTTCGCTCGTCAATCTGATCACGCGGCTGGTCCAGCACGACAACGCCGTCGCGAAGCACCGTCACGTGCTGACACAGCTCCATGATCTCATCAAGAAAATGCGAGATGAAAAGCACCGACGTCCCGTGGTTATCGCGCAAGCGCCGAATGGCATCGAACACGACCGATCTTTCGTGCTCCGATAACGATGCCGTAGGCTCGTCCATAATCAACAAGCGCGCTTCGGACGCCAGAGCCTGGAGAATGGACACCATTTGCCTTTGGCCGATCGGAAGATCGCCGACCAATATGTCCGGATCAATCGAGTAGCCGATGCTCGCTAAAAGCTGCTCAAAGCGCTCGCGTTCGGATCTGGAATTTCGCCAAGGATGCGCCGACGCCAGGAAGACGTTCTCCCGCACCGACAAGGTCGGCGCCAAAGGTATATGCTGATGGATTGTTGAAATGCCATTGGCAGAAGCATCGGCCGGGCTTTGCCACATGCGGCTTGTGCCTCGCCAGATAATCTGACCGTTCGAAGCGGGAATAACCCCGGAGAGGATCTTAATGAGTGTCGACTTACCAGCGCCGTTTGCACCGATCAGACCGTGTATGGTTTCGCAGGCGACATCGAAGCTCGTGTTCCTGAGCGCGACCGTCCCATTGGGATAGATCTTTTGGACCGCTTTGACGGACAAAATCGGCTGGTTCAGCATGTGAACCCAGAATTGGGGTGTACGTGTTTGGTCACGCGCCGGTTCGTTACAGCCTCGTCGGCGGCCCCGGTAGTAGTTCCGAGAGCCGCCGCAAGAGAGAGTCGATCTACGCCGCCGAAGCAGCGATGATCTCTTGGATCCGCGTTCCCTAGAACTGCGGCGGACAGGTATCCACGTTGTCCTTTCTGACCGTGTCCCACTTGTATGTGATGAAGCGGTCCTCCGGAGCCTTCTTGGTGCGGATATAGGTGACCAGCGCCTTCATTGCCTGTTCGCCGCTTGTCACCGGATTGGCGCAGGTGGTGACGATGGGTTCGCCATCGCGGATCAAATCCTCGACATCCTTAGAGCTATCGATGGCGTAGATTTTCGCCTTCGATTTGGCGGACTTCACCGCCGGCAGACAGCCCCTGGCCATGGCTTGATCATGCGAATAGATGATCGCGATATCGGGATGAGCTTGAAGCGCATCCTGACAAATCTGGTGGGCCCGTTCCGGATCCCAGTTGCCGGCCTGTTTCGCAACGACCTCGAAATGCGCCTTCGATTCCTTTAGCGCCTTCTCGAAGCCTTGCGCCCGAAACTCGACCGCGGCAAAGCCCGGAAAGCCCTCGATAATCGCAATCTTGGCGCCTTGCGGATTGTCCGCCACGGCGAGCTTGCCGATCGCATAGGCTTGGGCAACGTCGTCGCGATCCGCGTAGGCAAGCAAAGCAGGATAGATCCACGTCGGCGGATGCTTTCTCGCGTCTCCGACGAACACAGCCAGAGCGACGACGGGTATGCCCGCCGCTTTGGCTTTGTCAACCCAATCCTGGGCGGCGATGCTGTCGATCGGATCAAAGATAATGCCGTCGACATGCTGGGCTATCAACTTGTCGATGTCGTTCGCTTGATTAAGCGCGTTGGTATGAGCATCGAACTCAACCAGCTTTACGCCCAGTTCCTTGGCCGCCTTCTGCACGCCAGCCTGCAGGGCGACGGCATAGGGAAAGCCCAAGCTCAGGTGGGAAACGCCGATGGTGATCTGTTTCTCCTGCGCCGCAACCGGCCCCACAAGTCCAGCACCCATTGCACCTGCTAGCGCGAGCGCGATTGTCAAACGTGCCCTCATATCAATTCCTCCCTTTGCCTTCTCGGCTTTTTGCCTTCTCGGCTTTTCTGGCAGACGGCAGCGCCCACATGTCGGCGAAGCCATTTTTTGGAAAAAGCTATCTTTTTGGAATATTCATTGTCAAGTGGGCGGACATTGTCCCGCGCACGAGCGGCCGTCCTGCCCGAGCATGCGCAGCGCGCCGTACGAATCGTCCCTTCGTACCGTGCACGCTCGATTTGGTGGCGTGGATCAAGGAGCTTTTCAAAGTCGGAGCGCCGATCCGACATCGGTCGTTATGAGTACGCGACCGAGCTGCGTGACGCAGATTGCCTCCCCCGGCAATCGGCGTCGCTCATCTTCGCTTATGCTACTCCTCGTTGCGCAGCAATCGTCGTTGCTCGTTCCATATCTGGAAGCCGTGCCGATCGGTGACGTAATGGTCAGGGCCCAATGCCTCGGCGGCTTCAAGCGCTAATTCGAGCGATTCAAACGTCTGCGCCGTATGACCGAGGTGAGTCGTCACGCGAAACGGAGCGTGCAACTCGTGACCCTCTCTCGTCTTGTCGAGAGCTCTGCACCGGCGGGGCGTCGGCCCGATGTCGTCCTCCCATTGCCGGGCAATTCAATTTTGTAGCGGCGTGAGACGGGAAGCCTTTGGTACAAGAAGAACGTACGTAAATATCTCAGGCTTCGATCAACACCTTGAGCGCGCGCGTGTCCGCCGCGCGACTGAATGTGTCATAAGCCTGGAGGATTTCGTCGAGTCTGAAACGATGCGTTATGAGCCGTTTCGGATCGATCTTGCCGGCCTGCACGGTCTTTAACAGCATCGGCGTCGTCACCGTGTCGACCAGCCGCGTGGTGATCGTGATATTGTGCGACCACAGACGCTCGAGATGAAGGTCGGCCTTCACGCCGTGAACGCCGATATTGGCGATGGTCCCGCCGGGCGCGACGATGTCTTCGCAAAGAACGAACGTCGCAGGAATGCCGACCGCTTCGATCGCCGCATCAACGCCACGGTCGCCCGTCATGCGCATGACCTGAGCAACCGCATCATTATTTTTGCTGTTAACAATCGCGGTGGCGCCAAAGCGCTTGGCGATCTCGAATAGAACTGGGCGGTGAGCAAAGCTGCCAGTCCGATCGGGCCGGCGCCAACGATCGCAACCGTATCGCCCGGCTGGACTTTACCGTTGAGCACGCCGCACTCAAACCCAGTCGGCAGGATATCGCTCAACATCACGAGCGCTTCCTCTTCGACGCCTTCCGGCAGGCGATACAGGCTGGTGTCGGCATGCGGAATGCGAACATATTCGGCCTGGGTGCCGTCGATCTCGTTACCGAGAATCCAGCCGCCAGTCGTGCAGTGAGAGAACATTCCCTTGCGGCAATACTCGCATTTGCCACAAGCTGTAATACAGGAGATCAAGACCCGGTCGCCGGGCCGAAACGACGTCACACCGGCGCCGACGCTGTCCACCACGCCAACGCCCTCATGACCGAGGATGCGACCGGGTTTACAGGTCGGAACATCACCCTTGAGAATGTGCAGATCGGTTCCGCAAATGGTCGTGTTGGTGATCTTTACGATCGCATCGGTGGGCGCGGTCACTTTTGGCCGTTGGCAGTGCTCCAACGCTTTCTTTCCTGGCCCTCGGTACACCAGAGCCTTCATCAGATGAACGTCGGCCTCTTGAACGGGAGCTTCCGCGACAAGTGTCGTCATGATCGTCCTCATTTTGCTGCGCGGCAGGTCTTGATTTCTTTGGCGCCGTCTCTTTTGCGCCAATTCTTTTGCACGATGGCCCGGGCTTCGCGGGCGTCACCATCGCAATACGATTTCCACCGAGCGGCGGTCTTGATATTTGTCAAAGGCGGCCGCGCCGCGTTCAGGGAACTTCCCTTAAGGGATCAGGACGGCAGCGCCTTCGAAGCGACCTGCGCGCAGGTCGCTGAGCGCGGTGTTCGCGGCATCGAGCGGATAGCGCGTGACTTGCATCCTGATGCCGGCTCGCGGCGCGATTTCAAGAAACTCATGAGCGTCGCGCCTCGTGAGGTTGGCGACCGACACGAGTTGGCGCTCTTCCCATAGCAGCCGATAGGGAAAGCTCGGAATGTCCGACATGTGAATGCCACCGCAGACGACGCGACCGCCCTTCTTGACCGCTGCGAGCGCGGCCGGAACTAGCGCCCCGACAGGCGCAAAAATGATCGCAGCATCCAGAGCCTGTGGCGGCGCCTCGTCAGAGCCGCCCGCCCAAACGGCGCCAAGCCGGCGGGCAAAATCCTGCGAGGCGATGTCGCCGGGCCGGGTGAAGGCGTAAACGTCTCTTCCTTGCCAGACGGCGACCTGGGCCAGAATGTGAGCGGCGGCGCCGAATCCGTAGAGTCCGAGAGCTTTCCCCTCCCCCGCCATGCGATAGCTGCGCCAGCCGATCAGGCCGGCACACAGGAGCGGTGCTGTTTCCGCGGCGTCGCCGCTGTCGTTGAGTTCGTAGCAAAAGCCGGCGCTCGCCAGCGTATGCGTGGCGTAGCCGCCGTCGCGGGTATAGCCGGTGAAACTCGGCGTGTCGCACAGGTTCTCGCGGCCCGAACGGCAGTAGGCACAGACGCCACAGGCTGCGCCGAGCCACGGAACCCCGACCCTGGCGCCGAGAATGAGATCTTTTACGTCCGATCCTAAAGCTGCGACACGACCGACAATCTCGTGTCCCGGCACGATCGGCAATTTCGGATGCGGGAGCTCGCCGTCGACAACGTGCAGGTCGGTGCGGCAGACGCCGCACGCAAGCACCTCGATCAACACTTCGCCCGCCGCCGGCCGCGGCAACGGCCGCTCCTGCATAACAAGCGGAGTCCGCAGCCTCTCGAGAACCATCGCGCGCATCAACGCCATGCCAAAACCTCTAGCGCGAGCGGCCGGCAAGTCCTTGACGAAAGTCAATGAAAGCGCGAGCGCGTGCACGCTAAGTCAAAAACATTCGGGACGGTATCAGCAGGGAATGACAACGGCCATCCCGCATCGGAGGCACCAATGGACATGATTGCTGAATGCGTTAGGGACGTCGTCCGCATCGCCAATTTTTCAGAAGATATCGGTCAGACCGCGAATAGCTTTCCCGAGACCAAGAAGCGAATCGAGCGGCTCCTTTCTGAAAATAAAACACAACATCATGGACATCGCGCGGTCGCGCAGAGAGTCCGCGATCAATTAGATCAAGCCTACGGTGACCAGCCGATGGACGCCAAAGAATGCATCGACAAAGTGATCGGCTGGCTCGATGAGGAACACTTGGAGCAGCACCGACTGGCGCTGTTCTAAATTATTCTCTTGCCTCTTCGCGTAGCTTGAGGGGGCGAAACTCAGCGCAAACGCCTCCTATGCATGCAATCGATGATCGCTTCGTTGAGAGGAGACGTGAATTTGTGAGCCGGTCGCTCGAATTTGTCGCCCATCGAGATTTCCGGGCTAAAATTCATTTTTACAATTCATCGCTTTCGCGATCGACATATCTTGCGCACGATAACAACTAAAAGCGAGGCAAGCTGTGAACCAAGTTTCTCCTTCGCTTGCTGGATTAAGAAATTCATTTCGTTGACCTAATTGACGCGCAGCTTCATCATCCCATCCCATTTCGCGTCTCGGTTAGGAACTTCTGGCGCGGCAAATTAACGGGTGGTGAAACAACACGGGGGTCTCCGGCTCGCGGATGGTTTTTCATGCCCGCAACGGAGCACTTATGTCGTCGAGCGATTCAAGCCTCATCTCGGATAATTACGAAACCGACAACGTCAGGTCCGCTGACTGGAATCGTACGACAAGCCGCCTCAAGCTCGCAGTTCCTGGTTATCCGAGTTGCGAATCGTGGTTCGAGCGACACGATGGGCCGACGCTTCTTGTTGCAGTCGCGATCTACGCGAGTTGGCTGACATTGCTTGTATCACATCGCCACATTCCCTGGTGGATCACCGCGCCACTCGCCGGTTATGTGGTGCAATGGCATTTCTCACTGCAACATGAGGCCATTCATAGCATGCGGGGAATACCGAAGTGGTTGCGACGCGCGCTCGTTTGGCCGCCGATCGGTATCTGGTTTCCTTTCGAGCTCTATCGCCAATCGCATTCGCTGCACCATCGCGATAGCTGGCTGACCTATCCGGGTGAGGACACCGAGTCTTACTATCACGAGGAGGAGGAGTGGGAGGACTACGGCAATGTGTCGAGGTGGCTACTTATCGTCAACCAGACATTCCTGGGTCGTCTGTTCGTTGGGCCGTTCCTGCGCACGCCACAGCTATTTATCAAGGAAGCTGGCAAAATCATCGCCGGCGACACCGCGAATCTCGGGATATGGTTTCGCCACATCATCGCGGTGGCCTTGATCCTGCTGGTCGTGGCCGAAGTCTTCGACATGTCTGCTTTGCAGTACCTTGCGGAGTTCGTTTATCCCGGTTTGGTTTTAGGCATGATGCGCAGCTTCACCGAACATCGTTGGGGCGAGCGACCCAGCGAGCGGACAGCCGTTGTTGAATCGAACTGGGTGTTTGGTTTGCTGTTTCTTTGGAATAATCTGCACGTCGTTCATCACGTCCTCCCGACGCTACCCTGGTGGAAAGTCCCGCAGGTCTGGAGGGAAAATCGTGAGCGTATTCAGACTCACAATGGCGGATTCGTGTTTCGAGGCTATGGCGAAATCGCGCGGCGATGGCTTTTGACGCCCAATTTCATTCCGCTTCATCCGGCGAGCCTGGCCAACAGGACTTCGTCGAACTCCACTCTAGGCTCCGCGGTTACCGCAAACTGAAGACTATTCGGACGTGCTTGACCGGTCAAAAATCGACACATGCATGTTGACCTGACACACACGTTTTCGGTGCCGATGTACGCTCTTCCTGAGATGAAGGCCGCCAATTCGGCGTTCTTGGCTGCTTTGCGGCAGCGATTTTGCGCCAAACACATCGATACTGCGAAATCCGCTTCGGGCACCAATCATGGCGCCGTTGGTGATGGCGCACGACCCGGCGTTCTTTTTACCCAAATGTGCGGTTATCCGCTGCTCAAGTTTTGCCGCAATCAGTATCGTATGCTTGCTACGCCGCACTACGCGTTGCCCGGATGTGTCGGACCACGCCATCGCGCTTTTTTCATGGTGCGCGCCAATGACCCAGCCGAACGCCTGGACAATTTGCGCGGACGCGTGTTCGGCTGCAACAGCCTATCATCGAACTCCGGCATGAACCTACCGCGGTTGGCGCTGGCGCGAATTGCCGGCGCGAGGGCCTTTTTTTCCTCAGTCGTCGTGACCGGTGCACATGTAACAAGTCTGCAGTATCTTGCGGACAGGACCATCGATGTTTGTTCGATCGACAGTGTGACCTGGGGTTTGTTCGAAAAATTCTCCCCTGTCGCTGCCGAGCAATATCGGATCCTCGACGAGACCGTGTCCAGCCCATGCCCTCCCTTCGTCACATCGATAGATAGAACGGCGTCGGAGGTGGCGGCTCTCGGCGAGGCGCTGTATGAGACCATGCGTGATCCAGAACTCTCGTCTGTACGCGACGTGCTGGCGCTATCGGACCTTTCTGTTCCTGACGTCGACGCCTACGAGGGCTTAGCTCAGCATGAGCGCGAAGCCGCCGAGCTTGATTTTCCGAAAATCAGATAGGAACCCGCGTGGCGTTTGACTCAAGCGGCGCATGATTAGTTACCATTGGGACGCGCCTTATCAGAGGGAATAGCCGGACGGATGATTATCCTTCGGGAAAAGCCCTCGATCCGCGGACCGATCTAGGCCGTGGCCGGGCAGGCAAAGTTACGATTGGTCGGGGCACCAGCGGTTGACGGACTGGACAGGGAACACATCGTCGCTTAAATCGGGGTGCGCGTCGCCGCGGATTTGCAAAACTCCGACAGTGATTTGTGAACCCGATTCGCCAAGTAGCTGATTCTACTGGCAATTCGATGGGGAATAGTTCAACGGTAGAACAGCGGACTCTGACTCCGTTAATCTAGGTTCGAATCCTAGTTCCCCAGCCAAATCTCAGATTTGGTGGATTTGGAGTCTAAACCCATCTCGTTGCGCATCGCGGTGGTGGTGGTTTGCGCCAACAAATCAAACGGTTGACGGAAGGTGGCGACCACTTCGCCATCCTTCCAGGAGCAGTTCGATAGTACGAAATTGAGCAGCCGCCGTTTTTCGCGCGGCTGTTGCCGTTCGAACAGTTTTTGAGCGTCCCGCGCGAGTTCGAGTATCTGGATCCCCTCGTCCATGTAGGACTGCTCGGCGGACTCGTGCAGCGCGATCTCGCGCCCGCAGCGGGCCTGATCCGCGCGCCATTGAGCCGACATCTTATCGAAGAACGCGCCGTCGATACGCCCGTCGAGTTTGTCGAGATACATCGCGTTGATACGGTCGCCGAGCCGTTTGTGCTCGGCCTGAAGCCGTCGGATTGCTTCCTCGTGCTCGCGTCGCTCATCAGTGTGGCTGGCACGAAGCGACTCCCGTACCCATTCCAACACTTCGCTGTCGAATTGAAGCCGACCAAGTAGTTCGGTAAACCTCTGTTCCAGCACTTGCTCGCGAACATACTTGCGCCGACAATCGGTCGGATTGCCCTGACATTTATCGGCGTATCCAGTGCAATGGTAATAAACGTAGCGCTGCTTCTTGACCTCACCAACCACTGAGCAGCCGCATTTGACGCAAGCAATTAATCCGGCGAAAGCGAAATCATGCTTGCCACGCTTGGCCTTGCTGGCGTTACGGCCGTCGAGAACGCTCTGAACGCGTTCCCACAACTCAAACGACACGAGCGGTTGGTGTTGTCCCTGGATTAGCTTACCGTTCCACTCGAACTGACCGGTGTAGAGCCGGTTCCGCAAGATGGAATGCACGGCGCTGATGGGTACGCTGGCGCCTGTCCTGCGATAGATAAAGCCCGCATCGCGAGCCTTCCGCGCCACTTCTTTCAACGCATATTGGCCCGTTGCGTACCACTCAAAAAGCTTAGACACGATGGGTGCGACCTCCGGATCGGTGGCGATGATTTTCTTGCCGTCTGGACCGGCGACGTTGCGATATCCAAGCGGCGATTTAGTCGGCCAAATTCCCTGCTCAGCCTTCTCCTGCATTCCCTTGCGCGCTTCTTCGGACAGGTTGTCGATGTAGTTCTTCGCCATCAGGACCTTGATGCCGTGCATGAACTTTTCGGAGGAGCGCGACTCGCGCGATAGCACTACGCCTTCTTTGGGAAAGTGGATTTCGACCTCAAGCTCGTCCACCGTCACCCAGTCCTTGAGGTTGCGGTAGAGCCGGTCGGTCTTCTCGACCAGCATGACGCGGATCGACGGATGCGCCTTCAGGTAGGCGACCATGTCGCCGAAGGCAGAGCGGCCGGTCTGCTTGGCAGTTTCTACATCCACATATTCCTGCGCGACAGGAAACTGTTGCGTCGCCGCGTATTCCCTTAGCAGCTTCAGCTGCGCTGGGATCGAGAAGCCCTCCTTCTCCTGTTCCTTTGAGGATACGCGGGCATAGATCACGGCCTGCCTGCGGGCGAGATCGGCTGGGGGACTGGGCTTTGAGGTCTTGGGCATTTTGTTTAGTGTAATCTAAACGATCTCCGACCGCAAGACGCAACGGAATCATCGGTGCTCTTCGCGCTCGCGGATCAAGGACTTGAGCCCCACCCCCCCCGGTTTTGGAGTTTGGTTAGGCCGATATCCTCCCGTCTCCCGTGG
>Ga0209006_10000692_pt1 | contig 31419 bp, 24 predicted proteins | sample JacPin_JW_Ref_O2_FD_188567 | JGI IMG/M metagenome (GOLD analysis project Ga0209006, IMG submission 188567) | Forest soil microbial communities from Algoma, Ontario, Canada - Jack Pine, Ontario site 1_JW_Ref_O2 (SPAdes) (version 2) | ecosystem: Environmental > Terrestrial > Soil > Boreal...
AGGCAGCGATCAGCCGAACACGATCACTCAACGCTTCTTTTGGAAACCGGTCCGGATGCGGGTCAATCGTCAGCAATTCTCCACGGACTCCGTCCACCTGCAAATTCATGTCCAGCGCCGCTGCCATGACTCTGCTGCTGTAGCCGCCGCCAACTTCGATGATCCGCTTGGGCTTGAGGTGCCGCACCAGGCAGTATGCGATCTCGGCATCGACCGTTTCAAAGAATCCGTTGCCCCGCGTGTAACCTGCGGTACCTATGGGGCCCGAGGTCGATCCCCATTCTGACTCGTACCGCGGCACAACAGTGCGCAAAAAATCGAGTTGTTTTTCCAAAGCAAGATCAACGCCGATCGGAAACTGGTCGGCTGGCCACTTCCGAGCCTCCAACTCCTTGAGGTCGGGAACCGGCCAGTAGTAGTGATTTGGGACGAGACTTATGCCGATGCTCTGAAATATACGAAAAGCAGACCGTATGATCCCAACTGCGGGTTCGGTCGTCCGAAATCTTCTGGCAAGGCTAAGAAGCGGAGAGTCAGCCCGCGCCACAGGGGCGGGGGGGCTGTAGGCCTCGACTTGAACGCTCTGTGCGGATTGACGACTCACGGCAGGCTACCCCTTTTGCGAACGTGGGTTTGATGCAGAGCATGGGGGAGAGTTGCCCGCGAGTGCTCAGGATCGCGGCGATTGCAGAAGATATCGGCCGAATGGGAGCTCTTGATCCAAGTTCTCAGAATGCCTTATTTCTGTCCCAGAATGGCGCAGTCCCAGCGAGCGATGTAGATCGTCGCCAGCTTGCGGTCTATCCTAACTTGTAAGTAGAGGCAGAGGGTTTTGCGCTAGCGCCGTTGGGTATGGACCGTTGCAAAAGGCGCGCGAGTTCAGCCTCGGGATCCTGCACAACATGCGTTAATCGATTTGTCCCATACCGGAACAGGGTCGCCACATTGGTTTTGTACCAACAGCACTCCGTCATCCTCGGCGAAAGTCCGCACAGAAACCGAAACCTCTTTACGCTATCCGGAGATGTCAGTGTTGCCGCCACCAGGCGGTGGTTTCCATCGAGGATCGTGAGCGGTTCGCTCTCGTTAAGACCGATGAGAATCACAGCGCCTGGATTGGTACCCAGGCCAAGCCAATCACGGATCGCGGCGATCTTCGATAGGAATGCATCTTCGACGACGTTGTGACTGCTAAGCGTGCGAATTCGTTCGACAATTGTCGGCACGGTGAAATTGCCCCGGGCGAGCTTCCGCCATCGAGCCCGAGGAAACACTCGAATCTGGCCCAGGTCTACCGCCCGGACGCCGACCTCAAACCATGCTGTTCCCCTGGGCAGTTCGCTCCACAATGAAAGGTATCGAATAAACAAAAGTGCACGCCGCTTTGCATTTTCGCCGACGTCGTCAAGGTCTGGTTTTGTCACCAGTCCACGCAGCACTTCCTGGTACTCCTCGAATGCGGGCTTGTTGAAATCATTCTTCAGAAATTCCGCAATGACCTCAGCTTCTGAGACCCTCCGAATAATCCTGATCGACTGAGATCCCGCGGTTCTTTGCGAATCCTTCGCTTTCGTGAGCGCGTTCAAGAGGAATGGTACAGCGACCACAACGAATAGGGCCGACATCACCACGAATTGTACCCAGATAATCTGCCGCAGCGACGAATGGTAACGGCAAATGCCAGCGACGACCACGCCACTGAAGGCCAACTGTACCCAGCTCGTGTTCGCGATCTTGTAAGACATCTCGTAGGTGATCATCACGACGCTGAGCGAATAAATGACGGTCGAGGCTGCGTACAACGCCAGCAGATAAGGGAGGCCGTATTTGCCCGCTATTTCGAACTGAGGGCCGAATAGCGATGTCCAAATCCCAGCCGGCGCCAAGCGAAGGCCTAGAGCCAATGTGGAACCAATTGCTAACACGGTCAGCAGAGAAGTTGCGAGGAGTCGGTTATTGTTTCTCTCCTCCTTGCGTGCGCCGGCCATCAGTGGAAACATGGTATTCACGACCGCATAGCAAAAGAAGAAAATCACTCGACCCACTAGCGACACGGCGGCGTATAGCCCGGCCGTGGTCGCGGGGAAGAAATGTTTTACTAACACAATGTCACAATTGTTGATGAGCGCCTGGCCGCCGCAAAAGACAACTGCCTGCAGCACTTCGCGGAACGCATCGGGTAGACCGAGCCCGGTCGGAGCCGCGGCCGCGAATCTGGGTCCAGTGGCGAGGTAGGCGGCCGCAACAGCGGCGGCGTTGGCCGCGATCACTCCGGGCACACCGAAGCCCAGCCGGATGAGGAGGAGAGATCCGCCGAGCCGAACCAGCGCCTCCAAAATGATATTACTGGCGAGCCTCCGGAAGCCGTAAGCACCCTGCAGGTAGCCGCGCTGGCTTCCCAGGGGGACATAAAAAGCAGCTCCGATTGCGAGCAGGACAATGAGAATCGGACTTGGCAAATTGAGGAAGTCCGAAATTGCTTTCTGGAAAAGCACCAAAAGCAGCGCGATGGTGATGCCGCATATCCACGCACTTCTGTGGAAGCTTCGATGGACCTCAAGTTTCCCCTCTGGGGAGTTCTGTTGCGCAACAGCCTTGGCGGAAACGATTTGGAAGGAGAGGGTAACCGTTAAGAGGAGAATTAAGAGAGTGTAAACAGCCGAAGCCTGGCCAAATCCCGTCGGACCAAGGGATCGTGCAACCGCGATGTTGTAGGCGAAGTTGATCGCGGTTGCAAGTCCCGATGCCGAGAGCAAAACGAAGCTTCCCGACAGAACACGGGCGTGGAGAGTCTTCGATTTCGAAATCGGACCATTCACGTTCTTGGGACTCCAGCCAATCAAACTGCGAACCTTAAATGGATCCCACCCAGAAAACTGAGCCCGTGCAAACGCGAAATTCTTGAGGGATTGATTCTGCTCGCGAGGCAGCCCTTCTGATGCGCAAACCGGCGATCAGGCTGCCTGCGCGCCGACGCAGAGACCTTGAATTCCTGGCTCGCTACAACCCAAGGTGCTGCTCGCGCCTCTAAGAACAGACCTCCTATGAAGAATCGTTACTGGATGATTTGCACATTGGTTGTTCTCATGCTGCCGCAAGCGTGCGCGCATCCTGGTTTGCGCCAGGAATTGCGGCCGAGTGTGCCCAGTGCCGAGGCTGCGCCACGAACTCTGGCGGTCTATGAGCCCTGGTTTGGTCATCCCAGGCACATTTCTGTTGGCTATTCCTCGCATGATCCGGTTGTGATCGGCCAACAGATTGATCAGGCCAAGGCTTTGGGAATTTCCGGGTTCGTGGTCGACTGGTACGGCGATCGCGAGCCCTTTCTTGATCGCAGCTACGCCCTGATCCAGACCATCGCCGCCGAAAAAAACTTCAACGTTGCGATGATGTATGACGAGACCGAGGAAGAAGAGGCCGAGGCGACCGACGATGCTTTTGTCGCTTTTAACCAGTTCAACGAAACCTATCTTTCGCCAACTGCACCGGGCCATCAGGCTTACCTCACGTACAACGGACGGCCTGTAATTTTCATTTTCCCTAAAGGAGGGCATACCAATTGGAACCGAGTTCGGGCAGCCACCGATAAATGGGCCCATCCCCCCTTGCTCATCTATGAAAACCAGTCCAGTCCCGTCGCAGCTGCGTTCGACGGTTTCTACGCATGGATAAACCCAGGGAAAAAGGGCTTTGCAGCCGATGGCAGCAACTGGGGAGAGGATTACCTGGCCGACTTCTATCGCAAAATGCAGTCGAAATATCCCGACAAGATTGCCGTGGGGGGAGCCTGGACGGGTTTCGATGACAGCAAAGCCTCGTGGAGTCTCAATCGGCACATTTCTCAGCGCTGTGGCCAAACCTTTGCAGACACGATGAAGCTGTGGCGGCAATACTCCGCTGCTCGTCCTATGCCCTTCTTGTTGATTGCAACCTGGAACGACTACGAAGAGGGCACGGCCATTGAGCGCGGGCTGGCCAAGTGCGGCCCGGGGTCGCAACCGCGGGCCGGGCAGTAACTGCTAAGCAATCCGAAACGGTTTTCTCCGATCTCCGATTCGGCGGTTCATGGTTCCGCGATTCATGGTTGCTTGTGAGGAGATCAGTTGGGGAGGGCCGTAGATCTTGTTAATGATTGAGAGTGGCCGGCTGCGCACTTCGTCGTAGACGCGGCCCAGATATTCGCCGAGAACGCCCACGCACAGAAGCAGAAAACCTCCCACCAGAAAGATTGCGGCGGCCACGCCGTATCCCAAAGGATTGATCGCGCTTCTTGAAAAGACGGTGCAGAGCGCCAGAATTAGAGCCACCGAAATTGCGAATCCCGCGAGGCCGAAACTGAGGCGAAGAGGTTTGTAACTGAAACTCGTAATTGCGTCCATGGCGTACTTGATCCGGCTCATGAATGTGAGTTTGCCTTCGCCACTGGCACGTTCCTGCCGGTCGTAGAGCACGACGCCGGTCTTGTAGCCCACCCAGGCGCGCAACCCCGGCAGATAACGGCTGCCTTCGCGCAAGGAGTTGATTGAATCCACCGCTTGCCGATCGAGAAGGCCGAAAATTCCGGCGTTGAGCGGGATGGGAAAATCGGAGAGCGCTCCCAGCACGCGATAGAAGATCGGAAACAGCTTGGCCAGAATCTTGCGCCGTTCTTGCCGGCTTCTTCGTACAGCGGTTACAACCTGCACGCCGCCTCGCCAGGCGGCTACTAGTTGCGGCACGACTTCTGGCGGATCCTGGAAATCGCCGTCCATCAGGACGACCGCATCGCCGTGCGCGGTCTGGAGGCCCGCGGAGATCGCTCCCATGTGTCCCCAGTTGCGCGACAGATCTACCACCACTACGTGCGTGTCTTTGGCTTGCAGTTCGGTTAGCAGTTTCAGGGACGAATCTCTGGAGCCGTCGTTTATATAGACGACCTCCCAGGCTTCGCCAATCTCCTTCATGGAGCCGACAAGAGCGGTATGAAACAGATTTACGATTTCTTCTTCGTTAAAAATAGGTACAACGACTGAGATCATCGATCCAACTCCTTACGAGTACGTGCCTAAAATAAGAGTGTTCGGTGTTCTCTCCTCGGCGTCTTTGCGCCGTTCTTCCTGTGTCCAGGTTGGTGCTGTACGAGTTCGAGATATGCACGTCATCGAGGTTCCGCCTGGAAAAGGCGCACCTTCCACCGCACTTCGGTGGGAGTCAAAACTGCAACGTAGCGTGCGCGGACGTGCTGTGTGGTCACAACCTTTTCGCGATCCAGGATTTGCACGTCGTATTCAACTGTGTCGACCAGTTGAAGGGACAGCCCTTCCGGCGAGTAAAAAACCAGTTGAATATCGTGTGCGCCATCTCGATAACGCGTCTGAATTGCAAGCTTCGCTTGCTCGCGAATTGTGTCTTCCAGCTTTTCTCTGGCCACGCCGACGAAATCCGCATCGAGAATGTCCGCTCGGTTCTGTTCGAATGCGCGACTGAAACTGCTCCAGGCTTGCAGATAATCACGAATCACCGCGGCCTTGGTCTGCTTTTCCAGGGTGCGCGGCCCTAGCGATTCGGTGGGCTCCACGCGCACTGCAGGCTGGTCTGAGGCAAACACAAATATTGCAGCGAAGATTGAACAGGCGATGAGGATGTGGTTTTTCATCATCATTTTCCCCAGCGAATCTCATTCCCTAAGACAACGCCGGTTGCGACCGAGATTTTTGCCCCGTTGTAGGCGGGCATTTCCGCCCGCGCCACTCCCTGTTTGAGAGGCGCGTCCACGGTGGATTCGCCGCCGTGGTAGGTTTCCGTGAAGGTGACAATGGTTCCGTCGGGTACGATGTTGCCGGTACAGTCACGTACTGGGTCGGTTTGCACTGCTAGTCTCTGGCCTGACGGCCGAGCGCTCATCCTCAGGTCGCAGGGCTCACCGGGAACTTGCTGAATTACGCGTGTACCAGTTGCATTCCCGACCTGAGCTACAAACTGGCCGGGGCCTTCTTTGGCAGCGGAATTCATCTTTGTTGAGGCAACACCGTTGCGGGTCAGCACCGTCCGCGTCTGCGCCGCGCCGGCAACGCCGGATAGTTGAAACGACACTTTCGTGGGTGCCAAAACCAGATTCTGAAAAGTGTCCAACACGTAGACAACCCCGCTGATGCCATCGCGCAAATCGACTGCGACGCGAGAAGGCTTGGCGAGAAAGCTCAATACCGCGGGCTCGTGTGCGGCGGTGACGTCGAACGCTCCGTTTTCGGTGGAGGAACCTGACACAAGAACCGCCAGGTAATGGCCGGCATTGTGAAGATCGCCGGAAGCGAAGGATGCTGGCTCGCCCAATTGCACGCTGCGTCTGAGCACCTGCCCCGGTCCTACGATGTAAAGGACTGCCTTGCCGCTGCCGGTGCTTGGAATCGAGAATGCGCTGCCCGCTTCAACCGTCTTTGGCAAACTTAGGCTGCCGGATTGCGCAGAGGCAAGCGGCATTGCGGCCAAGACCAGGCCACCCAGAAAACATGTGGATCTGCGTTTCATTGAAACCGGCCCGAACTGTAGGTGGCGGCGATGGCGCGCTCACTGCTGACTTTGCTGGCGATATCGGCAGGGATCGACATCGCAAATGAAATCGGAGTCTCCGGTAACAGGGCGCGGTCAACGTATTGGTCCGCGACCCAGACCAGTTGGCCGTCTTTGTCGTAGAACGTCCCAAGGACGTGAGCCACATTGACGACCTGGCCGCTCTGATTGATAAGCTTCCCGGTGAATGACGCTTCGGGCGCGGGATTCAGCCGCTGATCTTCGATCTCGATCACCGGGTCCGCCGAGGCCGCGATAAGAATTGCCGAAGGGTCCATGTGAACGCTGTCGACCTGGGACAGCGCCACGTCGTGAAACGTAATGAGAAACGGAGTAACTTGCTTGGGCAACAGAACGTGAGAAATCTTGTCGAAGCTGTCTTCGCTCGCGATCACAGAGCCGTCTTTCGCCAACAGCGTCGCTTTGACTGTCACAAAAGCGGGGACGACATCTTCATTGAGAACTTCGCCCATAAGGACCACTCCCGCGCTGCGGTCCACGGGATGCATGTCGATGATTCGGACGTGCGGAGCCTCCACATCTTGCGCTCCCCAGTCATCGGCCGGGCCGCGATAAATCACGTCCCAACGCAGGTAGTTCACCGGGATCACTTGCGGCGGCACGCGAGGCTCTTTCACGATGGGCCACGACACGGCCCAATGGTCGTCGGTTCGAACTACTTGCACAGTACGCGTGTCCGAAAACGTTCCGACCACGGTGGACCAGCGCAACTTGAGTTGGATCTGTGCTTCGTCGGCCGACGCATGAAGCGGCCGCAGGTCGGAACTGTCCAGCGTTGCGTAAGTGCGAAGGCTGGCATAATTTCCGGTCAAGTCGCGAACGAACTCCGTTTCCGAGAATTCGCTTTTATTGGCGAGACTGGAATAGGCCTTCTCCCAGTCTTGCCGGCCGATTTCGCCGGCCAGATTCTCGACTGCCGCTTGCGCCGACGACGAAGAGGTCAAAAGACCGGCCCCGGACCCGGCCATCGCGACTGCGGATTGAACAGGCCAAAGAGTGCCTACAACGATGAGTGCCACGGTGGCACCCGCGATGAATGTTGCAAGGAGGCGTCCGGTAGTCACGAGATCAGCCTCCCGAGAACGAGATTTTCATGCGCGGGCGCGAGCGCGGGTTGGACGACGCGCCGGGCGTGCCATCGCTTCTCTGGAATCAGCACGAGGAACATCGCCAGGATGCTGCTGCCGATGGGAAGAATGCCCCACATGAGTCCTTGCCAGCGCGGAGGAATCTGGGGCGCGTTGACGGGAACCGCGGGTGGCACGTCCTCGTTGCTCCACACGGTGACGGTCTTATCTTCAAGGTCATCCACTTTGCGCCAGCCCCCAAAAACCAGGAGCGGCTCATAGTAGGGATCGCGTAGGAATACCCATTTCAATCCGTAACGATCGGCGTGGTGGAGAATCGCAGTCAGCGCGTCGAGGCCGGGCTTGCCAAAGTATTTGGAACTGGTGAGGGCGCCGGCGCCATGCTCAGTCAATTCCGGCAGCATGCGGCCGGAATTCCATTCGCCATCCACGCTGCTGGCGTCGGTGAGAACGGCGAGCCGCGCGATCTTGTTGCCGAATCCCAGCGTGACGTAGCGATAGCGGTCGTGGCCGTCACGATTGAGCCACGAGGCGACTGCATCGACCTTGAAATCCGCGGCATCGGCAGGCCGGTATGTTGCCCACGCCACTGCCAAACCACAGCTTAGAGCTGCGGCTACAGTTAAGCCAGCGACGGCTCGCATTTGAAAGCGGTCGATAAGTTCGGTGGCCAGGAGTCCGACAAAAGGCAGCGCCAGCAAAGTTGCCCAATAGCTGAAACGCTCCATGGTTATCACGTCGAAGGCGCGGCCTAACAGCAGCCGGCCCACGGGGGTCGTGCCTCCGAGTCCTACCAAGAATGCCAGCCAGAAGCCCAGGAACAACGGGCGAAGCCGGACGACCGAACAGCCTCGCAACACGATGAACGGCAGCGCGAAAATTAGAGCTCCATAAGGAACCACGAAGTAGTTCAATCCCCATTGCGGACTCAGCAGATAGTTCGCGCGACTGGGATGGGGTATGGGCGCCTGCGTAACAGGATAGTGAATCAGCGCAATCCAGAACGGCAGTAGTACCAGCGCGACCGCGGCGCCGACGACCAGGACAATGCTTGCGGTGCGAAGCAGGAACGTAGGGACTGAGATTCGTTCGCCGTCTTTTCCATCCGAATCTTGCCGGTCCGTTTTTTGTCGATCAAGCACTACTAACGCAAGCACGGGCACCGCGAAGAAAAAAGATCCGAAGAGCAGCGTGGCGTGATGAGCGGCGGCAGCGGCCATGAAGAGCGCTCCGCCGTTGAGAAAAGATCTCCACTTGCCATGCCGGACCCACTCGAAGAGATAAGGCAGCGCGTTCAAATAAAGAGGCGCGGCAAACGTAGTGGACAACTGTCCTGCGGAATAAATCAGAAAGCTCTCAGAGCCGAGAAAAACGCTGGCCAATGCCGCGAACGCAGCCGACCGGCGGTCTACCCAAAGCAACGCAAACCGATAAACGCCTAATGCGAGAAGCAGAATGGCGACGAACTGGACCGCCATATAGGCCATATCTAATCCGATGAGCCGCGACGTCAATGCCAACCACTGTTGCGGCAATGGCGGATAGGTCATTTGCGAGAAACCCGCATACCACTTCGGGTTCCAGGGATCGAACCAGTTGTGCAGGTAGTGCGATGCGAAAAAAATGTGGAAGTTCGCGTCATACGACTTCAGCGGCAACTTCATGAGCAGCAACGGCAAATGAACCACAAAAGCCGCCAGAAGGATCATGCTCAGCGGGATTGGCGCGGGTGTAGGCGCAACGGATTCAGTTCTCTGCACAACTCCCTCTCTGTTGGTTGGGCTTGGATTCGAGGCTGACAATCCGGGTTGTATCGCCGCGTGTCCTCTTTCTCTCTGTGAGGGCCCAAAGTCCGCAACCGTCCGGCCAACGCAGAAGGCCTTTCTCGAATCGAAGAGGCTTGCAATCGACCGATTCGGTGGGAACCCTTTGAGTTTCGCGCTGGTATGCCGGAAGACCGCACATGTGTCTTTGCTTGTTGCTGCGTTTGCCTGCTCGCTTCGGGCGCAGACCTATAAGGTGGGACCTGGCTCGGCAGAAACGCCTCAAGCCATTCCCGATCAAACATCGTCTGCTCAACCCGCGTCTGCGAACAAATCTTTAGGCTGGGGATCGAATATTCAAAACGCGCGTCTTGCCCGAGCCGCTGAATCGGCACTGAAAGAGGGAGATTACGCGATGGCGGTTGACTACGCTCAGCGTGCCGCAAAGACCGCGCCTAACGATGCTCAGCTATGGTTCCTGCTGGGCTATGCCGCGCGGCTAGCCAGAAAATCGCAGCTGTCCGTGGATTCCTTTAGTCGAGGTCTTCGCGTGAACCCGTCGTCGCTCGACGGAATCTCCGGACTCGCGCAAACCTACCGCATCATGGGGCGCACTGAAGAGGCCGTGCAGCTGCTGAACCGGGTGCTTGCAGCCGATCCAAAGAGAATCAGCGATTCGGTGTTGCTGGGCGAACTTCTTATGCGGTCTGGAGATTACGACGCGGCGCTCAAGGTGCTGATACGGGCGGAACAGATTCAGCCGGGCGCGCGGTCGGAATTGCTGATGGCGCTGGCGTATGAACATCAGAAGCAGCCTGATCAGGCAAGCCGTTACCTGGAGTTGGCCAGGCGGCATGACCCGGACAATCCCGACGTTCAGCGATCGATGGCGGGCTACTATCGCGACGCTGGAAGCTATGCGGCAGCCATTGCCGCTCTTAAGTCAATCCAGAGTCCGAAGCCTGACGTCACTGCCGAGCTTGCTTACACCTACCAGCTCAACGGCCAGCCCGACGAGGGCGCAAAGCTCTACGCGCAGGCCGCCAATGCCGTGCCGGGTGATTTGGGTTTGCAGCTTTCCGCGGCGCAGGCCGATGTGGCTGTCGGTTCTCTAGAAGCTGCAGAGCCTTTTCTCAAGCGCGCCGCTGCTCTTGATGCGGAACATTATCGCCTGCACGCTATACGCGGAGAAGTTGCGCGGCTCCAGGAACACACGGAAGAAGCAGTCACAGAATATAACGCGGCCTTGGCGCATTTACCCCAAAACCCCGCCGAAGGCCCTCTTTACGGCATTCAGCTGCACATGGATCTGACCGCACTCTACCAAAACCTGGGAGACGCGAGCGCTGCACACCGCCATCTCGAAATTGCGCAAACGCAGATCGGCACGCTCGACGACCACGGATCGGGAAGGGCGCAATTTCTGCGCTTGCGGGCTGTGATCAAGATGAACGGCGGCGACCTCGATGGCGCGAGCGCTGACATCAAGGAATCACTGGCCCTCAATGCCCAGGATCCCAACAGCTTGCAGCTGGATGGAGATCTGTTTCTGAAGTTCGGTCGCACCGAGGAAGCGACCATCGTGTACACAAAGATTCTTGCGAACGATCCGGTGAACCGATCTGCTCTTATATCTCTGGGGTATATCTTCCGCAATGCCGGGCACGACCAGGAGGCGGAGAAATATTTTCAAAGGCTGGCGGCAGCCTATCCGGCATTGTACGTGCCCTATCTGGCGCTGGGCGACATGTATGCGTCGCGCCGGGACTTTCCAAAAGCCGAAGCCGCTTACCGCAAGGGTTACGATCTGGCGCCGCAGAATAGTCTGATCGTGGCGGGAGGCATGAATGCCTCGATCGAAAGCCAGCACCTGCCCAGGGCGGCGGAGTGGTTGAGTCGCGCCACCAACGAAATGCAACAAGAACCTTACCTGATGAGAGAAAAGGAAAGGTTCCTGAGTTTCAAGGGCGAGTATCAGAAATCTGCCGACGTAGGCCGGGAAGCCATCAAGAAGCTCCCCACCGACAGAGATGTAGTCGTCTATCTCGCGTATGACTTGCTCTACCTTGAGCGCTATGACGAACTACTGCAATTGACTTCTCAGTACGACACCGTGCTGCCCAAAGAGCCCGACATTCCGCTGCTGACCGGCTATGTTCACAAACGCGCTGGACTGCTGGATCAGGCGCGAGCAGATTTCAGCCAGGCTCTGGAACGGGACCCCGAGATCGTTACGGCGTACGTGAACCGCGGCTACGTGTTGCACGATCTCCACCAACCGGAAGCGGCCGCGGCAGATTTCGAATCCGCGCTAAGGCGCGAACCCAAAAACGGCGAAGCGCATCTGGGTCTGGCTTATGCCAGCCTCGATTTACACCGCCCGCGAGCGGCCCTGCAACAGGTGCAACTGGCGGAGCAGGAAATGGGCAATTCCACTTCCAAAAATTCGATGCCTATCAATCTGATTCGTGCAACCGCGTACGGACAAAACGGCATGTTAACGAAATCCGCAGCCGAGTATCGCGCCGCGTTGAAGTTTGCGCCCAATGACGGAGGCCTCCATCTTGCATTGGGTGAGACGTTGTATGGACAGCGGCTGTATCACGAAGCGATTGACGAATTGCAGGTTGCGCAGAAGCTTTCTCCTGACAATGACGCCATCTACGCGCAGCTCGCACGAGCCTATGCCCAGCTGCACGATCGCGAGCAGACTCTCCATTATGTGCAACGGGCAGAGCAGTCCGCCCCGCGAACGCAGCCCACGGCAACCGATCGGTCCGCGCAGAGTCGAGTACTGCTTTCCACGGGACAGGCTTTGAGCTTGCTTGGAGACCAGAAGGGCGCCGTGGAGCGTTTTGAAAGAGCGCTGGCACTGCAAGGCAGCGACCGCATCCGTGTGCGTTTGGCAATTGCCCAGGTGATGGCGAGTGAAGGTCATCTGGAGGATGCGCAGCGGCAGATCGCATTGGCTCTGATGGAGGGTCAAACAGAAGAGGCGTTGCCAGCCACGGGTGAACAGTTGATGGAAGCGGCAGACGTATTTCTCAGCATGCATGATTATCAACTGGCGCAGACCTATTTGCAGCGCGCGCTGGCAGCAGGCGCGTCCGAGACTTCGGTGCGGATCGGCATGGCCAACACCTATCTCGCTCTGGGCGACACGGCCAGGGCCCAGGACGAGCTTTCCCTGATCGGCAATTCGGCGGACAGCGAACCTGGCTATGAATATCTCCTAGCTAGGGCAAATATGCTACGCCAGGAGCATCAAAACACTCAGGCGCTTACTGCTTTTGCCCAGGCCGCGGACTCCGCGGGTGAGCATCAAAACGCGGAGCAGGATCTGCTGCAGGCGGGAGCGAACGAAGGACTGAGAATTGATTCCAGAGTAAGTCTTCTCTCAGATTTTTCTGTGGCGCCCATTTTCGAAGATACGACGGTTTATGTTCTCGACGCCAAACTGGACATTCCCAACCCCGTGCCGGGCCGCCAGGGGCTGCTTCCGCCTCCGCGCTCGTCCCTCGAAACGGAATGGACAGGCGCCTACCATCTCCATCTCGGCGATTTGCCCGAGGCCAGCGGGTTCTTTCAGGTGCGGAATGCTCGCGGCCAAATATCGCTGCCCAGCGAGGAATTGATTATCAATCGCGATACGACCGATTACTCGTTTAACTTTGGGCTGAACCCGACCCTGCATCTGGGTACCAATGTGTTGAACTTCAGCGCTGGCATTCAGGAAACGGTTCGCCGGGATTCGTTGTCTCCGGTTGAAATGAACCAAAATCTTTTTCGCCAGTTTCTCTATATGTCCAGCAGTTCATTCTTCAACATGGTTTCCGTAACCGGTTACGCCATTCGTGAGGCTGGGCCTTTTACCGAAAGCAGCCAACGCTCGCGGGACCTGGCAGCCGCGCTTAATTTCCGCGTCGGACGGCCCTGGGGAAAGACTGCCCTGTTAACGGGATGGGGGGCCCGCGACGACCAGTTCTCTCCCGTGATCAGCCAGGATTACTACACTTCTGCTTACCTGGGAATCGAACGCCGGGTTTCCGAACGGATCAACTTCACCGTGGTCGCTGAGGACTTGCGAGCGTGGCGAGTTCAAGGCGGTAACTCTGCCGTTGCGCAAGCCCTCCGCCCAGCAGGCAGCATTCACTTTGCCCCGACGCGTAACTGGAGCATTCAGGCGTCGGTCGCGTACTCACGGAATATGGGCTTTCACTTCTACGACGCGGTGCAGAGCGGCTTCGCCGTCTCTTACGCAATGCCCGTCCACCGCACGTTTAAGGAGGCAGGCAGGGAGGTCGAACTCAAGTATCCGATTCGTTTTTCGGCGGGGATGGAACAGGAGACTTTCTTTAATTTCACGGGTGGGCAGAATCAACAGTTCAGGCCTTATCTGCGCATTAGTTTGTTCTGAGATCGGGATCCGATGAAAATCTGCTTAGTTGCGACCTTTCCTCCCAGCGCGCGCCAGTTGAACGAGTATGCGTTTTACATTGCGCGAGAACTTCAGCGCAATCCAGAAATCAGTCTGACCATTCTCGCTGACGAATTGACCGACTATGAATTCGCGACAGATGAGAACGGAAAATCGCTGCGCGCCGAGCAACAGACCGAGCTTCCGGGCTTTGACGTGATCCGCTGCTGGAAGTTCAACAGCCTGAAAACTCCGGTGCGCTTGCTGAACACCATCCGCGAATTGAAGCCGGACGTGGTGTGGTTCAACCTCGTATTCTCAAGCTTTGGAACTCCGGAATACCCAATTGCGGCCTTTGCGGGATTGTCTGTGCCGGCTATGACTCGAGCTCTCGGCTTTTACACTCATATCACTCTGCACCACATCCTTGAACACGTCGATTTTGCCACTGCTGGAGTGCGCCAGAAACGATTGTTCCGTCTGGGCGGCAATGTCGCCACCAGAGCATTACTGAAGGCAAATTCTGTCTCCGTGTTGCTCTCCGGGTACCGGCGTACTTTGGTTGAGAAATACTCCGCTCAAAACGTCTTGTTCGGTACCCACGGGACGTTCACACCATCCCCGAGTCTTCCGGACTTCACGATACGCGGCAATCCGAAACATCGCATTCTGGCGATCGGACACTGGGGAACGTACAAACGGTTGGAAACACTGATAGAGGCTTTCCCTGCTGTCTTGAAGAAAGTGCCGAACGCCAAGCTGATCGTGGCCGGGGCAAATCATCATACGAAACCGAAATATTGGGAATCGATTCGCGAGTCGCTCAAGCCCGGCTCCGGCATCGAGTTCCGCGGATATATTCCGGAAGAAGATATTCCTGACCTTTTCCGGACGTCCACGGTGGTGGTTATGCCCTACGATTCCGCGACCGGATCCAGCGGCCCGGCCCATCAGGCCTGTGAGTTCGGAGTCCCGATCGTCTGCGCCGATCTCCACGATTTTCGTGATATGGCGGCGGACGAAGATATGGCAATCAGCTTTTACGAGGTCGGCAATGCAGTGGATCTCGCCGACAAACTGATTGCTATATTGCAGTCTCCTGAGCAGCAACGGCGCATGGCGGAGCACAATTTTTCAGCGGCGATGCAGATGACCATGAGCAGCGTCGTGCGCAACTATCTTCGCTGGTTTGAACTCAAGAGGTGCAAGGAAGCCATCGGCCCCGCGCCGTTGTTTCCAGGTTTGCGCACCTTTTGGCAGCGCTATGTATCCCCCCAGGCAGGGGCATCTCCAGGAGGCTGGTCATTGCGCTCGGACCTCTTTGCTGAGAGGGGAAGCAAGAATAACGACGACACTCTTGAGTCGACCGGCGAGAGCTCCCACTCCGTCTTGTTCGCGGATGCGCACGGCTGGCAAGGTTCGGAAACCGTGGGGAATCGGCCGGAGCTTGCGGACGATCACAAGTGACGATCGCGGGTAGAGGTCGCGGCTGATAGGCATCGACGGTCCGCTTGAGATTCAAACTGCAAATGCAGGGAGAAAATCGCGAGGAAGGACTATTTTAAAATTAGCTCGCGGGCGGCAGACACGGAGCCTGCTATCCCTAGGCCACGAGCGGGGTTAGCGGCGTCTCCACGTCGAGACCCTGTGGCAGACTCCAGTTCTCACGTGCCTTCTTGGAGCCTTTCTTGGCGCAGGGCCGCCGGTTTCGCACTGCCAACCGCTCTACCGGTGAAGGGGCCAAGAGTTCGCGAAATCTCAGTTTCGCTTTGTACAGCTGGGATTTCGAATTGCCTACGGAGCAGCTGAGCATCTCCGCGATTTCCTGATGCTCATAACCCTCAACTTCATGCAGCAGAAAGATCGTCCTATACCCAGGAGGTAGATCCTTCATGGCGCGGGCCAGTGCGACGCGGTCCACGCAGCCTGCCAGGCCTTTATCTCTCGTGCCATATTCGCGACGTATCTTCGAACCTTCGCTGTCGCTGAAGGGCTCGTCCAGCGAAACCTGTGACAGCGAATTCTTGCGAAAATGCATGAGTACGGTGTTAACGGCAATGCGGTGAAGCCAGGTCGAAAACGCTGAGTCTCCACGAAACTTTCCGATCTTACGAAACGCCTGCAAGAATGCATCCTGCATGAGGTCCTCCGCTTCCGCGGCATTGCTCGTCATACGCAAACATACTGAGTAGATGCGCGACCGGTGCGCCTCAAACAAAGCGCCAAACGCGTTGGAATCGCCTTCTTGCGCGCGTTTCACCAACTCCGAACCCGGAAGAACCGCGCCCGTGATCGCCGAGTCGATGTTCACCTGTGGCCTCCTTCTTCAAGTCTTGCGTCCAATTTGTGACGATGAAAACGAAATTGACTTACGTCTTCCCTTAGCTTCACTTACCTTTTCAGAGTAGAGTCGAAAGCGAAAATGGTCTATCCTGTGCAGTCGGTAAGGGTTTCCAGTTGTTGCTGTACCCAATTCGAGCCAACAGCCGTCGGACAAGGGTGTTACTTTTCTAAACTTTTCCCATTTGCTCGTGTCAACGGGGCTTTGCGCCGCTGAAAATTGAGATGACGCGGGCCAGGTCGGAAAACGTAAAGGAACTCTTCCGGACGAATACCCACTCCGCACGATAGACCCCAGTGGCCCGACTCATTTATTCCTTAACTTGCCCCAACGCGAGGGGCGGAAGGCAGGCGTTGGCTCGAACCTCCCCGTTTGTCACCAGCGCTTTGCCTCCTTTCGCAACTTAGTCGTCGGAGTCGCCGGTTTTTCCCCACCTTGTCTTACGATTTGACGATTAAGTTCCCGCGCAACTGGCCATTGCCGAACCCAGAGCACCAGGAACGTGCTTTTCGCGATTCTTGCCCCGCGGCCACAGGAGCGGAGAATGAGCTATTGTGCTCAGACGGCCTGGCATGGACCTTGCTAACGTAGCGAGAGTACGGGGAGGTTCTTATGGGTACATTTCGTATTTTGGTGGTTGACGATCATCCTATATTTCGCTTCGGTTTGTCCTCGCTGCTTCGAGCCCACGAAGGTTGGCAAGTCTGTGGAGAAGCCGCTGACGGGCGCGAAGCCGTCGAAAAGTGCAAGCAATCGAAGCCAGACCTGGTCATTTTGGATATTTGCCTGCCAAAACTAAACGGTATGGACGCAGCACGGCAAATCCTGAAACTCAATCCAGCCCAATCGATACTTATCCTTACGGCTGTCGACTCCGAGCAAGTAATACGGGAGTGTTTGGAGGCGGGCGTGCGGGGGTGGGTTTTCAAATCCGACGAAACTACGGACCTTATGACGGCGGTCGAGGCCCTGCAGCGGCGCAAGAGTATCTTCAGTTCGCGAGTGTCCGATCTGATTATGGACGGTTACAAGCAGAATCGGGTTGGACCGGCCGTGGCTAAAGTAGCCAAGTTATCACCCCGGGAGCGTGAAGTTGTGCAACTGGTGAGTGAGGGCAAGGCTTCCAAGGAGGTCGCCGAGATCTTGTCTATGACAGTAGCAACGGCAGAAACCCATCGCAGCAATATCTTGCGCAAACTCAAGCTTCATTCGATCGCCGAGTTGGTGCTGTATGCGGTAAGAAACGAAATTGTGCACGTGCAATCTCCAACCGTGCTGCGTTTCGCCAAACCGACGACGGGAAGTCGCCCCTTGGCAGCTGCTGTCTACGCCGAGCTTCCCGACACTAGGAACGTCCCACAGCATGTTGTCCGCCGGGAAGCTAACTGAGAGTTGGCCGTTTTCCCTCGTCCCCATTGACTGCCCTGTGGGGAGCGCGCCTCTGGCGTGCCCCCGAGTAACAGAAGCTAGTCCTAGTTATTCGACCTGATTTATCCGGCCTGGCTAGTAAGTCTTCATTGGCCAGTGCTCGTTCCTCTCGATCTGTATCGGCGGCAAACACAGTCAAATTTAGGATGATCTTTGCGCCACGAGTGAACTAAAACGTTCCGGCTTCGTAACGGCGCTGCGATTGGATGCGATGTGTGCAATATTGCACAGTCAGGATTTCCATTGCCGGCTAGCTTGGTGCTTCGGTAAAAAGACTTTCCTGCCGGAGATCTTAAGGCCGGAGATCTGAAGATGAGAATTTTCTTACCACTGATAGTGTCAGTCGGCTTGCTTTGCCTGCTATACCGGGCGCTGTGTGCATGGGCGCAAAACAACATGCGCAACGCGATGCATGGCGAAGGACAAGTGCCTGGCAATACCGCTGCGAGTCCTACAGTCGAAACCGAGCTTCCAACCACAACCCTGCAAAACCGCCACAATTCACCTTCGACTTATTAAGTCGACCTTTATACCGGTGGCGACCGAGTCAAATTCAGGTCTCAGTAGTCTGAGCAATCTTGCTCAGACCTGCCGCCCTGCTTCTGTCATGCTATTCATCGCTAAGCGTTTCGAGCGGGCTTCGGCCCGCGTTCACGGCTTTCGGCACCGGTTGCGGCGGACTCGCCCCCGAGCTTCTGCTCGAGTCGATCGCGTTCGGCATGACAGTTTTGCCCTGGATCGCAACGGACATCCGATCCGCCGAGTCGAAGATTTGAGGACGTCTGCCTGTTTCAGTTGCGAGGTCACGATTGCGAACAAATACGCAATTCACGGGAGAAGTCTGGGGAAAATTTAACAACTACCGGACGGATGGTCTGGTGGGCTCGGTCATCATCCACATTGTCCTGATAGGTCTGATTCTTGTGGGCGCGGCGCTTGGACATCACGTTGTGGAGCAGGCTAAGCAGCGCGAGGTCGTAACTCTGATCGCGCCTTCTCCCGACACATACATCCTGCGAGTTGCGAGAACGGTGGTCGGCGGCGGAGGTGGCGGAGGAGATCATGATCCGCTGCCTGCGCCTAAGGGAAGACTGCCCAAGATTGCCGTGGTGCAGATCACTCCGCCCCAGATTGTGGTCCGCAATCAGAATCCGAAGCTTACCGCGGAACCTACGGTGGTCGCGCCGCCTGTTCAGGTCGCGGAAAATCACATGCCCAACCTGGGCATTCCATCGGCTGCGCCCATGCCAGCAGCGCCAGCCTCCAATGGCATTGGCTCGGGCGGCGGAATTGGGGCCGGTTCTGATGGAGGCGCAGGTGTTGGACACGGCGCTGGTACTGGTCTCGGGACCGGCGGCGGTATCGGCGGCGGAGTATATAAAGTTGGAGGCGGAATATCGTCGCCGCAAGAAATTTCAACGCCCGATCCCGAGTACACCGAAGAAGCACGCAGAGCGAAAACACAGGGCACTTGCACTCTATGGTTGATTGTCGACGCAGCCGGACATCCACGCGAGATCCGAGTGGTTCATGGACTTGGATTTGGGCTCGATGCTAAGGCCGTCGAAGCCGTGAAACAGTGGCGTTTCGATCCAGCGCTGAAAGACGGCAGACCAGTAAGTGTGCAGATCAGCGTTGAAGTGGAGTTTCGACTTTTCTGACCGACAAAGCAGGCCCCCAATTAAGTTTAAGGGATTATACCCACCTGTTGGTCTGCATCAGCCCGATCACCTTCCAGGAAAAGCCGACCTGTCGTCTTCTAAGAAGAGGAGGTGCTGCCCTGCTATGCTGCGGCACCGCCACGCTCGTACCGTTCGCTGGAACGGGGTGCGAGCCGGTGCCGGCGGCGCGTCGCTCGTTCGATGCTAGGCAGCAGCCGTTCCGAAAGCTCGCTTTTCATTACATATTCATCCACTAGCCACAGGATCCGCTCGGGCATTTCAGAGTACGCGGATAGCAGAATGATCGGCAGATTGGGAAAGCGTTGCTTGATATGGCAGGCAACCGCTTCCGCGTCCATGCCTTCCTGTTTGTACTCCAACAGAACCGCCGCTATGGGTGTCTCCTCCAATATCTTCAACGCGGGGCAGCCGCCTGACGCGATCCGGACGCGATAGCCGTGGGACTCGAGAGTTGCTTTGCGATGGTCCAACGCTTGCGGAAGGTCGTCGATGTACAACACGGTTGGGAAGTCCATGGCCAAATCTCCTGTGGAGGTTAAAGCTGGTTTTGGCTCGACGGGGAGCGACCCTGGTGACAGTTAGACACTAAAAAGCAATCATGATCAGAGGGGCTATTTGAGATGAAACAACCTCTGCCAGACTGTGAGAATAATGAATAGACTTAGGCTACCAAAAGACGCTTGTCTGTTCAAAATTGACCACTTTCCGGAGAATGGGTTGAATTTCAACCAGACTAATACCGATCCTGTGAATCGGAAGTGGGTCGTAGATCGCATACGCTGGAGCTGAAAAAGCGCGTGCGGATCCTGAGCCGAAGCACGGCCGGCCCAGGTCCATCCAAGCGATTGAGGAGAACCCCGGCAATGAAGCAAATGGCGGCGGGTTATCGTCCGCTGTGACTCCCTCCTAGGAATAAACGTAGCAATAGAGATTCTCGACCTGCAAAAACCAACGCGAAATGATTATTAGGCTCCTACTACGCTCCAGGCCGAGCGCAATTCCCTCGCTCCCTCACGAAACGTAGAATTCCATGGCGACACGAAGCCCTTGCTCGCGAATCTTCGTAAGGATGCGGGCGATTTCTGGAGCGATTGCTCGCAGATCAATATCTTCCCGGCTCCACTCGACCTGTTTCGCCAGAATTCGCTGGACAAACGCTAAAACGGAGTCTGGTGATTGATCATCGACCGATTGATCACCGACGCGGGCCCACGCCTCGCGAATAAACTCGAGATGTGCATCCTCCGCATCGGACTCTCGGAGAAGAATCATCACCGCTGCTACTCCGAACAAAAGCCTTCGAGGCACGACCCTGCGCTGCTCCATGTAACTGCGAATGGCGGGAAAGAGCCGAGTGCCGACCTTGGTGCTGCAATTCGAGCAAATCGAAACCAGTGAGTGCTCGATAAAAGAATTACGAAAGCGGGCCTGGACTTCGCGGGCATAGCGTCGGCTTTCGACTTCTTCACCAAGCTCGGCCGCCGGAATCATTTCTTGAAAAATCGTGTTTTCGACCAACTTGCCGAGTTGATGGTCGTCGATAGCCTCGCGAACTGTTCGCAATCCAAGTAGTCTACCGATCGCTGCCAGAATCGTATGCGAACCGTTGAGAATTCGAACCTTCCGGACGCGGTAGGGCGTGAGATCGTCGACAAACCGGATGCCGGGGGACGCCTCGATATTGGGAAAATGTTGGCGGACGAACTCATCCGCTTCCAGGGCAAATAGTGCAAAGGGCTCGGCACAGACAATCAGATCGTCGCGGTATCCGAGCGCCTGCCACTCCGCTTCTAATTTTCCCGGCGGCGGCGGCCCAACCACGATCCGATCCACCAAGGTATTCGCGAAGTGTACGGACGATCGCAGCCAATCTGAAAATGCGGCCGGCAGATTCCAGGCCTGCGCCTGCTCATCAATCAGCTTACGAAGCATGGAACCGTTATTTTCAACCAGTTCACACGGAACGATTGCGACATCGGCATCGTGTCCTCCAGACGACTGCCAGCGCTCGCGCAAGAGCTGCGTAAGCTTTCCCGGGAAGCTGAGCGGTGGGTGATCAGCCGGTGTTTCCGAGGCGCCGAGTGCGAAGCCTGACTCTGTGACGTTGCTAACGATCACGCGAGTAGAAGGCCGGACAGCCATTGCGATCACTTTCTTCCACTCGGTATCCGCGCTAAGAGAACGGCTTATCGACGCGATGATCCGTTTTCTTTCTGCCGGTCCACCGTTCTCGAGTCCACGCAGAATGAGTGTGTAGAGGCCGTCCTGTCGGCGAAAGGCGGCGGAGCGATGGTCTGACTTGCGCTGAACCGAGACGACCCGGCCCACCGGCCCGCCCGCGATATTCGCCAGTTGCACGAAGTCTTCCACGAAGCCCCTGAGGAACGCTCCCGAGCCAATCTGGAGAATGGTCTCTGGCGTACCAACCATTTTGGCCGTAGGCAATTGAATGTTCGCAGATTGGTTAGCAAGAAGCTCCGCCGAAATGTTCGCGGGATTTCGTTCGCGCAACTCGTCGAGTAAAGACTGCGAAAGCGCAGGTAAGGATTGTCCTCTCATGTCAGATCGGCTGCCGCGAACTCGCATGATCATGCCATACGCGCGGTGGCCTCTCGCTGCACTTCCCGGACGATGTCAACATACAGTCTGGCCCCTTCTGTGATGACACTCAAATTTCCTGATTGGCAAGCGGCGGCGATACCAGTTCTCCGCCCCGGGTCCAAACCGCGACTGCCACCGCGTAGCCGATTTTTGTGCCACACGTCTATAAAGCCGCCGACCACGAGGAGGCCCAGTGCATATGCCAGAGAAAATGCGGTAACGATGTATCCGTAGTTGACTTCGGTGAGGCCAATGCCGCTCACAGGGTCTTGCAGCATGGGTTTGAGCAATGCGACATGAGCAATGCGACGGCTTGCCGATCGACATAGTTCATGGTAGTGGCAAAAAAGAAAAGTGCGGAAATCTTCGAGCGATAGCGACCGATTTTTTGGGATGCACCGTAGCGCGACAACGTAGTAGTCACAGATGCGGTGACGGCCCGACGGGAGATCGATGAGGCATCCATGAGAATGAGCAGCCGTGCTGGGAAACTGCTTTCGGCTCATCTTCCCACCACGATTATCGCGTGGCAACTTGAGTGGAAGTCTCCGCATCGACGGGGGCCGGAGGAAAGCCGAAATATTTGACGGCGTTGTCATGGCAGATATTTTTAACCATCGCGCCGATCAACTCTTCATCGTTGGGCAGTAAGCCAGATTCGACTTCGTTGCCCACGAGGTTACAGAGCACGCGACGGAAGTATTCATGGCGTGGAAATGACATGAAGGAGCGAGAGTCAGTTGTCATACCCACGAAACGCGATAGCAGTCCGCAATTCGATAGTGTATTCAATTGCCACTCGATACTCTCCTTCTGGTCGAGGAACCACCAGGCGCTGCCGAACTGAAGTTTGCCAGCCACGCTGCCATCCTGGAAGTTGCCGATCATGGTGGCAAAAGCGTAGTTGTCGGCCGGGTTGAGATTGTAGAGGACCATCCTTGGCAGACTGTTTTCTGTGTTCAGTCGATCGAGATAATTGGACAGCGCAGCGGCCTGAGGCCAGTCGCCGATCGAATCGAAGCCAGTGTCGCGCCCCAAAGCTTTCAACATGCGGGTGTTTGCGTTGCGATAGGCGCCGAGATGCAGCTGTTTCGTCCAGCCTTTCTCTGCGTCAAGGCTCCCGAAGAACAGCATGAGAAAGCTGGCAAACTTCGCGGATTCGAGCGGTGTCGGCTGGCTGCCACCGCGCACCTTGTCAAAAACCTGCTCTGCTTCGCGGTCACTACAGGGCTCGGCAAAGCAGAAATCTAAACCATGATCGGAGAGGCGGCATCCGCTGTGGTGGAAATCGCCATGGCGTTTCCCGAGAGCTTGAAGCATATGGGCAAACCGCGTCACATCCAGATTGCAGATGGCAGCAAGTTTGTCGACCCACGCATTGAACGCAACGGGATCTTCGGTCCGTAATGCCCCATCGGGGCGGAATCCAGGCAAAACTCGAGTACCGGGACAGCTCGACGCAATTCGTTCATGGTGCTCGAGTGACTCTACCGGATCGTCAGTCGTGCACAGTGTATCAACACGAAACTTCTTCAGAATTCCGTGCGCGTTCAAATCTTTGCCCGCGAGTCGTTCGTTTGTCGCTTCCCAGGTCTTGCGCGCGGTTTTCTCGCTTAGCAGTGAATCGATGTCAAAGTATCTCTGCAATTCTAAATGCGTCCAGTGATACAACGGATTGCGCAGAGTGTACGGGACGGTTTGCGCCCATGCGAAAAACTTGTCGTAAGGATCGGCATCGCCGGTGCAGTAACGCTCTGGGACGCCGTTGGCTCGCATGGCTCGCCACTTATAGTGATCGCCTTCGAGCCAGATCTCGTAAAGGTTGCGGAACTGCCGGTTATCGGCAATGTCCTTCGCGGAAAGATGGCAGTGGTAATCAAGGATCGGTTGCGCGGCCGCATACTCGCGATAGAGGCGGCGGGCGAACTTGCTCTGCAATAGAAAATCGTCAGTGATGAATCCCATGTTATGAATCTTTCAAACCTCAAAACAACAGTCAACTCCAGGCACCGAGCCGCTTCGCGGTCTGGACGCGCTCAATCCGCTTTCCGTTTTCCTTCACGTTGTGGAGCGCGAGACCGGCGACGTTCTCGATTACATCTGGCTTCGACACTCCATTGAGTTCGCAGTCCACAACGCGCACGCCGTCAATCGGGGCACGGTTGAAACCGCGAAGATACAAAGCGTACTGTGCCTTTCGCGTCTTCAGATTGCGGACTTCCAGATTGCGGGCAACCGGAACGAACTTTCCCGATTCGCCTTCTTCGTAGAAGAAGTCGACGGAGGATGCTGCCATGGCAACCTCGCCGATGTCGAGGTTTCGCGCAAAGACGTCTTCGATGAGGCAGCCACGCATTGCGTTGTTCTTACTGCGCACGGCAATATCGAGGTGAGGGCTATCCATTTGGCAATTTTCCGCGAAAACGTTGCGAACGTCACCGGAAATTTCGCTGCCTACGGTTACCCCGCCATGGCCGCCTTTCATCCGGCAATCACGGATCACGATATTTTGCGAGGGCATGCCCAGTCTGCGACCATCGGTGTTTCTGCCTGATTTTATGGCAATACAATCGTCTCCGGTGTTGAAAAAACAATTCTCGACGAGCACATCGGTGCAGGATTCCGGATCACACCCATCCGTGTTCGGCCCGAAACTCCTAATGGTGAGTCCGCGGATCGTCACGTTCGTACACAGCACCGGGTGGACTTGCCACATTGGCGAATTAAATAACGTCACATCTTCAATCAGCACGTTCTCGCAACGGTAGGGTTGAATGGACCGCTGGTCTTGGACCGCACCGCTGACATAGCATGAGGCGACGATTTAGCGCCAGCCGAGAGCTGGAGCGACCGTGGTCAGAATTGCCTCCATGACATGTGCATTGTAGGTAACACCCAGCTGATTTGGAATGGTTAGCAATAGCGTGTCGGCCTCCGCGATCGCCTCGTCTTTCCTAACCTGCTCGATGAGAATATCTGGCTCAGCAGCGTAGCTGCGGCCGAAGACTGCCCGTGTGTTTTCGTCAAGGAATCCGATTTTGTCCTCTTCCTGAGAGCCTCGTCCGAAATAGCCGCGATCGCGGTCATCGAGCAACGGAAAAATACTGCGACTAACGGAAATGCGCGGAGTACGCGTGTGACCGGCCTGTTTCCATGCTGCGCGAAAGGCGCCAATCTGGGCGGCCTGTTGGATGTGGAGCGGCTCGCCGGTCTCGTCGAATTTGAGGGTTGAGGTCTGCAGGTTCATTCCGCGCTTCGCGGCCCATGCTGCTGTCGCGTTCGAAGCTGACCCCCACCAGATTCGATCACGCAATCCCGCAGAGTACGGCTCAAGACGCAACAATCCCGGGGGATTGGGAAACATCGGACGTGGATTAGGCTTAGCGAAGCCCTTGCCACGCAGCAATTCAAGAAATTCTTCGGCATGCCGCCGACCCATATCCGCGTCGTCCTCGCCTTCCATCGGGCGGTAGCCAAAATAGCGCCAACCATCGATGACCTGCTCGGGGGAACCGCGGCTAATTCCCAACTGCAGCCGGCCGCCAGCGATTAAATCCGCAGCCCCAGCGTCCTCCGTCATGTAATGAGGATTCTCATACCTCATATCGATCACTGCAGTGCCGATTTCAATCTTTCGCGTTTTAGCACCCACCGCCGCGAGTAGTGGAAACGGTGATGCCAGTTGCTGCGCGAAGTGATGCACGCGGAAGTAGGCTCCGTCCATTCCCAGGCGCTCGGCCTCCACGGCAAGATCAATGGACTGCAGGAGCGCGTCGGCCGCCGACTGCGTTTGTGACTGTGGCGAATGTGCCCAATGACCGAATGAGAGAAAACCAATTTTCTTCATGCAATATAAGTCTCCCATATCGCCGATGCGGCTGTGCGCTGTTTCTTAGACGACGTTAAGGCGCCTTCGAAGTAGCCATTGAAAGGTCCAGCCATGCAACTTTGATAGCCGCGAACCGTCTTTTCACATTGCAATTCATTATGAACTCCTCGATTTGGACGAGCTTTATTCCATTGCAAAGGGTGGCGACTTGGTGGGGCGAACGCTACAGGCGATTCCCGGGCTCTCAGGGCGTTCTGACTTTGTCGCGGGTGGGTTTCAAGGCAGAGGGAACGCAGGCCCTATTTTACTTTAGCAATCGATGGGGTGGACAGTGCCGCGCAGGTGGTTATGTCGTAAGGGAGAAACGCGGCAGCGACTCGTGCCAAGAAATTGAGATGTTACTCTCGAGCGCCGCCGTAGCGGAGCGAAGCCGCTGCAACGCAGCGGAGCGGCGTCGCCGCCTCATCCGGCTTCGACCTTCCGAACCGGACGCTTTTTCATCATGCATTGACCCGCTGACCGGGGGTTTGAGCGCGACAACGCTCATGCAGCCTTCGCGCCGCTCGCGCCACACCCCAAGACAGGACAGTGAGCGCATGACGTGCTGATTCCTAGTCCACGGTATGTTTCGCGGTGTAGCCGTCGCGGGCGACGACCTCGACTTTGACGTCTTTGCCTTTCTGGTCTTTTATCTTCAACGGGCTGCCATCGGGCGCCACGACCTGCACTTTCAACTTGCGGTAAGTTCCGTCGAGCTTGACGTTGGTGGGGTGATAGGAAAGCGAGTACTGATGGCGGATGTCGTCGCCAATCGCCTGAAAGTCCTCGCCATACTCCGCCTGAAACCGCGGGAAATACGCACGGCCTCCGGTCATAGACGCGAAGTTCCTCAGCTCGTTATCGGCCTGCAGGTAGTCCAGTTCGCTGGCGTGAATCCCCATGCTGCGGTTCCCGGCGTTCCCCATGATCCGGGCGATTTGTCCCACACTGATTGGGAAAATCGTCACGTCCTTCGTATCCTTGATCTTCTTTGTGATCTTGTCGAGCGTGAGCTTGCTGAAGCTGTCGTATCCGGTGGTGATCAGGATGATGTACTTCTTCCCTTCGACCCGGTCCAGGCGATCCAGCGTATCGTAGAGCGCATCGAACTCGTTGGTTTCTGAGAAGCCTGGAATGCGCAACTGGTTCAGCGCACCGTAGACGGCTTTCTTATCCTGGGTGAAATCCACCAGAATGTGCGGCTGCATGTCGTAATAGCTGACCGCGATCCAGTCGTCCTTGGTGAGGGTCCCGGCAAAGGCGTAGGACGCCCGTAGAGCGTCAATCATGAAACTGTAGCGGGTGGATGCGAACTCCACCAGCAACACAGCCGTGATGGGAGCCGGCGAAATGCTGAAATTGGTGATGGTCTGCGGAACGCCGTCCTCGATGATCCGGAAATGCTCTTTCTTCAGTCCGGGAACGAACTGGCCATCTTTCGTAGTGACCTGAACATCCACATTCACCAGCGGCACATTGACCGTCAGCGAGTAGTCAGGGACGTCCTCGAGCTTCTTCGGAGTCGGCGGAGGTGGCGGCGGAGGTGGTTCTGTGGCGGTCTTCTTCGGAATGGCGTAGGGACCGAGATTATCGCCCGGGCCGCCCGCAGCCGCGGGAACATCCTGCCTGGGCTTCCCGTTGTCGGGCGGCTGCGCCGGGGCCGGAGTTTGAGCCGGAGCCTGCGCCGGCGTCTGCCCGGCGGGCTGCGACTGGTCTTGCGCCACAGCGGGCAGAGCCGCCAACAGCATGGCCAAAATACAGAAAGTAGTCGCCAGCAGCGCCAGTTTCTTTGCGGCTGTGGTTTTTTCGGAATGAGGTTCGGTATGCGACACCGTACGCCACACGCTCACTGGCGAACTCTTCTGCAAAGCCTGGCAAATCCATCCATGAGACATATTCAACATAGGGGAACCCCGGGAAACCATTATGTTAGTATAGACGCAAGGATCCGTAATTAGGATGTTCGGCTTGGCCCTCGCGCTTTCCCTCCTGGCAGTGACTTACACCTTGGCGGAGTCTAATTCAGGAGCAGGGTCTTTTCGCCGGTGCTTCGGGGGATTATGAAAAAAGCGGTCCGCTCGCGCTTCGTGTTCGCATTGCCCTTCGTCTGCTGCGTCACCCTGTTTTTATCTTTAAGTCTAGCCGCTCAAAATCCTCAATCAGCGCAGACTGCGCAGCCGACCATTACCATTGATCAGATCCACGCAGGAATGCGTGGCGTGGCCTACACGGTGTTTGAGGGCGTGAAGCCGGAGTCCATGGACGTGGAAGTGCTGGGTGTGTTGCGCAACGTGAACGGTCCCAAGGGCGACATTATTCTGGTTCGCCTGCACGGCACGAAAGTGGAATATACGGGCGTGGTGGCAGGGATGAGCGGCAGCCCGGTGTATCTCGACGGCAAACTGGCGGGAGCGTTGGCGTTCCGCATCGGCGAATTCTCCAAGGAGCCCATCGCCGGCGTGACGCCGATTGCGAGCATGCTGGAGATCAATGCGCTCGACCGCTCGCCTGCGGAAGAAGCCGCAGCGGCGCGGCCTTCGGTCAGCAATACGGCCGGAAAGACGGCTGCTCCCGGAGATGCTGTGACCCTCGGGAATTCAACACAGGATTACGCGAACTATCTGAAGCCAATCGAAACGCCGTTAGTCTTCAACGGATTTTCCGAAGACGCAGTGCGCCGTTTCGCTCCAGAGTTCGCCTCCGCGGGAATCGTGCCGGTGATGGGAGCGGGCGCCGTCAGTAACGACAAGCAGCCGGAGCCGCTTGAACCGGGCTCGGCGGTGAGCGCGATTCTGGTGCGCGGCGATATGGACATTGCCGCTACGTGCACCGTGACGTATATCGATCCGCAGCGGCTGCTGGCCTGTGGACATCCTCTGTTGCAGTTTGGCGCCGTCGACCTTCCCATGAACAAGGCGCAGGTGCTGGCTACGCTGGCTTCTCCGATGAATGCCTTCAAGATTGTCAACACTACGGAAGAAGCTGGAGTTTTCATACAGGATCGCCACACCGGCATCATGGGAGTCTTCAACAAGCAGCCGGAAATGATTCCGGTCACGTTAACGATTAACGGCGGCGCACAGAAAAAAGAGTTTCACTATGAAGTGTTGAACAATCCCCGGCTGAGCCCGGTGGCGATCATGGCGACGGTGTTCAACGCGCTGCACGGCGTGAATGAGTACGGCGAAGAAATCACCTACAGCCTGAACGGCACGATCAACGTCAAAGGCTTTCCGGAAGTTGCGCTCAAAAACATGTTTGCTCCGTCGGAGAACGGACAGCCGGCCGCCATGCAGGCCGCGCTCACGCTCGGCGACCGTTTCGGCCGCATCTACGACAATGCCTACAACACTCCCGCGGTGCAGAGCGTGAAGCTCGACTTCGACCTGGTGCGCGAACGCCGCTGGGCGCGCCTGGAAAGCGCCCGCACCGATGTGACAGAAGCCCGCCCCGGCGATCAGGTGATGGTGGAAACCGTGCTGGCTCCCTATCGCGGCGAGCGTGTGGTGCAATCCATTGCGGTGAGGATTCCGACTTCCGCGAGCAAGGGAACCCTGCGCATCCTTGTGAGCGACGGCGAAACGCTCGACCGCGTGGGCAGGATGAATCCAGCGTTCGGACGCAAGCTGGACCTGGCCTCGACCATCGCGCTGCTCAACAAAGAACACACCAATAACCGCGTCTACGTGTCGCTGCTCGAAGCCGACCCCGAAGCCCGCGTCGCCGACAAAGTGATGCCGACCCTTCCCATCTCGGTGATGAATGTGATGGAAGGCATGCGCGGCAATCAGGAAATGATCGTGAGCGGCGAATCGAGCGTGGACGAAACCGCGACGGCTCCGCTGGATTATGTGGTCTCGGGCGCGCAATTGCTGACGATCACAGTGAAGTAGCGCCCGGATGGCAAAGTCTAAGCCGCCCCATCAGAACAGCACCGTTGCTGCTTTTTCCATGTGGCGGAAACCATCCGTCGCGATTGCGAACAGAAGCATTTCTGTAGCGTTGTAGCCCACGTGCACCAGAAAGCTGGATGCTACCGATCCGGTGGCGGCGCGCACGGCGGTGCAGACCACTCCCATCAGAAAGATCAACAGCACCACTCCCCAGGCGTAGCCATACTGAAACATATGGATCAGGCCGAACGGCAGCGCGGTGAAGAATATACCACCGGCTACTCCCATGCGCCTCGCCAGCACGGGGTAGAGGAATCCGCGAAAGAAGAGTTCCTCCATCAGCGGACCCAGGGTGATGGCGAACACCGACATCAGGTAGGCATCGCGCGGCCGCGAGAACAATTCCTCGAATGGCGTGCTTTGGGGCATAGGCAGAAAGTGGCCCAGAAGATTCAGCGACAGCAGAACCAACGCTCCCAGCCCGAGCATCTTCCATTGCGAGCGCGGCCAGTTCCAGCGAATCGCCGGCCAAAAGCGAACGTGATACTTGCCCTCGACCAGAGTGACCATGAAGATGGCCAGCGGGATGTAGGCGAAAAACTGAGCCAGGATCGCGAGCACGGCCTTTTGCGCGATGTCCTTCCAGTTCAAGTGCGGGTAGATCAGTTCCTTCGCCCCTGCGAGCACGAGCACTTGCACGACGATCAGGCTCAGCACTGCCACGACCGCGATCAGCAGTACGTCCCAACCACTCCAGACAGGGTCGCGCGGGGGCTCCGGCGCAGGAGTAAGAAGAGACGGAGCGGGAGGAAACGAAGCCGGCAGGAGTGGATCGGGAGTCAGCGGGAGCGACGGTTGGGTGTCGGCGTCGTGCTGCAGGGGATCAAACTGCCCATTGTTTGTGGAAGACAAGATCAGATGCTCTCATCGCGGCCGTTGACCCTCTTGGGGCGCAGCCCGTAGTTCCAAATTCCAACTGCAAATAAAAAGGGCACCGAGACGGCGAGATAGATCTCTCGAGCAACTATCTCACGGTGTTGCGACAGAGTTTAGGTAAAGGGCGGTACCGTGGCCATTTAGAGAATAAATGAAACCAGCTCGTTCCTCCGGTTTCGTCGGGCATATTTTTCCATAGTGATCCACGAGCAACGGTAAAACGAGGTTAGGCAGCATCAGTACCGTAAGAACTACCTCCAAAAGCGTCGGCATTCTTCGTCTTGGCGTTAGCATCCAGTCCGCCGCAGCCCTACACTTTGTACAACTTCTCCCCGGCGACCCCTAACCGCGCCGCCGCCCGGGTGAGGGGCTTGATGGCTCTTAATTCCTTGGAGTATTTTCGCCGAACCTGACGAACCGGGAAGGCGTCCTGCAGATTCAGCCAGAACTGCTCGGAGGTTCCAAAATACTTGGCCATGCAAGCCGCCATCTCGGGGCGATTCCGCGCTTTTCCCGAACAATGTCGTTGACGGTGGGAGGAGAAACGTGCAACTCCACCGCCAGCCGGTAAGCGGAGATACCCATCGGCTCCAGAAACTCTTCCCGAAGAATTTCTCCCGGATACACCGCCCCGCCCGCCGGACCTTCATTCTTAATGCCCACCTCATCTACACGCTCGGCTTGCCGCTCCCCGCAAAATATCCCGCTAGAGCCTGACCCGTATATGACTTCCTCACCCGCGCCACCTGCTCGGGCGTGCCCTGGGCTACGATGCGGCCGCCTTCTTCGCCGCCTTCGGGGCCGAGGTCGATGATCCAGTCGGCGTTGCGGA
>Ga0209006_10000693_pt1 | contig 31419 bp, 30 predicted proteins | sample JacPin_JW_Ref_O2_FD_188567 | JGI IMG/M metagenome (GOLD analysis project Ga0209006, IMG submission 188567) | Forest soil microbial communities from Algoma, Ontario, Canada - Jack Pine, Ontario site 1_JW_Ref_O2 (SPAdes) (version 2) | ecosystem: Environmental > Terrestrial > Soil > Boreal...
CGCCGCGCAATGTTGATGTGAGCGACCGCGTCGCCATAGAGCAGCACAGCGCCGTTCCGGTAATAAAACAGGAAGGAAAAAACCGAAACCCACACCGCCAGCCAGGCCAGCACCCTGACTTCAGCATCCCAGCGCGAGCTCGCCGGCGCCTTTATGGCTGATCGCTTGACCGTCGATCGTTGGAAGGAGGGCACGTTGGTCCTGTACAGGAGTTATGCCGCAGTTCATTTCAGCCGATCAGAAGCTCATTCCAAGTGCGTCAATTCGCGGAACACCTGAAAGCGTTCTTCAATCTCTTCGCGCGTCAGCGCCTGCAACCGCTCCGTGCCGAACCGCTCCACGGCAAACGATCCCATCACGCCGCCGTAAAATAGCGCCCGCTTCAACACTTCGCGATTCAATTGCTCCTGCGAAGCGATGTAGCCCATGAATCCTCCGGCGAACGAATCGCCGGCCCCGGTCGGATCCTTCACCTCTTCAATGGGCAGCGTGGGCGCGCGAAACGGATGCCGCCCAATCCCAAACGCACCTTCGCGGAAAAAAATGGTCGCGCCATATTCCCCATGCTTGATCACCAGCGCCTGCGGACCCATCGCCAGCACCTTGTGCGCAGCCCGCGGCAGGTTGCTCTCGCCCGCGAGCATTTTCGTCTCCGTATCGTTGATCAGTAGCACGTCCACCAGCTTCAGAGTCTCACGGAGCTCCTTTGGCGTGCCCTGAATCCAGTAATTCATGGTGTCGCACCCGGTCATCCGCACCGCGTGCATTTTGCGCCGTACCTCCGCCTGCAGCGTCGGCTGGATGTTCGCCAGGAACAAAAACTCCGTATCCTCATATTCCCTAGGAATGCGCGGCTGGAATTTTTCGAACACGTTCAGATCGGTAAACGTCGTTTTCGCCTCGTTCAAGTTCTCGCTGTAATTTCCGCCCCAGCGAAACGTTTTGCCCGCGGCACGCTCAATGCCCCGCGTATCGATCCCACGCTTTTTGAAAACTTGTTCCTGCTCCGCGCCAAAATCTTCCCCTACCACCGCAACGACGCGCACCTGCGTGAAATAACTGGCCGCCAGCGAAAAATAAGTCGCCGCCCCGCCCAAAATGTTTTTCACGCTGCCCGAAGGCGACGCAACATCGTCAAACGCAACCGAGCCCACGACAAGAATGCTCATTATGAATGCCGAAACCTCTCTGAATCCGTTGCCAGTGAATCGTGGCTAGTGACTAGTAAAATCTTTCAGACCATTTGGTTTTACTGGCCACTAGCCACTAATCACTGGCCACTGCTTTTTAGAATCAACTTCAACTTCTTCTTAGTCGCCGCCGGAATCTTTTTTGGATCCGTCAGAATCGCATGTGCCAGCGCCGACCCGCATTTGCACGAGCGCTCGTGCGGCATTGCCGCAACAGTCGCACGCACCACTTTCGTCGCGTTCTCCGCATTTTTCAGCAGCACAGCGACAATCTGATCCACCGTCACCGAATCATGGTGCGGATGCCAGCAGTCATAATCGGTCACCATCGCGACGGTCACGTAGCAAAGCTCGGCTTCACGCGCCAGCTTTGCCTCCTGCAGGTTGGTCATGCCGATCACATCCATGCCCAGCCCGCGATACACATTCGATTCCGCCCGTGTAGAAAACTGCGGACCTTCCATGCACAGATATATTCCCCCGCGCTTGCCCACCACTCCGGCCTGCTTGCATGCCGCTTCTACTACCGCCGCCAGCTCTCCACACACCGGATCGGCAAACGCAATGTGCGCCACCACTCCGCCGCCGAAAAAAGTATCCACGCGATGCCGCGTGCGATCGAAAAATTGATCGGGGATCACAAACTCCAGCGGCTTGTGTTCTTCCTTCAGCGATCCCACGGCGGAAATCGAAACGATCCTCCCGACTCCCAGCTGCTTGAACCCGTGAATATTCGCGCGAAAATTCAACTCGCTCGGCAGAATGCGATGTCCGCGCGCATGCCGCGCCAGAAACGCCACCTTGCGCCCTTCCAGCGTCCCGCACACATAGGCGTCCGAAGGCGCGCCAAATGGCGTCTTCACCCGCACTTCTCTTACCCGGCTTAAACCCGGCATGGAGTACAGCCCGCTACCGCCGATGATTCCAATTTCCGCCTGTACCACCGATCCCCCAGGAGAGTTCGCCACCCAAAGCCAAACCTGCGATTATACAAGACCCTCCGCGCACCCCTGTGGCCCCCGTGGTTCAAGCCTTTCCTTCGTAAGCTTGAGTACCCTTCGTGGTTAGAATTTCAGATTTTAGATTTTCGGTCCCTGGTCTTCGTCGATCGCGCCCGTGACCCGCTACAATCTTTCCATGCGATTCCGCATCCTCATCGCGCTCGTCTTGGTCACCGCCGCATTCGCGCAAGTCGTACCCAAATCCATCACCCTCCCCATCACGCTCGACCACAACCGCGTAGTCATCGACATCTATCTCCCGCTTCCCGACGGAACCACAAAACGCATCCGCGGATGGGTCGACAACGGCAATCCCGATCTCGAAATGTCGCGCCGCGCCGCCACGCTCATGGGACTCAACGTCACCTGCGACGACAAAGCCTGCACCGCTCCACCGCCTGCCTCGATCACCCTCCACGACACCAAGTCTGGCGACATGCAAATCTCTCTCGCCAATATCAAAGAAGTAAAAATCCCGCTCAAGCCCGTCAGCGCCGCCACCGTGATGGATCCTGGCATGTCCGCCGAAATCAACATTCCCGCCTCCGTCCTGCGCCATTACGACGTGCTCATCGATTTCCCCGACCGCGAATTCACCATCGCTCAACCCGGAACCCTCAAGTTCAAAGGCAGCAGCAGCAAAGTCCTCGTCAACATAGAGAACGGCCTCATCCAGGTCCCCAGCCAGATCGAAAACAAAAAATACAATCTCGCCCTCGACGTAGGCTCTTCGATCAGCTTTTTGTCGCAGGATCTTTCCGATAAGCTGCAAGGCGCTCACCCCGACTGGCCGCACATGACCGGAGCCATTGGCCCCGCCAATATGTGGGGACGGCCGGAAGAGCCTGCCTCGAAGCTGCTCCGCGTGGATCGCTTGCAATTCGGCCCGCTCTACCTCACCAGCGTCTCCACCGCCGGATTTCCAAAAGATGTAATGGATTGGTTTGAAAAACGCGCCGGCGTCGTCACCATCGGATTGCTTGGATCGAACGCCCTGCTCAACTATCGCATCGGACTCGACTACGCCCGCTCCACCGTCTACTTCGATATCGGCAGCACGTTCCGAGCGCCCGACTTCGACGTCATCGGACTCACCCTCCGCCCGGAAGACGACGGCCGCTTCACCATCCTCGGCATCGCTGACTTCGACGACAAGCCGTCCCTCCCCGGAACACCCGACGGAATTCAAGTTGGCGACCACCTCGTCGCCGTCGACGGCATCCCCGTCCCCGACTCAACCATGGGACAAGTCTGGTCGCTGCTCGAAGGCACTCCCGGTCAGGAACGCAAACTCACCCTCGAACGCAACGGCAACAAGTTTGACGTCGTCGCCCACGTCCAACATTTTCTAGGAGAACCACCAGACGAGAACAACAGCAAGAAGAAATCGTCAAGGAAAAACTGAACTGCCTGACCGTGAGAAGATTCTTTGACTGGTTCCGGCGCTCTCTAGTCTGTTATCTGAGCGAAGTGCACAGTTCGCGAAGCGAACCATGCACGCAGTCGAGGGATCCCTCGCACTCCTGCCAGCCGTATTCCAAGGGAATTTTCGCCACGATGTCGGCCCAGCCTCGCCGATCGCTCCGCGGACCTACGCAGCCTCCGCATTATTTCGCAGCCGTCGCCGCAAACACTTCCCGCTCCAGCGTCGCTGTCGTCCCCGCATCCAGACTCTCGCTCACCAGCACGGTATCGCCCTGCTCCTCGATCACCACCGGGCCTTCCTCGGTAGACCACGCGTGCCGCCCCTTCAGGGGAACCACCTTGAACACGTTATGTTTCGCTGGCGCATCCTTAGCCCCCGCCGCATCAGCCCCAGATTTTACCCCAGCAGATTCTCCCGAACTGGATTTCCCAGACGCCGACGGTCCCGCAGTCGCCCCCCCCGCAGCATCCCCCACCTCATCCGCCTTCTTATACCGCTTCGCCAGGGACCGCGCATAAATTCCCGCAAACTCCTCAGCTTTCTCCGCGCTCGACCACCGCGACACATAGAGCAGCCCCAGCGGCGCGGCCCGATCCTCCTTGACCCGCGCCGCATAGTAGTATCCGCCGCGCCACTCCGGATACAGCCACTTGGCCAGTTCCTGATTCGCATATTGCTCAATCAGCACCGCAACATCGAACTCGCCCATCGCGCCAACATCGAATTTCTTGTAGCTCCTGAAGTCCACTTTAAAATTCGGCACGTGCATGGGCTCAATCCTTTCTCCTGAAAGGTAAGTTTCCGGTTCCATAATCTGCCGGGTCGTATGCGGAGGATTCGCCAGCACCCCGGCAAACGCCTTCTCCCGCCCGCCTTTCTGCATCAGCTTGATTTCAAACTCCAGCCCATAGCGATAAGGAAATGTCAGCGACTCCTTCAGAAAAATTGGCGCGTCCTTGAACACCGTCGAATCCGGAGTGCCATTCGTCATGCTCGACTCCATCTCGTCCACCAGATCGGGCGAATCCACAATCGACCGCCCCACCGGAGCCAGCGCATATTGCAGCATCACCGCCTCGGCCTGTCCTTCAACCACGGCCTGCCGTGCGTTATCCACTTCATCGTTTTCAATGTCGGTCGCCGTAGGATTTTTTCGCGACTCGGCCAGATCTTTTTCGCCTCGGCTCATCCACTTGTCGAGGCCCACCGCCTGATCCTGCAGCGCGTGCGTCAACTCGTGCGCCATGACCGGCTCCTGCTCTTCCATCGGAACCCAATCCAGCAAGTGCACCGTCTTCGTCTTCGGATCGTAATAACCCGCAACCTGCTCGCGCAGCAACGCGACCAGAAGTTTCTCCAGATCGAAGTCGCGCGGCAACAGCCCAAATTTCTTCAGCACCAGCTCCGATCGCCGCAGCCGCTGCGTATCCTTGTCATCCTTGTTCTTGGTGAGATAGCTGACCACTTCCTCCCGGCTGGTAAGCTTGCGTTTCACCTCCTTCTTTACCGCTAGCCCGGTCTGCTTGCTGTCAAAAGCCAGAATCTCGTCGACAGAATGAAAAAGTTCCTCCGCCTGCCGCGGCGTGATCTTGGTCTCTTCTTTAGGTTGTGTGGACGCGGGCGATTCGCCCGCGGGCTTTTGACTTTGATCTTGCTTTTGATCCTGCCCCGAACTCTGCCCACCCGAGTCCTGCGCCGCCACCGATCCGCCACTCGCCACCGCAAGCAGCACAACCGCGCAAAACCGCCACAAAACTCCCTGTCCAAGCCTCTTAACGTTATTCATTAGGATCGAGTCTACCCTGTTTCCCTATACTCCTTTCAAGTTCACAAAAAGGCAAAAGGACATGACCGCCAACCCGCCCATCAATCTCTGGTCTTCCGCCGACCACGTCCGCGACTACCTCGAACGCGCCGATTCCATTTCGCACCGTACCGAAGGCGAAGCCGCCATGCTGGAATTCATTCCCGAAGACGCGCACTGCATCCTCGACCTCGGCACCGGCGATGGACGCCTGCTCGCCTTGGTGAAAGATCATTTGGCCAGGAAGAACTTGGTCGAGAATGATCTGACGAGGAAGGATTTGATCGAGAGAGATCTGCGCCGAAGATCGGCGAAGCCGGAGTTCATGGAACATCCGCGCCCAGAAACCGAAGCCGTGGCCATCGATTTCTCCCCGTCCATGCTCGAAGCCGCCCGCCAGCGCTTCGCCGCAGACACCTCAGTCGCCGTCATTTCCCACAACTTAGACGAACCGCTGACCAGTCTGGGGGCGAACAGTCTCGGCAAGTTCGACGCCGTAGTCTCCTGCTTCGCCATTCATCATCTCGTGCACGAACGCAAACGCGCCCTCTACGCCGAAATCTACGACCTGCTCAACCCCTGCGGCGTCTTCTGCAACCTGGAACATGTATCCTCGCCCACGCCGCGCCTGCACGAAGATTTCCTGCACCGCATCGGCTACACGGTAGAAACCGAGGACCCCTCCAACAAGTTGTTAGACGTCGAAACGCAATTGCAATGGCTGCGCGAACTCGGTTTCGCGGATGTCGACTGTCACTGGAAGTGGCGAGAGTTAGCGCTGCTGGCAGGCAGGAAGCCGTGATCTATTCCGCTCTGTCACCCTGAGCGCGGAGCGGAAGTGCGCGAAGCGCGCTTCGCACGGAGTCGAAGGATCCTCGCGCCCGTCGGAAGCCATCACAGGCTGGTCAGGGCGTTCCACAACGTGAGGGAATTCGCATTCGTGAATCGACCAGCCCGCTCATCGCCTCGAATCGGCGTAAAATGCGGTCGGCCACGAACTCTCTGTGACTCTCTTCTCTGGACTCAAGTCGCTTCTCGGCTTTGCGCCTGCGGAGCCACTTCTTATTTCCATAGTTCTGCAGTTTCGTCAACCGATGCCTCTGCCCAGTGATGCTCTCCATGCAGCAGTCGCCCATGCCTGGGGACGCGATACCCGCGAAGACCTTAAGGAGAGCATCGTCAACCGTCCCCCGATTTCCTTCGTGAAGTTCGAAGGGATCATGCTCATGCTCACGAATGGGACTAAACCCTATTGTCCTGACGAATACCTCGAGGAGGCGGTGGCTCAGTTTCCTGACGAGCGTCAGAAAAGAGTCGCCCGCGAACATAAGGCCTTTCTCACCATAGATCTCCTGGGCCCCAAGAATCCCACGAAGGCGATAAAAAACGACTGCTACCACCGCATGGCCCACCTGGCGTCGGAGTTCGTAGATGCTAACTGCCTCGGCGTCTATATCCCCGAAAACGGCTACATGCGCCCATACGACGACCACATCATCGAGGCACTCCGGAGCGACTGTCCGTTGCGGGAACTCGAGAAATGGTGATGGCGGTGGAGCGCGCGCTCAGGATGACAAGGTGTCTAAGAGATCAGCGGCTGACGAAATCCGCCACCCAGTCCGCCGCTTCCCGTGTCCCGAGTGCCCCGCCGACATCCTGCGTGGTCTTCCTCTGCCGCACGGCTTCGAGCACCGCAGCTTCAATCTTCTCGGCTTCGCGGGTCAGCCCCAGATGAGCCAGCATCATCGCCGACGTAAGAATCGCGCCAAACGGATTTGCCACGTTCTTCCCCGCAATCGGCGGAGCCGATCCATGCACCGGCTCGAACATCGGCGTCTTGCCAGGATGAATATTTCCGCTCGCGGCCATGCCCAGGCCGCCCTGCAAGCCCGCGGCAAGGTCGGTGATGATGTCGCCGAACATGTTATTGGTCACAATCACATCAAACGGCCGCGGATCGCGCACCATGAGCATGCACAGGGCGTCCACGTACATGTGTTGCGCCGTAATCTGCGGATACTCTCCGCCCACTTCCTTGAAAACGCGCTGCCACAGCCCACCGGCGTGGGTCATGGCGTTGGACTTATCGCACATCAGAACTTTATTGCGCCGCGAGCCGTCAAGCTTGGTATGCCGTTCGCAATACTCAAACGCGTAACGAATCACGCGCTCGACTCCCTTGCGCGTGTTGATGTCTTCCTGAATCGCGATCTCATCCGCCGTGCCCCGCTTGAACACGCCGCCCGCGTCGGTATAGACGCCCTCGGTATTCTCGCGAATCACAACGAAGTCGATGTCTTTCGGTTCAACGCCTTTCAGCGGACACAGCGAGCTATCGAGCAGCCGCACCGGGCGGACGTTGGCGTACAAGTCCATCTGGAAGCGCATCCCCAGCAGAATCTCTTTGGCATGAATGTTCGTCGCAACGCGCGGATCGCCGAAGGCTCCAACCAGAATCGCATCGAAGTCGCGCCCCAGCATCTCGAACCCGTCAGGAGGGACGGTCATGCCGTCGCGAAGGTAACGATCAGCGCCCCAATCGAACTCGCTCAGTTCAACCTCGGCGCCTGTGGCCCGGATGACCTTGACAGCCTGAGGGATCACGTCCCGGCCAATGCCATCCCCGGGGATGATCGCGATGCGCTTCTTGGACAATGCTGACGATGCAATGATGGAATTCACGGCAAAACGTTAGCATAAGCGGGGACAGAGGAGTAAGGGTCGGTGAGTAAGGCGGTGAGCAAGTAGGGCGGACGAGCAAAGGCAGTGCGTGAGTCAGCGAGATGCTCATGTGGGGACAGCCGCCCCCGGCTGCCCGGTCGAGCCAAGCTCGACGGTTTCCTCACCACGAGCAGAGTAAGGACTTCCTAGGCAAGAGAAACAACACGTCACCGACAGCCAACCCGACGACGAATTAAGTTATCCATTGGCTATTGACGTGGCGCACGGATCGCCGCGACGCAAACCGGCATTCTCTCATGTTGCCAGCACCGCAAGATCGACGCCAGAGCCCTTGGCGACCCCTTGGTGCGATTTTTACAGGGTGAACCAGCCCTCCGGGGTCGCCAAGGGATTTCCACAGGCAGGATCGCTTCTAATCGCATTCTTGATTATCTTCGAGCTAAGCATTGAATCTTCGTGCAAGTTGTTGAGTCTTGGTGCAACTCGTTGAATCTTCGCGGAAGTGATTGAGTCTGCGTGCAAGTGCCTGATTCTGTGTCGGACTTAAGTGGCTGGGTTGTGTAGCGCGGGCACTCCTGCCCGTGGGCCTGCCGTCAGCTTATGAGAAACCGTGTCTGCGACAGCTTCCGATTCGTTGGGCTCCGAAGTTGTTTGGCTGGAATCTCTGAACTTGCACTCGCAGATTTGCTCCTGGATAGATTTCGCGGGCAAGAGTGCCCGCGCCACACAATCCGGCTGGGCACTGCAGCCTCCGCTATAATCGAGAGATCATCATGAGCATCACTGCTTTGCCGACTTACGTCGAAGGATTGGGCGCGTCTCGAACGGCCGAATACCGCGGAGCGACCACCGCCGCCGCCTTCTCTAACCCGCACACCGAGCTTGCCGCGCTGCATTCGAGATGTGGGGTTTACGATTTGGGTTTTCGCGCGAAGATTGCTCTGGGCGGCAAGGACCGCGTGCGCTGGCTGAACGGTATGGTGAGCAACAACATTCGCGACCTCGCCGCCGGACATGGAGTGTATGCGTTCATTCTGAATCCGCAGGGACACATCCTCGGCGACCTCAATGCTTACAATCGCGGCGAGTCTCTGCTGGTGGATACGGATCGCAGCCAGGCTGAGAAGATTCTCGCCATCTTCCGCAAATACATCATCATGGACAAAGTTGAGGTCAGCAATCTCAGCGAGCAGCTGACCGCTTTGGGCGTCAGCGGCCCGAAAGCTCGCGAGGTGCTGGCAGCGTGTGGATTCGAATTGCCGGAACTAGCGGCGCTGCAAGCTGGCGACCTGCATCTTCGCGACGTGAAGTGGCGCGGCTTGGATTGCACGCTGATTCGCAAAGAGGAAGATTCCTACGAGATATGGCTGGCGCCGGGTGAAATAAGAAATCTGTGGGACGCGTTGCGGGCTGAGGGCGCAACACCGGTGGGTGCTGGGGCGCTGGAGACGCATCGCATTCTTTCGGGCGTTCCGCTCTATGGTGTGGATATTCGGGAGCGCGAGCTGCCGCAGGAAACGGAACAGGCGCGGGCGTTGAGTTTTACCAAAGGTTGCTACATTGGGCAGGAAATTGTCGAACGCATTCGCGCGCGCGGCAACGTGCACCGCATGTTTACCGGCTTTGTGGTAGAGAATGGCGCGCCAGTCGCACCCGGTGCAAAGATTTTTGCGCGGGATGCCGCCGCTGCCGAGAAAGAAGTTGGTGAGGTGACCAGCGTCGCTTCCCTTCCCGAAGAAGGTGGTCGGAACATCGCGCTGGGCTATATCCGGCGGGAAGCAGGAGTGGTGGGAGGCGAGGTTACGATTGGTGCGGCGGCGGCGAAGGTTGTAAAGTTGCCGTTTGAGGAAGCTGCGTGGGGATGAGCGGGGGCTGCTGAAGTATATCCTAGCTCCCCGCAGTCGAAATCCCCACTTCTCGCAAAGGACGCGAGAAATGAGGCACCCGTTGCGGGAATAGTGTTCACACCCGGCGCGGAATTGGTTTTCTGGATTTTCGAACAGAATTCTTGAGGATGAAATTTTATGGCTCATAAGAAGCATGAACAATCTAGTTTCACGGTGACCGACCGGCGGTTGTTTACCTCGGACGGGGCGCTGCGCAGTGAGGTGGTGGAAGAAGTGGAATCGGCGCCGCAGCCGCCACCCGCAACACCCGCGCCTGCGGTCGAGGAATCCGCCCGACTGGTGGAATCTCCGGGGCAGAAGCCCGAAGCCACTGCGGACACGGTCGGCGAGCGCGATATTCCGCTTCCGCCCAGTATCGCGGAACAGGACGCACAGGCAGCGGCCTACAAGCAATCGTCGCGCGATGTGGATTCACAAGTGGAACTCAGCGGGCACTCGGCCAAAGAGTTCGAGATGACGTTTGAGCGATTTCTGGCTTCGCTTTATATGACGGCGATGCTGCAGCTGGGAATGATGCGAGAACAGGGTCAGCAGCCGCGCGTGGATCTGATTGGGGCCCGGCAGACCATCGACACGCTGAGTCTGATTGGCGAAAAAACCAAGAACAACCTCACCGTCGTGGAAGAAAACTTCCTGCAGAACAGCCTTTACGAGCTCCGCATGGCGTATGTGGAGGTCACGAACGCGCTGGCTCGTCCGCCAAAACCGGGGCCGGCGGCGGGAGCCGGGGTGAGATGAAGAACGCCGGATGAGAAACGCAAGATGAGACGACGCCTGACGAATCAGCTCAGGGTGAAACAGCTCGGGGAAAGTAACAGAAACACGAAAGCGAAATCATGAAAGCTACGCTCACCGTGCTGGGCAGCGGCACTTCCATGGGTGTGCCCACGCTGGGGTGTGAGTGCGCGGTGTGCCGCTCGACCGATCCGCATGACAAGCGCACCCGCCCTTCGGTGATGATCGAATACGACGGCAAGGTTGTGCTGATCGACACTGCGCCGGATTTCTACACCCAGGCCCTGCGCGAAAATATCAAACGCGTGGACGCAGTGCTCTATACCCACACTCACGCCGACCATATTCTGGGCATCGACGATCTGCGGCCGCTGAGCTTTAAGCACAAGCCGGGCAAGTTGCCGCTCTACGCGCGGCCGGATGCGGCGGCGTTTCTGCGGCGGATGTTTACCTACATTTTTGACGGCGACTATAAATTTGGAAGCTTGCCGCAGCTGGAGTTGAAACCGATTGACGGGCCGGTGGACGTTCTGGGCGCGCGTTTCGAGCCGGTGATTCTGATTCATGGTGAGAACCAGATTTGCGGTTACCGCTTCGGGTCGGCCGCGTATCTCACCGATCACAGCGAAATTCCGGAATCGTCATTCGATCAGCTGCGCGGGCTCGATATTCTGTTTCTGGATGCGTTGCGGCACAAGCCGCATCCAACGCATTCGACGGTGCACAATTCGTTGCGGATTGTCGAGCGGGTGAAGCCCAAGCGCGCGTTCTTCACGCACATCTGTCATGACCTGGGCCACGAAGCGACTAACGCCTCGCTTCCTCCGCATGTGCGGCTGGCGCATGACGGGATGAAATTAGAGTTCGAAATCTAAAGGGCTGTCGCGAGTGATCAGTGGCCAGTAAAACCTTACGGACACGCATACTTCTTGAATACTAGACACTAGCCACTATTCACTAGCCACTGATACTCCATGCACATTTTTCACACACTTGACGAACTTCCCGCGGACTTTGGGCCGACGCTGGTCAGCGTAGGGAATTTTGATGGGGTGCACTGCGCGCATGCCCACGTGTTGCGCGAGATTGTGGCGCGGGCCCGGGTGAGCGGGGCGAAGGCCGTGGCGGTGACGTTTGAGCCGCATCCGGCGCGGATTCTTCGGCCGGAATCTAGCTTAAAGCTGCTTACGCCGACGGCGGAGAAACTCCGTCTGCTGGAAAGCACTGGCGTGGACGCCGTGCTGCTGCTGCCCTTTGGGCGCGATCTTTCGCTGATGACGCCCCGGCAATTTGCCGAGCGCATTCTGAAAAAGAAACTGCATGTGCGCGAAGTGCACGAAGGCTACAACTTTCGCTTCGGTCACAAGGCTGGGGGAGACGTCCAGATGCTGGCCGAGTTTGGGCGCGAACTGGGATTCGAGGTGAAGACTTATCCCGAGATGAAGGTGCGCGGCGAGACGGTTTCGAGCAGCCAGATTCGCAAGCTGATGAGTGAAGGACGAGTGAGCCGGGCGCGGCATTTGCTGGCGCGTCCGTTTTGCATATTGGGGACGCCGGGACGGGGGCGCGGCTACGGATCGAAATACACCGTGCCGACGATTAATCTGGCGCGCTATGAAGAGCTGGTTCCGAAAGATGGCGTTTACATTACTTGTACACGTGTGGGGGCGGAGCAGTTTGAGTCAGTGACCAACGTGGGGAATCGTCCCACGTTCGGGGCGGAGTTGTTTGCGGTGGAAACGCATCTGCTGAATTTCCATCCCATTGAGTTGACGCCGGAGACGGAAGTGGAAATTTGTTTTCTGGAGCGGCTGCGGGAGGAAATTAAGTTTCCTTCAGTGGAGGCGTTGCGGGAGCAGATTGGACGTGACGTGGCACAGGCGCGGAGATATTTTCGGTTGCTGGATCGGAGCGCGGAAGCGAAAGAGAAACATCCGTAGAGACGTTGCGAGCAACATCTCTACGATTTTTGTTTACGCGATTTTTCCACCGGGCTAATGCGGCAGGTAGCCTGACTCCATGGGGCGCTTGCCGTCGACCTGCACTACTCGGATGCTGCCGTCGACGGAGTGTACCTCGACCAGACCGATGGCGCCGGGATCGGACTGGACCACTTTGAGAACATCGGCGTCCGTGTCCACGAGTACGATGGAATCCTTGTGCGTGGCGAGGACGGCCTGCCACTCCGCGGCGGACATTTTGTTTAAGTGCTGCAGGGTCTCGGTTTCTCCGGGAGAATCTTTGTGGAGGACCAGAACGAGATTCTTGCCGTCGGGCCACTTCCGGATTTCCGCGCGAAGAATTTTCGCCAGGTGAGCCGCGGTGACGTTCTCAACCGGGTTGTCTTTGTTCACGACCACTGCCATGTGGTGGGCAAAGCAGGGGGCAATCGAAGCACAAAGAAATGCCAGGACGCAGACTGCGGAACGGACTCTCATCACAAAAACCTCACTCGAAGCAGAATCGCTCGATCGGGATCATCCAATCAGATCATCCAATCGGTTCATCCAATCAGCATGAGTAGAGCGTAGCCAAGAATTGGTGATTCGGATGTAAAAACCTTGTCATGAGCAACACTAAGGTACCAAGAGTGGAACGTTACTTTCGGGGAGCCTAAATCGAGATCGGGAACCACAAAGGACACGAGGGTACGCGGAGGAAATCCCAAATCGGTTGGATTTCCTTTGTGTACTATTCGATCGGATCGACTAGGACGGAAGCCTCGGACGGTGTCGCGCCACGCCCGGGGGTTTGCACGAGCACGATGGCGGCCAACACCAGAATAATTCCCACCGTCTGGATGGGGCGGAGCACTTCGCCGAGAAGAGCGGCTGCGAGCAGGATGGAGAAGACTGGTTCGAGGCAACTGGCGATAATGGCGCGCGTGGGTTCGAGATGTTGCAGTCCCTGGAAATAGAGCGAGAACGCGAACAGGACGGAGATCATGGAGAAGGCGAAGAGAAATCCCCACTGCGCGGGCGCGTAGTGAGCGGCGAGAATTTTCCATGGCGGATTCACGATCAGCCAGAAAACTGAGGCAGAGATCAGAGTCCAGACCAGGACGCGCCAGCGATCGTAGCGGGCGAGAATGCGGTGTCCGGCGAGATTGTAAAAGGCGAATGAGAACGAGGCGATCAGCGCGGCGAACAGGCCATAGGAATCCAGGCGGAGCGGCGAGGACTTGGTTCCGACGATGCCGAGAGTGAGAGCGATTCCGGCGATGGCTGTGGCCACGGCGGCTAGTTTCTGCAGCGAAAGTTTCTGCTGGCGGCGCGCGACTACGTAAAGCAGCACCCAGACCGGCGCGGTGTATTGCACGATGATGGCGATGGCAACGCTGGTTCGTTGGATGGCGAGGTAATAAAAATAATTCGACACGGCTACGCCCAGCATGCCGAGGGCGAGGCATTGCATGAGATCGGGCGTGGGGAGCTGAATGCGCTGCCATCCGCGGCGGGCGAGCAGAATGGGCAGCAGGACAAGCAGCGAAAAGCTGGTGCGAGTCTGCGAGAGGATGAGCGGGTCGATTGGGTGTAGCGCTTCGCCGGGGAGCGGAAGTTTTCCGGTGAACACGGCGCGGCCGAGAGCGGCGGAGACTCCCCAGAGAAATGCGGCGGAGGCGATGAATAAGTATCCGCGGAAGGGATGCGACGGGCGCGGACTGGGATGGGCGGGATTCTCGATAGCAGGCCTCGTGATTGAGTGCGAGTCAGGATCCAGCGGTCGTTATGCGAACTCTATTCGGACTCTACGCTGAATCTACGCGGACTTCGTAATTCGGACCAGTGGAGGCGGCGACGAGTCTGGCGCGGATTCCGAGGATTCTGCGGCAGCGAGCAATTCGTCGAGGCGTTCGGGATCGAAGCCGACAATCACTTCTACGGTCTCGCCGGAGATTACAACCATGGTTGGAGTGGTGAGGCTGTCGTGTTCGTCGACCATCTCCTGGCGGGCGGCGGGGTCGGAGCTGATGTCGCGCTCCGAGAAGGCGAGTTCGCGCGCCTCGAGGTAGACCTTCATCAGTTCACAGGAAAGGCACGCGGGTTGAGTGAACAGCACGATTCTTAGGGTCATAATTCTTAACACCGCTCCGTGCAGCCAGCAAACAGCAGATCCCTCCGCTGCGCTTCGGTCGGGATGACAGTCCAGCGAGAACTAACCTTCCACGTATTCGATGCTGGTGGTGATCTTTGCGGTTCTTTCAAGCATGGCGGAAACTGAACAATATTTTTCTTTGGAGAGGCGGACGGCGTCTTCGACCGCCTTGCGCGACACTTTCCCACCAACGCGGTAGGTCAGCTTGATCTCCGTGAAGACGGAAGGGTAGCTGGTGGCGCGCTCGGCCTGGGCGCGGACTTCGAGATGCGTGAACGACTCGCGCTTCTTGCGCAGGATGCCGACGACATCCGAAGCCGTACATCCACAGAGTGCGATCAGCACGAGTTCGATGGGAGTGTTCGCAGTCTTCTTGTCGCCGTCGAGGATGATGGCGTGGCCGCTGGTTGCGATGCCGGTGAATTGCAGGCCCTCTGTCCACGTGGCTTTGGCTTCAGTCATATTTACGCTACCTCTGCTACCCTACCTCCGGTTATCCGTGTTGGGCTCGGGATGGATCAGGACGCGGAATAATTCCGGGGCGTGTTGTTTGAAACGGATTTCGAGTTCGGTCTGGATGTCGTGCACGCGGGAAAGCGGGAGATCCTCGGATAGAGTGCAGTGGCAGGAGACGTAGATGCGTCCCCGGACACGCTTGATGATGAAGTCGTGCACGTCGAGAATTTCGGGGAACTGCGAAGCGACGACCTTCAGCTGATGCTCGAGTTCGGCGTCGCTGATTACTTCTTCGGGCTTTTCGATGGTCGCAGGTTCGCTTTCGATGTGGGTGAGAATGTCGGCGATTTCCGGGACGTCGCGGCGCATGTCGGCTTCGAGTTCGGTGACCTGATCGTGAGCTTGTTTGAGCGTCATGCGTTCGTCGAGCTCGACGTGCTGCTCCACGTGCAGTTGGCCGGCGAGGTCCTGCACACTGATGTCGTGCACGTTGAGGTTGTGGCGGGTGGCGGCGGCGCGAATGCGATCGAAAGTATTTTCGGAACGCTGCGCGCGAGGCAAGGGTTGCACGGTGACGTCAGCATCGGGAAGAACGCGCCGCACGGCGCTGGTGACGGCTTCCACCAATTGCTCGGAACGCTGGAAAGTTAGAGTGCGGGCCATGCCAACGACCAGGTCGGCGAAGTAGTGGTTGCCGGCGCGGCGGATGCGGACGCGGTCCACTTCAAGCACGCCCTCCACGTGAAAGACGGCGTCGGTAATCTGGGCGCGAACGCCGGCGGGAGCGGCGTCGAGAAGCGCGTCGATGGTACGCCGCGCTAGTCGCCAGCTAACGTGGATGATCACGCCGGCAACGAACAGCGCGGAGACCGGATCGGCGTAGCGCAGCCATCCCACATGGAAGGCGCGACCCGAGAGCACCAGCAAAAGTCCGAGCACAACCACGCCGCCGGACCAGATGTCAGTGGAAAAATGCAGAGCGTCGGCTTCGAGCGCCTGACTGTCGTATTTGGTGGCGATGCGGCCGAGCACGCTCGAACGCCACCAATCGATGCCCATGGAAAACAACATGACGGCGAAGGCGGCAAAAGAGGGCTCGATTTCGACGTGGCGAAAAAACAGCCGCAGCACGGCTTCGTACATGACCCACGCGCAGGTCAGCAGAAGCAATGTAGTTTCGACGAACGCGGAAAAGCTTTCCACTTTGCCGTGGCCGTACTGGTGGTCGGCGTCGGCGGGCTTGTCAGAAACTCCGACGGAGAAAAAAGTGAGGAGCGCGGCGATCAGGTCAAGCGCGGAGTGGGCCGCTTCCGAAAGAATGCCGAGGCTTCCCGTGCTCAGGCCGACGAAGGCTTTGAGCGACGTGATGACGATGGCCGCAAGAACCGAAGTCCCCGCAGCCGCGCGTTTTTCCGCACGCATCGATCCCGGAGAATAAACAGCGGGGCTGCCCGACATGCAGGGATTATAGCTGCTGGGTTCCAGGGTCGGGCTTCGGGCTTCGGCTATCGGGCTTCGGCTGCTCGTGCGGCGGGGGACTCTTGCCAGGCTGAAGCCTGAAGCCGGCAGGCCGGACGTGCTACGATATTTTGTTTAGGGTTGCTACATTCTGGAACACCAATCCTGGAGGAATTCTTTTATGCATAGGAGTTGGCTGATGTGTGTGTTGTTGGGAGGGTTGGCCTGGGGACAAACCCAGCCGGGTGCTCCGCCGCCCGCCGCCCAGCCCGGACGGCCCAACATGGGTGCGCCGCAGGCGGCCGCTGCTCTTCCGGATTCGGCAGCGTCAGTTCCGGCAAATGCCGCCGTGCTCACGATTACAGGAGTGTGCAAGCCGCAACCGCGGCCGGCGGCAGCCAAAGCTGGTGCAGCGCCGGCGAAACCGGCGGCCAAGACGGCGCCGGCGGATTGCAAAACCGTGGTCACGCGAGCGGAATTCGAGAAGTTGGTGGACAGCATCTCGGCTCACCCGAATCCGCAACTCAGGCGGCAGCTGGCTTCGGCTTATCCGGGCATTCTGGCGTTCGCGCAGGCCGCGCAGAAGCAGGGTCTGGACAAAACCGCCCGCTTCGAGACGGAGATGAAATTTGCCCGTCTGCAGATCCTCGGCAAGGAATTGCGGGATCAGATTTCGGAGAAAGCGGCCAAAGTTTCCGATGAAGACGTTAACAGCTACTATCAGGCACATCTTGCCGTCTATCAGGAATTCAACCTCGACCGCGTCTTTGTGCCGCACTTCCGGCCACCGGCAGCGGAAGCCAAACTAGAGTTGAAGGATGAGAAGGAAGGAAAAGATGCCAAGGACGAGAAAGACGCGAAGTTAACTCCGGAGCAGCAACAGAAACAAAAAGCAGATACCGAGCAGGAAGAAGCGAAGCTGGCGGACAGTCTGCGGACACAAGCGGCTGCCGGAGAAGACTTCGTCAAGCTGCAAAAGGAAGCTTACGACGCTGCGGGGATGAAAATGGATGCGCCGCCCATCAACCTGCCCAAAGTGCGGCGCAACGGTTTGCCGCCGGGTCAGGTCGCGGTTTTCGATTTGAAGGAAGGCGAGGTCTCGCAGGTCATTAGCGATCCGGGAGGGCATTACATTTATAAAGTGAAGGCGATCGTGCAAATGCCCGTGGACGACCAACTGAAAAACGAGATTCACGGCATGTTGCAGGGCCAGCAGCAGCGGGAAGAGATGGACAAATATCAGAAGTCGTACACGGTGCAGACCAACGAAGAATATTTTGGTCCGCCCGCGCCCCCCGGACCGCCTCCCGGAGCGCGCACGCTGCCGAACCGCGTGCCCCGCACGGCTGCGCCCGGCGCCCAGCCACAAACGCCGACACCGGCTCAACCGCCGGCTACCCCACCACCGGCGGCCTCGCCGAACTGATGGCGAAGCCTGTCGTCCTAATCACCGGCATCAGCGGCAACCTGGGGCTCAGACTTTTGCCGCTGCTGGGGAGTTTCTCGGTCATCGGGGTGGACATCAGTCCGCCCCAGACTGACCTTCCCTTGCAATTCGAGCGCATGGACCTGGGCGCGGAAGCTTCCTGCCGCAGTCTTTATGAACTGCTGCGCGATACGCAAACGTATGCCGTAATCCATTTGGCGTTTGTGATCGATCCGGTACGCACGGGGGTGCTGGATGTGACGCGCATGTGGCAAATCAACGTGGCCGGTACGGCGCGAGTGATGGAAGCCATCACCGAGGCCAATCGCCAGAACGACGACGGCGTCAAACAATTCATTTTTCCCGGCAGTGTTTCGGCTTATGGATCGGACCTGCCGCGGCCGGTGGAAGAAGACTTTCCTCTCGGCGCCCACACGCTTCCCTACGCGATTCACAAGAAGGAATCCGACGAAGTGGTGCGGCAGCGCTCACCCTCGCTGCGCGGATGCAGCGCCTACATTCTGCGGCCGCATATTTTTGCCGGAGCCAGCGTCGAGAACTATTTGCTGGGAGCTTTCCGCGGCACACCCAACGGCACCAGCGCGCGAGCTCAGAAAATGCGGAGCGCGGGAAAGCGGCTGCCCTGCATGCTTCCGCGCGGGCAGGAATTCCTGGACAAGAAAATTCAGTTTGTCCACGTCGACGATATGGCGCGGCTGATTGCCCACATCCTTCGCCGCGAACCTGAGACTCAGCGGTTGACAGTGTTGAATGTGGCCGGACGCGGAGAGCCGCTAACTTATGGCCGCTGCGTGGAGATGGCGCAGGCCAAGCTGATTCGCGTACCCGGAAAATGGCCGATGGGGCTGGCTCTGCAAATTTTGTGGAACCAGAAAATTTCCGCGATTCCTCCGGAAGCGCTTCCCTACATGACCGGCGAATACATCATGAATACCGACCGGCTGCGCAGGTTTCTGGGGCCGGAGTATGAAGACGTGATCCGTTACACGATTGCGGATGCTTTCGCCGACGCCGTCAAGCCGGGAGTAGGTGCTTCGCATGGGACAAGCGCGAACTAGCCGAGGCAGAGGAAGAACCGGATGTGCTGACGAGCGGCTCGCATAGGCCGCTCGTTTTTTCTCGCCGTCGAATTTCGCGAGCGGAGCGGATCCGTCAAATGCTAGCTTCCGATTGCTGTCGAAACCTCGCGCGGGCTGTTTGTGAGCCACCTTCTTCTGAGGCCCTGCGGAACAGGGCGTCCAGCGACCATCTCCCCGGACCGTTGATCAGCAGGAAAGCAACCACGAGCGCTTGCGCGTACTCGGGATCGCACCTCATGCAAAACTGCTCAGAATCCGATTCGCGGCGGAGCCGGCGGTAAGGGCAAAGGCGAAGTGCCTAGATAGAGCGAGATTTTGGTGGAGAGTATCGCCACGATCATCTCCACGATGAAGGGCACGGAAATCCATCGAGTCAGGGAGCCCGCCAGCAAGATCAACCCGCCGCCGATCTCGAGCAGCGCGACGAAATCGGCGGTGAAATGAGGGAACGGCGTCCCCAGCTTGGTGAAGCGGCCAATGCCCTGGTTCGCGTAGACGAATTTCAAAATTCCCTCCCAGAAGAAAACCCCGCCGGCCATCACTCTCAAAAACAGGATCGACCTCGGACCCTCGGTTGGTGGATGGTTCAGCCATGACAAATATTTTTCATTTGTTTCTCCTTTCGTTTTCACAGCGTTCTCACGCCGTTGTTTCTCACAGCGTTTGTTCTCACCGGGGATAACAGAACTGGCGGCGATTTATTCCATGGAATATTTCGAGGGCATGAGGAATGAACGGATGGCTGGCTGGTTTACTCTATGCGGGTGTCCGAAGACCGCCCCCGCGCGTCGTCGTTTGAAGACCTGGCGATGCCCTTGTTCGACCAGCTCTATAACTTTGCACGCTGGCTGACCCAGGACACTGCCGAGGCCGAAGACCTGGTGCAGGAAACCTACGCCAAGGCGCTGCGCGGGTTCGGATCGTTTCAGCAGGGCACGAATTTTCGCGCGTGGATGTACCGCATTTTGAGGAATTCGTTCTTGAGTTCGCGGGCGGGACTGAAGATCGTCGTTCCGCTGGACGAGGAAGAGAACGAAAACATTTTACCGCCGGCGAGCACGACACCGGAGAGCATTCTGATCGGGGAGGCGAACCGCGAGATGGTGCAGCAGGCGATGGCCGAATTGCCGACACATTTTCGCGAGATATTGCTGCTGTGCGAAGTGGAGGAAATGTCTTATCAGGAAATTTCTGCGACGCTTGGCATTCCCGCTGGGACAGTTATGTCGCGCCTGTCTCGCGCCCGCAAGGCTTTGCGCGGCCTGCTGCAGCAGAACTTAGAAGGAGGGCGGCATGGGGTGTGAGCAGTGGCGCGGGAAGCTCGATCTGTATTGCGATGGCGAACTCGCATCCGCCGACCAGGCTGCGCTTCGCGCGCATTTAAACAGTTGCGCGGCATGTGCCGTCGACGTTTTGGATCGGGTGCAGCTGAAGCACTCCGTGCACGCCGCCGGAAAGCGCTACGAACCGAGCGCCCAGTTGCGGGCCCAAATCGCGAAGACGGTCGCAAAGACGACCGCGAAGAAGGCGCCTTCGGCGAATGTGTGGGGATGGAGAATCATCTTCGTGCCCGCCGTCGTCATGCTGATTTTTGCGTTGGCGCTGAACCTTTATGTGGGGCGCGAATATGCCGGGCGCGAGCGTGCGGCGCGCCAGCGCGTCTACAGCGAATTGGCCGACCTGCACGTGGCCACGCTGGCCAGCGCAACTCCGGTCGACGTGATTTCTTCCGACAAACATACGGTGAAGCCATGGTTTCAAGGAAAGATTCCATTCACCTTTAACCTGCCGGACTTACCGGGCTCGGAGTTTAGTTTGATCGGCGGGCGCGTCACTTATCTCGAGCAAACGCCGGGCGCGCAGCTGATCTATCGAGTGCGCAAGCATGAGATATCGGTCTTCATTTTTCCCGAGCATGCGCTGCCCATGCCCAGCCTGCTGGCCGGTCCGGTGAACGCGCTCTCATTCAACACGGAGAGCTGGACGCAGAATGGGCTGCGTTACTTTGCGCTGGGTGACGCGAGCGCGGACGATATTCGAGCGCTGAGCAAACTGCTGCGCGATGCGGGGTGACTGAGGTTAAGGAGCCAAACTCCAGCAAGCCGGCCTTCCTAGCTGACAGCCTTGCTGTGGAACTGCCGCAGTCCGATCCCGAGCAGCAGAATATCAAAGCACGCCAGAGCTATAAACACAGCCAGCAGAGACAGGTGCGGAAACTGGGGCACGAGCGTTCCGCGCAGGCCCTCGCTCGCGTAGACCAGCGGATTCACCAAGACAATTTTCTGCAGAATCGGAAAGTGACTCAGCGCGCTCCACGGGTAATAGGTGCAGCCGAAAAAAATCATTGGCGTTAAAACCATACTGAACATCAGGCCAATGTGCGTCTGATTCACACTGCAGCCCAGAGCGAGTCCGCCACAGGCTGAGAAAAGCGCGACCAGCACCGTAACGCCGGCGAAGGTCAAAGGCGAATGCAGATTGAATTCCACGGGACGCAGCAATAACCACGCCAATGGAATCACAACCAGTCCTGCGACCAGCGCTTGCAGTGTGCCGAAAACCACTTTCTCGATCGCGAGCCATGAAATTTCAATGGGCGCGAGCAGCCGGTCTTCGATCTCGCGCGTGAACTGAAATTCGGCAATCAACGGCATCGCGACCGCCCAGACGCCGGTGAACACCATGCTGATCGCCATGATGCCCGGCAACAGCAGGCTCTTGTAGGCAACCGGCATGTAGCCGCTGCTCACCATCACGCGCCCAAAGATGAACACGAACATCATCGGCTGCAAAAAAGTCTGCATCAGCAGAGGGATGACGTTACGGCGAGCGACGTGAGCGTCGCGCGCCAGCAAGGCGAGAAAAGTCGTCCAATTCATTCGCGCAAGCTCCTTCCAGTGTGGTGCAGAAACAAATTCTCCAGGCTGGGCTCATTGATGTGAACATCGCACAATTCGATGGACGCGCCGGACGCGAGATTGGCAATCTCGGAAACCAGCGACCCGCCGCGGTCGGCGTACACGTCGGCGGAGTTGTCGGCGGCCGCATCCGGATGCGCGCGCACTTCTCTGACTCCCGCCAAATTCTGCAGGCGTTGCAGTAATTCAGGAGACAGTCGGCCAAAACGCAACCGCAACAAATAACCGCCCGGAACTGACGCCTTCAACTCGCTGGGCGTGCCCAGAGCGATGTTGCGTCCATGATCGATGATGGCAAGACGCTGGCACAATGCGTCGGCTTCCTCCATGTTGTGAGTGGTCAGAAGGATGGTTTTGCCGCGCTGGTTGTATTCGCGAATGATTTCCCAGAGAAGCAGCCGGGTTTGCGGATCTAGTCCGGCGCTGGGTTCGTCGAGAAAAAGAACCTGCGGATCGTGCATCATGGCGCGCGCAATGGAGAGCCGCTGCATCATGCCGCCGGAGAAACCGCGGACCATCTGGTCGCCGCGGTCGGTGAGCTTGAAGCGGTCGAGTAGGGTATCGGCGCGCTCGGTGCGCGTTTGGGAATCGATGCCGAAATAAGCGCCGTGAAAGAGCAGGATTTCCCGAGCGGTCAGAGTGAAGTCGAGATTCGGCCGCTGCTGCACGACTCCGATCAAGCGCTTGACCACAACCTGTTCCGCCCACACGTCATGCTCACCGATCCAAGCCTGGCCGCTCGTAGGACGCACGCGGGTAGTGAGAATTCCCACGGTGGTCGACTTCCCGGCGCCGTTTGGTCCGAGCAGCCCGAAAATCTCTCCGGACGAAATATCGAGCGAGAGACCATCGAGAGCAACGATCTCCGCCTTGGGCGTCTTATTCTTCTTGCCGCGCCCAGCACTGAAACTGAAGCCGCCGCCCGCGGCCATAGGCGGCGGCGAATTGTAGACTTTTCGTAAATCGCGAGTTCGAATGCCAGCCAGCATACTGAAGTTCCTCAGTCGTTAAATTACTTTGGCGTCAATCATTTGGGAAGGTTGTGGATAAATTCTTGGAGCAGGCCGTTGAATTTTTCCGCATCGTCCACGAACAGTGCGTGGCCGTCACCGTCGAACCGCTCCAGCCGTATTTTGTCGCCAAGCTTTGATTTCAGGAAGTCGGCCGTCGCCTGCGAGTCGGGCTGATAGGCAAACAGTACGGGACGATTCATCCTGGCAAAGCCGGCGGAAAGATCCTTCACCGCGATCATGTCGTAGATGAGTACGACTGCGGCATCCGCCGGAACCTGGGTTGAGGCGTCGATGACGCGTTTGAGATAATCCTCCGTCTGCGGCTTCTTGTACATGCTGCGGACAAAACCGTCGGCTTGTTTTTGCCGATCAAGTTGGAGTTGGTTCATCCATCCCGTGGCGAAGCCGAACATCTCGGGGCTAAGCTTGTCCGCGAGAAACCCATCCACCAGCACCAGCCCGCCGACATTGTCGGTGCCGAATTGTTCGGCATATTTCACCAGCTCGCCGCACGCCATAGACCAGCCGACGAGAACGGGTTGCTTCAGGCCAAGGGAATCCACGAGCTCTTTGTAGTCACGGGAGCGGGTTTCGGGCATGTGGCCGTAAGTTGGTTGGTCGCTCTCGCCCTGCGAACGCGGATCGACGGCGATGACGTGGTAATTCTTCGAGAACTCGTCGATTTGCTTTTGCCAGATCCAGGCCGGCATCGTCCAGCCAGGAATGAAAACGATCGCCTGGCCGCTGCCGGCTTCAAGGTAATGGATCCGGATGCCGTCGGAGGTTTTGAAAAAACCGCTCTTTTTTGTGTTTGTGGGCCCTGTCGATTGCGCGGCGGCGACCGATGCTGACACGATGTATAGAAGGACCACACTGAGTGTGACAGTTGTAGTTCTTTTCATAGTTCGCATTCGATTGAAAGAGATTTTACGCATGATTCCCCTCCTCCTGGATCCCATCTTGGTTCCCCCATCTTGGACCGCCGTCGGCAAACCCTCGTCGCACTGCTACTTTTTCCCGCGATACAGTCCTGCGATTCCGAACGTATAGGGCGTCCAGCTTGCTTCTACGAAACCGGCGCGGCGCATGCGGTCGAGCATTTCGTCGGGCTCGGGGAAGCGTTCGACGGATTCCGGAAGATAAGCGTAAGGCCCGCGAACTCCGGAGATCATAGTGCCCACGCGCGGAAGAATCTGCCTAAAGTAAATGCGGTAGAGCTGTCCTATGATTCCTTTCGGTTCGCCAAAATCGAGGATGCCGCATTCGCCTCCGGGACGCAGAATGCGGACGATTTCGCGCAATCCGGCGTCGTAGTCGGCGAGATTGCGGAAGCCGAAAGCGGAAGTCACCAGATCGAAATGCTGGCCTGGCAACGGAAGATTGAGGGCATCGGCCTCGATCCAGCGAGGCATCCCCGATTCGCCGTCCGACGAAGAAGGGTTGGCGGAAGAAGCGGTTGTCGCAGCGTGATCCGGAGACTTCCCAGCCGATTTGCTCAGCGCGCGCTGCAACATGGCATGCGAAAAATCGGCACCGAACAGTTGCGACGAACTTCGGGGGGCAGACCTTTTCAGCTGCCGGCGTAGTGCGAATGTCATATCGCCGGTCCCGCAGCAGAGATCGAGCACGCGGGTTTCCGGACGCGACAAGACTTCGCGGAACGAGCGCGCCGCGCGCCTCCACCATACGCGATCGACATTGAATGAGAGCACGTGGTTGAGCAGGTCGTAGCGCGGAGCAATCGAGGTGAACATCTCCCGCACGGCACGCGCGGCGGAACTGGCGTCACTCGTGCCCTGGGGCGCGGCGCCAACTGCGGATTTTCCTGAAACAGACATGAAGGAGAGCGCGTTGATAAATCGTTGATTGACGTTTGTTGATTAAAAGCTCTACGAAACCGGGTGTCGAGTGGGCTTCAATCAAAAATCAAAACCCAAAAATCAGCAAATTCACTTGCCCCATCCGGTGTGCGCTACCTGCCGTAGTTCGTCCACGGCCTGCAGCACCGCGTCCTCCGGCACGTCGGTGGCAACTTCGACTTTGCCAATTTCGCGGGGCAGGATAAAGTGCACCACGCCGTTTTGAGTTTTCTTATCAGTTTGCAGACGGGCAAGAATTTTCCGTGCGCTCACATTCACTTCTGGAAGCTTGCCCAGGCTCAGTACGGCGTCGGCGATACGGCCGGCGGTGACGCTATCGGTGCGGCCAACGTTGAGCGCAATGTTGGTGGCGGCGATCATTCCCCAGGCTACGGCTTCGCCATGGAGCAGACGCCGGTAGCCGGTTTCGACCTCCAGCGCGTGGCCAATGGTGTGACCCAGGTTGAGCACACGGCGCAGGCCGCCTTCGCGCTCGTCGGCGGAAACCACTTCGGCTTTCAACTTCACTGATTGCGTGATCAGCCATTCCAGTTCGGCCGGATCGCGTTTCAGAATCTTGGCGCGGTTCTGTTCGAAGCGCAGAAAGAGTTCCACGTCGCCGATTACGCCGCACTTTAACGCCTCGTAGAGTCCGGCGCGAAACTCGCGGTCGGGCAGCGTCTTGAGAACAGCCGGGTCAATCAAGACAACCCGCGGATGATAAAAAGTTCCCAGCAAGTTTTTGCCGGCGGCGAGGTTCACTGCGGTCTTCCCGCCGATGGAAGCGTCCACCTGCGCGAGCACCGTGGTAGGAACCTGAACGAATTCGACTCCGCGCATGTAGAGTGAAGCCGCGAGCCCGCTCACGTCGCCAACCACTCCGCCGCCGAGAGCGATCACCACGGCCTTTCGTTCCGCGCCCAACCTCGCCAGTTTTTCGGCGAGAGCCTCCACGGTAGCGAGGCGCTTGGCAGGTTCGCCATCGGACATCATCAACACCTGCGGTTTGAAACCCGCGGCGGTGAGCGAGCGGACGAACTTCGCTCCCCAGCGCTTGCGGACGGGCGCTACGGTTACTATAAAAATGCGGCTGTCGTGCGGCAGCAATTCGGCGAGCACAGACCCCGCGCGGGTAAGCAGGCCGTTTTCAATCCGCGCCTGGTAAGGTCGCGGCGACACATGAATGGTGACTTGCGGCATGGCTTTCCATAATAGCGTATGGCGCAAAGGCGGAAAAATCGCCTGCGTTCGGCACAAGATTCTTCGCGGCTCGAGCGCGAGTTCCGCGTGTCACCTGGCCTGTGGGCGGGAGGGTTTCTCTGGCCGGCGGTCTGGAAACAGCAGCGACGCGGCGATCGAAACCGCGAGAGCTCCGGCCACGACTCCGAGAGAGACAATCGTTGAGACCGGGAAATGGTCGGCGGTTAGCATCTTGAGGCCAACCAGAATCAGGACCACGGCCAATCCATAATGCAGGAAGCGAAAAATTCCCATCAGCCCGGCGACCGCGAAATACATCGATCGCAAGCCCAGCACGGCCAGCACGTTGGAGGTGTAGACGATGAATGCGTTCAGCGTGATGGCCAGCACCGCCGGGATGGAATCCACGGCGAAAAGAACGTCAGTGGTTTCAATCACGAACAAGACCACGAGCAGCGGCGTGGCATACAAACGCGGATCGGCCGGCAATCGGACGAAGAATTTGCCGCCGTGGTAGTCGTCGGTCACCGGGACAAAACGGCGCAACCCGCGCACCACCGGGTTCTTCGAGGGATCGACCTGGCGCTCGCCCAGCGCGCAGACGCGAATGCCGCTGTAAATCAGCAAGCCTCCGAAAACATAGAAAATCCAATGGAAGCGGTGAATCAGGCTGACCCCGGCGCCAATAAAGATACCGCGCATCACCAGCGCGCCAAGAATTCCCCAGAACAAGACGCGATGCTGCTGCTCTTCGGGAACGGTGAAATAACGGAAGATCAGCAGAAAGACAAAAAGATTGTCGACGCTGAGCGAGAGTTCGAGAACGTAGCCGGTGACGAATTCAAGTGCGGTCTGATGCCCTTGCCAGAAAAATACAATTCCCGCGAAAGCGGCGGCCAGGGCGACCCACATCGCGCTCCAGCCCAGCGCTTCGGGAAAACGCGCCACTCGGCCGGGCCGGTGGAACACGCGCAGATCCAGCACCAGCATGCCGAGCGCGAACAGGTTGAAGAGGATCCAGAAGTAGAGCAATGGAAGTCCGACCTACGGAATTATTGACTGCTGATTGTCGATTGCTGATTGCGCATCGAAAAACATCGGTGCCGGCACAGTTACAGTCGGCGGGTTCCAATCAACAATCAGAAAACAAGAATCAGCAATCGCCCTTATTTCTGTCGCCCGCGTTTGCCGCTCGTCCAATCGTCCCACAGGCCGAAAGCTTTGAACAGGTCGTCGCTGTGCGTATCGCGGATGGTCTGGTCGATCTGCTCGTGAGTGAGCCGCGGTCCGACTTTTTCCGGGAGATTGGCCAGGCCAAAACTGAGCACGGCGGCTTCGGCCACGTGTTTCTTGAGTTGCGGAAAGTCCACCTTGTCATAGGTATCGGAAATCGCATGGTAATTTTCCAGATAGTTCGACTCATCCTGTTCCGCGACAAACGTGGGCACGCCTTCCAGCATAAAGTCGAAATGATCCGTGCCCCATTCCATAGTTACCGGCAGAGTCGTTACGCCAAACTGCTGCAGGGGCCCGATCAAGTATTGCGCGTTCCCCAGCACATCCTTGCGACCGCCCACGGAGAAGCCAGTAGTTTTGCCGGTGCCGGAATCGTAGATGACCACACCGGCGGCTCGGTCGAGTTCCGAACGATGCGCAAGAGCATAGGCCCGCGAACCGAGCAAACCTTCTTCTTCGCCGGAGAAAAGAATGAAGCGGATGCTGCGCCGCGGCTTCAGCCCCGAGGCTTTGATGGTGCGCAGCGCGTCGACTACCAGCGCGGCATTGCATCCGTTATCGAGTGCGCCGGTGCCGAGTTCCCACGAATCGAGGTGCGCGCCCAGAATCACAAACTCGTCGGGCTTTTCGCTGCCGCGGATTTCCGCGATCACATTCGACGTCTTGAGCGGGCCGCCGATCTGGTTCGGAATCGACAAGTCCGCCCACATCGGGTGATGCGACGCCAGCAGCCGCGCGATGCGTTCGCCATCTTCGCGCGCCACCAGCACCATCGGCAGGCGATCGATTTCTCCGGCGTCGGAGTTGGTGTGGCGGTAGAGAATGTCGTGCTCGCGAGTCGCAATGAAAGCGATGGCCACGGCCTTCCCTTTTACCGCGAGGGCAATAATCGGCGGCGCTTTTGTGTATTCGGCGAAGAGATCGTCCCAGGTCTTGAGCACAACCGAATGCACGAGCACCAGCTTGCCGGAAATGTCGCCGGCATTCTTAAAATCTGCGGCCGAACCCTTGCCGACGTCAACGATCGGAATATGTTTCGTCGGCGCCAGTGCAGGAGCCCACGCGATCGAAACGGCGTGCACATGAATCACGATGGGCAGCATTCCGCCAACCTTGGCCTCGCCCACTTCATAGAATGCGGTCGCGATCATCTCGGTTGCGCCTTCCGACCACGAAACCGGAATTGTGAATCCCTCGGTGTGCACCATGTCAGCTCCGGCAGCTTTAAAGGCCTGCAACCCCCACTGCACGGCGTGCTGCATGGCAGGAGTGCCGGGTATGCGTCCGCCGATTTCATCCGCGAGATGGTGCAGGTCGCTCTCGAGCGGCGAGGGTTTCAGAGCTTCCTGAATGATCGTGCTCGCCTCGTCGGTTCCTGCCGGAGGCACGGCCGCAAAACACGTGAAGGTGAAAAGAAAGAGTGCAACCAAGCCAACTCTGAGGGTGCTTGCGTTTCGCATGTCAACGCATTAGAAACGAAATTCCACAAAAGCGCAAAACGACAAGCACGATCGCAGATTCCGATTCACTTCGGCGGAAGCGTGTCCATCTTGTCCAAAATGCGGATGGTCTCGAGCAGAACCTCGCCCGTGATCTCCAGACTCTTCGGACTCAGCTTGTCCACCGTATCCTGCGGTGTGTGCCAGAACACATTGTCGTAGCCGTAAGTAAAATCGATCAGGTCGGCGGCGGGCACGTGCCTTTCCGTGAACGGAAGATGATCATCAATCATCGCGAGGCTGCGTCCGAAGAAATGCGATTGATACCCCAGCCGCGTGGCCGACTCATACACCACGCTTTCCAGCCAGGGCGTCGAGTTGGTGTCATGGTCAATGTTGAGATCGGCATCGCCGATCATGTCGGCCAGCAGAAATGCTTTTACTTTCTTCAGCGTTCCATCGGCCTGCCATTTTTCCGCCACGTGGCGAATGCCGTACAAACTGTCCTTGGAAAAATCGAGTTCGGTTTCCGGCTTGATCGCCTCTTCCGCGTCATCCCAGACCAGCCACACGCTGTAGCCGTCGAGAGTTTTCCCACGCAACTGGTCCGCGATTTCGAGAAGCAGCGCGCTCGATGATGCGCCATCATTGGCCCCCACGAACGGAGTATCCCGCAGCGGATAGTTCGTGTCGTAATGGCTGGCAATCACCACGATGCCATCTTTCGTTCCGGGAAATTTCGCGATGAAGTTGCACACCGGAAATTTGCCTCCGGGAGTGTCCGCGGTAAACGCGTCCTCTTCCACCGTGACTCCCTTGAGATGAGCCGTGATGTAGTCTTCCACTTTCTTGTGATTGGCGCTGCCGAGGGGGCGCGGGCCGAACGCGACCATCTCCTTTATGTAGCGCATGGCTCGCTCGGCATCAATCGTCGGCAGCGGGCCGCTATCGGGCGGAAGCGAAAGCGTGGGCAGCGCTGTGTCGGAGGCAGCAGTCGCCGCCGCTTTTTCATCCTGCGCCCGGGCAGAGTTCTTGTCGCGATCGCAGGCCACGTGCGTCCATGACAACGCGGACAAAAGAACAAAGATGAGAGATGCCTTGCTGACCAAATTATTTCCTCACCGTTATTTCTTGACTCGCAATTTTTGACACCACCGGCGTCTATTGCGCCTTCTTCGCTTGCCGCGCCTGCCGCTGCTTAGGATGCACTAACCAGGCGATGCCGATGCTGACAACATACAACGCGATCATGGGCGCGGCGAAGACGCACATGTTCACGATATCCGGAGTCGGAGTGACGATGGCCGCGATGACGAAAATGACCAGGATGGAGTAACGAAAATTCTTCCACATGAAACCGGCGCTGACGATCCCCATCAGCGCAAGAAAAAAGATAAGAATCGGCATCTCGAAGATCAGTCCCATGCCGAGCACGATGCTCAAAAAAAGCGAAGTGTATTCCCCGATTGTGATCATCGGCTGAAACTGCCGGCCGAAGTGAACCAGAAATTCCAGCGCTCGCGGGTAAACAATCTTGAAGCCGAAATATCCTCCGGAAGTAAACAGCGCGATGGTCGAGACCATGAAAGGCACGACGTAACGCTTCTCGTTGCGGTAAAGGCCGGGAGAAATAAACATCCACACCTGGTACAGAACGAACGGAGAGGTCAAAAAAAGGCCAGCCAGCGCGGCAATTTTCAAGTAAAGATTGAAAGGCTCCGTGGGATTCAGATAGACCAGCTTCTCCGAGAGGCCGTTGGCTTTGAGCACTTCCATGATGGGGCGCTGCATCACGTCATAAATGCGCTCCACCTTCCACCAGCACGCGCAGAAACCCACGGCCACGGCAATAATGGAATACACGATGCGCTTGCGCAGTTCTTCGAGGTGATCGAGAAAGCCCATCGCGGGCAGGGACTCAGATTGCGCCTCCCCGTCAGAGCCAGCGGTCGCGAACTCAGGCATGGGACTCCGAGGAGTGCGACTCCGGCGCGACCGCAGCGCCCACAGGATCGGAAGCCGTCACTGCGTCAGAAGGATCAGCAGCGACAAGCGGAGTTTGCTCTGGCGCGGGGCCTGGGTTTGAGGGTAAATCACCCGAGGTCGCATGTCCGGGAGAAGCATGGTCGGAAGCGGCTTCGCCCGAAACAGCAGTGCTCGAAGCAGCCTCGCCCGAAGACCTTTCGGCCTCGGTTGATGCGCCGGCAGATGCTGGCGCCGCCAAAACCGGAGCCTCCACCGTGGCCTCCAATTCCGCGCCTGCATATCGGGAGCGGCTGGTCGAACCGTCGGGCGGCTGGCTGGGCGGAAGAATTGTCTGCTTATTCTCGACTTCCAGATGAGAAATTTCCTGCTCGATCTGGGCCTTGAATTCGTTCGACGCGCGCTTGAATTCATTCAGCGCCTTGCCCACCGTGCGGGCGATCTCCGGCAACTTCTTGGGCCCAAAAATGATGAGCGCCAAAAAGAAGAGA